>Ga0105044_10012080_pt1 | contig 11744 bp, 9 predicted proteins | sample MAT01_FD_78092 | JGI IMG/M metagenome (GOLD analysis project Ga0105044, IMG submission 78092) | Freshwater microbial communities from Lake Fryxell liftoff mats and glacier meltwater in Antarctica - MAT-01 | ecosystem: Environmental > Aquatic > Freshwater > Ice > Liftoff microbial mat | place...
CGACCAAGTTGCCTGGTCGAATTGAATAGTTGGCCTGGTTGGCGAGTCAGTCTGCCCCAGAAACACCAAGTGCGTGCCCGATGTGTCGATCACGAGCAATCGGGTCCGAAATCGGCCATCATAAGCGGCCTTCCACAGGAGTCGGGGATACACATGAAAGCTCGGATTGCTGCTGTTCTGTTCGGATTTGTCGCCACGGGTTGCTACGCCACGGCAGGTACGAGCGGTGGCTTCGTCGCCTCGCCACAGCCCGTGATCACCACGACGGTGACCACGAGCTCGGATCCCGCGTACGATCCCGCCTTCGACGAGCCGGATCTGGTGGATATCAACGGTGGCGGTGGCGTACGGGTGGTCTACGACACCGAGGAGCCAACCTTCTTCAGCGACAACTTCTACTGGCGCTTCGGTGACGACGGCTCCTGGTCGCGCTCGACGAGCTATAACAGTGGCTTCTCGGTCTACGCCGATGTTCCGGTGCACGTCCGCACGATCGAGCGGCCACGTGAGTACAGGCGTTACCGCCCGGCGAACTACACCCCACGCCCGCGCCCGGCTCGTCCCGCCGGTTACCAGGCACGCCCGGCGAACAATGGCTACCAGCCGCGCCCCGACGAGCGTCCGGGCTATCAGCCGCGCCCCTCGCAGCCGGCCGGCTATCAGCCACGCCCGTCGCAGCCGGCGGAGCGCCCGGGCTACCAGCCGCGCCCGGCGCAGCCGTCGGGTTATCAGCCGACGCCGTCACAGCCGACGCAACCGACCGGTTATCAGCCGCGTCCGTCGCAGCCAGCGGAGCGCCCAGGTTATCAGCCGCGCCCGGCGCAGCCGTCGGGCTATCAGCCGACGCCGGCGCAGCCAACGCAGCCTGGTTATCAGCCGCGTCCATCGCAGCCCGCCCAACCGACCCAGCCGTGGCAGCCGACGCAACCGCCGGAGCGCCCGGGTTATCAGCCGCGTCCGGCGCAGCCGGCGCAGCCGACGCAGCCTGGTTATCAGCCGCGTCCAGCACAGCCGTCGGGTTATCAGCCGACACCCGCGCAGCCGACGCAGCCTGGTTATCAACCGCGTCCATCGCAGCCCGCCCAACCGACCCAGCCGTGGCAGCCGACGCAACCGCCGGAGCGCCCGGGTTATCAGCCGCGTCCGGCGCAGCCGGCGCAGCCCGGACAGCCCGGCTATCAACCGCGCCCGGCGCAACCGTCGGGCTATCAGCCGACGCCGACGCAGCCCGCGCAGCCCGGTTACCAGCCGCGCCCGAACCAGCCGGCGCAGCCTGCGCAGCCGACGTACCCGCGTCCGACCCAGCCGTCGCAACCGACAGGTCGTCCGTACACGCCGACGCAGCCGTCGCAGCCCGCGGCGCAGCCCGGCTACAACGGCAACGGCAACCGTCCGAACCCGCCGACCGCGCAGCCTCGCCCGACGACTCCGCCGCCGCCGCCGGCGCGTCCGTATAGCGGCAAGAAGGAAGACGACAAGAAGGACGAGAAGAAGCCGCCCCGTCGTCGCTGATCGATCTCTGATCGACAGCTAGCAAAGGTCGGCCGCAATGCCGGCCTTTTTTACGCTCGGATCGAGGTCGGCGCTTCGAGGCGGTGAATCCGAAGCACGTCCTAGCCCGCGCGACGTAGATCGAACACGTCGATGCCGCGCTCGACGAACGACAGCTCGAAGCCCGTCGGATTTCCACGCCACAGCACGTACTCGGGCTCGCTCACCGGGATCGCCTGCGCGAGCGTGATCGGCACCGGGTTCTCGACCAGCGGGAGCTTGATCCTCCACGCACGCGGCACGCCGATGAACACGTGCGGGAGACGCTGCGAGAGATCGCCGGCCGACAGCGCACCGATCACGTCGCGGACGAGCACGCCCGGCTGCGGGAAGAAGCTCGTGGTCTGGAGATGGAACGCGAGGTTCGCGAGGATCTGGCCGCAGATCTCACCGTCGACGACCGTCGCCAACATCAGCTCGACGTGCGGACGCGCCGTGTCGGGCCACGCCTTGTTCGAGAGGCCGAGGGTGACGTAGGTGAACGCGTTCAAGCGCGGCTGGTTGAGCAGGCGACCGACGTCGACGGCGCGCGTCTCGTCGTCGGCGTGACGATAGGTGCGCGTCGAGAACGCGCCGAACACCGCGTGCAGCGCATCGGCCGCCTTCGTCGAGATCTGGAGGATCGCCGCGAACAGCGGGATCGTGCGCGCCATGTCGATCCAGGTCGGCTGGAGCACAAGCGTGCGGCGAAGGTAGTTCGTCGCCATCAGCTTGTTCCCGAGCTCGGCGTGGGCGACGGCACCTCCCCACAAGGCGGTGGCAGAGTCGGGCCGGATGCCGATCGAGCGATCGAAGGCGCGCGCGGCATCGTGAGGGCGCGCCAGGAGGAGCAGGCAGTGCCCGAGGCCCTTCCAGCCCAACGAATGCTCCGGAAAGATCTGGACCGCCCGCTCGAACCGGGCAAGCGCCTCGGGGAAGCGCTCGTCCTTGAACAACGAGTTGGCCTCCTCAACGAGGTCGTCCGCCGCCTGCCGGCTCATCTCTTGCGCTTATCACAGGTGGGACGCTCTCTTGATAGTGCGTCCAGCTGGTATGCTGCGGTTTCCATGAGCGCAGGAGTAGGAGCCGACGTCGAAGCCTTGTGCTCGAAGTGCGGCGACGTCTGGCACGTCGTGGTCGCCAAGGACGACAAGAACCGGATCGTGAAGGTCCAGTGCAAGCAGTGCCAGGGCTACCACCGTTACAAATCACCCAACGGAGCACCGAAGGAAGCCAAACTTCCGTCGGCGATCCGTCCACCGAAGGAGCCGAAGGGGCCCACCGCAGTGAAAGCGGCGAAGGAACCGTCGGCACGCTTCGACAAGCCGGCGGTCGCCGCGGATCTCTCGAGGCCGCCGCGTCCGTATCGTGCGAGTGAGAAGTACGACGTCGGCGAACGCGTCGAGCACGTCAGCTTCGGGCAAGGCGTGGTCGAGATCGCCGAGCCTGGCAAGATCACGTGTTTCTTCGCGACCGGTCGCCGCCTGCTGTCACACAGCAAAGAAGGTCAGATCACCGGCGGCGCTTTGTCGCGCCCCAGGCCGTTCGATCATTCGAACAAGGCCGGAGGAAAGGCCGTTCCCGAGCAGTAGCGGTCCGTCGCGGTCCGTCGCGGTCCGTCGCGGTCCGTCGCGGTCCGTCGCGGTCCGTCGCGGTCCGTCGCGATGAGGCTTCGCCCGAGAGCGGTCAGGTCGCCTGAACCGGGCACCGTGCTAGCGTTCGCAAGGCAATGGCGCGCCTTGGCTGGATTGGAATCGCGATCGTCGGTGTCGGCGCGGCGGTCGCTGGCGTTGGTGCGTACGCGATCGTTCACGGGCGCCCCGACCCAGGTGCAGAGATCGATCGTTTCAAGGTCGATTCGCAGACCCAGATCGTGGTGCGTGCAGAGGCCGGCGGCGATCGCAACTTCGTCGAGCTGCACGAGGACGGCGAGCTCAAGTGGCGCGCGCTGACGCCGACGTACGCCGGTCGATCAGGTGTCCCGGGCGTCGCGTGGAATGACATCGCGATCAGCGTGCGCGTGATCCGCGATGGCCACGCCGAGATCTTCGCGCTCGCTCGTGAGAACGCCGCGAAGCTCGGTGGCTTCAAGCTCGCCCCCGGCAAGGGCGACGTGATCAAGCAAACGCACGGTCCGGTGACGATCACCGATCACGTGCGATCGTACGAGCTGGTCGAGGGCACCGGCTGGCACCAACTGGTCGCGTTCGATCTCAGCACCGGACTCGGGGTCTGGCTCGCCGACCTGCCGGGCACCCCGATCGACCATGCGACGATCGAGGATGGCGCGGTGTGGGTGACGCAAAATGGCGTTCGCCGTGGATTCGGTGTGCGCGACGGCCACGAACGACCTTCGAACCCACGGTGATCGTGCTCGATCTACGACCTGCTGCTGGCGCGCGGGTTGACCACCGCAGCTGTATAATTTCGAGGAATGTCAGCCGAACGGAGCGTCGTCTCGCCGGAAGTGTCGGGCGTGCATCGGTTGGAGGTGGTTCCGGAGATCGCTCCTGCCATCACGGATCGCACATCGCTGCGGACGATCGAGGTCCCGGGCCGCACGCCGGCCGCACCCGGCATCACTGACGCCACACCGACCGACATCAACGCGCCCGAGCTCCAGCTCAACCGCGAGCTGACGTACCTCAACTTCTGCTGGCGCGTGCTGCAGGAGGCCGACGACGTCGGCGTGCCGCTGCTCGAGCGGCTCAAGTTCATCGCGATCATCTCGTCGAACATCGACGAGTTCTTCCAGAAGCGGCTCGGTGGTCTCAAGCAGCAGGTCGGCGCGCAGGTCCACGTGATCTCGCCTGACGGGCGCACGCCGCAGCAGCAGATCGTCGATTGCCTCGAGCTGATCTCGCGGCTCGAGAAGCACAAGGCGGTGCTGCTCGAGAGGGTGCTCACCGACCTGCGCGGATCCGGCGTCTGGATCGCCTCGTACCGGGAGCTCGATGCCAAGGAACAGGCATGGGTGCGCGAGCACTACCTGCGCAACATCTTCCCGCTGGTCACGCCGCAGGCGATGGATCCGGCGCACCCGTTCCCGTTCGTCTCGAACCTGTCGCTCAACCTGCTGGTGTCGCTGCGCTACGAGAACGACGTCGACGGGCTGCTCGCGCGCGTCAAGGTACCGGTCGGGGGCGGTACGTCGCGGTTCCTGCGCATTGGCACGTCGCGCACTTTCGTCGATCTCTCCGACGTGATCGCGAACAATCTCGATCTGCTGTTCCCCGGGATGGAGGTCGAGGCGTGCTCGATGTTCCGGGTGACGCGCAACGCGATCACCGAGCGCGACGAGGAAGACGCCGACGATCTGCTCGAGCTGATCGAGGCCGAGCTCCGCGATCGCAAGTTCGCGCCGGTCGTGCGTCTCCAGGTCGATCGCACCATGCAACCGGTGCTGCGCGGCCGGCTCGCGGCCGAGCTCGAGCTCGACGAGCAGGCCGACGTATTCGAGGCGATGGGCATGTTCGGCATGCGCGACCTGATGGAGATCGCGACCCTCGACATCCCCGACCTTCGCGATCCGCCGCACGCCCCCGTCGAACCCGTCGACTTCCTCACCGACGGCTCGATCTTCCACGCGATCCGCGACGTCAAGAACATGCTCGTGCATCACCCGTACGAGTCGTTTCAGCTCAGCGTCGAGCGGTTCCTGCGGGAGGCCTCGGACGATCCGAAAGTCCGCGCGATCAAGATGACGCTGTACCGAACGTCCAAGGACTCCGACGTCATCAGGCACCTGGTGCGCGCCGCGAAGAACGGCAAGCAGGTCGCCGTCGTGCTCGAGCTCAAGGCCCGGTTCGACGAGGAAGCGAACATCCGGTGGGCGACGCGGATGGAGCGCGCCGGCATCCACGTGACCTACGGTGTCGTCGGTTTGAAGACGCACACCAAGATCACCTTGGTGGTTCGCAACGACTTCGACGGTCTCCGCCGCTACGCGCACGTCGCGACCGGTAACTACCACGCGGGCACCGCGCGTCTGTACACCGACCTCGGCGTGTTCACGTCCGACGACGCGATCGGCCGCGACCTCACCGAGCTGTTCAACTACCTGACCACCGGCTACAAGCCGCGCCGCAAGTATCACAAGCTGCTGGTCGCACCGAAGATGCTCAAGCTGGCGCTGCTCGAGAAGATCGAGCGCGAGATCGCGATCCAGGGCGGCGGTGGGCGCGGCCACATCCAGTGGAAGCTCAACGCGCTCGAGGATGTCGACATCGTGCGCGCGCTCTATCGCGCCTCGCAGCGCGGCGTGACGATCGATCTGATCGTGCGTGATACGTGTCGGTTGCGCCCCGGGCTCGAGGGTCTGTCATCGACCATCAAGGTCGTGTCCGTGATCGGCCGCTTCCTCGAGCACGCGCGGATCTACTACTTTCACAACGGCGGTCGCCCCGAGTACTACCTGGGCTCCGCCGATGCGATGCAGCGCAACCTCGAGAGGCGCGTCGAGGTGCTGATCCCCATCGAGGATCTGCGGCTGCAGTCCGAGCTGCGCCACATCCTCGACACGCAGCTCTCCGACCAGCGCGGCGCGTGGGACATGAATGCCGACGGCAGCTACGTCAAGCGCTCGAGCGTCGGCGCGAAGCACTCCCAGCAGTCGCTGATCGAGCGCACCGAGCGCCGGCTCAAGGAGGCCACCCGCCTCCGCCGTCGCAAGGTGCAGGTGACGACGACCCGCAAGAAGCGTTAGCGCTGCTGGACGGTCACGGCGGTCTCGGGCGGCGTGATCCACGCTTCCATCGCGGCATCCCCGAGCAGGTGGAAGCGCAGCCACGCGACATCGAGACGGCGCGTCACCGTGCGCACGACGGCGGGGTCGATGCTGCCGGCCATGCACAGCCCGCAGAACCCGCACGACGGATCGTCGACCCAGTCCATGTGGTCGGCGCCGGTCACCGTGAGCGCGATCGCCGGGCTCGGTGCCGCCGCGTAGAACTGCGTGAAGTTGTCAGCCGCGGGCGCGCACGGCATGCCGCCGCCGCTCGCGTTGGTGGTCTCGCCGACGATGGCGATCGCCGCGGTCATGCCCGTCATCTTCTGCGGCGCGACGGAGGGATTGTTCGAGTCGACGGGATCCCAGCCGACCACTGCGCGGATGCGGGCATCCTGCGACGCCGCGAACACGCTGATCTTGCCGCCGAGCGAGTGGCCGGCCACGCCGATCTTCGCCGGATCGATCGCGAGGGCGGTGTTGGCCACCGCGTGATCGATCACGGCGGTGACGTCATCCGCGAGCTTCTGGTGATTTGGGAAGAACGAGGTGTCGGCGTAGTCGGTGAGGATCACGACGAAGCCCCAGCTCGCGAGATGATTGGCGTAGCTCTCGTACTGCGTGCGCGCCAGCTGGAAGCCCGGCGAGATCACGACGAGTGGACGTGCGGTGCCGCCGGCGGGCGTGAACACCGTCACCGGCAGCGTACGGCCGGCCGTCGCGCCGGCGATCGTCGACGTGGTCTTGGTGACCGTCGCGTCGCCGTCGCCAGCGGGATCGCCGGTCGCGGTGGGTGAATCGCCCGTGGTCGTCGAGTCGGGGTCAGGGGTGACCGGTGCGTCGGGGTTGGCGGGGTTTGGGGTGCTGCCGCACGCGGCGAGGGCTAACAGGAGCAGATAGCGTGGTTGCATGGGATTCCTCCTCGATCAGGGCGCGTAGGGTCGGCAGGATCATCTTGCGGCGGAGCAGCACGACGAGTCGTTCTGACAGCGTGGTGGCTGCGGTGGTCAGGCGATCGATGTCGCGAGGCTGTGCGCGACCGACGACGCCAGCGCGGAACAGCCGGAGCTCGACGGCGACCAGCGCCCGGATCGCCTGCACGTAATCGCCGAGGATCTCGAACGGCAGCATCTCGGCGACCAACCCGGCGCGCCGCGCGGCACCGAGTGTCGACAACAGCGCGAGATCGTCGTTGCGATACCGATCGTCGCCATCGGGCACGGCGAGGCCGAGCTTCGCGAGCCAGTCGAGCTCGAGCGCCGTCGCACCACCCTCGAGGACCTGGTCGCGCGTGCGTGCGCGCTTGCCGGTGTGGCGTGTCAGCACGTTCGCGATCGCGTCGGCGGCCGCGAGATCATCCGGCGCCGCGGCGTCGCGCGTCAGCGTCTCGCGGATCACCTCGAGGGGCAGAAACTGACGCTCCTGCAGCTCGCGAATCGTGTGGATGCGACCGACGGTGTCGGGCCGGTACCAGGCCATCGTGCGGCCCGTCTTGCGTGCGGGCGCGATCAGGCCCTCGCGCAGATAGAACTTGAGCGTCGGGATGGACACGCCCGAACGCCGGGACAGCTCGCCGATCCGGATCAACTCCACCCGCGGATACTAGATAGCTGAACTATCCAGTCAAGCAGAAGTGACACCATCTCGCCGCCTGCACACGATGTGCAGGAAATCACTCGGCAACCAGCTGGCTACAGCGAGTCGCAGTCGACGTTGTCGGTGCGAACGGAGACTTGGAGTTGCACCTGCGCGCCATCCTTGTGCTTGTTCCACGCGGCCGCGTTGACCTCGCAACGCTGCTTGCCGACCCCGACCACGTCGAGATCGAGGTGGTGCACGTCGACCCGACGACCGACGCGCTTCGCCCCGAACGTGTTGGTGGCCGCGGCGGTGGGCAGGCCCGGCGGATCAGTCTTGCTCATGCCCGCGCCCGACGACTTCTTCGCTTCGATCTCGATCCACTTGGTGACCGTGAAGCTGCACTTGTCGTCCATCACCGGCTCGCTCTTCGTGACGTCCTTGCAGTCGTACTCCTCGACGCGACCGGTGCCGTCCTTGTTGTCGACCCGGCGCGTCTTGCACTTCTTCTCGCCGGTCGGGATCGCCTTCGTCGAGCGTTGCGCCCGGTGACACACGACCAGCCGCGCATCGCTCGGGATCTCGTTGCGCCACTTCTCTTCCTTGTGGTCCTTGTACTCGTCGATGCCGACGGTGCGCTCCCACGAGTGCGCGAGCACCTTGCCACCCGCGTCCTTGGTGCGGTTGCAGTACTTGACGCCGAACACGATACCGATGACCGCGCCGATGCCGAGCACGACGAACAGGATCCACAGCTTCGACTTCTTCGGCGCGGGCGGCTCGGCCGTGACCACGCCCTGGACGACCGCGGAGCCATCCATCGGCGAGCCGCAGTTCGTGCAGTTCTTGCCGGCGGCGCCCTGCGGGTTCTGGCACGAGGGACAGTGGCGATCTGCGCCCTCGTACTTGTGGCCCGTGACCTGGACCTCCTCCCCTTCCTTCGGAAAGTACCGCTTGTCGGCATTCTGCTTGCCGCCACACTCGGGACAGCACCGCTGCGTCTTCGCGAGGAGCCCTTTGGTCTCGCAGAACTCGCAGACCCACAACATCTCGAACGTCGCCTTGACGTCAGCGTCACCCATCGGGTCGAGCATAACGCGCTGGGATAAGATGCGCGCGATGTGCTCCTGCAAAGTCGTCCTGTCGCCCGCCGCGACGACGTCTTGGAAGCGGTCGTAACCGAGGGAGACCGCGACGTGGTTCCGAAGTGCCACGACCGAACCCCGGATCCGGGGGGCTGACGACGTCGTGTGAGGCGCGGTTCTGACCTGGAGGGAGGGTGCTGCGGTTGATGCTGGCTGTGTTCAGGTGTGTTCACGTCTTCACGCGTGCGACAGCGACAACTGCGGTCATCGAAAACTGCACTGCGTCGTCGACCATGAACGGCGCCAGCGCGGCGACACCGTCGGCGATCATCGCTTGGCTCGCGGGCTCGCCGGTGATCCACGAGATCGACAGCGTCGCGAAGCGGGTGGGATCGGAGATCCGGACCTGGCGGGTGACGGTCTCGATCTTGGTCGCGAAGAACTTCGCATCGAGGAGCAGCTTGTTCAGCGTCTGTTCGTCCAGCGGAGATCGTTCGCACGGCTTGCCGACGACGGCGGCGATCGCTGCGTACGCGCCCTGCTGATCGATCGGCAGCCAGCACGAGATCACGGCGCGGCCACCCGGCACGATCACGCGTCGCATCTCGCGCGCGGCCTTCTCGCGATCGGTCATGGACTGCAGCCCCTGCTGACAGGTCACCAGCTCGAACGCGGGCTCGCGAAACGGCAGCGCCTCTCCCGAGCCCTCGCGCCAGGTCACCGACACCCCTTCCTCGGCCGCACGCTTGCGCGCGAGCTCGAGGCGCGACCCATCGAGATCGATCCCCGTCACCTTCGCACCCGTCCCTGCGATCCGACACGCGACGATGCCGGTCCCGCACGCGACATCGAGGACCCGATCGCCCTTCCACACCTGCGCGCGCTTGATCAGATCGCGAGACCACGGCTCGAAGATCGCCGGTACCAGATAGGAGTCGTACGACCCGGCATCTTCCTGCACGCCGTCATCTTAAGTGATGTCTCGGTCCCCGGGATGGCTGCCTCGGTAGACAGCACGCTCCTCGAACTGCGCGATGGGACGTCGGGATCTGGTGGCACGCCGCGTGAACGAGACGGCAGCGTGATGGCTCTCCACTCCCACCCGACGTCTGGCTGGCGCTGGTGGTGGTGCGTCTACAGCTCGCGTCTGGATCAAACGTCGCCCGCGAGGCGACGTTGATCGTTTCGGCTCCTGTGCGCTGCTCCTGCAATTGAAACCTCGAGATCACGGTTCGGCGACTCGCGAAGACACGCGCGAGTCGCGCTCTCGCGGTGTCATGTCCGATTCCGTCACGTCGTTCGAAACCATCTCGATCGAATCCCTCCACCGCATCTCCGGTGGCGCCGGCGACCCGCCTGCGGCCCCGCCTCCAGACAAGCTCTCGACGGGCGATGTGCTCGAGGTCGCCGGTCGCGCGACACAGACCACGCTGATGCGCGGTCGCGCCTGCCGGGCAACGCGGTGCAGGCCGATCGCCAGTTCAACGATCCTCGCGTCGGCACCGGCTTCTGGGACAAGGCGGCGTACGGGTTCACCGGGCTGTTCGGGATCGATCCGCTACGCAACCGCTAATCGTCGCCGAGATCGGACGCCCAGCCCTTGGTATCGACGGTCTCGCCGTCATTCGAGGCACTCGACGGCGCCTTGATCTCCTCGGCGACCAGCGAGGTCAGCTGGTTGATCTCGTCCTTGATCAACGCATCGATCAACGACGCCTTCGGGGACGCGCGGATCGCCTTGGCGACCTTGATCTCGGCAACCGCGAGCGAGACATCCTTCGCGGTCGCCTTCATCTCCTTCGAGAACAGATAGGTCGACAGGGCATCGCCGAGATCGGCGGCGGTCGAATAGCGATCATCGCGGTCGCGTGTGAGCGCCTTGCGCACGATCGTGTCGAGCTCGGGATCGACGTTCGGGTTGATCGCGATGATCGACGGGATCCGCGCGGCACGCACCAACTTGACGGTGTCGAGCGGCGTGTCGGCGAGGAACAGCCGGCGCTCGGTGAGCATCTCCCAGAGGATGATGCCGAGCGCGAACACGTCCGCGCGTTCATCGACCTCCTCGCCGTGGGCGGTCTCGGGCGCGAGATAGCTGAACTTGCCCTTCACGACCCCCTGATCGGTGTCCTCCACTTGCGAGTTGGCCTTCGCGAGCCCGAAGTCCACCACCTTCACCTCGCCGTTCTTCGACAGCATGATGTTCGGCGGCGAGACATCGCGATGGACGATGTGCAGCAGCTCCCGGCTCTCCGGATGCTCGAGCTGATGGGCGTAGTGCAAGCCCTTGCAGGCCTCGATCACGATGTAGAGACAGAGCGGGATGTTCGCACTGCGGTTGTTGAGCTTCTCGTGCTCGATCAGCGCCTTGAGATCGCAGCCGTCGACGAACTCCATGACGAGGAAGTACGTGCCGTCCTCGGCCTTCGAGATGTCGAACACCTGGACGATGTTCGCGTGCTGGAGGAACAGCGACAGCCGCGCCTCGTCGAGGAACATCCGTACGAACTGCGGATTGCTGGTCAGGTGCGGCAGCACGCGCTTGATCGCGACCGCCTTGCGGAAGCCCTGGATCGACTCGGCGACCCCGCGAAACACCTCCGCCTGTCCACCCCCACCCAGTCGCTCGAGGATCTTGTACCTGGTCGACGACACCTTTTCGAGCGTGGCCCGGCCCCTGCCTAAAAGCTAGCCACTCGATGGGTATGCGCGGTTGCGCGCGCACATTAGAGTCCTGGCCATGGCCGTTGCGACATTTCCCGTTCCCCTCGCCAACAGCGGCGGCGGCGGCGGTGGCGGTGGCGGCGGTGGCGGCGGTGGCGGCG
>Ga0105044_10012084_pt1 | contig 11742 bp, 8 predicted proteins | sample MAT01_FD_78092 | JGI IMG/M metagenome (GOLD analysis project Ga0105044, IMG submission 78092) | Freshwater microbial communities from Lake Fryxell liftoff mats and glacier meltwater in Antarctica - MAT-01 | ecosystem: Environmental > Aquatic > Freshwater > Ice > Liftoff microbial mat | place...
CTCGTTGCAACTCGCGACGATGATCTACAACTGCGGGAATTGGGGCATCCCGCTCATGACTCTCGCCTTCGGCGAAATGGGGGGCGTCGTGCAGGTCTTTGTCCTGGCGACGATGAATCTCACGACCTTTTCGGTGGGGGTGTTCCTCGCCAACTCCGGCAATCCCAATCGCCAGGGCTGGCTCCTTCCGATGCTCCGGCAACCTTCTCCCTACGCGCTCCTCCTCGCGCTCGCGATCCGGGCGTGGGGGAATCCCTTTCTCGAAGTGGCGGCCATTTGGACGCCTTTGACGATGCTCGCCGACGGACTCGTGGGGGTCGCTCTGATCACCCTGGGAGTGCAGCTTTCGCAAACCAATTCGCCCGTTCCCCGAGGAGATCTGGCGACGGCATTGATCATCCGGCTCTTGGGCGGGCCGCTCATCGCGATGGGGTTCACTTGGGTCGCTGGTCTCCAGGGCGATTTGGCGGCCATACTCATCATCGGAGCGGCGGCCCCGACAGCGGTGAATACCGCTCTGCTGGCCCACGAGTTCGGTGCCGACAGCAAGTTCGCGGCGGCAGCGGTGCTCTATTCGACGATCGGATCGGTTCTGGTGATCACGACCTTGCTGGCTTTGCTTCACGCCGGCGCGTTCTTCTGGTTGGGGCCGGTCAGTGGCGCTCCCTCTCCGTGAACCCAATCGAGCAGCAGGTCACGAGACTGCTGTGAGCCGACCAGAGCGGTGGAGAGCGTGTGCTTGTCGAGCAAGCGACGGGCCACTTCGAGAATCTGCGCGGACGTCACATTGGCAATGGCCTGGTGCGCGTGCTCGGGGTCGAACCAATCCCGGAAAAAGAGCAGGCATTCCCCAGCCCACATCATCTGGGACGAGGTGTTTTCCAACGTGATGCGGCTTTGTCCGACGACATAGCTTTTCGCCTCGGCCAGTTCGCGAGGCGATACCGCGGCCGTGCGGAGCCCCTCCAGCACTTCGCTGATACTCGCCAGAGCTTCCGCCAGGTGATTCGGGCCGAGTGCGAGGTAGATTTGCACGAGGCCCCCGTCGGAGAAGGTCACGATATCACTTTGGATATCGTAGCAGAGCCCTCTTCGCTCGCGCACCTCCTGAAAGAGTCGCGAACTCATATTCTCGCCGAGGATCACGTTGAGGAGTTTCAAGGCGAAGCGGTCAGGATGTTGGCGATCCAATCCCTCGAAGGACAGGGTCAGGTGGCATTGCTCCAGTTCCTCGTCCCCTTGAAAACGATGTCGATCCTTCGCGGGTTCAGCGGCTAGGAAAGTAGGGACGGGTCGATCCGGCAGATTGGCAAAATGGCGGCTCACAAGGTCAGCCACCACATCGTGCTCCAACTGACCGGCTACGGAAAACGTCGTGGTCTGGGCATGATACGACCGCTGAAAAAATGCGAGCACATCTCTGCGTCGGAAACGAGCCAGGCTCTCGTTCGTTCCGGTAATGGATCGTCCGAGAGGGTGGTGCGCCCCCCAAGCCGCTTCGCTGGAGAGATCCTCAAGCAATTGCGATGGCTGGTCCCGCACCATGGCGATTTCTTCGCCGATGACTTGCTTTTCGGATTCCAAGTCTTTGGAATCGAACAGCGGATTGAGGTAAAAATCCGCCATCACCTCCAGCATTTTCTCGCATTGTTCAGCGGGTCCTTTGGCATGATAGGCGGTGTGGTCCTCCACGGTGAAGGCGTCGATCGAGGCTCCAAGGCCCTCGATCTGACGGGAAATTTCCTCGGCGGAGCGGCTGGGCGTTCCTTTAAACAAGAGATGCTCCACCAAGTGGGCCATGCCATGCTCGTTCGTCTGCTCATGGCGGCTGCCCACGCGATTCCAGATGCCGAAGGCGACGCTCGCCATATGGGGCATCCGCACTGTGACGAGTTTCATTCCGTGCGGAAGGAGGTGGATGCGGGATTCAGCGGACATCGAGATGGGGGAGACTACTGTTCGCCAAGCTGATTTCAGTTTCCACTGAGAAAAAACAAACTACTCTGATTCATGAAGGCAGCGCCCCCCTCTCTCGAAGACCTCGATTTTCTCGGCCAGGCGGTCGAACTGGCCAAGGTGGATCAGGCTCTCCAGGAAATCTTCGGGGATAGCGGAAGCGAGGAGCAACACGGATCAGTCCGGGCTTCGTTGATCAATTTCGCCCTCTACGATGAGGATCGGGCCTCCCTCGCGGAGGATGCGGCCATCCTCGCGGAACTCACGAGCGATGCCGCGTGTCGCTCACTTTTGATTTGTGCTGACTCCACTTCGAAGGAAACCGAAACCCGGTCTTGGGTCCAGGTCCATTGCCGGATTGATCGCAACGGTAAAAAGTCGGTCTGCACCGAGCAACTCAGTTTTTTGCTTCCCGGGAACTCACCCAGTCTCTTGCGCAACGTCGTTTTCTCCAATCTTGACTCCGATTTGCCGCTGGCTTTCTGGTGGCGCGGGGAACTCTCGGATGCCTTTGAAGAGGGACTTTACTCGCGGATCGACCGGCTCATCGTTGACAGCGAAACGTGGCAGTCGCCCCGGAATCAGTTTCTCCGGCTTCACGCGGCACAGCAGAGGAGTGCGAGTCCTTTCGTGGTGCATGATCTTTCCTTCACGCGGCTCAATGCGGTGCGGCAGGCGATCTCGAATGCCTTTGATCGTCCTGCTGTGGTGCGGAGCCTTCCCTCGCTCCAGACCGTCTCGATCCGGTATGCTGCCGGATTCCGGATGAGTGCGCTCTACCTCGCGGGGTGGGTGGCGCACAGTCTTGGTGCCCGGCTTGAGTCCACGGATTCCGCAACGGGACGGGCCGATTGGGTGATCGACCGTCGGAGTGGTGCGACTCATTTCAGCACCTTCGTGGGCGAGTTGGCTCCCGACCGGGTGGGGACGGTCGAGGCTGATTTCGTCCTTGATCAGACGCAGATCGAGGTCAGCCAATGTCAATCGCGGGCCTTTTTGCGCACCATTACCCAATGTCCGGGATCCTCTCCGGAAGAGAATTGGCTTCCCTTGCGCCGACAATCCCACGCAGCTCTCGTGGCGGAGATTCTCAACCGGGCGGGCCGCAATCGGACCTATTCCCTCGTATTGCCACGAGTGCAGCAGCTCCTGGCTTAGTCGTAAAAGGAAGGGTGGAAAGAATTCCTCTTCTGCCTGTCCAGTTCCTTTACACTGGTGTGGCCCTCTCTACAGTGTGGCGATGCCGCACAACCCGATCTGGATACTTCATCCTCGCCCCGAGGCGGAGCTGATGCGGGCGCATGCGTCCGAGTTGACTCTTCACTCGTCCGTTGTGGCCGTCGCGATGCAACGGGGCCATCAGGAACGCGAGGCACTGGAGCGATTTCTCTATCCGCGTTTGAAGGACTTGGGAGACCCCTTCAGCCTTCCGGGAATGGATGCCGCGACGACACGTTTGTTTCAAGCGATCGACGGTCAGGAAAAAGTAGTGCTTTACGGCGACTACGACGTCGACGGCGTCAGCTCGATCGCATTGCTCTATCATGTTCTGAGCCGTTATGGCCTGCAACCTCGCTGCTTCTTGCCAACGCGGCAGGCTGAAGGATACGGACTCAGCGCAAAAGGTATCGAGCACGGGCTGGACGGCCAGTCTCCCGATCTGTTGATTGCGGCGGATTGCGGGACAAATTCGCGCGAGGAAGCGGCGTTGCTGCGGGAGCGGGGTATCGATCTCATCATTCTCGATCACCACGAGCCTTCGCCCGATGGAGTGGCGGACTGCGTCGCACTGGTGAATCCGAAGCTGGGCGTCGAGCATCATTATCTCTGCACCGCGGGGGTGGTCTTCAAGGTGGCGCATGCCCTCCTCAAGCTGCGCCCGCTGCCGGGCTTCGATTTGAAACCCTACCTTGACCTCGTCGCGATGGCTACCATCGCCGACATCGTGCCTCTGGTGGGGGAGAACCGCATTTTCGCCCGACGCGGGTTGACCCAACTGGACCACACGATTCACCCGGGCTTGGCGGCATTGAAAAAAGTTGCCAAGGTCACTACCCCGGCCAAGTCCCACGATGTGGGCTTCCGTCTCGGGCCGCGTCTCAACGCCGCCGGACGTCTCGACACGGCCCAGGTCTCGCTCGATCTGTTGTTGTGTCAGGATCTGCACGCCGCCGAAGAGTTGGCAGACTTTCTCGACGTGCAGAACCGCGAGCGACAGGAGCTTGAACAGATCACCCGCGAGGAAGCCGAGGCTATGGTTGAGGCCCTGCCCGAGGCTGACCGCAGCCACGCCATTGTGGTGGGCTCTGCGGGATGGCATCAGGGCGTCGTGGGCATCGTGGCGTCGCGTCTGTCGAAGCGCTATCACCGACCGACCTTCGTCCTGGCTATTGATGAGAGCGGGATCGCAAAAGGGAGCGGGCGCAGCGTCGATGGGGTTTCACTGGTCGCGGTATTGGACTCGGCCCGCCCGCTCATTTTGACGGGTGGCGGACATGAGATGGCCGCCGGAGTGTCCTTGCGCGAGGAGCGGATCGCCGAATTCCGCAAAGCCGTTTTGCAGTCCGTGGCAGATCAGGCGGAGGAGGATACTCTGACACCGAAAATCTATCTCGATACCGAAGTGGATTTCGCCGACCTGACTTTGGATCTCCTGGAGAGCTACGAATTACTGCGACCCTTCGGAGCGGCAAATCCTCAGCCGGTCTTTCTGACGCGCGGCGTCACCCTGGTCGAGCCGCCCCGGGTGGTGAAGGAGAAGCATCTGCGCTTTTTGTGGGAGCAAAAGGGACGGAAGCACGGCGCGATCTTTTTCAGTGCCCGATTGGAAGACCTGCCTCCTTCTCCCTGGGACGTGGCCTACACGGTTGATCGCAATGAATTTCGCGGCAATGTCTCGGTCAACATCGTTGTCTCGGCAGTGCGGGCGGCGCAGTGATCCGGGAGGTTTTTAGTCGAAAGCGATCCCCTCGTAAACCTCGGAGAGGGTCATCGTCACACCGCGCTCGGGGAAATCGAGGGCGTCTTCTGCTAACGTCAGGAGCAGCCGAGTCCAACCGTCGCCCTCCCGGCGGAACCATTCGACCAGCACCGCGTGTTGCGCGACCAGCACGTAGTGAGCAAGCGACGGGATCGTCTGGTAGGCGAACCACTTTTCCCGCTGGTCAACTGACTCCGTGGAGGGGCTGAGCACCTCGAAAATGATCGTGGGATTCTCCAGAAAGAACTCCCGCTGGTCGTTTGGATCGCATGCGACCACCACGTCCGGGTAATAGAAGGCCTCTCCGAAGGCGGTGCGGGCGCGGACTTTTACGTCGGCGAGATTCACCCGGCACGGGCCGCCTCTGAATAGTCGGCGAAAGATGCTCGCGATAGAAACGGCGATGTCGTTATGACGGAGTGTCCCCCCGCTCATGGCATGCACTGTGCCATCGAGATACTCATGACGCACCTCACGAAGCTTCTCCGCCTCAAGGTAGTCTTCGACAGTATAAAGCACGAACTTTTCCGCTTCCATCGGTGACACGATACCACGGAATTTTCGTCAGCAATGGACGAAACGACCGTGGGCAGCTTCAATACAATTCCACCGGCGAGCGCTTGCCATCCTCGACCGACAGCACGCTAGCCCGCTCTTCTCCGAGGGTGGCGACGCGGAGATCCCAGATGCCTCGATCAATTTCCTGAAAGCGCTCGGTCGACCACTCGTAGGGCGGCTTGAGTTTTTTCTTGGCTTTCTCAATGCGCACGAGGGCATCGTGTAGAACCGGTCCCGGCAGGGTGGCGATGACTTCGGCGGCTTGCTCGACCAGCTCGACCCGGTGACAGATCATGGCCAGGTCGTTGCCGGCTTCGATGCAGGCTCGGATCGTTTCTTCAAAGGTGACTTCGTTGAGCACCGCACCCATGTCGAGGTCGTCGGTCATGACGAGGCCATCGAAGGCGAGTTGGTTTCGCAGAAACTTGGTGATCACATTCCGCGAAAGTGACGCCGGCCAACGCGGGCGGTCCGCGTCCCAACAGGGGTAGTGGGAGTGACAGGTCATCAGGCTGTCGAGATCGGGAAGCAGCGCTCGGAAAGGACGCAACTCGTCCGCCTCCATTTCGGCGAGCGTCTTCGTGATCACGGGGAGCTCGTGGTGAGGATCGACTTCGGCTGAAGCATATCCGGGGAAGTGTTTGCCACAGGTGAGGATACCTTCCTTTCGCAACGCGTGATTGAAGATCGAGGCATTGCGAATCACTTCGTCCGCATTCCCACCATAGCAGCGACCTTTCAGGGAATTATCGGCTTCGTCGTCAAAAGAGATGTCGAGCACCGGACAAAGGTCCAGGTTGAATCCGAACATCCGCAGCACCTGACCGGTCAGTTGGCCATGTCTTTCAATCAGTTTGAGATCGCCTTTTTCGCGAAGTTGCTGGGCATTGGGCGGCTCGCTCCCGATCAGGCGCAGACGCGAGACCCGTCCGCCCTCCTGGTCGATCGTGATAAACGGTTCGATGTCGCTGAGTTCCCGGAGGTCGTCGATGAGTTTGCGAAGCTGCTCGGGCGACTGGATGTTGCGCCCGAACAAAATAAATCCTCCCGGCTGTAGTTTGCGGAATCGGGCCGCGGTGGCCTCATCGAGGACGGGTCCGGGCACGCCGGTGAGAAGGAGTTGGCCGAGGGGAGCGCTGGAATGCATGGGGAGGACTTTCTACGCTGGATCGTCGAAGGTGACAATCGAATTGCAGCCGCGAATCACATTCGTCGAAACCCTTTTGAGACAGCGTTGGTTTTTTGGGCCGAGAACGTCGATGATGGTTCATGACCCGCAACATTCCGTTGTTCATCGCCTTTCGGCTGCTCTTTAATGCCCGGTTCTATTACCCGATCTTTGCCGTGATCCAGTTGGACTACGGTCTGACGATAGCCCAGTTCGCCATTCTGAATGCGGTCTGGGCGGTTTCCATCGTGCTTCTGGAAGTGCCCTCCGGCGCTCTGGCGGATCGGATCGGCCGCAAAAAGATGGTGGTCGTAGCCGCAGTTCTGATGGTGTTGGAAATGGCGGTTCTGGCGTTTGTTCCCCTCGGCAACAACTCGCTCGTCTTCTGGGCCTGGGTGCTCAATCGGATTTTATCCGGCGCGGCGGAAGCTTCCGCGAGCGGGGCGGACGAGGCCCTTGCCTACGATTCCATCCCGAAGGCGGAGCAGAAGGCGCGCTGGCCCAAAGTGCTGACCCGGCTCATGACCCTCTCGTCATTCGCTTTCGTGGCCGCGATGCTGATCGGTTCGCTCGTCTATGATGGAGACCTGATTCAACGCGTTTTGAACTGGATGGGCAGCGCGGTGGTTTTGGAGAAAGAGACCGTCATCCGCTTTCCCATCTACCTCACTCTCGCCACGGCACTCGCGGCTGTGATAGTCAGTTTGTTCCTGAGGGAGCCGCCTTTGGAGACGGAGTGTGGCGGACCCGCTTCGATGTGGTCGGGGATCCTTGGGGCGGGGCGTTGGATACTGGCGACCCCGGTGGTGGCGGCGCTCATCTTTGCCGCTCTCGCTCACGACAGTGTGGCCCGGCTCTTCCTAACTTCAGCCTCGGAATACTATCGGCTCATCGGCATCCCGATCGTTTGGTTCGGCGTGATCGGAGCGGCTTTTTCAGGGCTCGGAATCTTTACTCCGAAAGTGGCCGAATGGCTCGTGACCCATCGCTCCGGTCCGGGGAATTATCGGATCGTCACCATTCTCCTTCTCATCGGACTGGTCGGCGTGTCCTTTGCGATGCCGGGGTGGGGTCTGATCTGGGTGGTTTTTCTAGGGGTTGGATTCGGGTTCCTCAATTTTTTCACTTCACATTACTTGAATGCCGAAGTGGATTCGCGAAGGCGTGCCACGGTTCTGAGTTTCAAAGGCCTCGCCCTCAATCTCGGCTTCGGAGTGGTCAGCGTGATCTATGGAGGCATCTTGCAGGGGCTCCGCATGAATGTGGCGGCCGATTCATCTGACGAAGCCTCTCGAGCGGTCTTCCGGGAAAGTTTGCCTTGGCTCCCCGTATTGTTCGTTGTTTTGGTGAGCTTCGCCTTTCTCTACTACTGGCGAAACGCCCGAGGCATCCGGATCCGTCCGCTATGATCGGCCCTCTCTGCTGGCACGGATGCGGCCTAGGAACCTGTCGGACTTATCCCGCCCGGCTGCGAAAAACGGGCTTTCGGCCCGAATTTCCCCTCGTCTTCGTCATTTGTGTTCACACAAACTCCTCAAACTCATGAAACTTCTGACTCGACCCCCAATTCCCTCGCTCAGACGCTCTAAGTCCGACAGGCTCCTAGAAATGGCTTGCGACAGTCGGGACGATGTTTTATCCATGGTTTCGCATGATCGAATCCCCCCCGTTCCCTCTCTCGCGCCGCCAGTCGTTCGCCCATCTCGGATTGCTGCTCGCCTCCGCTCACGGCATCGTTCGGGGAGCGGAAAAGAAACCGCGTATCCTGCTGCGCTCCTCTTGGCAGACCGTCAACATCGGAGACATCGCCCACACTCCGGGCGTCCTCCATCTGCTCGAAGAGCATCTCCCCGAAGCGGAGATTGTGCTGTGGCCGAGTCACGTCGATAACGGGGTCGAGGAAATCCTCCGGGCCCGTTTCCCCAGACTTGAGATCGTCAAAAGCTCCGAAGATCTCAAAGCGGCGTTCGCGGGCTGTGATTTTCTTCTGCATGGTTCGGGCCCGTCGCTGGTGGCACAAAAAGACGTGATCCGTTGGCGGAACGAGACAGGCAAGCCTTACGGTGTCTATGGCATCACGGTCGGACCGAAATCCTCGACCTCGACCAACGCCGCCTCCGACGATGCGGTTGCCGCCACCATGGAAGTGCTCAGTGGTGCCGCCTTTGTGTATTTCCGCGATTCTCATTCGCTCGCCTTCGCCCAAGCGCAGGGATGCACCGCGCCCATCATGGCCTTCGGACCGGATGGCGCCTTTGCCTGCGACTTGCAGGACGAGGAGAAAGCCGATGCCTTTCTCTCCGCGCATGGACTCAAGGAAGGGAAGTTTCTCTGCTGCATCCCGCGGCTTCGCTACACCCCCTACTGGGCCATTGCCGCCAAGAAGGCTTCCTTCGATCCGGTCAAAGACGCCTACAATCAGGAGTGGCAGGAGCACGATCATGCGCCCCACCGCGCCGCCATTGAGCAAGTCCTCGCCGCCACCGATCTGAAGATCCTCATCTGTCCCGAGGACCAAACTCAGATGAAGGTCGGCAAGGAACTCATCCTTGATCGCCTTCCGTCCGCCGCCCGCGAACGAGTTGTTTGGAAACCCGACTACTGGCTCACCGGCGAAGCCCTCAGCACCTATCGCCGCAGCGCCGGACTCTTCGGCAATGAAATGCATTCGCCGATTATGTGCATCGGTCAGGGTATCCCCGCCATCGTGTGTCGCTGGGCCGCCCAAACGACCAAGGGTTACATGTGGGACGACATCGGGTTGGGCGATTGGCTATTTGATTTTGATAAAGAGGAGGATCTCGCCCGACTGCCCGCGACCGTTTTGGCCATGGCGACCGACCCGGAAGGATCGAAGAGAAAAGCCCTCGTGGCCAGCGACGTGGTTCACGCAAACTTCAAGGCGTCGATGGGCAAACTCGGGGCGATGCTCGGCTAGCAGTCTGTCGGACTTAAAGCGTCTGAGCGAGGGAATTGGGGTTCGAGTCAGAATTTTCATGAGTTTGAGGAGTTTGTGTGAACACAAATGACGAAAACGAGGGGGAATCCGGGCCGAACCCCCGATTCCCGCAGCCGGGCAGGATAAGACCGACAGGCGGCTAGGTCGGAGGCGACAGGGTACGGTCGGTGACCTAACCCTGTTTCGTCGGTGATTTAACCCTGTTTCGTCGGTGATCGGACATTTTCTCGCGAACGATGCCTTCGGTCGATCAGTTCCGCCTCGCTGTGGCGATGGATCGATTGGGTTCTCCCGCCATCACGTTACACGATTGACCTTGACCCTCGGCCTTGCCACTCGACCTTGACTTTCCGTTCTTGATTTTGTCCCTTGGGAGCGCGACCCCGGCCTGATCGAAATGCAAATCCGCCCCACCCGACGCTCCTTCCTCGGCCAGATGGGCACCGGCATGACCGGCGTGTCGCTCGCCTCACTGCTGGCACGTGAGGGGACCAGTCTTGGGGGGCGCACCCACTTCGCGCCCAAGGCGAGGCAAATTCTCCAAATCTTCTGTCCCGGCGCCGCCTCCCACGTCGATCTCTGGGATCACAAGCCGATGCTGGAAAAGTATCACGGCACTCCTTTGCCCGGAGCGGAGACCGAGGTTACGTTCCAAGGGAAAAATGGCAACCTGATGCAGTCGCCCTGGCCTTTTCTTCCCTCTGGAAAAAGCGGCAAGATGATCTCCTCGATGTTGCCCCACATGGCGCAGCACGTCGATGAGTTGGCCTTCATCCACAGCATGACTTCGCGGAGCAACACCCATGGCCCCGGTTGCATCTACATGAACTCCTGCTTCACCCGGGAGGGCTTCCCGAGCGCGGGTTCATGGGTCAGCTATGGTCTCGGGTCGATGAATGACAACCTCCCGACCTACATCTCCGTGCAGGATGTCCGCGGGGAACCGCCCAATGGCAAAGCCAACTGGGGCAATGGCTTCCTGCCCGCTCAATACCAGGCCGTCTCCATGGCCGCCCAACAACCGCTCCGCAATCTTGCCCGTCCCGCCGCCATCTCCGTCGAGGAGGACGAAGCCACCCGGGAATTTTTGCGGCAGCTCAATCAAACTCATGCCTCGACCCATCCGGGAAACGACGATTTGACCGCAAGGATCGCGTCCTACGAATTGGCCGCCAAGATGCAGCTGACCGCTCCCGAGGTCAGTGACCTCTCCAGCGAACCGAAGCACATCCATCAACTCTACGGAACCGACGATGCCAACGAACTCAAAGCCGCCTACGCACGCAATTGCCTGCTGAGCCGTCGCTTCCTGGAACAGGGCGTTCGCTACGTAAGCCTCTATTGCGCGTCTCGTGCCAGCGCGGTCGATGGCCTGCTCAACTGGGATGCGCACAAGACGCTCAAGGCCGATTACGAGCGCCATTGTCCGATATTCGATCAGCCGACCGCCGCCCTCCTGACCGACCTGAAGCAGCGGGGCATGCTCGATGATGTGCTGGTGCTCTGGTGCACCGAGTTCGGTCGCATGCCCACCCATCAGGACGGCACCAGTGGACGCGATCACAATCCTGACGCCTTCACCACCTGGATGATGGGAGCCGGAGTCAAGGGAGGAGTCAGCTATGGCGAGACCGATGAGTTCGGACGTCGCGCCGCCGTCGATGTCGCGACCCCTTACGATTTCTACGCCACGGTTATGCACTTGTTAGGGCTTGATCACGAGAAGCTCACCTACTACCACAACGGAGCCAATCGCCGCCTCACCGATGTGCATGGGCACGTCATCGACCGCATCCTCGCGTGAGGGAATCAGCGAGCCGCTTCCAGGCAATCCCTCCGAAACCACCTGCGAACAACGATGCGACAGCGCCCTCTCAAAGCTGACCAACTCCCGCGACAGGGCGTTGTGGCGCCCGGCATCCTTTCCGGGGGTGTTATCAAGGATTTCGTAAAGTCGATGATTGGCCGCCCAAGCCACCTCGTCGGACACCCCGACCGAGAAGCCGCCGGCCCGCAAATTCAAGCTCGCGATACAGACCAGGCAGGAGGCGATCGTTTCCCGGCCTGCACACAGATCGGCGAAGCCATCGCGGATCAAGCCATCGCGGATCAAGCCATCGC
>Ga0105044_10012087_pt1 | contig 11742 bp, 9 predicted proteins | sample MAT01_FD_78092 | JGI IMG/M metagenome (GOLD analysis project Ga0105044, IMG submission 78092) | Freshwater microbial communities from Lake Fryxell liftoff mats and glacier meltwater in Antarctica - MAT-01 | ecosystem: Environmental > Aquatic > Freshwater > Ice > Liftoff microbial mat | place...
GACGTTTGACCACCGCTCGCAGCTGCAACACCGTCAGGTCGGCAACATCCATCATCTCCATCGGCCACTGTTTGACGATTTTGATAGTCTCTTCCAACCGACCGAACATGTCCTCGGGCAGGGTGCCCATGTCGAGGTCTTTGAACGGCAGTTTGCCGTAGGCGGCAATCAGCTTCTTCACCAGATCTCGTCGATCGACTTCCAGCGAGAAGAACAGGACGCGCTGGGCGGTCTCGGGCGAGGACACGACACCTTGGACAATGCGCAAAGCCAACGAAGTCTTGCCCACACCGGGGCGCGCCGCCAAGATGTACAGACCGCCCGGACGTAGCGACATTAGCTTGTCGTCGATGTCGGCCATGCCGGTCCGTACGCCGGAATCTGGCTCGTTCATGCGCTGATGGATGGCCACCATGGTTTCGTCGGCGACCGTCGACATGTCGTGGACGGCGGAGGTGTTGTCGAGTCGACCGAGGTCGAGGATGATCTTGCCTGCGTCAGTGACCAATTCCGAAAAACCTGCCGGAGTGACATGGGTCTGGTCTACAATCGCGCTAAGCCGTCCGATCAAGCGGCGCTTGAGATAGTAGTCGCGCAGCAGCTGGCTGTTGCGCTCCAAGGCATTGAAGGATCCGGGAGCGTCGGCCAGTGCATAGACGGCCTGGGATCCGCCCAGGGCCGCCAAGGCGCTTTCACCCTCCACCGTGGTGTGATCCTTATCCTCCCAGGCCCACAGACGGCGCAGCTTGTCCTTCCCCGCCCGATCCAATTCATCTGCCTCGGCCATCAGCTGGGCCTGGCGCAGGCGGTCTAATGCAGCATCGAAGCGCAGTCGCGAGAGTAATTCGGCGACCGCTGGCGCGTCCGGGAGGTGTCCAGCGTCATCGAGTTCAAGGCAGGCGAGCCACACCAAGCGATGGTCGCGGCTCCAGAACATCAATGGATGTGGCACATGCGGCCGGATCTTCTGGATCGCCACTGCCTGCGAACCCGCCAGCACCACTGCCAGAACAGAGCGCTCGAGATCAGCGTTGTGCGGTGGCTCACGGGTCGGCTGGCGCGGTTCGGGCATGGTGGGATGATACGTTCAGCGTCTGGTGGCCAGCAGATATCGGCCAACCGCCATCCACCGGTTTTCCACATTTCCCTGCCGAGCTTAGACCGTCACTCGGGCAGCTTGGCCGTACTCACCGCTACCGAGGCCGTGACCGTGGCGCCGGCATGATGTCCGTCGATCCAGAACGACACAGCCAGTTCATCGCCTTTGGCTAGGCGAACGACACGGCTCTCGCCTCGACGGGCATCCGGACTACCCGCTATGTCGCTACCGACGGCCTCGACGGTCTTGGCCACTCGATCGATGCGGAAATACCGGACCATGACGACACCGTTCCCTTCCCAACCTTTAAAGGCGGTTTCCTGCACCAGCTTGTAGCCACCATCGCGCGGCGCGATAAAGACCACAGCGGGCACCTTGGCCCACTCCATATTCGTCGCCAAACTGTAGACGCCCATGATCAGGCGGCTTTTCTCGACGCGAATATGTGGGTTTCCGCCCTGCGATCCTGGCTCGTTGAACCACACCAGATTCCGCTGGCTCTCGGCGCAACCCATAGGCTTCCAGTTGGCCAGATCCTCGGGCTTGTCCAGATAAATCTGATCGGCACGCCACCGCGGCCCGGCGTTGTCGACCAACGGGTTGTTCTCCTGGCTGCCCGCTTTCTTCCCAGCCCACGTACGTGGAATGGACCACGATTCGCCAGATATCAGTAAGGCGGCCAAGGCAACGAGGACGATAATACGCATGTCCGTAAGCATATTCGCCCTGGCATCCTAGGCCAGCGTGATCAGCCGGGCGTGGCCGCTGAGCGACGGAAGCTGTCCGGACCATCTCCGAAGCGAATGGCCAGCAATGCCTTGCGCATCAACGCGACTCGGCGGGCCTGGTCATCCAACCAGCGCTCACCGGCAATCCTGGCGATTTCACCGACGGCATGGCCGTCGGCCCCGGCGACAATCGCCCGAAGTCCATCTGCAAGTACGGGATGATCGACAGCTTCGGCCAGTTCAGCGAGCTGACGGGCATCTCGACCAGCAGCCAAGGCAACCAGGGCGGCCAGCGTTTCGGTAACATCATCTGGCGCTGCGCCAGTTGGCACCGCGCCGACTGGCTCCACCGGCCTGACCGGACCTACCGCGGGCGCAGCCTGCGTCATTGGCGTGGAGAAGGACGTGGCGACTTCGATGGGGCGACGAGGTGGCGGTGGAGTGATTGGTCCAGCTATTGGACCGGCCCCCTGGGCGCGACCGATTAGGCCGAGGGCCTGCCCAGCCGCAGCCGCATGCGCCTGGGGCGTGCACGATTCGATCGCATCGGACTGGGCGGCCAGCCAGGCCTGGCTCTCGGCGTCAAGCAATCCAACCAGGCGCTGGGCGACGGGAACACTGGCCCTCGCCAGAAGCGGCACCATGGCCTCGGCCGGCAATAGCCGGATCAATCGACGGAGGATGCCATCGTCCAGCGACAACAGCACATCAAGCGATGGAGCCTCGGCCTCGCTGCGTTGGACGCTGCGAGCACCAACCGCCCGGGCCACCACATCGCCGAACGAGCCAGCAGCCTTCTGCTGACCCCCTGCATCGGCCAGCATGTCGTCGAGCACGCCCACGGTCAGGTTCCAAACGCGAAGGTGAAGCCGGCCTCGGCGTCGTATCCGACGACCAGCTTGGGCGGCAGATCGCCAGCTCCGAGACGGGTCAGCACTTCGGTGCTGATGCGCGGCAACAGGCTGCCTGAGATAACATGATCGACGTTACGTGCGCCGGTCTCAGCCTCGGTACAGCGGGCTGCAACCGCGGCAATGACCGCCTCGTCAAAGACCAGATCCATCTTGTGCGTCGCTTTCATCCGCGCGCTCACCTTGCCCAGTTTCAGGCGGGCGATGCCCTGCAGGGCATCCTGCTTGAGCGGGAAGAACGGCACGATGGTCATGCGTGCCAGCAGAGCTGGCTTGAAATGTTTGGACAGAATCGGACGGATTGCCGCGACCAATGCATCGACTGGTGGCATCTCGGGATCATCGCAGGCCTGCATGATCATGTCGGTGGCGAGGTTCGAAGTCAGGAACATCACGGTGTCCTTGAAGTCGATCTCGCGGCCCTCGCCGTCGTTGAGGATGCCCTTGTCGAAGACCTGGTAGAACAGGTTCATCACGTCGAGATCGGCCTTTTCGACCTCGTCGAGCAGCACGACCGAGTACGGACGCTGGCGTACCGCTTCGGTGAGAACGCCGCCTTCGCCATAGCCGACATAGCCGGGCGGACTGCCAACCAGGCGCGAAACCGTGTGTTTCTCCTGGTATTCGCTCATGTTGACCACGGTCATGAAACGTTCACCACCGAACATCAGATCGGCGATCGCGGTCGCGGTTTCGGTTTTGCCGACGCCCGAGGGTCCGACGAAGAGGAAGATGCCGATCGGCGTCCGCGGATCTTTCAAACCAGCCTTGGCGGCGCGAATGCCGGTGCCAACGATGCCGTGCACGTGATCCTGGCCGCGAATGCGCTTCTTCAGTTCGTCTTCGAAGGCGAGCAGGGTTTGGGCCTCGTTTTTGACCATTGAGCCAACTGGCACGCCGGTCCAGTCGCCGATCACCTTGGCGACCACTTCGGGTGTTACTTCGACGTGCATCAACGGGTGCTCGCCCTGCTTGGCCTTCAGCTCGGCCATCGCCGTTTCAAAGGCGGTTCGCTTGGTGGCATCGGTTGGATTGGCGATCAGCTCAGTACGGGCGGCGATGACCTTGTCGGCCAGGACCTTCTCGGCCTGCCAAGTCGTGGTCAGCTCGCCGGCCTTGACACGGTCGGCGGCAAGTGCGGCTTCCAATTCGGCCATCGCCTCGGCGTCAAAATTGCCACCAGTGTCGCGATCGCGCTTGAGCGAGGACACCGCGCGTTCGCGGTCCTGGATGCGGCGTTCGACGGTCTCCAGCTCGCCTGGCTTGGTCGCCAGGGCGACCTTCACGCGAGCGGCGGCGGTATCGACCAAGTCGATACCCTTGTCGGGATGCTGGCGGCCGTTGATGTAACGGGCGCCCATCCACGCCGCGGCGTAGAGTGCGTCGTCGCGGATGACCACGCCATGCGCCTTCTCATAGGTGGCACGCAGGCCGCGCAACATGGTGTGGGTCGTAGCGACCGACGGCTCATCGAGTTTGACCAGCTGGAAGCGACGGGCGAGAGCGGCGTCTTTCTCGAAGTACTTCTTGTACTCGGCCCAGGTGGTGGCGGCGATCGTCTTCATCTCGCCACGGGCCAGCGCAGGTTTCAGCAGGTTGGCCGCATCGGCAGTTCCAGCGGCGCCACCGGCGCCGATCAGGGTGTGCGCCTCGTCGATGAACAGGACGATCGGCGTCGGCGAGGACTTGACCTCTTCCAACACGCCCTTGAGGCGGTTCTCGAACTCGCCCTTCACACTGGCGCCGGCCTGCAGCAGGCCAAGGTCGAGACCGATGATCTTGACACCCTTCAGCACATCGGGCACGTCGCCTTCGATGACGCGTAAGGCGAGTCCTTCAACGACGGCCGTCTTGCCGACACCGGGTTCACCGACGCAGATAGGGTTGTTCTTCCGGCGACGGGCGAGGATGTCGATGATCTGACGGATTTCTTGATCGCGGCCGAAGACTGGATCAACCTTACCTTCCTTGGCCTTGGCTGTGAAATCGGTGCAGAATTTGGCGATCGCGCTTTCGCCAGGCTTAGCCGATCCGGGAGCAGCCTTACCCTCGGTCATCTGGGTGGGTTCCTGCGAACTGACGACCAGCGTATCCAACTTGCGCACCACTTCGTCCGCTGGGATGATCGCCCACAGCTGGGCATAATCGCCGGCGCACAAGCGGGCATCCTTCTTGATCAAAGCGGCAAGCAGAACGCCAGAGCGCAGGTCGGCGTGGCCGAGTTCCAGCGAAGCGATGATCCAGCCTTCGTTCAACCATTCGATCAGAATGGGCGAGAATACCGGGCGGCCAGGGTTCCCACCGCGGGCCATGTCGAGAGTTCCCTGCAATGCGCGCGTCAGTCGACCGTGATCGACGCCATAGGCCTTCAGGATCAACCGCATGTCACCCTGGGGATCCTCAAGCAGGACGCTCAGCAGATGCTCGACCGTCACTTCGTAGTGGCCGCGGTTGACGCACAGCGCTGCCGCCGCCTCCATGGCCTTCTTCATGGTGGGGGAAAGGCGCGAGATCAGGGTCTTGAGGTTGTCTGACATGGTCCAGGTACTCGTGGAGGTTTAGGGGGAGAGGGTGATGGATGCGTCGTCTGGAGCAGCGCCGTCAAGCCTGGCGTCCCAGCCCATGCGTGCGCCGTTGCCCAGGGCTGCTGGAGGTAGTGCATCGGGCGCGAGGCGGACCTGGACATCCCAGTCGAGCAGGTCGCCGTTGAATTCGGTGACGAGTGCAGTGACCGCGGCCATGCCATCGCCGCCGGGCAGGAAGCGCCTGAATGCTGCGGCGCCAACCGGGCCGATTTGCACGCGGAATGACGTCGTGTACGAGAGAATCCGATCGCCTGCCAGGCAATCAGCGCCGATGCCGCAATTCGCACTGCCAAGCAAGCCTTGGCGTTCTGGCGGCAATGCTGTCCAGGTCGGGGCACAGCATTCGATCTCGACCGGCACTCCACCGAGCCAACAGTTCAGCGCCGTGGCCAGTGCTGCGGTGGATCTCGGCTGTTGTGCAAGCAGGCCGGCGATCGTCAGCATCTCCAGTTCACCGGGCAGATCCGGCGCCGGGAGGTCAGGCGGCATCCCGGCCACCGCCCTGAGGTAAGCTGCCTGTCCACGCGAGCGCTCGATCCGATATTTGGTCATCACCCGGTAGGCCAGTGACAGCATCCGGTGATTAAATATATCAAGGAAGTCACGAAGGACCGGCGGATCCTCTGCCAACAACATCTCGGTCAGGAAGGTCGGCAGCGGGCTGGCCTGACCATAGAGGCCGAGAAACGTCGTCTCGACGTACAAGCGTTCCGGCGACACATCTACGACGGCAGGAAACCGCTCGATGCTGGCGACGTCACTGGTCGGGAAGGCGAAGGACAGCGATGGGCGCAGGCGGACCGTCTCGCGCGCAGGCAGCGAGGCAGTACCGATTGGCTCGCCAGCCGCTTCGGCCATGGCTACCGCTTGCACGAAACTCCATTCGGGACCGTCAGGCAGCATGGCGCTTGTCATGTTACATCAGCCGACGCTTGCCCAGGCGAGGCAGGAAACGCATATCAAGGCCACCATCGATGCCCGTTACGTGTAGCCGGCTGAAGCTGTTCAGGCCTGCATATTGGGCAACGAATTCATCGAAGAGCATGGCAAACAGATGAACCTCGCCCTCGCCATCGAAGTGAGACTCCTTAACCTGAAGGGTGATGCGGATACCGCGCATCAGCGCACCGTCCGATACGGTCGTGTCCGGCGCTGCGCTGATCGCAACCAGTCCGTCCAGCAGTCGGCGATGCGCGACTCGTGCCTGCTGGTCGACCAGCGAGCGTACGTTGTAGAGATCGAGCACCGAACGCAGCGTCTCGATGTCGGCCAAGGTCCGCCAATTGAGTCCGAGGTGGGCAAGCAGACGCCACTCCAGCTGACCACCCAACGGCGGCGGCACGCTGGAGGTCGGCTTGGTGAGGTTGCGCAGTCGCACCCCGGGAGGGCACTGGTCAGTCACCAGGTGGACATCGCCGGGCGCAAGGGCCTGAGCCAGACGACCATTCGTACAGGTGACGGTAAAGGAGAGGCTTTCGACGCCAGGAAGCTGACCAGCAATGGCCACTTCCAACCTAGTGCCGCTGCCGACCAAGGCTGGTCGACGGCGTATGACATGACCAATAACCCCTGGCTCGGGCGCTCGGCCGCCTCGGAACATCCGAGGCACTACCCGTGGGCGGTCCTCACCGCTGACCAGTCCGACAACACCCTCGACCGCAGCGATCTCATAGTGCGTCGGGTCATCTCCCGCCGGAATCACCGGGAATTCGGTGCGCCGAGCATCGTAGGTGATTGGGGTCGCCTCGTGGGCGAACAGGTTGACCGCAGGAGTGCAACCCAGCAGCAGATTGGTCTCTGAAACCTGCGGCAAATGGTCCGGAACCCGATCAAGCGCGAATTCCAGAGTGAACTCGTTGGCATCACCAAGCTGTCCGAGCACCTCTAGGCCACACAGGTCGGCGAAGAGGAATTTATTGGGAAAGCTGAACCATTCCCGAAGCAGGGAAAATCCAGCGAATGATGCCGGAGCCGCTCCGAGAAGTGCGTCCAACGGATCGAAGCCGACCGGCCGCACGCAGCGAGGAGGCAGGTGGACGCGACGGCCCTGGGCGAGCGCGGTGACCGCAGTGCAGTGCCGCACCAGACAGACGTGCAGACCAGCAGCTATCGCCATCGGTCCGGCGCAGTGGAGGCGCAGGCTGCGTAAGCCGAGAGCTGGCAGCTGAGACGCCTTCATCCCGTCCGGTAGCCGGCACTTTAGCGTCAGCAAGGCGGGTTGCGTGCTGCGCAACGCCAATCCGGTGATGCGCAGCGGAGTGAGTTCTACCGGGTAGATGGTCTGGAAACGGCAACGGGTTCCATCCACCGGCGCTGAGTCAACCGGCGTTCCACGGGCGATACGACGGACTTCGCCATCGTTGGCACGCGAGGCTTCGAACTGGATCATGGTGATCGCAGGAACTGGACGCAGGTAGTGCGGCCAGAGACTCTCGATCAGGGCGTGGGTCAGCTCTGGCAGCTCGTCGTCCAGCTTTTGCCGAAGCCGTCCGGCGACAAAGGCGAAACCCTCTAGGAGCCGCTCGACGTCAGGATCGCTGCCCGCTTCGGACAGCATATCCGCTGTGCCGGGATGGGCGCGGGCGTACTCCCGGCCCATGTCGCGCAGCCAAGTCAGCTCGTCATGATAGTAGGTATTAAAGGCCATCAAGCATCACGCATGCGCATGCGCCCATCGGGGGTGATGACGGTGAAAAACTTCACTGGGTCGCGGCGATCGCCACCAGCCAGCTGGGCAGAGATCGAAAAACCGATCGCCAGCCGATGCTCATCACTTCTATCCACGCTGACCAGGACATTGGTCAAACGCGGCTCGAATCGCTGAATGCAGGTCTTGACCGCACGCAATGCAACATCCGTCGTCGCGGGATAACCACGCATCAGCTCATGCGGGGATGGGATCCCCAAATCCGGCTGGGCAGCAGAGTCACCTTGGTGCGAATTGAGGACGCGCTGCAGATTCACCATCACCGACCGCATGATTGCCGCGCGGTCTTCCTTGATCGTACGTGGCCCCCCTTCACGGGCGGCGTGGGTCAACCGTTCAAACAAGGTGACGTTGTTGAGCATGAGCAGACCCGGACATCCGGACCACGCCGTTGTCGGAATGCGATCCGACAACGGCGCGGCCGGAACGACCGGTCATTTCTTGTCGAGTTTGCCGACCAGCGACAGGGTGAACGAGGCACCCATGTACTTGAAGTGCGGCTGCACCTTCATGCCGACTTTGTACCAGCCGGCTTCGCCGGGCACATCCTCGACGGTAATCTCAGCGGAACGCAGCGGGTGGGTATTGCGCACATCGTCGGACGGATTGTCGAGCGCGGCCACATACTGGTTGATCCAGGTCGACAGCTCGCGCTGCAACTGGTTCTTGTCCTTCCACGAGCCGATCTGCTCGCGCTGCAGGACCTTGATGTAATGGGCAAGACGATTAACCACGAACAGGTAGGGCAGCTGGGTGCCAAGACGGAAGTTCGTCTCAGCTTGCTTGCCTTCAGCGCTCTGGCCAAAATTCTTCGGCTTCTGGCACGAATTGGCAGAGAAGAAGCAGGCGTTGTCGCTGCCCTTGCGCATCGACAAGCTGATGAATCCCTCTTCGGACAGCTCGTACTCGCGCCGTTCAGAAATCATGCATTCGGTCGGTACTTTGGTCTCGATCGCACCCATCGATTCGTACTGGTGCAACGGCAGGTTCTCGACCGCGCCGCCGCTCTGGGGTCCGATGATGTTCGGGCACCAGCGGTACTTGGCGAAGCTGTCGGCAAGGCGACTGGCGAGCGCGAATGCGGTGTTGCCCCAGGCATAAGCGTCGTGGTCGCCCTTGACGCTCTCCTGGTAGTTGAAGGCCTTGACCGGAACGGTCTCCGGTCCGTACGGCAGCCGCAGCAGGAAGCGCGGAGCAGTAAGGCCGACGCTACGCGCATCGTCAGATTCGCGGAACGACCGCCAACGGGCGTACTGGGGGCCTTCGAACAACGACTTGAGGTCGTTGAGCTTGGGCAGCTCGGTGAAGCTCTTCACGCCGAAGAACTTCGGCGAGGCCGAGGATAGGAACGGTGCGTGCGTCATGGTGGCGACGCTGGCCAACTTCTGCAGTAGGGCGATGTCCTGAGGCCCCGAGCCGAATTCGTAATTGCCGACGATGGCGCCATAGGGCTCGCCACCGAACTGCCCGAACTCGGCGGTGTAGGCGGTTTTGTAGAGGCCAGACTTGACTAGTTCCGGTGCATCTTCGAAGTCGGCCTGCAGATCGTCCTTCGAGACATTCACCAGCTCGATCTTCACGTTCTCGCGGAAGTTGGTCCGGTCGACCAGCATCTTCAGCGAACGCCAGGAGCTTTCCAGTTTCTGGAACTCGGCGTGGTGCATGATCGCATCGAGCTGGGTCGACAACTTCTCGTCCAGCTGGGCGATCATCGCGTCGATCATGCTCTTGTCGACCTTGGCGTCGGCCTTGCCCTTAACGAGCTCGGCGACCAGGGCCTCTACTCCGCGACGGGCGAGGCCATAGCCCTCGTCGGCCGGAGCCATGTTGGTCTCGGTCATGATGGCGTCGAGGAGGTTCCCGCCGCCAGCTGCTGCTGCTTCAGTGCTCATGGTGTATCCGTGTGTATCGTAGTAGGTTAATTGCCGGTTCAGGTCGGCTTGGCGCCGAGTTCAGCCAGCACGGCCGCACGAGCGGTCTCATCCTGGATGATTGCCTGGATCTTCTTGCGGAAGGCCGGGATGTTGCCGAGCGGTCCTTTGAGAGCATTAAGCGCCTCGCGCAGCTCGAGCATTTTCGCCATCTCAGGTACCTGACGCGCGACCGCCTCGGGTCCGAAATCATTGATTGTCTTGAACTCCAGCTGGACGGGCAGTTCGCCGTCGCCCGACAGGGTGTTCTTGGCACCCATCTGCAGCTTCAGCTTTTGAGCAGCAAGCACGTCGTTGAAGTTGTCCTTGTTGATGCTCACCGGCTTGCGCTGTTCGAGCGGCGTGCTGTCAGCACGCTGGGTGAAATCACCGAGGACAAGCATCTTAAAGGGAAGCTCCTTCTCCTCTGATGCGCCACCGGTGTCGGACTTGTAGACGATGTTGACACGTTCCTTCGGAGCGATCGATCCTTCGCTAGCCATAGATTCCTCCTTGAAAGGGTTTGGCGCTGGGAACGTATGGTGATGACCCAGCTTGCAAGGCCATTAGCTGAATCAGCGAACGGACCCGCAATCATGATGCCCACGCCTAACTCGACACCTGTACACAGGCCCACATTCGCCGATTTACCAAGCAGTTGCCGTACCCGCTTGACAAGGCAATTGGCCGGCCTAACAGATAAACTCCTCATCGCAGACACTACCCTTTTACGGAGTTCCTATCATGGCTTACGCACCACACCTCGTCCTCAAGATCGAAGGCCAGACGGTCAAAGGCTGCAGCACGCAGCAGACTGGCAAGGGCACTGAACTGCTGTCCTTCAACCTCGGCGCCGACCTTCCCTTCGACAACCAGGCCGGCGTGGCTCACGGACGGGTCCAGTACTCGCCGATCTCGATCGCCAAGCGGATGGACGAGGACAGCACCATCCTACTGACGGCCATGAGCCAGCAGAAGAAGTCCAGTGGCGAAATCCAATTCTTCCGCGCTACCGAGAAGGAAAAGGACGAACACTACCTGACGATCAAGTTCGACAACGCGCGCATCACCAGCATCAATCTCAACCCCATGTCGGATCCGCCGACCGAGATGGTCACGTTCAACTACCGCACCATTGAAGTGAACTGGCTCAAGCCGTCCAAGCCGTTCAAAGACGACTGGATGAACTCGAAGTAGTTCACGTCGTCCTGTCGAACACCACGACCCATCCGGCTTCCGGATGGGTCGTGGTGTTTCTGGCACCGGTCAGTCAACCGCGATCTCCTCTCGGCGACCTCGGCAAACGAAAAAGCCCCGCAGATCGGGAAGGCACCTGGCCGCTTCACAAGTTGGGTTGGTTCCGTCCGCGCACGGTGATGACAGCGCCGCCATCATCCCCAGCGATCGTCACCACCGCTCCCAAAAACTGAGCAATAATCGCAGCGTTGGTCTGGGTGTGCTCACTGGGATTCAGAGTTCGGAATCGGCCCCCAGCGCCGAGTGCTAAGGGCAGTAGGAGTTGGTCGGCGAGATGCTCGCACACCGGAGCTTCGGACTCGGTGTAGCGGCGGACCTGCTTCACGCAGTCCTGGGCGACCTGCTCGGCTGACTTGCGCAGTTCTCCGAAGGCGGTGCACACGGCGGTGATGTTGGCATGATGGAGCCGCGCGATGATGGCATTGCCTGGACCATCGGCGTTAACCTCGCGTTCGTCGACCTCCTGATGGCTCCAATGCAGCCCGTGCTTGAGGGCCTGGGCCTCGCGGCTGGCGACGTGGGCGGGCAGGTTGGCGAGCAAGACC
>Ga0105044_10012088_pt1 | contig 11741 bp, 7 predicted proteins | sample MAT01_FD_78092 | JGI IMG/M metagenome (GOLD analysis project Ga0105044, IMG submission 78092) | Freshwater microbial communities from Lake Fryxell liftoff mats and glacier meltwater in Antarctica - MAT-01 | ecosystem: Environmental > Aquatic > Freshwater > Ice > Liftoff microbial mat | place...
CCAGCTTGCCGCCATGACCACCGCACAGCTCGGGCAGTTTTCCACCGTCCAGCTCGGCGGCCTCTCCACCGCCGGCATCAAGGGAATGACAACCGCACAGCTCGTCGCACTCACAACCGCACAGATGCCGGGGTTGAGCACCGGGCAGATCAAGGCACTGTCCATCACCCAACTCGCGGCTGTCGAGACTGCGGATCTCGCGGTGCTCACCACCGCGCAAATCCAGGCATTCGACACCGCGCAGGTCTCTGGGCTGACCACGGCCCAGGTTGTGGCGCTGACCACCGGCCAGGTGGTGGCGATGACCACGGCGCAGATGACCGGTCTGCGCACCGCCCAGGTCGCCGTACTGACCACCGCTCAAGTCGCCGCGATGGAAACGCAGGACATCGTCGCGCTGTCCAGCACACAAACCGCAGCCTTCTCCTCGACCCAACTCGCAGCGATGAACACCGCCCAGCTGAACGCGCTGTTCCTTTAGGTAGGAGTGCTTCACGCGCACGCGCCTCAGAAGCGGGGTCGTCGCATTTTGGAAACCAGTTTCCAGAATGACGATGCCCAGCGGATCGACCCATCGAAAGGGGTCACGATCCGGACATCGTGGGTCGCCGCAGCGACGTAACCGACCGGAAAGGCAAAGCCCGCTCTTGCCTATCGGTCCGTGGACGCGGTTGGTTAATGGTGCGTCAGAACGCCTCGACCGCCACAACGGTGATGTTGTCGGTGGCCCGCCGCTCCAGCGCCTCGGCGAGCAGGCGGTCAGCCGGGCCGGGGTCGGCCATCAAGCCAGCTAACTCGGCGTCCGACAGCGTCTTGTTCAGCCCGTCGCTGCACAACAGGAAGCGGTCGCCGGCGGCCAGGCGGTTGCTCACCTTGTCCAGTTCCAGCGCCTCGGCCGCGCCAACCGCGCGGGTGATGACATTGGCGCGCGGATGGCCGTCGGCCTCCTCGGCGGTGATGGCCCCGGCATCCACCAGTTCCTGCACCAGCGAGTGGTCGCGTGTCACCTGCGCCAGGGTGCCGCCGCGAAGCAGATAGACGCGGCTATCCCCGGCCCAAAGACAGGCGAAATGCCCGTCGCGCGCCAACAGCACGACCAGCGTCGAAGCGATCATCGCATGCGGGCCCCGCCGTGCCGCCTCCTCACGAAGTGCCTGGTGCACTTCGCCCACGCGCAACCGCACCTGCGACAGCAACTCGGAGGCGGAGAGCCCCGCCGGCAGCGCGTCCAGTGCATCCTTCAGCATCCCGGAAGCGACCTCGCCGGCATCATGGCCACCGGCGCCGTCGGCCACCGCCCACAGGCCCAGATCGGGGCGGTCGACGAAGGCATCCTCGTTGTGGCTGCGCACGGCGCCGGGATGCGAAGCGGCCCAGGACTGGAATCGCATCATTCCCGTACTCCCCCAGCACCTTGCGGGCCGCCTCGTTGATCCGCGATCTCGCGCTCAGGCACGGCATGGAGCATGGCGGCGAAGGTAGCGGTATCCGGCAGTGCCAGCAGCGCCAAGCGGTGCGGCGGCACGAACGGCGAGCCCTCGGTCCACCACAGCGCCGTGGCTGTGGCGGAAAGGTCGGGGTCCACGGCATCGCTCGGCGCTACCGGATCGGCGAGGCGGCGCGCCACTTCCTCCGGGCCCCAATCGTGCTGCAAGGCATCCAATCCGATCGCCTCGGCGGCGGCAAGCCAGTCGCCGGGACGGGCCGGGCGGTCGCCGACAAGGGCCAGCGTCAGCGGGAAGTGCCGCCCGGCGGCATCCACGCTTGGCATCCAGACGCCAAGCACCGGCGCTATGCCGCATTGTCCGGCGGGGAGCGCAAAATGCCAGATCGGCGCTTCCATCCAGGCTGGCAGCCAGCGTTCGCCCAGCATCGCGCGGCTACCGGCAATCGCGCCTTGCAGCCAGCCATCCCAGGGGTCGGTGAAGCCGCGCGGCAGCCCGGCGCGCAGGAAATCTCCGCGTGACGGCAGCTTGCCGAAGAAGCCGACGGCTCTCGCAGCTGCCTGGGCGGCCACGACCGCTGCCTCAGCACCTGTTACTTCAGCAACCGTTACTTCAACACTGGGCACCGGAATTCCTGCAACACCCCGGGGGCAAATGGGTTGAGTACCGATCCAGCCCGCACCTCGAACACCGCGCGGCGGTCACCCTGCTGGAACGTCAACTGGTAACGCTCGGCCGAGCCGGCCTGTATCAGCTGGCCCTGGCCGAACAGGCGGAACAGGGCCCATGGCCCATTGGCCGATAGCCCCGCTCCGGCGGCGGGCGGGTCGAAGGTGAGCTTCACGTTGGTCATTCGGTTCGGGCCAGGCCAGGTGATCTGGGTGGAGCGCGACGCCCCACCTTCAAAGCTTACCACCACGCCGTCGAGGTCGAGCGACACCTTCTTCGATGTCGCATCCATCGATACCGGAGTAAGATCGAAGCGCACCACGGGCGTGATACCGCCGCTGGCGAAGAACAGGTCGCGGATCACCGCGGCACGCTGGAACTGGGCCACGTCACCAGCCGAGACTGGCGGCTCCACCCCGTCCATGGCCTGGGGCCGCCAGTTGCGCCCGGCGATATCCACGTATTGCCGCAACTGGGTGGTGAAAAACCCGTCGAGCAGTCCGGCGGGTGCGAACAGGCGGGAAAAATCGTCCAGCGGCGTGTCCTCGGCGGCGCCGCGAAAGAACGGGTAGCGCCCGTTCACCGCCGGCCCGCACAGCAGCCCCGGTCCACCCGGCCCGCCCGCCGCCGCGACCACCTGCGCCTTGGCCCCGCCGCCGCGCAGCGAGCTGCCCCCAGAGGCCATACCCTGCAGCCAACGGGCTACCGGCTGCGGCTGCCGGCTCGCCTCGGCCAGCAAAAGCCGCGCCGGGTCGTCGCCGGTGGGAGCCGGCGGGGCGCCACCTACCGGGGCGGAGGCGATGCGGCTCAGCTGTTGTTGCATGTCGTTCAGCAGCTTCAACACGATGTCGATCGGCGCGCCGGGCCCGGTGCCGACGAAATCGCGCAGCGGCTTGTAGCGGTCATCGATGGCCTTGCCGGGCGGCTCCGGCGGCGCCCCGGTGGGCTGGCCGATCACAGCGGCCAGACGCCCGGCCGCTGCCTGCCCTGCCGCGGCTGCCGACGCACCGGCCGCTCCCTGCGCCGCACCCGCCAACCCGGGCGGGGGTGGCGGTGCCACCGAAAGCGTCAGCTGCCGCGCCATCCCTGTCAGCAGGTCGCGCATTGGCGATTGCGGCGACGACAGCAAGTACAGATCCTGCACTGCCTGGTTCATGTTGCGCATCGGCACGATGTTGATGTCGGCCAGCAGCGCGCCCCACTGCCGCGCATATTCGTCGGTGTACAGCTTCACCACGTCACGTTCGAGCGTCAGCATCTGCGGGCTGCGCGGATCGATTTCCGAGCGCGTGCCCAACACCCAGCTTTCGCTCGCAACCTCGCGCGCCGCGTTGGGCAGCGACGGCAGCACCACCTTGTGGAACCCGTCGACGGTGTAGAAGCCGGGGATGCCCTCGGTCAGCGGCTTGCCCGAACCTCGCACGAACACCCGGGCACCCGAGGCGCCGGCCGCATCCGCCGCGCGCCACGGCGCGATGCCCGCCACACTGGCCAGCGGCCGGATGCGCGAATACACCCGCTCGGCCAGTGTCACCCGGCTGAAGGTGCGCCGTGCCTCCTCGACCAGCGCGCCATCCAGCGGGATTGCCGGCAGCGGATTCTCAAGCAACGCATCGAGGTGCCGCGCCATCGCCTCCCGGAACGCCGCTGCTCCCGGTCCGGGCCAGGATTGCCCCCAGTCGAGCGACAGCCACTCCTTCACCAGCGCGCGGTCCAGCGGCCCCAGCGTGCCGATCATCAAATAGACGCGCATGGCCTCATAGACGAAATCGGGCCGGTTGATGTTTCCCCGGATTTGCGATTCCAGGCGCCATATCATGCGCGGCAACAACACGCGCTCCAGGGCATGGCGATAGACCGTCATGGCGGCCAGCGACAGTTTCTCCGACTGCCCGAGGCCGAACGCCCAGCCGCCCGTCTCGGCGCGCTTGTCGTAGCCGAACGGCAGGCCGCGCGCCTGTTCCAGCAGGGCGAGGAAACTCGGCAGATCGGCGTCGTTCACCGGGTTGAGCCGCAGTGGCTGCGCGGTCGCCTCGTACCCCGCGATCGCCACCGCACTGGCGTCGATCTCCGCCTGTGCCCGACTTTGCGCATGCCACGCTGCCCCGATCACGCCAAACGTGAGCAAAGCGATCGCCGCAAAGGCACCGCCGCGCACCAGCCAGCGCCGCCGTGCTGCACCGGGTTTCTCCGAGACCAGCATGGCCTCGCCGAACACCACGTCGCGCAGCAGGCGGCCGAGGAAGTAGCTGCGCCCCTGCTCCGGGCGCAGGCTGGGCGCACGCTTCTGATCCAACCCGAAGGCGCGCGACAACGCCCCGGTCAGCCGATCAATCGGCGTGCCCTCCTGGGTGCCCGAGGCAAAATACACCCCGCGCAGGAACGGCGCAGGATCGAGCTTCGAGCCGCCAAACGCCTCGGTGAGAAAAGCGGACAGTGGCGCCTCCAGGCTGGCTACCTGGGCCGGAAATCCGGCCAGCGCCGCCCGCCGGTCGGGGCTGCGCTCGGCCTGCAAGCGGTCGATCAGCCGGCCATCCAGCCGGGCCACGATGGCGCGAAAAGCCTCGGCAAACCCAACCAGACCCTCCCCATTACGCAGCTTCACGTCGAAGGTATGGCCCCAAACCTGGGCGCGGCGCTCGCGGTCCAGGTCGTCGAAGAACTCGGTGAACCCGGCCAGCAGGTCGGATTTGGTGACCACCGCATAGACCGGCACGCGCACGCCCAGCCGGTCGGTCAGTTCCTTGATGCGCTTGCGGATGGCGCGGGCATGGGCGGTGCGCTCGGCCGGGCTGGCGGTGGCGATATCGGTGATGGCAATGGCCACCAGCACGCCGTTCAGCGGCTGGCGCGGCCGGGTGCGCTTCAGCAGGTCGAGGAAACCCTCCCACCCCGCGCGGTCGACACCGGCATCGGAATCCTGCGTGGTATAGCGTCCGGCGGTGTCGATCAGCACGGCGTTCTCGGTGAACCACCAGTCGCACATGCGCGTGCCGCCGACGCCGGCCACCGCCCCCTGCCCCATTTCAGCGGCCAGCGGGAATTGCAGCCCGGCGTTCAACAGCGCCGTCGTCTTGCCCGCCCCGGGTGGGCCGATGATCACGTACCACGGCTGCTCATACAGGTAGCCGCGCGTGCCGCGGGCGCGCCGCAACAGGTCCAGCGCGGTGGTCAGTTTCTCGCGCATGGCCGCAACTTCCTCGGCGGAGGCATCGCTCGCCGAAGCCCCGCCCGCCGCCCCGGCCACCAACTCGGCATCGGCGCGGGCGCCGCGTCGCATCAGCCAGAAATTGACGCCGAACCAGACCAACACGATCACCAGCACGATCGCCAGGCGGATGATCCAGTCGTCCAGCCACGACAGGAGCGGCCCCAGGAACCACACAAGCATCGCCAGCAGGGCCGCGCCGATACCGGTGAGGAACCAGCGCGAGGTCAGGAAGGAGAGCACGGCACCCATTATTCGTCCCTAGCCCCGGCGCCGCAGCACGACTTCGATGCGGCGGTTCTCGTCGCGCCCCTCGGCGGTGGCGTTGTTGCCCACCGGCTCGGAATCCGCCCGCCCCTCGGCCTTGATGCGCCCCGGCTCGCCCAGCGTGCGCAGGAGGATCGCCTTCGCCGCCTCGGCGCGCGCCGCGGAAAGCTGGAAGTTCGACGGAAACTGCACCGTGCGGATCGGCTGATTGTCGGAATGGCCCAGCACCATCACGCTGCCGCTCTCCACCTTCAGCGCGCCACCGATGCGCTCCAGCAGCCCCACGAAGGCCGGCTGCACCGCGGCACTGCCGGAACCGAACATTGCCAGAGCACCCGCCGCCACACCGCGGTTGCGAATGCGCACGATCGGCGTGTTCTCATCGCCCAGCACGCTCACCATCCCGGCGTCGATCTCGGGCTTGAGGAAGCTGCGCAGCTTGTCGATCACGCCCGGCTCCGGCAGCGGCGGGGGCGGCGGGTGCGGCACGACGATAGCGGCGCGGATGATCGCCGGCATGCGCTGCGGCGGTGCTGCCATCATGCGGGCCATGATATCGTCGGAGGCGGCGTTCAGGCTGGTCGAGAACCACACGAACAGCCCGGAGAGCACCGCCAGCCCGGCCACACCCACCACCCAAACCGGCAGCGACGCCCGCGCCGGCTTGTAGGGGGCGGTGGCACCCATCCATTGCGGCGACAGCTCGGTCTCGGCTGCCTGACGCTGGCGCAGGATGATTGTGTACAGGTCCTCGCGCAGCTTCTCGATCTCACCCGGTCCGCGCGGCGCGAGGCGATAGCGCCCCATGAAGCCGAGCGACAGGCACAGGTACATCAGTTCCAGCACCGGCAGGAAACTGCCCGGATTGGCCTTCATCTGGCCCAGCAGGTCGAAAAACCGCTCGCCCGAGCGCACCTCCTGGTGGAAGGTCGAGACCAGGGAGCGCTGGTCCCAAACCCCGGTGCTGCCCCATGGCGTGTTCAGAACCACGTCGTCCAAGCTGGCGCACAGCGCATAATGAGCGGGGCGCAGTTGTTCAACGGGCACGCCGGCTTCGCGCCCGACCGTCTCGAAACTGCGCAGTTCCCGGGTGGCGCGTTCGCGCAAATCGGCGGCATCGGGCTGGTTGGCGGTGTTGCGCAGCCGGGCCAGCAACTGCAACAGCGGTGCCGCGGCCGCCAGCAGCGCGCTGCCGCCGAAGGTCAGTTTCTCTGCCCCCTCGCCGGTGGCAAGCGGCGCCACCGCCGGTGCGGCCGTGGCCGCGGGAAACGCCGATGCGGTGCCGAACCCTGCTGCCGCCGCCGGCGCGGCCGCCGGCCTGCGGCCGCCCGGTGCAGGGCGGATCACGGTGCGGTCGGTGTCTTCCTCGAAAGGATTATCGACGCTCATTCGCCCGTCCCCCAGCCGTCGCTAGCCACGAATTGCCCACAGTTCCATCTGCAGATTCGGGTACTCGCCCGACACATGGATGGCAAAGCCGCCGCTGCTTTGCATCTGTTTCCAATGTGGCGAGTTGCGGTCCAACTCGAAATAGCTGGCCCCGGCGTAGAACGGCAGTTGCCGCGGCGCCACCGGCAGCGGGCGGACCGCAATGCCGGGCAGCTGTGACATCACGTGGTCGCGAATATGCTCGACCGCGGCGATCTTCACCTGGCTGGGGAACAGCCGCCGCAGGTTCTCCGCCGGCATGTCGGCCTGCACCGACAGCACGAAGCTGGTGGCGCGCAGGATGTTGCGGTCGACGATCTGGCCAATGCGCAGCCCGTGCCGTCGCTCCTCCAGCTTGATCGACACCGCCGTCTCCTCGATCGCGGTCGACAGCGAGCGGCGCAGATCGGCCACCACGGGGGCGAAGCTGCGCTGCAGGTCGTCGTGGCGATAGGCCGGATAGGTGCCCGGCCGCCGCGTGGCCGTGTCGGTATAGGTCGCCAGTTCGCCGGCCATCTGCAGCAGCGCGCGATACATGTCCTCGGGATGCAGGTTGCCGCCATCGGCCCAGTGCGCCAGCAGCGGGTGCCAGCGATTGACGCATTCCAGCATCAGATAGTCCTGGATCTCGGCCGAGCCGCGCCCGCCGCCGGCTACCATGCGCGCGGCCAGCGCCTCGGCGCGCTGGTTGAACAGCCCGGTCAAATCGGCCAACAGCCCGGCCAGGGGGGGTGCGGCGGCGCATACCAGGGCAGGCGCGATCCAGTTGCGGTCGAGCGTCACCCGCTTATCGGCCGACACCTCCGCGACCCGCGCCAGCCCGATGCACAGGAAGCCCGCGCGCTCGTCGGTTTCCAGCAGATAGCGCAGCCGCAGCCGCCCCACTTGCAGATCGGCCGGCTGAGGCGATGCCGAATGCGTGTCATAGGCCTCGAACGGCTGCAACCCGTAGCGGCCGTCGCTGGTCGCATCGATGGCAATCTCCACCGCCCCGGGCTGGCGCACCGGCAGTGCCAGATAGACCAGCACGTTGCGCGCCGACTCCGGCAAATCGAGCGGCGGCGGGTGGTCGGTTTCGTCCGGCAGGGAGAACGGTGTGCCATCCTCGAACATGCCGGCCGCCTGCGCCAGCGCGAACCGCCCGGTTGCCAACAGGTCGCGGTTGACCACCATCTCGGTCAACCCCCAGGGATGTGGGCGCAACGAAGCGGTTCGCTCGCGCGACACCGCCTCCAGCCAGCGATCCTGCTGCTGGAAATGCTGTGCGCGCAGGAACATCCCCTCCTGCCACACCACCCGATTGGTCCACGTCATGCCGCAGTGCACCTGTCTGGATTTGTGGTCGCCCCGCGCATCAGCCGCGGCCTCGATTGCCGACTTCGCGCAACGCTTGTTCATAGGCGCGGGCGAACGTCTTGCCAAACACGCTGTCGAAATCATCGGCCAGTGCGGCGGTAATATCGCCGTGCAGCTTCTCGAACAACTCGAAGGCACGCGCCCGCCGCTGCGCGCCCAGCAGCCCGCCCGACTTGTCGCCCTCGGCGCGCAGCGGGACGGGATCGAAACGCTCTACCAGTGCACGCACCGCCGTCTGCATCGCGGCCATTGTGGCCAGTTCGTGCAGGCGGATATCGTCCAGCGCCTCGCCCACCGCGGCCGCGGGAGTCATTTCAATACGCCGCCCCGCACCCAGCAGCGCCGCCAGCGCATCGTCGTCGCCGGCGGAGAATTTCAGCGGGTTGTTGCCGCGCGCCCGGATCATCGTCTGTTCAATACGGAACTCGCCCTTGATCGCGGCGCGCGCGATCAGCGTCTGGCGCAGCCCGGCCACCACGGCGCGGAACGCCGCACCCAGCCGCTCCATCGCCACCGCGGCATCAGCCGGCCGCGCGTCCTCCATTCCTGCCCCGCGCAGAAACGCGGCCAGCAGGTCGGTCCCAGCCGCCATGGATGGCGCGGGCACGGCGGCGGCGGCCGGTGCGGGTGCAGCAACTGCGGACCCGACAAACGCGGCCGGCGGGCGTGCCGTTACTGGCAGCGGCGGCAACACCGGCTCCGGCGACGCGCCGTCGCGCCCAGGTTCGGCGAAGGGATCCTCTTGCGGCGCCAAAACCACCGCCGGTGCCACGACAGGCGCTGTCACGGGCACTACCGGAGCGCTCGCGGCCGGGGGCGGATTGGCGGGACGGGCAGCGCCCAGTGCCGCGGGCGACAGGTCGGTATCCCAGTCATCGAGCGACGCCGCCGCCACCGGTGCAGCGGCTGGTGGAGATGCCGCGAGCGGCCGCGCCGCCGGGACCGCGCCGCCGGCCGCCCTGCTCAGGTCAAGGTCCCAGTCGTCGAAATCAATCTTGTCGGGCGGCGCCGGAACGCGGAACGCCTGCCCAAGTGCCGGCGCATGATCGGACTGCGTGGCGCCCCGGAACCCCGCGTCGTCAAACGCCGCCCCGCTTGGCGCCGCCGCACCGAAATCGTCCGGCAAGGTCATGCCCCGCGCCCCGAAATCGCCACCGCTGCCCAGCAGCGGATCGCGCTCGAAGCTGGGCGACGGTCCCTGCAGCGGCCGCGCGGGCGCAAAAGGGTCGTCGCCAAACGGATCGCCGGCCCGCCCGCCGCCGCCCTGCCAGGCCGCGTCCTCGTTGATCCGCACCTCGATCTCATAGGCGCCAAGCCGCAGCCGGTCGCCGTCGCGCAGGTCGCGCACCGCGCCCTGGCCCACCGCCTCAGCGTCGCGGTTCAAGAAGGTGCCGTTGGCGCTGACATCGGCCAGCTGCCACCCGCCCGAGCGGAAGGCCAACACGCAATGCTTGCGCGACAGCGTGCGGTCCGGGTCCGGCATGGTCCAGTCGTTATCCGCGCCGCGCCCGATGCTGAATTCCCCACCCTTCACCTGGCGGGTCTCGGGCGGCACCGCGTCGGGGCAGCGCAGAACGGAAAGGGTCAGCGCCATGGTTTCAGATGCTCCGCACGCGCGTCGGCCGACCGGGCACCAGCCGCCCCCCTCGCCGGCCATGGGGCCGCCGGATGGGTCGATGCGCCGAACCTCGTCCGCTCCACCGCCATGGGCCGTTCCTTCATGCGACTAGCCGAGCCGCAACTGTGCGATTAGCTTAGTCGCGACTGCGATAAGCGCGAAGCCCACCCCGGCTCGGCGTACAAGATTGGTGGCCGTCTTCACGCGATGATCATCGCACCGCAGCCGTTCGGGCACCCAGCGCCATCCCCAACGCCGGCCCGACATCATCGGGCAGCGGACAAACATACGGATTACCCTCGGTCCGCGAAGCATGATCCGCCTTCGCCCGCGCCAGCAACGCGGGATCACGGATCGCATCCACCGCCGTCGCCGCCATCACCTTGGCGGCATGCACCATCCCCTTATGCGCAATCCCGCTCTTGCCCTGCGCGGTCAACTGCCAGGAATGCCCCGGCGTGCCGATGGCATAGGTGGCACCACGGATCTGCGCCGTCGGCACCACCCACGACACGTCGCCGACGTCGGTCGAGCCGATGCCGCGGCCGCCGCCATTGCTGCCCAACGGCACAATGCGGTCGCACAGCGAAGTCTCCATGTCGGGTGCCAGGCCAAACCGCAGGTGTGCCCCGGCGATATCATCGGGCCGCAAGGTCGCCCGGATTTCCGCCGCCAGTTGCCGGTCCGCCGCGTCCCACTCCGGCGGGCCGAGATGCAGCAGGTTGTCGAACATCGCCTGCTCCAGCGGCGTGTTGCCCAGCAGGTTCGACATGCCGCTGATCGCCCGCGACTCCACCGCCGTCTCGGTCATCAGCGCCGCCCCCTCGGCGATCCGCTTCACCCGCGCCACCAGCCCGGTCAGCTCCGGCAATTCGCGTGCGCGCACGATGTAGCGCACGACCGCGTTGGACTGCACCACGTTGGGCGCGATCCCGCCGGCATCGATGATGGCGTAATGGATGCGCGCGTCGGACGGCATGTGCTCGCGCATGTAGTTCACGCCGACATTCATCAATTCCACCGCATCCAGCGCCGAGCGCCCAAGGTGCGGCGAGGCAGCGGCATGCGATGCCCGCCCGGTGAAGGTAAAATCATACGACACCAGCGCCAGCGAGATCGCCGGGTTCACCGCGCAGAACGGCGCGGGATGCCACGACAGCGCGATATCGACATCCTTGAACGCCCCCTCCCGCACCATGAACAATTTCCCCGCACCACTCTCCTCGGCCGGGCAGCCGTAGTAGCGCACCCGCCCCTTGATCCCGTGTGCCGCCAGCCAGTCCTTCACCGCTGTCGCCGCCAGCATCGCCGCCGAGCCCATAAGATTGTGGCCGCAGGCATGCCCCGCTGCTTCCCCGGGCCGCGGCCGCTTTTCGGCCACTCCGGCCTCCTGGCTCAACCCCGGCAGCGCGTCGAATTCACCCAGGATGGCGATCACCGGCCCCTCGTCGCCGGCCTCGCCCACCACGGCGGTCGGAAGCCCCGCCACCCCGATGCTCACCCGGAAGCCCTGCTGCTCCAGCATCGCCGCGTGCTCGGCCGCCGAACGGTGCTCCTGGTAGCCCAGCTCCGGCATTTCCCAGATCCGGTCGGCCAGGCCGATGAATTCTTCCCGGTGATTGTCCACCAGCCCCCAGACCGCCTCGGCATTGCGTCCTGTCATAGCACCACCCGCCCGATATTGCCGTCGATGGTAATCTTCGTGCCCATTGGCTCCGACAGTTTCTGCAAATGCGGCAGGATATCCTCA
>Ga0105044_10012090_pt1 | contig 11740 bp, 9 predicted proteins | sample MAT01_FD_78092 | JGI IMG/M metagenome (GOLD analysis project Ga0105044, IMG submission 78092) | Freshwater microbial communities from Lake Fryxell liftoff mats and glacier meltwater in Antarctica - MAT-01 | ecosystem: Environmental > Aquatic > Freshwater > Ice > Liftoff microbial mat | place...
GGTGTCTTCCGGTTACAAACCAGTCCTTTCGAATCCACATTAACCACGATCTCCCAACAACCTTGGAATATTGGCCAGAGACTCTACTAAATCACGCAGATAAATCACGCGGAAGCATTCATAATAGAGTTCCATAAAGACGTGAAGGCCATTTTTTTTGCAAACCGCCTCAGTCTTAGCGACAGGATAGCGACAGTATCTGGTTGTCTTAATAAACCCAAAAACAGATGAAGATTCTCACCGTAACCGGATATAAGGGCGGCTGCGGTAAATCGGTAACAGCGATCCACCTAGCCACTTTTTTCAGCACCCTAGGGGACGTAGTGCTCGTGGATGGCGACCCCAACCGAACGGCCATTGCCTGGGGAGAACGGGGAAACCTTCCCTTTATCGTTGCCGATGAACGCAAAGCAATGAAAATCGTACAAGGGCGAGACTACATCGTGATCGATACCCCCGCTCGCCCAGATTCTTCGGATCTCAAAGAATTGGCAGAAGGAGCAGATTTACTCATCCTCCCCACCCTCCCGGACGTCGTTTCCTTGGAACCGATGCTGCAAACAGCCAGCGATCTGGGGCACACGGCCTATCGAGCCTTGCTCACCATCGTTCCACCAAAGCCCAGCCGCGAAGGGGAGACCATGCGCGACGAACTTAAGACCAATGGTATTCCTGTGTTCGAGACGATGATTCGCCGGGCGGCGGGGTTTCAGAAAGCTGCCCTGGCCGGTGTTCCTATCAGTGAGTTAACTGGGCGCGATCGCCTAGGGTGGCTGGACTACGAATCACTAGGTAAAGAGATCTTGGAGGTGTTGGGACATGGATAATCGGAAGGGAAAATATGGTTCTCTGATCCGCAAAGCCCGACAGCTAGACGATCCAGCCCCTCGCGCAGAACAGACAGAACAGGCAGAGCAGATATCGATTCAAGCGGCGACCCTACCCCTGAATCAAATCAAGGATCGAGCCATCAACACCCGGCAACTCCGCCCGGAGCATGTAGACTCTCTAGCCGAATCCATTGCCGTCATCGGATTGATTGAACCCCTAGCCGTGGATGAGAAAGGCCAATTGCTGGCAGGCGGACACCGCCTCGCCGCAATTCGCCAACTGCAAGCCTCAAACCCCAAGGTCTATGAACAAAAATTTGAGGGCGATCGCATCCCGGTCAGAGTTATGCCCTTTGATGCTGAAGCGGAACCAGACTTGGCGCTGCAAATTGAGGTCGCCGAAAATGAACAGCGGAGAGACTATACCACCAACGAAGTCAAAGCCTTAGCCGAGCGACTTAGAGCAGCCGGATATATTGATCGAAAAGGGCGACCCTCCAAGGGCGAAAAGCCCCTCCTTCCTGCCTTAGAAGTGATTGTGGGAAAAAGTATGAGCACCCTCAAGCGGTACCTCCAAACTGAGCTACAATCCCCAAAATCAGAAAATAGCTCAAATGAGCTATTTTCCAAAAAGCGCTATTTAAAACAAGCCCACAAGGCTTTAGAGCAATGGCAAAAGAACTTAGAAGACGAGGATCTAACACCCCAAGAAGAGAAGCTACTAAAGCAGCTTCCTAACTTCCTGAAGCTGATTAAAGGCATGGCGGAGTAGGGGATCACTCGTTTTTGGCGATCGCCCCACTCTCACCTGAGCTGCCAAATGCTCCCTTCTTTGACCCCGCCCCTCAATCGCCCATGAATAAATCTACAGTTCAGAATAGCCATAACCTAACTGTTCTGATACCTTATCAGAACAGTTAGGTCGCTCTTCACTATGCTGATTGGGTACGAACGAGTCTCAACCGATGATCAGAATCTGGCATTGCAACGCGATGCCTTGGTCGCCGCTGGCTGTGAGCGGATTTTCTCTGACAAAATGAGTGGTGCTAAAACAGATCGACCCGGGCTGCAACAAGCCTTCGACTTTGCCAGAGCCGGTGACACGCTGGTCGTCTGGCGACTAGATCGATTGGGGCGATCGCTCAAAGACCTGATTGCCCTCGTCGAAGATCTCGAAAGCCGCAAAATTGGCTTCCGCTCACTTCAAGAAAGTATCGATACCACCACCAGCGGTGGCAAGCTCATCTTCCATGTGTTTGGGGCGTTAGCAGAATTTGAGCGTAACCTGATTCGGGAGCGGACACAGGCAGGGTTGCAGGCCGCGCGTGCTAGGGGGCGACGGGGGGGGCGACGGCAAAAGCTATCGGCTCAGCAAATTGAAATTGGCCGCACCTTGGCGGCAGATCCACAGCGGTCGGTAACCTCTATCTGTGAGCATCTGGGCATTAGTCGCCCGACCTATTACCGCTATATCCACTCGCGCCTAGAAGCTTAAGGGCGATCGCCCTTCTAAAAACTTGGAGGAACACAGCAGCGCGCAGGGGTTTATCCCATAGATGCTTAGAACGGAAATCTGCTCTAGCCTTGTGCTCCTGCCCCCAAACCTTGCGGTAAATCCCTAGGGCGGGCTACCGGATATCTGCCCCCTGCGCGTCCTCGCTATCCGACGGTAAAAAAAGAGCCTCTCAACACAAACAGTCAGAACAATCCCCGAAACCGTCTGACCCAACGGCGGCTTAGGTTTGAAGAGGGTGCTCTCCAATGTACTGAGTTCAACCGCTATGAGGGGTTGAGCAACTTTTTCAGCTCATCCGATTAGGACTCACTGGAACCACTTAGTTAAAACCCTGCCACCAGACGCTTTCTAGCGGTCAACCTCACGTTTTGAAAAAGTCCATTCTAAAAATCGCTAGAGCTATTGTTTTGTCTAGAGACTCTATGGATTAAAAGGGTAAAAAAATATTATTTTAGTTAGGTGAAACTCAAAATACAGACCTCCTTTCACATACCTTTGTGGAAAAATTTTAACTTTTAGGGTTCAAGCTTCATGAAAAATTTATGAATATCCGTAAGATCTTTATCATTCCTACACAAGAGGGCTCCGTTAATCTACTAACGTGAAACGGTATCTCATTCATTCTGAAAAGCTGTTTGAGCATGATACTCAAGTAGTAAATTTGATGTTTTTTAAAACGCTGTAAAGGCCGCTCTGTATAGCAAAATACATTTTTGGGGTGTGTCGCAGTCTCAAAGGTTCCACAGATTCATTCACTTTAGATGGGCTTCACCGAAAGGTGCACCCCTATAAAGTTTTTAAGAACATCATGTTTTTTGTAGAATTTCAATTCAGACCATAGATTTGAGTCACTAGGATAGAAGCAAGATTCAGTAATTTTACTAGGGTTCTTTAGATCGTGTCAAAAAGACAAGCAACCCTTGTCTAATCTCATACTAAAAAACGGCGGCTGATTTTTGTTGAGAGGGCTGATCCAGTAGATCAACGCCCTCCCTGAAAATTAGGGTTGCTTTTATAAAGGGATGCATCTCTAACATTTTATTGACCTACCAGCCAATAAATTTTGAGACAAAGATGTCGTTGGTAGACGTGTTTGCTTCGTCCCTTACAGAATAAAATCATGGTAGAAACCTCCGAAAAGCCTCCTATTTCCAAGCTAGCTATTGCTCCAGACCTTGTCGCGTATCCGATCCCTGAAGCAGAGCGATCGCCCTCTCTTTGGCCTCGATTGGTCATCGGAGCTGCCTTCCTGGGCATTGGGGTCGTTGCTGTTAGCATCGGTCTCAGCTCTGTGATCTATCGGTTGACCCATGCCACCTTTCAGGATGGGTTGGTGACGGGGCGGTTAGTTCGCTTACAAGCCCCGGTGAATGGCGAAGTCCAAGATTTTTTTGCTAGCTCTGGGGTTGATGTGCAGGCAGGCCAAGTGTTAGCCCGCATAGCCCCTGGGCAACAGCAGCAGCAAACCCTCTTGCAATTGCAAGGATCTGTTTCCCAAACAACGGTAGAACTAGCGGCTGCCCAGCAGTTATTGAATCTCCTCACCACTCAACTGCAAAGCCTCGATCGCCAAGAACAAGCGCTACAAACTGTGAATACATCGCTCGCCACCGATGATGTCACGCGCCAAGAAGCCATCATGGCCAGTGCGATCGCCACCGCTCAGGCTGCTCGCGCAGATTATCAGCGATACCAACAACTCTTAGGCGCAGGGGTTGTTTCGCAGCAACAAGTCGATAATCTGCGGGCCGAATGGCAATCGGCGCAGGCGGTGGTAGATCAAGCTAGGGTTGGCATCAACAGTGCCGAAACCCAACTGGGTGCCACCCAACAAGGGATTGGGCTGAATGCTGGAGATAACCTCCAACAGCAACGCATGACTATCATGCAAACCATTGCCGCTCAAACGGCCCTAACTCACACCCTGTCTACCCAACTGGGAACTCAGCAGCAGCAACACCAACAAGCTCAATCTCTCTACAGCGATCGCCAAGTGGTAGAAGTTGAAGCTCCCTTCTCAGGGGTTATCTACAGCACCGAGCGCGAAACGGGAGAACAGGTCAGTCGGCCTGATGTGCTGCTGACCTTACTCGATTGCAACACCCTCTGGGTTGAAGTGCTCATCAGCAATCAACAGGCCAGTAAGATTGATACCGAAAAACCAGTCCGTGTCAGGCTGGCTGGTACCACCGACACCCTGACAGGAGAGGTGGAATTAATTGAAGCGATCAGCCGATCTGATTTAGCGAAAGATCAAACCCAAGCTCTCACTCCCGGCATTCCCGATCAGTTAATGGGGCAACCGTTAACCCGTGTTCGGGTTGCCATCCCACCGATCGAAGAGCAGTCTCAGGCTCAACACCTGTGCGGCATCGGCCAAACAACCCAGGTCACCTTTGGGATGAAAGGATTTGGCCGGTTCTAGGTCTCAGCGACAAACCCTTACCGCTGTCCATCGCATGGCTAAAAGTTATCGGATGGCCAGCAGTCTATCGCATGGCTAACAGCCTATTGCATGGCTAACAGCCTATTGCCTATCGCATGGCTAGCAACGGATGCGAAGCGTCTTAGCTCCCAGCGGGTGTTAAGACATCGCCCTAGGCAACCTCAGCATTAACCTTACCCCTATTTCCCCTGCCCCCATGGCTATATCTCCTGCTATGAAGCCTCAAAAGTCCTTGAGTGCTTATCTGAACCTCCTGGCCTTTCTGTCTTTTTCGCTCTGTGGCTTGATCGGGTTATCCATCCTGCGTGACTCTAACCAAACACCTATCTGGGATGTCTTTGGCATGGTGAGCTTAGGGGCGATCGGCCTATTCCGTTGGAGCTTGTTTTTTTGGAGAATCGCGCGATCGCGCCTCTATCTCCATTGGGTTTTTCCGCGCTGGCGACGGCAAGCCAATCGCATCCCCGTCGAGCAGCTCCCACCCATGTGTTTCATCGTCCCCACCTATAAAGAGCAACCCTGGATTACAGAACGCGTGTTTCGGGCGATCGTTGCAGAAGCAAAAACGCTAGCCCAGCCAGTCACTCTTTTGATCAACAGCAGCAGCGACGCCGAAAACGCCTCAATTCGAGCGATCTTAGCCGTAGAAGATCCAGGGTTGACATCCATCCACCTCATTGAAATGACCCAAAAAGACGGCAAGCGCAAAGCCATGGCGGATGCCTTACGCGAACTAGCCAAGCTCAACTTGCCTGCAGATACTGTCGTGGCCTTAATGGATGGAGACTCCGAACTCGCCCCCGGCACCTTACTCAGTTGTCTTCCTTTTTTCCGGCTATTTCCTAAAATGGGAGCCTTAACCACGGATGAATTGCCCGTGGTGCAAGGTTCCTTAGTTTTTTCTGAATGGTTTCATCTGCGCTTTGCCCAGCGGCATTATCAGATGTGCTCAGACTCCCTGGCGCGCAAAGTAATGTGTCTCACCGGGCGCTTTTCACTCTTCCGCTCCGAGGCCACCTTTGCCCCCGACTTTGCCGATAAATTAGAAACCGACACCCTCGATGATTGGCTGTGGGGCCGCTTCAAATTCCTCTCAGGAGATGACAAAAGCACCTGGTTTTGGCTCCTACGGCGGCGCTATGAGATGATCTACATCCCCGATGCCCTGGTCTATTCTATTGAAACCATCTCTGGGTCAGTGGTCGAGCGGGCATACCAAAATATGCGGCGCTGGTATGGCAATATGCTGCGGAGTAATGGAAGGGCGATCGCCCTTGGCCCCCAGGTCACAGGCTGGTACATCTGGTACAACTTACTCGACCAACGCATTAGCATTTGGACTTGTCTACTCACCCCCGGCTTCTTACTCGTCTCCCTAGGGTCAGGCAATTGGCAAGCCGCCGCAGTAATCATCGCCTGGATTTTCTTCAGTAGGCCATTGATGTTAGTCATTGTTTTTTGGGGCAGAACTTCACACCTCAAACCCATTCATCTCCCCATTCTGCTGGCCAGCCAATGGGGAGCCTCCCTCGTCAAAGTCTGGACTCAGATGAACCTAGCCAAACAAAACTGGTCTAATCGCGGCAACCAAAGCATTTCGGCAGAAGGCACCGGCATGACCCGTCGCGTGAAACTGGGCACCTCGCGCTTTTTGATTTATAGCCAAGCCTTTAGCTTTGTCGTTTTGCTCGGTTGGCTCACGGGGCAGGTCAACCCTAGTTGGGATTTAGCAGGAATTTGGCTCATGCACCGCACCTCTCAGCAACAACCTGTGATGGTGGTAGCCGCAACCGACCACGGTATTATTCCCAACGATGGACGGGATGATGCCGCCCGCTTGCAAGCCCTCATCCAACAACTCCCCGCTGACCAGCCCATTCAAATCAACCTACCCATCGGAGAAATCGACCTCTTACAGCCCCTCGAAGTCAACCGGAGCAACGTCACCCTCAAAGGCCACGGCATCGATCGAACCGTTTTGTTATCCCATGTTTCACCGTCTATGGCTGATGCAATTGTCATCGTCCGCCCTCAACAAGCGATTGAAATTAGCTCAGACTATGGTTCAGCCTCTACGGCTTCGAGTCAGCTCCATGGCATCGAGATCAGCGGCTTCACCCTACGGCAGCCAGAGCCAATTACACCCTCAATGACCCAGAGGATTTTGCTGCAAGATGTCGCGGAGTCTTCGATTAAAAACCTCCGGATTGAGCAAGCGACATCCGAGGAGGTTGGTTTTGCCGATCCCTCACCACTCATTCTGAAACGAACCCAAAACATCACCGTTGAGTCTGTCACCTCCGAGGCCATCCGATCCAACCGTTCATCCTGAAGGCCAGGGTTGCAGAAAAGTAGGGTTTTCCCCCTTTTCTGCAACGGCCTCTTGCCAACCATCCCTTCAGAACATCCCTTCAGAGAGCCTCATCACCCCTAGAGACCGTAAAATCAGCAAAATCGATATAGACATCTTGAGGGGTGGCCCAAGAGGCATCATTTCCCCCAAAAAAGGTGGAAAAAAACAGCCCATCAATTTGCAGCTGATCCACAGTCCGAAATTCTAAGTTACCTTCGTCTAACACCAGATTGCCATCCAACCACACCCGCACCCGCCCGTTGGCCCTAGTCGGTTGGTTGAGCGTTACTTCCTGCTCAAGGTGATACCATATCCCTGGCTGAAACCGCCAATTGCCGCGACCAATCGAGGTTCCATACGCATCACTGGTGGGTAGGTAGGCATACACCTCACCATCGCCCTCTCGCCGCCACATAAACCGGGTCGAGAAGCCATCTGTGCCATCGGGCTTAGCGCCCCCACTGGCTCCTTCTCCGCCGAATAACCCAGGCAATTTGCCGCCTTTGACAAAATCAAAGTTATCTGAAAATCGCAGGTAGTAGCTCAGCCGCAGGCTAGTTTGGGGCGCGATGCCTAAGTTGGCATAGAACTGGGTGCCGCCTAGGGGAACGTCATCCCGGCGAGAAACACTGGGGCTAGCAGACCCCGCTGGGTAGTGAACCCGCAACATCGAGCTAAACGCCTCTGACGGATCAGCCAGCACCTCTAAGTTATCCATCCCCCAGCGGCCACGGGATTGGATCCCCCAAGTCTCCAACGGGCGATCTGGAGATAGCACCCCCTGCCACAGAACCGTAGCGCGATCGCCATCCTTCTCATCCACGACTGGCACATCCACGACTGGCACATCCACCACTGGCACATCCATCACTGGCACCTCAGCCACCAGCGGCGACACGAGTTCCACACACCCACCGAGAAATCCGGCAACGCCTAGTGCTCCGATAATTCTGGCCGAGTATGTCAAAAACCCCTTGAGACCAGCCATTGACCAATCCACCGGGTATTTGCGCAGCCTATCAGCACAGCGGCGGAATAGAGCAGTCGTGTTTTTTGGAGAAGTAGTATTTCTTGGAGAAATCGTATTCCTGTCTAGAACACCATCAACATATTTTTCTGGCATAGAGATATAGTCCTGATTAATGGATCAATTTCAAGGATTGGTAACCGTTTCTAGCAACCTTTAAAGATTCAAAAAGATTGAAAAACTCAAGCAGCAACCCTGAAAAATTTGATAGGCACCCACCGCTCCAGTGCTTTTATTTCTCGGTTTGGATGCAAATGCAGGCTGACAATCAGCGTATCCCTCTAAAGCAATTGTAGAAAATAATCACCAGCCTTGAAGCATGCGCCACAACCCTGTATCTCTCTGGCTTGGGATATAGGGTTGTGGCAGGATGATGGGCAGCTCAGCCAATCAGTTGAATTGGCGTTGGATCATTCGGAAAGTGGCCTGTTAATGATAAGAACAATGGTGGAAATAGGAAATTATGATTAGTTTGTAGGGTTATTTAGTACCGTCCAGACTCAATCGAAACTCAATCGAAAATCCTCTCCGGCCCAAGGCTACACCTCTCTTTTTGCAACTCAGCCCGCTCACTAGGGTGGCCGTCAAGGCATCGCGTGGGGTTGGCCTAAAAGTCCTAGTGATACAGCAGGAGGTGGTTTTCACCGATGCGGTTATGTAGCATTTACCGCTAAAACTATATAATCCTCAGCATTCTACTGACGCGATGCTCACAACACGTTCACAACGTCTGGAGTTTTTGCCGTGAACCCTCATAAACCTGCTCCACAAGGAGAATTAAGCAACATTGCTGCCATTTTGCATCCAGATCAGAAACCAGACAGTCAGGGGTTATCTTCTCCTCAAATGATTGCGCCTGATGAAATTCAGTTGCCCAAGATGCAGCCGCGCAGCTTTTTTGATGAGGCCAAGTTAGCCCAGTTGGTGCAGTCGGTGGCGGAGTATGGCATTTTAGAGCCGCTCTTGGTGCGCCCCTTAGAGAACGGCCAGTATGAGCTAGTGGCTGGGGAGCGGCGATTGCGGGCGGCTAAGGCGGCTGGGTTGCCGACTGTGCCCATTGTGGTGCATCAATTAGATGAGCGGCAGGCCGTGCAGGTGGCCTTGATGGAAAACTTGCAGCGGGAAGACCTCAACCCAGTAGAAGAAACAGAGGCGGTGTTAGACCTCCTCACGATTTCTTTGGGCTTAGAGAGAGAGGAAGTCATTTCGGTGTTACATCATGCCTACAACGCCAAACAGCGCAATCAACCGCTGAATCAGCGTGTTCTGATTCGACTTGCAAAGATTGAAACACTGCTCTCGGAGATTGGCCGCTTTAATGCGGGCACCTTTCGATCTAGCCGCTTGCCGCTGTTGAATTTACCCCAGGATGTGTTGACGGCTTTACGGGAAGGACGGCTGGAGTATACGAAAGGGCAGGCGATCGCCCGCATCAAAGATGTAGCCCAGCGCCAAGCATTACTGCATGAGGCGATCGCCCAATCTCTGTCTTTGAGCGAGATTAAAGCCAAGGTCAAAGACCTGCGGCCAGAGACAGCGGTAACCCCAGACAAGTTACTGACACGGCGGCTCAGCGAGATCAGTAAGCGGTTGCAGAAAAACCCAGTGTGGCGCGATCGCAAAAAGCGCGATCGCATCACCCAGCTCTTAGATGAGTTAGACACCCTCACCTTCATGACCTGATCCCTTTTTGGATCGGGGCTTGCCATGTTTCCGGTCGGGGGCAGGTTCAGAGCGAATATGCTGGATTCAGTGCAAGGATAATTCGGCGTCGCTGATTTCTGGGATGAATCTATTTTCGAAAGCCTAGCGTTACTAGGGTTCTATAAATCTGTTCATCCCGCAATTCAGCAACGCCAAATTATCCTTACAGCTTTTTACTAGAACCCTGTAATCCTTGACCATGATGACTGCAAGCCTCTTTTTAATTGCCCTGATGATGCCGTTGACATTCAGTGCCACTTCACCAATATGGGGGGCAGATCCTAGCCATGGCCCAACTTTTTCAGGGGATGGGGCAAGTTTATGAAGCCCAAGCACAATTTGAGTTAGCGGCCCTGGCGTATCAGCAAGCACTGGAACGGTATCAGGCTGCTAGTTTTCCCTATGGGCAGATTTTTGTACTCGAACGGTTAGCCCATCTTTACAGGGAACAAGGCCAGGGCGATCGCGCAGAATACTTTACCCGGCAGGCTCAAGCCTTACAGGCTGAAACACCTTGACTCTTGCCCGACTAAAAAATACAGATGAGCGGGCGATCGCCCGCTCCTAAAATTCCAAAGACATTGAGCAACAGCCAATGGAGTAAAACTCAAAAACGATCCTGCGCGCCTCATAGGTCTTCTGTTAGATTCTCTGATTCTGATTCTGGCTTTGGCCTTACCTCTGCCTTTGGCTGTGCTTGATCTTGGATATCAGAAGTTGTCGTTTCTAGGGCGATCTCTAGGCGCTCTACAGTAGAGCAGGATTAGCTCTTGGTTGACAGTCAGCGCTGCTTTCACTTGGGCTTTACGGATATGTCCCTTGAGGTTGTTGAGGAACGCCGCATAGTCCTCATCGGCAGGGAATAAGGATGATTGCTTGGGCATGGTAGGACAGAAACGGCAGGCAATATCAGCTTAATACGAGAGTTCTTGAGGTGGGCGATCGCCCCCAGTTTCCAGCGTTGCAACTGAACAGACCGGGAACACAGCCCCCGACGTTCGAGTTTTGCCAGTTTGAGATTGTGGGCGATCGCAAACAATTTGGTCAAGGTGCTGAGCCAAACTCCACAGTGGTAGATTGATCCGCTGCAGGGATATGCCCCGCCTAATCCTCAGAGGGTTCGCGGACATCTACTTATTCACTTGAGTTAGTGGCTATAGAATTAAGTGACTAAAAAATTAAGCACCTATAAAATTAAGCACCTATAAAATTAAGTGACCATATACTCAAGTATGAAGTGTGCCAGTTGCTCCAGTGATGGGGGCGATCGCCCATTCAACTATTCCGGTTGGGGATTAAAGGCTGAAAGACTTGTGAGATAAGGGATACAGGTAATAATCTGACTTGAATAGTTGCGGTAGCTGCAAATATTCAAGACTCTGAGACCCTTGCAGAAAGATAGATACAGGTAAATCTAAAAAGACTTGGACTAAGCTTGGACTATGCAAACTTTTTTCCGAGGAGTTTTGACCCATAGCAGCTTTGGCCGCAAGCGTTGAAAGCCATCCAACTGTCACAGTTAGTTTTAGAATCCCTGAGTGGCAAAAATCGAGGTGTGCGGCGATCGCCCTCTCCACTGGCAGAAACCTCAGCCAAGTGTTGCAAGTCGTGACTTGTGGTTATGTCTCCCACGGGCGATCGCCCCTACCTATTTCCCTAAACACCCTGACACGGGCATAACGGGTAAGGGCTTGTCAGGGTTTGTGTTGCACCTGTCCGCGATGGATCAGTTGGAATTGAAGCTAAAAACCGATAGGGCTATCACTTCATATCTTGAATAAAACCTAAAGTTATTTTTTGAAAGAGCGGTAGAGCCGCTCTTTCAAAAAATAACAATTTGGTTTTTTTGAATTCACGATCCTAA
>Ga0105044_10012092_pt1 | contig 11740 bp, 10 predicted proteins | sample MAT01_FD_78092 | JGI IMG/M metagenome (GOLD analysis project Ga0105044, IMG submission 78092) | Freshwater microbial communities from Lake Fryxell liftoff mats and glacier meltwater in Antarctica - MAT-01 | ecosystem: Environmental > Aquatic > Freshwater > Ice > Liftoff microbial mat | place...
ACACCGGGCACCGGACACCCAACACAAGACACCGCAACCTTACCACTCCAGCACCCAGGCAAAAATCAGCGGCGCAACGATGGTGGCATCGGATTCAATGACGTAGCGGGGGGTGTCCACCGAAAGCTTGCCCCAACTGATCTTTTCGTTGGGCACCGCCCCGGAATAGGAGCCGTAGCTGGTGGTGGAATCGCTGATTTGGCAGAAGTAAGACCAGAACGGAATGCTGTCCTCGTCCCGGTCCTGGCGCAGCATGGGCACGACGCAAATCGGGAAATCGCCCGCAATGCCGCCGCCGATCTGGAAGAACCCGATGCCCTTGCCTTTGGCATTGGCGCGGTACCAGGTGGCCAGCTCCATCATGTACTCAATGCCGCTCTTCATGGTCTGGGCGTTCAGGTCGCCTTCCAGGCAGTAGCCGGCAAAAATGTTGCCCAGCGTAGAATCCTCCCAGCCCGGACAAACAATGGGCAGGTCCTTTTCTGCGGCCGCCATCATCCAGCTATCGGCGGGGTCAATCTGGTAATGCTCCTCCAGCGAGCCGCTCAGCAGTGCATCGTATAGAAATTCATGGGGGAAACGCCGCTGTCCATTGCGCGACGCCTCTTGCCAGATGGGAAACAGCACGGCTTCCATCCGGCGAATAGCTGTGTCTTCCGGAATGCAGGTATCCGTAACCCGATTGAGGCCTTTTTCGGCCAATTCCCACTCATCCTGGGGGCTCAGGTCCCGGTAATTGGGCAGGCGGCGGTAGTCATTGTGCGCCACCAGGTTCATCACGTCCTCTTCCAGGTTAGCCCCGGTGCAACTGATGATGTGAATTTTATCTTGCCGGATCATTTCTGCCAACAACTTGCCCATTTCGGCGGTGCTCATGGCCCCGGCCAGCGTGACCATCATTTTGCCCCCCTCGGTCAGGTGCAGGCTGTAGCCCCGCGCCGCGTCCACCACCGAGGCAGCGTTAAAGTGCAGATAGTACTTCTCCAGGAAGCGACTAATGGTGCCGTTTTTCTCGGCAATCGCTGTTGCGGAGCGTTGGGGAGCTTTCCAGGTTTCAGACATGCCGGGCAGATTGGGACTTTTTTTGAAAATAGGTTACAAAATACCCTCAGAGAAACCGAAGTAACCCGCTATTCCGGTAATTATCTCCTTTTTTTGCAGAATTCGCCGGAATCGTTCCGGGTTAAGGGCCACCGCACCATGGGCGGCCTCCTGTTTTTAACCAGCCTGATGGGTTCCCGGAAGGGCGACCCTGTGAGGGCATAAACTGCTGCATCGGAGATCGAAAAGATTCGCATTATCAAAACTCCGGCAGGTTTGGGGCTCATTGCCACCGAAACCATACCGGCAGGCCGCACGGTGGTTGACTTTACCGGCCAGTTGTTGAGGACCTCCAGGGTTACTCGATTCCACCACGCGATGCAGGTAGGCCGAGACCGCTTTTTAGAGGCGGCACCTGAAGCCCTGGACAATTACATCAACCACAGTTGTTCGCCCACTTGCCGGGTCGACTTTGACGAGCAGGCGCTTGTTTCCATCACCACCATTCCGGCGGGTTGGGAACTGACCTACGACTACGAAACCACGGAATACGATTTGGAAAGCCAAGGCTGTGCCTTTACCTGCAAATGCGGAAGTCTGCATTGCCGCGACAGAATCCGGGGTTTTCGCTTCCTCCGGCTTCCGTTTAAGCTGGCGCTGCAAGCCAAACTGTCGCCTTATTTAACCGAACAATTGGAATCCGACCTTAAGCAGGCAGCCGATCGGCCAGTGTTTCGGGCTGGAAAATAGCTGCACGAAAGCCTTTTGGAACCTCTCCGAAACTTTTTCGTTGAACGAAACAGGAATTGTGCGTCCAGATCGGTTAACTTGTTTTCAACTTTTTTCAGAATCGATCCTTAATTAGCTGTTGGGCAGCTAAATTTCCCGGAATTTGGTCGCTCAATAATCTCACTCATGGAAGATCGCTATTCTAAAGCCGACCTCGAAGAATTCAGAATTTTGATTGAAGGCAAATTGACGTCTGCCGAACAGGAGTATAAAAACCTGAAGCAGTCGTTAACCGATTCAAACGATCAAAATCGATCCTCCGACGATTTTAACGAGCTGGGCGGCCAGTCAGACAAAGAATACATCGCTCAGATGATGAGTCGCCAGGCCCGCTTCATCGGCGATCTGCAGGCCGCCCTGCAACGCATCGCCAACGGAACTTACGGGGTTTGCCGGGTAACGGGCAAACTCATTGACAAGGGCCGGCTCCGAGCCGTGCCGCACACTACTCAGTCCATGGATGCTAAGAACAGCCAGGCCAGCAAACGCGCCTGACAACTTTTGGCAAAAGAGGCAGTATACTTGGTCAGAATTCTTGGTTAGAAATTGGCGGAATACGCTTGCCTCTATCGGGGTGCACAATATTTTGCACTCAAATTGCGGGTCACGCGCTCTTCCTTCGACTTTTCCTCTGTAACAGCGAATTGTTAGGCAAACCCTCAGAAAGTACCTACGGAAATGGCACAGAACACCTTACGCTCCTCCCAAGATCAGGGTGGGCGCATCAATGCCAACCAGCGCCGCGAGGCCTTCCTCAATTTCCTGGAGCAGGCCCGGGAAAAGGAAACCCTAGCCGATGACATCCCTAAGAAGATTCAAAAGGCCTACGCCACTCGCTATCCCGCGGGAGAGTCGGTGGGTTGGGTTCGCGTAAACCGCGAACTGTACGGGGTGTTTTTTCTGGACAAAGTTTGGTTCAAGTACGCCCGTTTTACGGGTGAAGGGGAATGGGAAGACACGCGGGTTTTTTCGCTTAGCCGCGACGCCCGTCAGCGCACCGCAGGTATCCTGAAAAAAATCGTCAAGGAAGACTTTGAGATTTTGCAACTCGAGCGCATTATCAAGCCCTCCGGCGAAAAACTCTGGGAAGTTTTGGTGGAAACAGACAGTGGCATGATTCGCATTGTCCTGGACGAAAACGACAAGCTGATCTCGCGCGTTGAGGTAGAAAGCGGTGCTGCCGCAGCAGATGGCGATGAGGTAGTCGCCACGGATGACGTGGAAGCAGACGACGACAGTGACGATGAAGAAGATTCGCCCAGCGCCGAAGACGATGGCGGGGGTGACGACGATGACGAGGAGTAGCCGGCTGGTTGCTCAACGCTTCTGATCCCCTTCGCCCGAACCTTTGCGGTTCTCTTCATCCTATGCCCCTACGTGAGTTTGCTTTTGTTGCGTCAATGTGGCAGGGTCCTGGCTAATGTAGTTCTTAGGTAAGTGCTGCAACAATTCCTTGCGGAAAGTGTGGTAATCGACGGTGATGGTGTGGCGCGGCGTGTCAATTTGCCGGTAATGCGGGTTGGCCATCGCCCGTTCAATGCGCGAAGCGAGCGCCGCTGGCCGGTTCCATTTGCCGGTTATTTCACGGGCCGCAATTTTGGCCTGGAGTTCAGCCAGCGGCCAGATGCAGCCCAGTGGCTGAAACAACCCGATAAAATAGAGGTCCTTAAATTCCGGGTGCAACATGCGCAGATACAGCGGCACAGGGCCCTTGCTGTAATCGAGGAAGTTTTTATCAAAGAAGGGGTGTGCAATTCGGTAGCCGGTGCAAGCGATAATAGCATCGTATTCGGCCGAACTGCCGTCTTTGAACCATACCGTTTGGCCGTCAAAGCGCTCAATGTCCACTTTGGGGTGAACCTTGCCGTGCCGAATCCGGTACAGCAGTTCATCATTGACCGTAGGGTGGGTTTCACCAAAGGCATGATCGGGTTTTTGCAGGCCATACAGGGAGTTATCGCCCTGGATAAAACTCAATATGGCGGCTGAAAAACGCGTTCGCAGCCCGATGGGCAGCCAGGATGAACCGGCCGCAAAGACATCGGTGGGTTTACCGAAAATAAATTTGGGCACGATGCGGTAACCGCGGCGCCAGGAAAGGTCTGTGCGGGCTGAAATGCGGCTTGTTTCCACCGCAACGTCGCAGGCGGAGTTCCCTCCCCCAATAACCAAAACCCGCTTTCCGGCAAAGGGCGCGGCCTTTTTGAAATGGTGGGAGTGCAGGTATTCTCCGGTAAAGGTGCCCGGGTACTCGGGCCAGCGGGGATCCCAATGGTGTCCGTTGCCTACCACCAGATGCGTGAAACGCTCCTGCCAGATTCGGCCTTCGCTTTCCAACTCCAGATTCCAGTGGTTGGGCGCTATTCGCGTGGCCTTTAGCACCATTGTTTTGAACTGAATGTGGTTGTACAGCCCAAAACGGCGGGCGTAATCCTGAAAGTAGGCCGCTAACTCGCTGTGTGAAGGATAGTCTGCTGCCCCGGGATTGCTGTTCTCCCAAGGCCAATCTGCATATTGGCTGAGGCCCTTTGAGGAGATGATATGGGTGGTCTCAAAAACGCTGGAATGACTGTTGTTTTCGGTATAAACCCAGTTGCCCCCCACTTCGGTAGCTGCATCAAAAGCAGTCACATCCAATCCTTCGTCCAGAAGGTTCTTAAGGGCGGTAAGACCGGAAGGTCCCGTGCCAATGACCGCTACGCGTTTCTCTGCCATGCATCCGAAGTTAACAAAAGATGACAGTCCTGTCATCTTTTATGGCCTGCAATTTGATAATGGAAAAGCGTGAAGTTGAGTTGTTTTTTCCATACATTTATCCAAGTCATAGAGGTTGATAAATTTCCATTGCACAGCTACGGGCCTTCCCCAAACAGCCCTTCAGCGGATGGCCCGCCCCCAAACGGCCCGTCCTCAGACGGCCTGCCCCAAAACGGCCCATCCTCAGACGTTCCGCCAACAGGCGTTTCAACCTGAGGCTCCCTCTCCAAAGATTCCGGTTTAGGGCATGGGTAAACTCGCAAAGAACAAGGCGGAGAACCGGGCCAGAATCCTGGATGCCGCCTACCGGGTGTTTGCCGAGAAGGGACTGGAAAATACCCGGATCAGCGACATTGTCCGTGAATCAGGCCTTGCCCGGGGCACGTTTTACAATTATTTCGAAACGGTGGAGGAAATCTGGGACTGCATTGTCGGCGAAATCCACAAGGCCTCCTCTGATCTGGCGCACCAGGCGCGGCGCAATGCCCCCGACCCATTTTCCTTCCTGGCGGATGCCTACTTGATTGTTTTCTCAATATTTGAATCGCATCCGGACGCCATGAAGCTCCTGGCCAGAAACCAAAGCGCTACACGCGAAGCGCTGATGGCCGGACCCAAACTCGACCCCATATTAAATCTTCTGGCAGAAGACATGCGGAGCAGCGGTTTTTTTAACCACCTGACCGAGGAGGAAATCGCCATTGCAGGTTTTTCTATGGTGGGCTCTGCGCTGGAACTGCTCATTCAATTTCACGAACGCGGCATTGCCTTAAAAGCGGAGCACCACGCGCGCATGATGGCGCAGTTGTTCTACCGCGGTTTGCAGCCACCCGCCGCGCCGCAAGAACCAGAAGGCTGACCAGCGCACGAACCCCCTTCGCCCAAACAAAGAGGCTGCTCCCCGAAGGAAGCAGCCTCTCTTTCATTCATCTAAAGGGGTAAAACCGGGAAGCTTAATGCTTCACGTCTACCATCATGGCGAAGTTCCGGGTCTCGCCCATCAGTTGAACCAGGTAGCTGCCATCGGCGAGCTGAGCCGTGTTCAACGTGTAGTTGTTGGCGCCTGCAGTTGCGTTCAGGCTTTCCGTCATCATCAATTTGCCGCTCAGGTCGTAAACCTGGACGGTCATGGCTTCGTCGGCATCGGCGCTGAAGCTCAACACGGACTGCTGATCAGCCGGGTTGGGGAACAGTTGCACATCAGCTGTTCCGTCCATACGGGCCACAGGAATGCAGAAGCCCGCCAAGCTGGAGTAGCCGGAAACGCTGTTATCCAGACACTTGGCACGAACGCGCCACTCGTAGCAAGTCCCTGCGTTCAAGGCGCTGTTCGGGATATTCTTGCTGTTGGTAGCCGAAGTACGGTTCACGTATGGGCCACCCACCGGACCACCGGTAACGCGGTAAGCAAGCGCGCCGGGCGTAGCATCCCAGCTCAAGGTTACCCCACCGGGGGTTAAGGCCGAAACTGGGTTTTGCGGCTCTATGCAAACAAACGGCGGCGCTCCGAGCTCTTCGATGTTCAAGTCACCGCAGCCACTGCTGCCAGCAAACCCGGCAATACGGATGTATATGGTGCTGCCTTCCAGCGCGCCCAAAGCAGAGTCAGTCAAAAGGATGTAAGACTGGAAGGTGCTGCCACCACACGTGCTGCCACCGGCTGGGGTTCCGTCGTCGTTGCAGGCAATTTCGCTGCCGCCACATGCATCCCACAGGCTCAAGCCTGTGTCAAATGAAGAACCGCAGGTATACACCAACACGCTGTCATAACCAATTGGAATGGTGTAGGCAAACCAGATGTCCTGCGAGTCGTTGCTGGTGCAGCTCGAAATGTCCGTACCGGTAGCTCCCCCTGAATAGAAAGCAGTAACGCCTGCGCTAACGGCGGCAGCGCTAGAGCAATCGTCTGCATCGGTAGCGGGCAAGGTGCAGGAGCCATCGTCAATGGTGGCGTCCGGATTGTAGTTGCTAGCGCAGGGGTCTGTACAACCAGCGATGGGTACTGCGGGTTCTTCCACACAAAGGGTAAGTGCGCCAAAGTCGTTGCTGTTAAAGTCCCAGTAGCGGATAACTAAAACGGCGCCTGCGGGAAGACCGCTTAAAGTAATGCCACCACCGTCGCCGTAGTTGTTGCAGGCGCTGAGGCTGGCCAGGATGCCTGTGCCCAAGCTGCCACAAGTGCCTAAGTACAGCTCAAAAATGGAGCTGAAGCCAGGGTTGTCGGCAGTAATAAGGTTAACCGCACCAGAAGCGCCCACCGTGGTCGTGAACCAGATGTCAGCAGGAGTGAGGCTCCCGTCAATACAGGCAGCCCCTAATGGGCCATCGCCAGCCGTGGCGCCAACGTTCGAGCCCGTGTAACAAGTGCCGCTGGCAATGTCAATGGCATTTGCGCAGGTGTTGTTAGGTGCAGGCACAATACATGATCCGTTATCAATTGTGGCGCATGGATTGTAATTGCTTGCAGCCGGGTTCGTACAACCAGCAATGGGAGCATCCGTTTGGAAGGTTACGCTTTGCTCCAATTGGAAGCCTACGCAGTTGTCTGTGTTGTCGCCAGCAGCGAGGTTATTGGGCGAACCGGAGACAATGGCACAACCACCGACCGTTTTGGTGATGGTGAAGGTGGCGCCGTTCCAACCGTCACCCCAGTCGTCCCGGGCGTTGAAGGTGTAGGTCTGGCCGTCGTTCAGGCAAATGTTTTGCGTAGTGCCACCGGCTGTTCCGCAAGTACGTGATGCCACCACCGTAGCGGTTACGTTATTCACCAGGTCCCATACCAGTTCAGCGGGGAAAGAACCCGGGGTAACGGCAATGGTTACTTGCGTCTGGCCTGGAGCACACTGGGCCACAGCCTGCTGAGTGCCTGCCGCCAGGAAGGCACAACAAGCGAGCATCATTATAAAAAAACGTGTAGTTGTCATCATGGTTAAGGTTTAGTGATCAAATGCATTGTTAATCAAGTGAATGTCTAAAGTAGTAAAATGAGTCAGCTCTTCAAAGCGCTACCCAAAGTTATCCTGAAGAAATAAATGCCTCTTAATCTGAAACTTTGCTTAACCCTTGACCGTAAACGAACAATGCAATTAGGATTTGCATCATTTGATCCGTCGAAGAAGGGAAGGGGTGACCACCTTCCCTTCTTTTTGCCCACCCATCGCCTAACCACCGTTGGGCCACGATATGCCTGGAAAGGACCTTATACCTCGTCACATTCGCTTCCGCGCAGCAATGACAGGGCTCTTTTGGGCACTTGCAGCCCCATTAATGGCGCACGCCCAAGACTTGTCGGCGGTACAGGACAGCAGCTACACCTTTCAATCAGACCAGGCGTTTTATCATCCGGCAGATCTCAGGGGAATGACTTTTCACCCGCAGGAGCACCGGTCCGGCGGAGACATCAGTTTCGCGCCTCCGGGAGGACTCAGCATCACCTTTGACCAGATTGAGCTGAAAATCACTGGCGTTGACGGGTTGGACAGCAGTTATTACCTGGCCGACATTCAAAAATCTGAAGAAGGCTTCATCGCTGAGATCCTGGACCGCAACCATCCCTCCGTGCCCTTCAGCATGGTGGTGCACACGGATGAAGAGTCGTTCGTCAAACGCTTTACACTCTTTACCTTGGATCAGGGCCGCCACGACTTTACCTTGCCCGACCGCCCCGCCGTAGACCGCGCCGAACTGGATGCGCTGTTCACCAACCGGCAGGAATTCAACCTCGAGGTTTACGACAGCACGTTTAGCCTGCTGTTTGTGCCCTTTCTCTACGAAGCCCACGTAGCGCTTCAGTCTGGCATTGAATTGCTGGACGGCTCCAGCACCTTTGCTTTTGGACCTGACTCGGTGGTCATCACGCTGCCGGAAGGTGGAGGCGAGTTCGAAATTTTGGAAATTGACTACAGCGCCTCCGGAGAACCCGGATTGGCGAGCACCCGCTACCGCATTGGTCTGGAACTTAGCACCGGCGGCAAGCGCGGACAGAAGGCCTACCTGGCCCTGTTTCTGGACACCTGGCACGACCTGGAGTATCTGGTTTGGGGGCCGTCGCGTTTTTATCCGCGGCCTTAGGGTACTTCTAAAAACCCCATATCCTGCGTTGTGCCCAATTTTTAACGTCCTCATTTACTTCCATGGAAACCGTCCGAGCCCAGGCCCGCACTGGGTATCTTTGCCGCGAATGGTGAAAAACAAGTGGGTTAAAGGTTGGCTTTGGGTCGGGATATTGATGGTGCTGGTGCAAGTTTCCATCGGCGGCATTACGCGGCTCACCGATTCGGGATTATCCATGACCAGTTGGGAACCGATTAAAGGGGCCCTTCCCCCGTTGAACGAAGAAGCCTGGGTGCGCGCCTTTGACGATTACCGCCGCTACCCCGAATTTTACCAGAAAAACGCCGATTTTACCCTGGATGAATTCAAGGGAATTTACTGGTGGGAGTACATTCACCGCGCGTGGGCCCGGCTGATTGGGCTGGTGTTTTTCTTTCCCTTCGTGATTTTTGTGGCTAAAGGCTGGATTGACCGAAAGCTCGGGCTTGCCCTGGGCGGCGTGGTCTTACTCGGCGCTGCGCAGGCCACCATGGGTTGGCTTATGGTGAAGAGCGGCATGGATGACAATCCCTGGGTCAGCCCTTACCGCCTTACCGCACACCTCTTTCTGGCGTTGGCCCTTTTTGCCTGGCTCTACCGCATGGTGTTGCCCGCCAACACAGCAAGCGGCAAGCCCCGTGACGGCCATCAGCGCTTCAAAACGCTGCTTTGGGTACTGACGCTTCTTGTGTTGGTGCAAATTGCCTACGGCGGTCTCGTGGCCGGTTCGGACGCCGCCCGCCACTACAACACCTGGCCTGACATGAACGGTGAACTCGTGCCCCAAAAGCTGTTCAAGCGCGGCGTGGAATGGCAAACGGTGCGCCACAACACCATCACCCCGCAATTTATCGTCAATGTGCAGTTTTTGCACCGCACGCTCGCACTTCTGGTCTTGGCCCTGACCGCCCTGTTCTGGTGGCGCAGCCGCAACACGCTGGACCGCGCGTTTCAACGCGGAGCCGGCGCGCTGTTCCTGGTGGTGTTGCTGCAAGTTGGCTTGGGCATTGGCACCATTTTGCTGTCCAATCCGCAGCGCATTCACCTGGAATTGGGCGTGCTGCACCAGCTTTGCGCCTTCCTGCTCGTGGGCGTGCTCGTCTTTTTGCACCGCAGCACGGCGCCGGTTTCTGCAGGTTCAGCGGGGGCCGCTCAGCGCTAAACCGCCCTTCGCCCGGGTTTATTTTCGGGGGAAAGGAGCCCCTCGCAAAACACAACATATGTTATGTTATGGTGCTTCTGCTGCCTGAGCCGGCGGCGTACGCCGCTCGTTCCACAACAACACGCCGGCGGCTCCCAAAATCAAGAGCGCCTGCAAAAAGAACGCCCAAATGACGCCCTCGCCGGCAAAGAACGGCAACGCGAACAGGCCCAGAAATGCAATGCGGCACAGCACATTGATTGAATTGAACACGCCCCCGACGCGGCCGATGGTGTCGTTGGGCACGTGGTTAAACAGCCAGGTTACCCGCAGAATGCGCGTGCCAGCATTGCTCGTGCCCAGCAGAAAGAACGTGCCGTAGAACAACGGCAGCCAGTGGTTGAACATGCCGATGAGGAAAAACGACGCGGCAAAGACCGACAGGATGCCGATGGCGCGGGCTTTGCGCATGCCCCCGAAGAACCGCATGATCAGCAGGCCAGCCAACACGGAACCCAGCGAAAATGCCACCTCAGACCACGCATACACCGATACGCTGGCTTCGAGGTGGTATTCCACGTACACGGCCTGCAGGTAAAACGTGGTGACCAGAATGGTGACGAAAATGGCGTAGCTGGCGCTGCCAAACACCAACACGGCGGGCTGCTGTTTTAGCCAGGCCAGCCCTCCCCGCATGCGCTGCCAAACCGAACCGGGGGTGATCTTGCGCTCGGCGATGCGCTGGTAACGCATGAACAGCAGCAGCACGAACGACGCCAGGTAAGTGATGCCGTCCAGCAACAACACTTCTTGCAGCGACCAGGCCTCAATGTGCAGCCGCGCACCCGGCCCGAAGAGCCCCCCGAGAAAACCGGGCATGCCGCTTAGCGACCAATCCACCCCTTCGAGCAAAAGCGCGCCGACCGCGCCCGCTAACGCATTGGTTAGCTGCCCCTGTACCTCCAAATAGCTGGTGATGCGCCCGTAGTGTTCCGGGGGCGTGATCTCCTGCCCGAACGCGTAGAGGTTGGGGTAGTGAATGTTGAAAATCAGAATGGTGATAGAGAACGCCGTCGCCGCCGCCCAGATAGGAACGGTGCCCATCGCAAAGCCAACCGCCGCCATAGACCCCGACACCAGCGCTCCGAGCAACGACGCCGTCAGGAAAATGCGCCGCCGGTCGTAGCGGTCAACCAGCGCACCGGCATAAAGCCCCCAGAACAGCGAAACGATGTTGATGGCCATGTAGATGGCCCCGAACAACCCGGGACGGCCCAGGATGGACGCAAAATACCAGGGCACGGCAATGAGCAGAATGCCCTGCGAGGCCCCGGAAATGGTGTTGGCTGCAAAAAGGAGCGTTATCGCCCGGGTATTCTTCATGGGTACTCCTAAAAACCCCCATATCCTGCGTTATGCCCAAGTTGCGCCATCCTCATTTACAGGAGTAAACTCCGGTGGCGCAACTTGGGTAAGCCTTGTCGCCGGGGTTTTTAGAAGCACCCATACGGCAGAATATGCTGGAACAAGCCCGGGTTTAATAGCGGCGGCGGTAAATTTACGGTCCCCATGAAGGACTTTGGCCCCGCCTACAACACTGCTTACGGAACCCTGGCCCAACACTGCTCCTACCGCGAGCGAAGCGCCGCCGAAGTGCGCCAGAAAATGGAGCGCATGGGCCTGCAACCGGAGTGGCAGGAGCCGCTGCTGGAAAAACTGCAACAAGATGGCTTCCAGAGCGAAAGCCGCTTCGCCCGAGCCTTTACCCGCGACAAATACAGCCTGGAGGACTGGGGCCGCATCAAAATCCGGCAGCACTTGCAGCAGCGCGGCGTGTCCGATAACGAAGTGGACCGCGCCTTTGACCACATGGAGGAAGACCTTTACTGCTCCAACTTGCGCAGGGTGCTTTCCAGGCAC
>Ga0105044_10012093_pt1 | contig 11740 bp, 11 predicted proteins | sample MAT01_FD_78092 | JGI IMG/M metagenome (GOLD analysis project Ga0105044, IMG submission 78092) | Freshwater microbial communities from Lake Fryxell liftoff mats and glacier meltwater in Antarctica - MAT-01 | ecosystem: Environmental > Aquatic > Freshwater > Ice > Liftoff microbial mat | place...
TCGGGCGCTGTCGGCGCCTGTCATCAAAACCGTGGCGATCCGTTCCGGGGCGTCCCGGGCCGCTCGCCGTCTTCGCAGGGAGTAGCCCATGTTCAAGCGCATCTTCTGGATGAGTACCGGTATGGCGGTCGGCGCGGGGAGCGCCTTTTGGGCCAAGCGCAAAGTGGAGGCCACGGTGGAGCAGTACCTGCCCGAGCAGGTGGCAACCCGAGCAGCGGCAGCCACCAAGGACTTGGCCGGAACCGTGCGCGCCGCGGCCACCGAGGGACGCCAAGCCATGCGGGCGACCGAGGCCGAGCTACGGGCCCGCGTGGAAGCGAGGACGTTCGTCGGCCCGGTTCCCCCGGTTGCTCCCCAGGCCGCAGACGTGGGAGCCGATCCGCCCGGTCCCCGACGGGCCAGCCGAGCATCGATGAGCGCCGGGTCGGGCCCGGAAGGGCGGCGTCGCTCCCGACGCTGAGGCGCGGCGTGGCCGCCCCATGACCCTGGCAATGGCGTCGTGGCCCATCGGAGTCGGCCGGTAGAGTGGTTCGACCAATGACGCAGGGCCGCGCGAGGGCGGCGTACCAGACGCGGGAAGGAGGGTTGCGTGAAGGCACAGGAGCTACGGCAGGTCTGGACCGAATTCTGGGTCGCACACGACCACACAGCGGTTGCTGCCAGCGGCCTCATCCCGCTGCACCCGTCGGCGCCGATGTTCACCAACTCCGGGATGATGCCGTTCGTCCCGTATTTCATCGGCGAGGAGCCGGTCCCGTTCGACCCACCCCGGGCCAGTTCGGTTCAGAAGTGTGTTCGGTTGGGCGGAAAGCACAATGACCTCGACGCCATCGGTCGATCGCCGCGCCACCTGAGCTTCTTCGAGATGCTCGGCAACTTCAGTTTCGGCGACTACTTCAAGGACGACGCGATTCGCTGGGCCTGGGAGTTCTGCACCGAAACCCTTGGCCTCGATGGCGACCGGATCTGGGTCACCTGTCACGTTGACGACGACGAGGCGGTTGAGTTGTGGGTCGACGGGGTCGGTTTCCCCATCGAGCGCATCCAGCGCCTCGACAAGGACAACTTCTGGGAGATGGGCGAGACCGGTCCCTGCGGTCCGTCCTCGGAGCTCTTCTGGGACTTCGGCTCCGAGGTCGGACCCGACGGTGGCCCGGCCAACCCGGCCGCTGAGCACCGCTACGTGGAGTTCTGGAACCTGGTGTTCCAGCAGTACTTCCGTGGCAGCAATGGCGAGCTGCGACCACTAGAGACCAAAAACATCGACACGGGCGCCGGGCTCGAGCGCATTTTGGGCGTGACGATCGGAGCGCCCGACGTCTTCGCGACCGACGAACTGCGCTCGCTGGTGTCGGCGGCTGAGGGCGCCACCGGCGTCCGCTTGGGCGCAGACCCAGAGTCCGACGTTGCGCTCAAGCTTCTCGCTGATCATGCCCGCACGATGACATTTCTCGTAGGCGATGGCGTGATCCCCTCGAACGAGGATCGGGGGTACGTGCTGCGCCGAATCATCCGCCGGGCCATCCGGTTCGCTTACTTGCTCGGCATCGACAAGCCGATCACGCCGCTGCTCGCCGAGCACACCATTTCGCTGATGGGCGAGGCCTACCCCGACCTGGTGACCAACGCCGACACGATCTCGACCGTCCTTGGACGCGAAGAGGACCAGTTCCGCCGCACGCTACGCAGCGGGCTGACGATCCTCGATGGGGCGCTGGCCGATGTGGCCGACGGCGGTCAGCTCGAGGGCTCCGTCGCCTTCCAGTTGCACGACACCTACGGCTTCCCCCTCGAGGTCACCACCGAGATTGCCGAGGGCCGCGGCTTCGCCGTCGATCGCCCCGGGTTCGATGCGGCCATGGCCGTGCAGCGAGACCGTGCTCGCCGAGGAGGAAAGAAGGGCGCGATTGCCGTCGGCGACGAGGTGGATGCGTTCCAAGCCGTCCTCGACACGTACGGCACCACGGAGTTCGTTGGTCGAGAGCTGTTCTGCGTGGACGCCACCGTGCTCGCTGTGGTCCCCGGAGACGGGAACACGTCGAGCATCTTGTTGGACCGAACCCCCTTCTACGCAGAGTCGGGTGGTCAGGTAGGCGACACCGGCACGCTGAAGCTGGGCGAGCGTGAGTTCGAGGTCACCGACACGCTGCAGGCCCTTCCCGGCCTGCACCGCCATCTCGTGTCCGACGCTCCCGATGACCTCATAGCGGGCTCGGTGGTCACGGCGGCCATCGACGTTGACCGTCGAGATGCCATCCGGCGGAACCACACGGGGACCCACCTGCTGCACTGGGCGCTGCGCGAGGTGCTGGGACCGCACGTCAAGCAGCAGGGATCGCAGGTCGATCCCGACCGACTCCGCTTCGACTTCAGTCACTTCGAGGCGGTCACCGCCGTACAGATCGCCCAGATCGAAGACCTCGTCAACGCCGACGTGCTGGCCAACGACCCGGTGCGGCACTTCGAGACCACCAAGGCGGCCGCCGCTGACCTCGGGGCGATCGCCTTCTTCGGCGAGAAGTACGGCGATCTGGTCCGCGTCCTCGAAGCCGGGCCTCACTCCACCGAGCTCTGCGGCGGAACGCACGTGCGCCGCACCGGCGACATCGGCCCCGTGAAGATCATCGCGGAATCTTCCATCGGCTCCAACCTCCGCCGCATCGAAGCCGTGAGCGGCACCGGGCCGATCCACCGCTTGCGCAAAGAAGAGGCTGAGCTGACTGCAGTGGCCGAGCGCCTCGGCGTGCCGCAGGCAGAGCTTCTCGATGGCATCGACAAGCGCCTCGCCGAACTGCGTGACCTGCGCGCCGAGGTGAAGTCGCTGCGGTCGAAGCTCGCATCGGGTGGTGCATCAGATCTAGCGGCTGTTGCGGTCGACGGTGTCGTGGTAGCCCGCGTCGACGGGCTGGCCCGCGATGACCTTCGCAGCCTCGGTGTCGCGGTCCGAGATCAGGCCGGAGTTCGGGCCGTGGTCTTGATCGGGGCGCCCGATGGGGGGGGCGTTGCCCTCGTTGCGGCCACCACGCCCGAAGGCGGGTTCGACGCCGGGACACTCATCGCCGAGGCAGCTCGGGCCGTTGGCGGCGGGGGCGGGAAGCACCCAGACCTGGCCGTTGCCGGTGGCAAAGACCCGTCCCGAATCGATGACGCCCTCGAACTCGCCCGCTCCGCTGCTGGCATCGCTTAGTCGACCCATGCGCGTCCTAGCTCTCGATCTTGGTTCCAAGCGCATCGGCGTGGCGGTATCCGACAGCGATGGCGCAGTGGCGACCCCGATCGCGACGTTGGCCCGCCACGGTGATCGCCAGCGGCTGCACAAAGAGATCGCGGCGTTGATCCAGGAGTGGGATGCTGAGCTCCTGCTGCTCGGACTGCCCATCGCCCTCGACGGTGGCGTCGGGCCTGCCGCGACCGCCGTGCTGGCCGAGCGCGATGAGCTCGTCGACGTGGTGGGCGTGCCGATCGAGGTGCACGATGAGCGCATGACCACCCGAATCGCCGACCGGGCGCTACGCGAGCGCGGCGACCTCGATGGCCGGGCTCGTCGTGCGCTGGTCGATCAGGTGGCGGCTTCGGTGATCCTCCAGGACTGGCTCGACCAACGGCGCCCCACCACCGGTGCGGAAGAGGCCTCATGAGTCCCGACGAGCCATACGACCCGTTCGCTGACGACGACATCTGGTCCGATGGACCAGCGCCGACCAGCCCGTCGCAGCCGGCGTCCGAGCCGTCTCGGCGGCGTCCCGATCGGGCTCCTCGTGCTGCGCCGCGTGCGCAACGCCAGCCCGATGCGCCCCGACCAGGGCCGCGGCGGCCGCCCAATGCAGCGACCGCACCGACCGCCTTCGCCGAGCCGCCGCCGCGAGATCGTGGCGACGATGACTACGTGGATCTTCCGCCAGAGAGCCGGATCCCGCGCTGGCTGGCTGCGCTGCTGGTCATCGCGTTCGTCGTCGTGGCCGCGGTGGGCGGCGGCAGGTGGTGGTACGGCAACCAAGTCGACCCGCCGGGTGAGCCAGGCGACGCCGTGACGGTGGTGGTCGCCGAGGGCGCAACCACGAGCCGGGTGGCCAGCCTCTTGGCCGATGCAGGGGTTATCTCCAACGCCATGATCTTCAACTTCTGGGTCAGCGGGAAGGACCTCCAGACGGTTCAGGCCGGCACCTACGAGTTCCGGCAGAACGTGGGCTTCGAGGAGGTGGTCGAGGTCCTCAACGCCGGTCCCCGCACGCCGGTGCCGCAGTCGGTGACCAAGCTGACGATCCCCGAGGGACTCACCGTGGCCCAGACGGTCACGAAGGTCGCCGAGACGCTTCCTCGCTTTCCCGTCGAGGAACTGCAAGGCCTGCTCGACCGGGGCGAGGTGCCCTCAGGCCTCAAACCCGACGGCACCGCGTCGTACGAAGGCCTGCTCTTTCCCGCTACCTACGACATCGACGACGATGCCACCGCGCTCGAGGTCCTGACCATGCTGGCCATGGAGATGGAGACCCGGGTGGCAGCGCTCGACATCGATTCGGCGGCGACCGCCCTGTCCGCCAGCACGGGCGAGCAGGTCAGCCCCTACGACCTCATCATGGTCGCCTCGCTCGTCCAGGAAGAGGCCGGGAGCGCAGAAGAGGCCCCCAAGATCTCCCGAGTCATCTACAACCGCCTGCAGTCGGGCTGGGCGCTGGGCATCGACGCCACGTCGCAGTATCTGGCTGAGCTCGAGGGCACCTCGCTCGACTTCACGAGTACCTCCCCGTACAACACGCGCCGCCAGCCAGGGTTGCCGCCCACGCCCATCGCTGCTCCTGGCGAGTACGCGCTGGAGGCGGCACTGCGTCCGGCCGATGGGCCGTGGATGTACTACGTGCTCACCGACCCTGATGTGCACACGTTCGCGGTGACCGATGCCGAGTTCCAAGTTGCGAAGCGTGAGTGCATCGCCAAGGACCTTGGCTGTGGCTGACCGTGGGTCGCCACCGCGCCCGATCAGCGGCACCACCCGCGTGGCGGGCGTCATCGGCTGGCCCGTGGCCCATTCTCGCTCGCCCGCCATCCTCAATGCGGCCTTCTCTGCGGCCGGTCTTGACTGGGCCTTCGGTGCCTTCGAGGTGGCGCCGGGCGACGGGGGCCGTGCGGTGGCGGCCATGCGGGCGCTGCGGCTGGGGGGCATGTCGGTCACCATGCCCCACAAGCACCACGTGATCAGCGCCCTAGACCATGTCACCGACGCCGCCCGAGCCCTCGAGGCCGTCAACTGCATCGCGTGGGACGGGGAAGCGCTCACGGGGCACAACACCGATGGCGATGGTTTGGTTCGGTCCTTGGCGCTCGACCACGCCATCGACATCAGCGGGCGTCGCTGCCTCGTGCTGGGCGCTGGAGGAGCTGCTCGGTCGGTGGTCTACGCCCTTGGCGCAGCAGGTGCCGCCGAAGTCGCAGTCGTGAACCGCACCCCGGACCGGGCAATCGGGGCCGCGAGCCTGGCGGGGGCGGTCGGCAGGGTGGGCACGCTCGATGACGTCGCGGGTGCCAGCCTGGTCATCAATGCCACCTCGGTGGGGATGGGGGCAGGCTCGGCCGGTCCCACCCCGGTGCCCGCCGAGCTCATCGCGCCGGGCCAGATCGTGGTCGACCTCGTATACCAGCCGCTGCGCACGCCGCTGCTGGACGCGGCCCAGCAAGCGGGCGCCACCCCCATAGACGGGCTCGGCATGCTCGTCCACCAGGCGGCCCTTGCGTTCTCGCTCTGGACGGGTGGGTCCCCAGACCTCGGCGTCATGCGACGAGCAGCGCACGATCCCCCCGCGACTGCCTGAGCGGCGGCCGGGCCAACGGGTCAACTTCTCGGGGTCGATGCCGATGGAAGGAGGACCAAATCCAGCGAATGCCATCCTTTAGGAGGATGCCGTGGCCCTTCAGGGTGATCTCAAGTCGTTTGCTTTGCCCGACGTCCTGCGCTTCTTGGCCGGGACCACCAAGTCCGGTCGACTCCAGGTCGACGGACCGGTGGTGTCTGGCGAGCTCTGCTTGCGCGAGGGTGCCATCGTGTCCGGGAAGGTGTCGACGGCTCCCGTTGACGACTCTCCCGCTGAGGTGGTGTTCGAGTTACTGCGGGCGGATGATGGCTCGTTCGTTTTCGACGAAGGCCAACAACTCGATGACGGTCCGGTGATCAGCGTCCACGATGCGCTGGTGCACGCGGAAGCCATGGTGGCCGAATGGGCCGAGGTGGAAGCGGTCATCCCCAGCATGCACGCCTGGGTCGCGCTAGCCGCAGAGCTCGACGACGATGGCGTCCATGTCTCACCGGACTGGTGGCGCGCCGTTGCCTCGGTGGCTGGCGGTGGCTCCGTGAGCGATCTTGGCTCCGCCCTGGCGTTGAGCGACCTCGCCGCTTCGCGACTGGTCATGGAGCTCCTGGACGCTGGTCTCGTCAACGTCGGTGCCTCTCACTTTCCCGCTGCGACCTTCGAGCTCGACTCCTTCGAGGAGTTCGAGAGCGCCGTCCAGGCAATGACCGACCTCGAGCACCTCGGCACGGATGACCGTGCCGTGGTGATGGAAGATCGCGACGACGCCTTGCTTCCGGAGCCGCTGCCCGGGGAAGGGGTCGCGTACGAAGGCGAGACGATCACCGGCGCAGTCGACGGTCGGACGTTCGAGGCCCTTGACACGGTCGTGCACGAGCCGGCTTTCGAGCCGGCGGGCGCTGCCGATATGCGATCAGGCTTCGATGCCGATGAGAGCTTTGCGACCCTGCTCGACGAGGCTGACGCCGGTGACGCCGCACCGTTCTCGGACGACGCGGAAGCAGCTGAATACGCCTCTGAGACCCCCGCCACGCAGTCGGCGATAGTCCCGGGTGGCGACCAGATCAAGGCCGGCGACACGCCTGGAGCCGAGATCGACGATGAGCGTGGCTCACTGCTGCGCTTCTTGTCGACGGTCAAGCCTTGACCCCTCGCGCAGCTCGCTGACCCAGCTCGGGGCCATGGCGAGTCACGCCGGGCACGCCCGGTAGCGTCCGCGTCATGTCGACCGCACTCCTGCTCACCCTGCTCGGCGTGTTCGGGCTGATGGTCGGTTCGTTCCTGAACGTGGTGATCGTCCGGGTACCCGCAGGAGAATCCCTGCTTCACCCACCGCCGAAGTGCCCGCTGTGCGAAGCGGCCCTCGCCAAGCGAGACAACGTGCCGGTGCTGTCGTGGCTGCTGCTGCGAGGGAAGTGCCGATCCTGCGCCGAGCCCATCCCCTCGGGGTACCCGCTCGTGGAACTGGCCAACGCGGCCCTCTGGATCGTTGCCGGGCTGAGGTTCGGCGACACCTGGCCGGTCCTACCGTACGCGCTGCTCTTCTCCGTGCTGCTTGCGCTCTCGGTGATCGATTTGGAGCTCTACATCCTCCCCAACAAGATCACCTATCCGTCGATCCTCGTGTCGATCGTGGCCATCCCGGTCTTGTCGTTCGCCTTCCTCGGAGACCCCGTCTCCGCCACTCTTTGGGCCTACGCAGGCGGCATCGGCTTCGCTGGGGTCTTGGCGGTGACACTGATCGCGTGGGAGCTGATCGTGCACAAGGAGGGCATGGGTATGGGCGACGTGAAGCTGGCCCTGCTGCTCGGCATGTGGGTGGCGTTGGTCCACCCTGTCCTCCCGCTCATCGCGCTCATCGCCTCGAGCGTCATCGGACTGGTGGTCGGCGTCGGGATTCTCATTGTGCGGCGCGAAAGCCGCGCCTTCCCGTTCGGCCCCTGGTTGGCCCTGGGAGCCATCGTGGCGATCGTGTGGTCCGGACCCATCTTGCGGTTCTACGGGTTCACCGGCGATGACGATGCAGCCGGGCTCCAGCACCAGAAGGCTTCGTTCGAGGTGCCGGTCGGCCAGTAGGTTTGGGCTCGTGATCCGCTTCTTGACCGCCGGTGAATCCCACGGCCGTGCCCTCGTCGTCATCGTCGAGGGCCTACCGGCCGGCTTGGCCATCTCGGCCGACGACATCGCCGGTGAGCTCGGTCGGCGTCGCCTTGGCTACGGCCGCGGGCCGCGGATGCGATTCGAGCAGGACCAGGTGACGCTGGTCGGCGGCGTGCGGCACGGGCGGACCCTCGGCTCGCCGGTCGCCATCGAGATCGCCAACACCGAGTGGGAACGCAACCCCGACAAGTGGCAGACCGAGATGTCGCCCGCCGCCAGCGATGGTCCGACCGCTGCTCCGCTCACCCAGATCCGACCGGGTCACGCGGATCTCGCCGGGATGCAGAAGTACGGCTTCACCGATGCACGAGACGTGCTGGAGCGAGCTTCGGCACGTGAGACCGCCGCGCGTGTCGCGGCCGGAACACTGGCCAAGAAGCTGCTCGAGGCTCTCGGCGTGCGGATCGTCTCGCACGTCATCCAGATGGGTCCGGTCCAGGCCGCCCGTGACGCCCAGCCGGGGCCCGGTGATCTCGACCGGGTCGACGAGAACGAGGTGCGCTGCCTCGACCTCGACGCATCGGCGGCCATGGTCGCCGAGATCAAAGAGGCAGCCAAAGACGGCGACTCGCTTGGTGGCGTGGTCGAGGCCATCGCCTATGGCGTTCCGGTTGGGTTGGGAAGCCACGTCCACTGGGATCGCAAGCTCGACAGCGCCCTTGCCCAGGCGGTCATGAGCATCCAGGCCGTCAAGGGTGTCGAGGTCGGCGACGGATTCGCGGTGGCCGGCCGTCGAGGAAGTGCGGCCCATGATCCCGTGGCCTGGGATGTGGTCGATGGATACCAACGATCCTCCAACCTTTCGGGCGGCGTCGAGGGTGGCATCTCGACGGGTGAGCCCGTCGTCGTACGGGCGGCCATGAAACCCTTGGCCACCCTCAATCGGCCCACGTTGGCCACGGTCGACACCGAGACGAAGGAACCGGGCGTCTCGTTCAAGGAGCGCACCGATGTCACCGCTGTGCCGGCGCTCGGCGTGGTGGTCGAGCACATGGTGGCGTTGGTTTTGGCCAACGAGGCCACCCGCAAGTTCGGTGGGGACTCGGTCGACGAGTTGGTCCGCAACCACCGGACCTTCGTCGAGGCCCTGGAACAGGGTCCCGTCGGTGCTTGAGCCACAGCCGGAGGCCGTGCCGAGGTGCGTGGTGCTGGTCGGGCTTATGGGATCGGGCAAGACCACCGTGGGCAAGAAGGTGGCCAAGCTCATCGGCCAGCGCTTCGTCGACGCCGATGTTGAGCTCGAGGTTCGCACCGGGCGATCCGTCGCCGCCTGGTTCGCCGACGGCGAGCCGGCGTTTCGCGCCGCTGAGGCCAAGCTGCTCGAAAGCCTGCTCGGCGACGGTGCCCCCGTCGTGGTGGGCGCCGGCGGCGGCGTGGTCGTCACCGCCGGCAACCGGGCTCGGCTGCGCCAGCCCGACGTCACCGTGATCTACCTGCACGGCACGCCGGAGTTCCTGGCGTCGCGCGTCCAGGCCAAGCCGCATCGGCCCCTCCTCGGCCCGGACCCGCTGGCCGTCATGCAGGAGATGTACGAGCGCCGGGACCCTTGGTACCGCGAGGTTGCCGATGCGGTGGTCGAGGTTCTGCCGGCCCACGAGGCCGGCGAGAAGCCCAAGTGGCGTCTGGCGGAGCAGGTCACCGAGGAACTCTTGCGCCTCGGTGTGGTCGATCCGGCTGCGGTGACCAGCCCGGAGGTCGCCCCATGATCGAGCTCACCGTCTCGCTCGGAGACCGCTCGTACCCCGTGCTCGTGGGCCACGGTGCCCGCCACCGGCTGCTGGAACTGCTTCCTGTCGGAGTGAAGCGCGCGGCCATCGTCACCCAGGAATCGATCCCCGTCACCGTCGACCCTGGTGTCGACCACCGGATCTTCACCATGGCTGAGGGCGAGCACGGCAAAGACATGGGCACCGTCGAGGACCTTTGTCGTGACTGGGCGCAATGGGGCCTCAACCGGGGCGACTGCGTTGTGGCCGTGGGTGGTGGCGTGGTCACCGACACGGCCGGCTTCGCGGCAGCTATCTACCACCGCGGCGTGCCAGTGGTGCACGTCGCCACCACCTTGCTCGGACAGATCGATGCCGCGATTGGGGGCAAAACCGGGGTAAATCTCCCAGAGGGCAAGAACCTCGTCGGCGCCTTCTGGCAGCCGTCGGCCGTCCTCTGCGACACCGAGGTCTTGTCGACCCTCCCACCGATCGAGTACCGCAACGGCCTGGGCGAGATGGCCAAGTACGCCTTCTTGGGCGTCGATGACCTCCCGGATCTGCCTCTCGACGAGGCCGTCGCGGCGTGCGTGCGGTGCAAGGCCGAGGTGGTCGGCTCCGACGAGCGGGAGGCGGGCCGACGAGCCATCTTGAACTACGGCCACACCTTGGGGCACGCCCTGGAGACGGCGGGAAACTACGAACTCCGCCATGGCGAGGGCGTCGCCATCGGACTGATCTATGCGGCCGAGGTCGCACAAAGGATGGGCCGCATCGACCATGCCCGAGTGGCGGAGCATCGCCGGGTGGTGGCGGGCTATGACCTCCCCATGACGCTGCCCGAAGGCTCGGACCCCGAACTGCTGATCTCGCTGTTCGCCCGAGACAAGAAGGCGGTGGCAGGCGTGACCTTCGTGCTCGATGGTCCGAACGGGGTCGAGCCGGTTCGCGTCGATGATCGCGTCCTCTTGCTCGACGCCCTCGACGCCCTTCGCTGACCCCGCTCGGCCGGCCGATCGGCCGTCGGAAGCAGCGGTGCGCGCCCATGGCGGCCCGTCGGCCACCATGGAGTCATGTCCGATCGGCCGCTCGTCCTGCTCTTGTCGGGACCGAACTTGAACCTGCTGGGTGAGCGCGACCCGGCGATCTACGGCGTAGCCACCCTCGACGAGCACGTTTCGACTGCCTCGAAGGCGGCCGCCCATCACGGTCTGGCCATCGAGCACCTCCAGACCAACCACGAAGGGGTGTTGGTCGATGCGATCCAGGCGGCACGAGGGCGCTGCGCAGCCATCGTGATCAACCCGGGAGCGCTGACCCACTACGCCTGGTCACTCCATGATGCGCTCGATACCTTCGATGGTCCGATCATCGAACTGCACCTGTCGGATCCATCGACCCGAGAACCTTGGCGCCACCTCTCCGTCGTGGCGCCGGTTGCCTCGGCCACCGTGGCTGGCCATGGGGGCGACGGGTACCGGCTTGCCATCGAAGCTGTTGCCGGGTTACTCGAGGTTGGCGCGTGAGCAACGAATTGCCGCCAATGGATACCGCCGCCCGGACCGACCGCCTGCGCGTGGCGATGGCACGAGCCGAGGTTCGCGCTTTGTTGGTGACGAGCCTCACGAGCATCCGCTACCTCACGGGTTTCACCGGTTCTGCTGCGCTGTTGGTCGTCACCGACGACGGACTGACGTTCGTGACCGACGGGCGCTACGGCATCCAAGCCGAGACCCAGCTCCGGTCGTCGCGGGTCGACGCCGCGATAGAAGTGACGTCGGTGGGGCAGCGCCAGGCTGTGGCCGCGGCGGTCGAGCGTTCGGGTGTGGGTCAGCTCGGCCTCGAGGCCGAAGCGGTCACGTGGGCCGCGCAGCGCACCTATGCAGAGACCTGGTTTCCCACGGTAGATCTTGTGCCCACCTCGGGCCTGGTGGCTGGTCTGCGCTTGGTGAAAGACGATGGCGAACTGGCTCGCCTGGCCAGGGCCGCCTCGATCGCCGACGCGGCACTCGATGAGGTTCGGTCGCGCCTTGCCGATCGACCTACCGAGGTCGAGTTCGGTCTCGAGCTCAA
>Ga0105044_10012094_pt1 | contig 11738 bp, 14 predicted proteins | sample MAT01_FD_78092 | JGI IMG/M metagenome (GOLD analysis project Ga0105044, IMG submission 78092) | Freshwater microbial communities from Lake Fryxell liftoff mats and glacier meltwater in Antarctica - MAT-01 | ecosystem: Environmental > Aquatic > Freshwater > Ice > Liftoff microbial mat | place...
ATCTTTACAACAGCGTTTTCATTCAATGCATTTGCCCCAAGTCCGTAAACAGTTTCTGAAGGAAGCGCGACAATATTACCGGTAGTAATTTCTTCGACAGCGAGATCAATATTTGTAATAATATTTGTGATCAATATTGCTGTAATTTTCTTTCATTAATTGATACTAATTCTTCCAGACGTCTGACTCTTTTTCTTAGTTCTAAACTGTTATATACAATATGAAAAATCACAGCGAACATAAGAATAAAAAAAGCAATAAAGATAAATCCTACTCTGAATAAATAACTAAACATTTCAATCAAAGGATTGTAAAAAGATTTTTCCAGCATTCCGGATTTTTCTTTCTGATACTTGCTTTCATCTATTTCATCGGAAGAGAAAAACTTTTTTATTTTTTCAATCTGAAGTTCGATTTGTTTGGATTTATATACGAGTTCGTCAATTTTATCGTCTACAGACTGCAGATAACTTTTTTTAAATCCGGAAGCTTCCAGTGTTTTTTCTGACAATGAGTTTAAAAAAGGTTTTGTCAGATTGGATCCAAAAATTGCCAGCAAAAATATAATACCGCTAAAGAAATATAAAATTATGTAAGTTATTTTCATTAATCAAAATAACCTTTCTTTGAAAAAAATAATATGTGATAAGAAATGATTTTGTAATAAAATACAAAAATCTGTCTTAAACAAAAATAAGACTTATTCTAATTTAACATGTTAATTATATTAATCCGGGTGTCAAAATTAAATTAATCTTTATTATAGAATAATGAAAAAGGAATTAATAAAAAAATTATTTGAAAAATTTGAAGCAGCGTGTAAAACAATTAATAACATAGAGTTTTGGAGCGCAAGAGAACTTCAGGAATTGTTTAATTATTCCGACTGGAGAAATTTTTTAAAAGTAATTGATAAGGCAAAAACAGCATGTGAAAATGTAGGTGAATCTCTATCAGACCATTTCGTTGACATCAACAAAATGGTAAGGATTGGTTCTGAAACAGAACGAAAAGTTGACGATGTAGCATTAACAAGATATGCATGTTACCTGGTTGCACAAAACGGTGATTCTTCTAAATCTGAAATTGCATTTGCACAGACTTATTTTGCAGTTCAAACCCGCAAACAGGAAATTATTGAAAAGCGACTTCTCGATGTAGAGAGAGTAACAGCAAGAGAAAAACTTTCAAAATCTGAAAAAAAACTTTCAACAATATTATATGAGCGGGGAATTCACGAGAAAGGTTTTGCCATTATAAGATCAAAAGGAGATGAGGCATTATTTGGAGGGAGAAATACATCAGATATGAAGCTTAAACTGAAAGTTCCGGCGAGCAGACCTTTAGCAGACTTTTTACCTACATTAATAATAAAAGCAAAAGATTTTGCAGTAGAGTTAACAAGCCATAATGTAATTGATAAGGATATGAAAGGAGAAAATAAAATCTCCGGTGAGCATGTAGAAAAGATAAGGAATTGTTTTTTTGAATGTTCTGTTGTAAATTTCATACAACACATTTAAAAACTTTTAACTTTAAAAAGAAAAGGAGCTTTAAGTTTAAAATAAAACTTATAGTAAAACTATGAAAAAATCTTTCGGAGAATTTATAAAGGAATTAAGAATAAAAAAAAGATTAACTTTAAGAGAATTTTGCAAAATTAACGGACATGATCCGGGTAACTGGAGTAAAATAGAAAGAGGTTTGCTTTACCCTCCTGAAAATGAAAAGACGCTTAGTGATTGGGCATTACAATTAGGAATTAGGAAAAGTGATTCAGATTGGTTTGAGTTTATGGATTTAGCATCCCTGACAAGAGGTAAAATTCCATCTGACATTATTAATAATGAAGAATTAATGGACAAAGTCCCGCTTTTTTTCAGAACAATCAGAGGTGATAAGCCAAGCAAAGAAGAATTAAAAGAACTTTTAAAAATAATTAAAAAGGAATAACGAGTATATGTTAAAGGATAAATATTCAAATTTTAAAGCACCTTACATTATGAAATCAGATATACAGGAAGCTGTAACTGATTTCCTAAATAAATTCTGGAAAGATAATTTAACACCAATTGAAATTGAAGAAATAGTTGAATTTGAACTCGGGATTCAGATTATTCCTCTGAAAAATTTGTTGAATGAAAAAGGAATTGATGCATTCATTTCGAAAGATTTTAGATTTATAACTATTGATGAAGATATTTATTTCAGAGATTCAAATCAAAGCAGGAGAAGATTCAGTTTAGGTCATGAAGTCGGACATTTTGTTTTACATAAAAAACTATACGACAAAATTAAATTTACAAGTGAGGATGAATGGATAGAATTTATTGAAACTATCCCGAGGCATGAATATTTTTTTATCGAACAGCATGCTTATGAATTCAGCGGAAAACTGCTTGTTCCAAAAGATCAGCTTATTAAGAGTCTCAAATCAGCAAGCAGAAAACTAAAATCTTCTTCATTCGGAAATTCCCTGCCGGATTTCGATTTGATAAAAGGATTTGTTTATTCTGAAATTGGAAGAGAATTTCTTGTGTCAGACGGAGTAATAGTAAGAAGAATAAATTCGGAGCAGATAGATGTGCGGGAGATTTTTGAGATGGAATAGATTAAGCAAGAAAAATCAATTAAGTATTTCCACTTATTAAAAAAACACAATTACTTATATTAACCCCGATGGCAAAAATAAAAACAAAATATATCTGTCAGAACTGCGGATATTCATCACTCAGATGGAGCGGGAAGTGTCCCGAGTGCGATACATGGAATTCATTGGTAGAGGAAATTGTCAGTTCGGATAAAAAGAAATCACACATAAACGGTTTGTTAAAAGTGAATGATAACAGTTACAGACTAATTTCTGATATTGAATCAACCAATGAGTTACGCACACAAACTCATATTTCAGAATTAGACAGAGTACTCGGTGGTGGGATAGTTGCCGGCTCGGTGATATTAATCGGAGGAGATCCGGGAATTGGCAAGTCAACTCTGATGCTTCAGATTTCCGATAAAATAAAAGATAAAAAAATACTTTATGTCAGCGGTGAAGAATCGGCAAGTCAGATAAAGCTTCGCGCAGACAGATTGAATTATCATTTAAATAATTTTTATATTTTATCCGAGACAAACCTCGAAATCATACAAGCTGTAATTGAAAAGGAAAATCCCGATATAGTTATAGTAGATTCCATTCAGACAGTTTCGCGACCGGAGATTGAAAGCGCACCGGGAACTGTATCTCAGCTCCGTGAGTCAACGGCATTGCTGATGCACATTGCAAAGAAAAGTAACATCTCAGTATTTATTGTCGGACATATTACTAAAGAAGGAGTGATTGCGGGACCGAAAGTTCTGGAACACATGGTAGATGTTGTGCTGCAATTCGAAGGTGAGAGGACACATTCATACAGAATTTTGCGCGGGATAAAGAATCGTTTCGGTTCGACTAATGAAATCGGAATTTTCGAGATGACTGATTTAGGTTTGAAAGAAGTTTTAAATCCGAGTGAAGTCTTTTTGTCACAGAGAAATTACGGAGCATCGGGCTGTGTGATTTCGGCTTCATTAGAGGGAACACGACCAATACTTATAGAAGTGCAGGCACTTGCAACATCTACGAGCTATGGCTTTCCGCAGAGAACTTCAATGGGATTTGATTATAAAAAACTGAATATATTAATTGCAGTAATTGAAAAAAAGTTAGGGTTATTCCTGAGTAAGTCTGATATTTTTATAAACATTGCGGGCGGAATAAGAATAGATGAGCCGGCGATAGACCTTGCAGTAGCGATGAGTATTTACTCTTCTTTTAAAGATATACCTGTAGATTCGGAAACAGTAATCCTCGGAGAAATCGGATTGTCGGGTGAAGTCAGAACTATTTCATACATTGACAGAAGAATTACAGAAGCAGCAAAACTTGGATTTAAAAAAATAATAATACCGAAAGGAAATCTGAAAAACTTAAATACAAAAAAATATACTGCAGAAATTATCGGTGTTGAAAAAATAAAAGAAGCTATAGATAAATTGATTTGAGAAAATTCAGACCTGCTAATTTTTCCCACCAAATATTTTATTTTACAAAAAAAATTATCAAAAAAACGCCTCACTACTCGTGTCGGAGCGGACAGATTCCTGTTCCTAAATTACGGATGAGAGGCAAGCACATATTTTATATAAAGAATTGAATTACATATCCATTAATAATATATTGCAACAGAAAAAAACATAATGAAAAAGAAAACAAATACAGAAGAAAATATATTCGAAGAATTTGAATATGAGTCATCACGAATTAACAAAAGCGATATTAATGAAATAGTTTCTGATGAAAAAGATATAATAAATAAAACTTCGAAATTAGATTCAGGCAGGTTTAAGAAATTTATCAATCAGATAAAACTGACTTTAAGTCTGATCAGGGATTTCAAAGAACGTCGATATACTGATGTGCCCTGGAGGTCAATGGCTATGATAGCTGCATCAATATTATATTTTGTGAATCCGTTTGATATGGTTCCGGATATACTTCCTATATTTGGATTTACGGATGATGCACTGCTTTTTGCATCAGTATTTAAATCCATACAAATTGATTTGGAAAAATACTGTAAGTGGAAAGGATTTAAACCCGAAAATTATTTTTAAATATTTTATAAAACAGGAAAACTAATTACTTGCCGGACACAATAAAAATTTTATTTATAGGAGATATAATCGGAGAGCCGGGTTATAATCTTACCAAAACACTTCTGCCAACATACATTACAAAGCATAAAATAGATTTTGTAATTGCCAACGGAGAAAACATAACAGAAGGAAAAGGCATTATCGAAAGGGACGGTATTAAACTACTCGAACTTAATATAAATGTTTTGACCGGCGGAAATCATACTATGGATAAAATACAGGCACATAAATATCTGAATGAAACTCCGAATGTACTTCGTCCACAGAATTATCCCAAAGGAGCATACGGACATGGATTTGGAATTTTTAAAATTCCCGAAACAGAAATAAAAATAGGAGTTTTAAATTTACAGGGAAGAGTATTTATGAAAAGTATTGATTGTCCGTTCAGAGCATTTGACTGGGTTTATGAAAAGATAAAATATGAAACAAATATTGTTTTTGTAGATTTTCATGCAGAAGCTACTGCTGAGAAAATTGCATTCGGATGGTATGCAAACGGAAGAGCATCGATAGTTGTCGGAACTCATACGCACGTTCCAACAGCTGATCACAGAGTTCTCCCAGGTGGTACTGCATATATAACGGATGTAGGAATGACGGGACCTTATGATTCTGTTATCGGAATGAAAAAAGAAGGTTCAATAAAAAGATTTATTTATTCAACTCCGCAGAAATATGAAGTTGGTGAAGAAGATTTGAGATTCTCTGCAGTGCTTTGTGAAGTTGATACAAAAACAGGTAAAGCAATTTCGATTAAGAAAATATTTTATCCCGAGTTTTAACTATGATTATGTTCTGAACTATGATTTTAATGATTCAATGAGAACTATGATTTTGTTCTGAACTATGATTTTAATGATTCAATGAGAACTATGATTAGGATTCCTTTTTGTAATTATTTTTCCACAAAAAAATACAACAGTAGTTGTGATTTTTAAAATATGATTTTAAAATTATTTTCATATACATCATTCAATCATTAAAATCATAGTTGCAAAATTAAATCATAGTTGCAAAATTAAATCATAGTTGCAAAATTAAATCATAGTTGCAAAATTAAATCATAGTTTAAAATGAAAAAAATGAAATCGGTTCCGTTGAATGACGAACTGTATAATTACATACTTGACAGATTTGTACCGGAAGATGAGTTATTAAATGAATTAATAAAAGAAACAGAGCTGCTGGAAATCCCGCTTATACAGATTTCACCTGAACAGGGAAAGTTTTTAACATTAATCTGTAAAATGCTGAATGCAAAAAACGCTTTGGAAATAGGAACTCTTACCGGATTCAGCGGAATACACATTGCAAGAGGATTAGCAGATGGCGGCAGGCTAATTACAATTGAATTAGAAAAAAAGCATGCAGATACAGCGAAAAAATATTTCGAAAAAGCCGGATTAAAGAATAAAACAGAAGTCGTAGTTTCACCTGCACTTGATCACATGAAAAAACTTTCCTCTGATAACCAAAAATTTGATTTTATATTTATAGATGCAGATAAAGGAAATTATCCGAATTATTATGAAGAGGCGATAAAACTTTCACATAAAGGAACTGTGATAATCTTAGATAATATGATAAAAGGCGGTAAAGTAGTTGAAGATGCTGGCGAAGATGTTGACTTAAAAGCCATACAAAATACTAATGACCTTCTTTCAAAAGACAGCCGCACTGATACTCTTCTTTTGCCGATAGGAGACGGCATTACTATTTCTGTGGTTAATTAAAATTAAATTCTGAAGCAGTTTTAATTTTAAAAATTGAGATAAGTATTATATAATTTTATTTACAAAGACAGAATATAAATTATTTCACATCTTAATCAAAACTATTTTTTATCAGGCATAAATTCATGACTGAAAGCAAGCAACGTTTTTTTACATAAAAAATTTAGTTATCTTTGAATGGAGTTTTAAGAGTAGTTTTCTGCGTAAGAAAGGAAAATTATGAAAAAGTTTTTAAAAGACATTTCATTTACAAAAAATGAAATCAGAGTTATAGTATTTATAATATCTGTAGTTACATCGGGATTAGTTATTAAATATTACAAACAGGTATTAGCAGGCAATAGTGGAAAGCAATATGATTATTCAGCATCCGATAATAAGTTCAGAGCACTTTCGGATAAAATAAACAGTAAGGATATATCTGAAACTGACAGTATAGAATCCGACGAAACTGAATCGTTAAAAAAATTAATGCTTTCCGAGGACTCCCTGAAAAAAGTAAAAGTAAATGAAAAGGAAATTTCAACAGATTTAGACATAGAAATAATTAATATTAATACAGCAACAGCAGAAGAATTAACAGAATTACCGGGAGTAGGAGAATCGACAGCCGAAAAAATAATACTTTACCGGAATGAAGTGAAGGGTTTTAAAAAGAAGGAAGATATTATGAATGTAAAAGGAATAGGAAAGAAAAAATTTGAAAATATTAAAAATTATATTAAAACAGAATAAAATTTATAATTGAGCTGCATAAGTATAGAATTTTCCGAAAATTTTCTGAGAGTTTTAAAAATTAATGATTCAAGAGAAATCATTTTTAAAGATGAAATCGGACTTGGATTTAATATTAACGACATTTTAAATTTTAAAAAAAGCAGGAATGAAATCACTTCTTTATTTTCCGAAAAGATAAACGAAACGAAGATTTTTGAAAATTCGGAAGACTATTCTGTCTGCGTATTAATGGAAACCTCTCAGATATTTCTCAATGTATTTCCGGTAGATTTTCATGAAGACAAAAACAATATTAACTCGCACATTTTATGGGAACTTTCAAATTACTATCCGGAAACGTACAAAGATTTCATTATAAAATATTACAGATTAAACAATAATTATCTTAATGAATACATTGATGAGGTGCTGTTGATTGCTATCGATAAAAACAAATTTGATATTATGCAAAGTCTGTGCAACGGCAACGGAATAAAAATTAAAAATATTGACATTGATCAGTTTGCTTCGGAGAAGTGTATAAAGGAAATTTATTCGGAAGAATTTAAAAGTAAGAATATTCTGTTAATTGGAAATAAAAATAATCGTTTGGATTTCAGTCTGATTGCAAATGAAAAAATTAAATATTATGATTTCAGCAATACAAATAAACATAATCAAAAATCTGTTGCTCTGCAGCAAATAAATTATTTTCAGAACATATTTATTGAAATAAACTTTGACAGAATTTTTTTATATGGTGATGAAAGCACGATTGAACTAATGAATTTTATAAATGAAGAGAAAAACAATTATAATGTAAAATTATTGAATCCTGTAAACGAAGGAGATAACTCAGTTAACAACAGCATTTATGCGCCTTTATATGGTTTAGCTTTAAAAAATTTGCAATAAATATTGCGGCAAAATCTATGAGAATAATTTCCGGAATTTTCAAACACAGAATATTAATTTCTCCGGATTCACAAAGAATAAGACCTACAAGTGATCGTGCAAAAGAAACATTATTTAATATTCTTAACAATCAAATTGATTTCAGTGAAATTGTATGTCTCGATTTATTTTGCGGAACCGGAAATCTTGGATTGGAAAGTCTGTCAAGAAACGCGGGAAAATGTATATTTGTAGATACTGATATTTCGCTTGTCACAAAAAACATAGATAAGCTGGGAATTTATGACAAAAGCGAAGTGATTAAAAGTGATGCGATCAGCTATTTGACCAAACATCAGGATTTGAAAGTTGATTTAATTTTCAGCGATCCGCCTTATGATTACAAAGATTATAAATTATTAACCGAATCTGTAATTAATTTAAAATCTTTATTTGTAATTGAACATTCGGATAAATTTATTGCGGATAAAGAATTTGAAAAATTTATATTTATGAAAAAGAAAACGGGAACAGTTAACTTTACACTTTTTGATTTTAAAAATATTTTATGAAAAAATTAATTTCTATTTATCCCGGCACTTTTGATCCTGTTACTAACGGACATCTGGATTTGATTGAAAGATCTTCAGAATTGTTTGATAAAGTAATTGTGACAATTGCCAATAATCAAAGCAAAGAACCTTTGTTTTCAACTGATGAAAGAAAAGATATGCTTTTAAATGTTACATCACATTTAAGCAATATCGAAATAGATTGTTTCGATGGATTACTTGTAAGATATGCTGAAGAAAAAAATGCAGATGTAATTATAAGAGGACTCAGGGCAATATCAGATTTTGAATATGAATTTCAGATGTCACTGACAAACAGAAAACTTAATCCGAAAATAAATACAATATTTTTAATGCCGAATGAAAAATTTACATATCTGAATTCTTCACTCGTAAGAGAACTGGCATCATTTAATGCAGGTATAAAAGAGTTTGTACCGGAATACGTTTTTAAAAAATTAGAAGAAAAATTCAGGAATCAGAAATAAAAAAAGATTAAACCTTAATTCTGAAACACAGTTGAAAGATCGGAATCTTTGTATTTATTCTGTGAGAAAAAGTTCAGCATTTCTATAAAATCACTTTCACCTATAAACCCCGAAATATTATTTACTTCTTCGCCATTGTACTTAAATTTGATAATACTGCCATCGGAATTTAAAATTACAAATGTCGGATAACCTGTCGCACCAAAGAATTTAGCTAAACCTGAAGATGTGTATTCTTTATCTGAATAATTAACTTTATCACTTCCTTCTGCATTCAGTTTTACAAATACAAAGTCTGATAAAGTACTCTGAACTTTAGAAGAAGAGTAAACTTCAGTTATCATTTTTTTACTCCAGTTGTCTGATTCAGAATAAATATCAATAAAAATTTTCTTGCCGGATGATTTTGCGGCATTCAAACCTTCATTTAAATTGTATGATTTCTGACCATATGAAACTGAACAACTGATTATTAAAATTAAAACTACTGATAATGATTTTATTGTGTTCATAATTTTTTATTTAATTTAACAGTAAACTTTTAAATATGAAACATAAATTATTTAAAATAATTCTATCCCAGATTATTGAGAATACCGTTTGACAGCAGAATTAGAATAATAATTCCCAGCACTATTCTGTAAACTATGAAAATCAAATTGCTTCTGGTTTTCAGATAATTAATCAGAAATGCTATAGAAAAATATCCGACAATTCCTGATACAAAGGTAGCAATTAATAAACTTAATAAATTTTCATTTAATAATTCATGTCGCTCTTTAAATAGTTCATAAAATCCGCTTAAACCAATAGCAGGAATGCTTAACAAAAATGAATATCTTGCCGCTACATCTCTTTTCAATCCGCAAAAAAGTCCTGCTGTTATTGTGACACCGCTTCTCGAACTTCCAGGAATCAATGCAAGCGCCTGTGCAAAACCAATTGCAATTCCATCTCCGACTGTAATCTCTGAAAAATCTTTTTTCTTCGAACTTACTTTTTCTGCGATGAAAAGTATAATTGCAAGTATTATCAATGCTGCACTGATTACATAAAGTCCTCTTGCATCACCCTCTATAAATTTTTTCAGAAATAATCCGCATATACCAATCGGAATTGTTCCGAGAACTATCAGAAGAAATATTCTCGATTCAGGATTTGTATTAAAATCTCTTTTCTTTAAAGAATGAATAAATGCATTTGTCAGATTTATAATATCTTTTTTAAAATAAATCAAAGTCGCAACGAGTGTTCCAATCTGCATAACAGCCGTATAGGCAGCTCCGATATCTTTCCATCCGAGCAAGGCAGGAATAATCCTGAGATGTGCTGTACTGCTGATCGGAATGAATTCAGTAGTTCCCTGTATTATGCCGAGAACAATTGCTTTTATTATTTCCTGCAAATAATTTTAAGATTTTGTTTTAATATTATATGTCAAGTTTAGCATACTTTGCATTCTCCTCTATAAACTTTCTTCTCGGCTCTACTTCTTCACCCATTAACACTTTAAAAATTTTATCTGCTGCAACTGCATTTTCATTTGTAACCAAAACAATCGTTCGCGTTTCAGGATTCATTGTTGTTGACCAAAGCTGCTCTGCATTCATCTCTCCAAGACCTTTAAATCTTGAGATTACAATACCTTTATGATTTATAGATGATTCTGACTGAACTTCTGTTTCGTCTGTTTCTTCAGTTTCAGTTGTAAGAGGTGTGTTTTTATCGGCTTTCATTGATTTCAAAATTTCTTCACGCTCTGCCTCGTTATATGCATAATGCTCTGCTTTACCTTTTTTAATTTTATATAAAGGCGGCTGAGCAATATATAATCTTTCTGTTTCAACAATTTCTTTCATGTGTCTGTAGAAAAAAGTAAGTAATAAAGTTCTGATATGCGAACCGTCAATGTCGGCGTCGCACATTAAAATTATTTTGTCATATCGAATCTTAGATTCATTGAATTCTTCAGTGTTTCCCAAACCCGCTCCTATAGCCGTAATGATAGATCGTATTTCTTCATTCTCAAGAATTTTATTAATTCTAGCTTTCTCTACATTAAGAATTTTTCCACGAAGCGGAAGTATTGCCTGAAATCTTCTGTCCCTGCCCTGCTTTGCCGTACCGCCTGCAGAATCTCCTTCGACTAAATACAGTTCGCATTGCGCAGGATCTTTGATTGAACAATCTGCAAGTTTACCCGGAAGTCCGCCGAGATCCAGAGCATTTTTTCTTCTTGCTAAATTTTTTGCATCACGTGCTGCAATTCTTGCCTCAGCTGCACGTACACATTTTTCAATAATTTTCTTTGATACAGATGGATTCTCTTCAAGATAATTTCCAAGCTGCTCACCCGCAATTGACTGCACAATTCCTTTTACTTCACTGTTTCCTAATTTAGTTTTTGTCTGACCTTCAAACTGCGGCTCCGGTACTTTTATACTTATAACACATGTAAGACCTTCCCTGAAATCATCACCTGTCAGAGTTATCTTATCACTTTTAATCATATTATTCTTTGTTGCAAAATTATTCAGCGTTCTCGTCAGTGCAGCTTTGAACCCTTCCAGATGCGTTCCGCCTTCATGTGTATTAATATTATTTACAAATGTGTAAGTATTGTCGTTATAAGA
>Ga0105044_10012096_pt1 | contig 11738 bp, 12 predicted proteins | sample MAT01_FD_78092 | JGI IMG/M metagenome (GOLD analysis project Ga0105044, IMG submission 78092) | Freshwater microbial communities from Lake Fryxell liftoff mats and glacier meltwater in Antarctica - MAT-01 | ecosystem: Environmental > Aquatic > Freshwater > Ice > Liftoff microbial mat | place...
CGCGATCGGTGCGCGCAGGCGGAGGCGTTTCGCTATCGTCTCAGTCGCAAAGTGCACCTCGGCGGCTGCGGATGCGACCGCAAGGCGCGGGACGAGCCTCGGACTGACGCCTCGGTCAGCCGTTCAGCGGCACACGCCGAGCGCCGAGCTGCAATCGAATGGGTGTGGCCACTATGACTCGCCTATGACTCCCGATGATGCCTAGCAGATAGAACGCGAGGTTGGCGAACTTGCCGAACAGCAGCGGGTTGCCGTAATCACTCATGGTCGTTCCGCCCTACGGGCTTTCGATGCCCCCGGCGACGTGTTCACGCGCCGGCGGCTCATATTTCAATCTCGATGTCGTCACCGCTGACGCGAACGGTGTAGGAGCGCACATCCTCATCGGCCGGAGGGCCGGTACATAGGCCGGTCTTGATGTGGAAGGTCGCGTAATGCAGCGGGCAGACGATCTCCTCGCCTGAGATATGGCCTTCGGACAGCGACGCCTCCGCGTGCGTGCAGGTGTCACCGACGGCGAAGACCTCGCCGCCGAGGTTGAACAGGGCAATCCGGGTGCCGCGGACCTCAACGCACCTCGCTGACCGCTCGGGAATCTGCGACAGCTTGGCGACCTTGACGAACTCGCCCATTGATGGCTCCATCGAAGGGTTCAGGAGCGATCGGGCGGGGGCGGTGAGGTTCGCTTGAGCGACTTACCGCCGAAGGTCATCGACGATAATTTATTCTTGTGCAAGTGCGCCGGGCCGCCGTGGCCGGTGAACTCCAGCTCCAGCTTGGCCGCCTCGGACATCAGGTCGGCGGTCCAAGGCGGCTCCCAGACCAACTCCACGGTCGCGCCCTGGATACCCGGCACGGCCTTCAATGCCGCCGCCACCTGCTGCGGTATCAACTCGGCCACCGGGCAGGCCGGCGACGTGAGCGTCATTTTCACATGGGCCATGCCCGCCTCGTCGATGCGCAGCTGGTAGATCAGGCCCAGGTCGAGAATGTTGACGGGGATCTCTGGGTCGTGCACTGTTCGCAGGGCTTTCGTGGCATCGTCGTGCAGGCTCATGTGGTGCTCACTCCGTCGAAATGGTTTGTGCTTGGTTATTCAGGGCCGCGTTGAGCGTGTGCCAGGCGAGCGTGGCGCACTTAACGCGGGCCGGGTACTGGCGAACGCCGGAGAAGGCCGCGAGCTTGCCCAGCCCGTCGGCGTCGATCGGCGCGTCGCTGCTCAGCGTAAGCAGGTCGTGGAACTTCTCGAACAAGGCCCGAGCCTGTTCGATGGTCTTGCCCTTGACGGCATCGGTCATGATCGAGGCGGAGGCGGTGGAGATGGCGCAGCCCTTGCCCTCAAAGCGCACATCGCGGATCAGGCCGCCCGAGAGCATCAGGAAGATATCGACGCGGTCTCCGCAGAGGGGATTGAAACCTTGGGCGTGGCAATCGGGGTGATCGATCGTACCGAAGTTGCGCGGCCGCTTGTTGTGGTCGAGGATGAGTTCCTGGTAGAGGTCTTGAAGGTCGGTCATGTGCCAAATACCTCGATGGCCTTGCGGATTCCCGCGGCAAGGGCATCGATCTCCTGCTTGGTATTGTAAAAGGCGAACGAGGCCCGCGCCGTCGCGGCGACGCCGAAGCGATCCATCACCGGCTGGGCGCAGTGGTGGCCGGTGCGGATGGCGATGCCCTGCTGGTCCAGGATGGTGCCGACGTCGTGCGGGTGGATGTCGCCGACGAGGAAGGACAGCACCGCCGCCTTATCTTTCGCGGTGCCGATGAGTCGCACGCCCGGGATGTCGCGTAGCGCACGGGTGCCGTAGTCGAGCAGCTCGTGCTCCCACGCGGCGATGGCGCTCATGCCGATGGAGCGCAGATAGTCGACCGCCGCGCCCAGGCCGATCGTGCCGGCGATGTTGGGGGTGCCGGCCTCGAACTTGTAGGGGACGCAGTTGTAGGTGGTCTTCTCGAAGGTGACGGAGAGGATCATGTCGCCGCCGCCCTGGTACGGGGGCATGGCGTTGAGGATGTCGTAGCGGCCGTAGAGCGCGCCGATGCCCGTGGGGCCGTACATCTTGTGGCCGGAAACGACGTAGAAGTCGCAGCCGAGCGAGCAGACATCCACGGCCATGTGGGGCGCGGCCTGCGCGCCGCAGAGCAGGATGATGGCGCCGCCCTGGTGCGCCAGCCGGACCATCTCCCGCACGGGATTGATGGTGCCCAGGGCGTTGGAGACGTGGGCCACGGAGACGATGCGGGTCTTCCCGGGCTTGAGCAGCCTCTCGAACTCGTCGAGCAACACCTCGCCGTCGTTGTTGATGGGGGCAACCCTGAGCACGGCCCCGGTCTGCTCGCAGATCATCTGCCAGGGGACGATGTTGGAGTGGTGCTCCATCACGGTGATGAGCACCTCGTCGCCGGGCTTGAGATTCGCGCGGCCCCAGGTATTGGCGACCAGGTTCACCGCCTCGGTGGCGCTGCGGACAAAGACGATCTCCTCGGGCCGCCGTGCCCCGAGGAACTGCTGCACTTTGCCGCGGGCACCCTCGTAGGCGTCGGTGGCGCGGATGCTCAGGGTGTGCACGCCGCGGTGGATGTTCGCGTTGTCGGCGGCGTAGTAGTGCTGCATCGCGTCCATCACCGCCTGCGGTTTCTGCGAGGTCGCGGCGTTGTCTAGGTAGACCAGCGGCTGGCCATTGACCTTCTGCCGCAGGATGGGAAAATCACCCCGGACGCGCTCGGCGTCGAACGCCCCGGCGTTGCTCGCCCCGGCGTTGCTCGCCCCGGCGTTGCTCGAGTGGTGGGGCGTGGTAATGCCGCTGAGTGGCGACTCCATCATGGACCTCGGGCCAGCGAGCCGTGGGGCAGGCGCTCCCAGAGCAGCGCCTCAAGCCTGGCGCGGATGGGCTGGTGGCGGATTTGCGCCAGGGCCTCGTTGGCGAAGGCGAAGATGAGCATGTCGCAGGCGTCGTCCCGGGAGATGCCCCTGGCCTGCATGTAAAAGATGGCATCCTCGTCGAGCTGCCCGATCGTCGCGCCATGGGTGCATTTCACGTCGTCGGCGAAGATCTCGAGCTGCGGCGCGCTACGGGCACGCGCGGTGTCGGAGAGCAGCAGGCTCCGGCTCGTCTGCTTGGCATCGGTCTTATGCGCGCCTTGGGCGACGAAGATGCGCCCGCGGAACACGCCCGTTGCGTGCCCGTCAAGGATGCCCTTGAACAACTCGCGGCTGTTGCAGCGGGGCTTGAGATGATCGACGCGCAGGTGGTTGTCCACGTGCTGCGTGCCCGAGGCCGCATACACGCCGTAGAGATCGCAGTTGCAGCCCTCGGCGTCGATCATGGCGTTGATCTCGTTGCGGACCAGCGCTCCGCCCAGCGTGGCGACGTGCAATGTCACGTTGCTCGAGCGGAGCTGGTGCAGGTTGATCCGGCCGACGTGAAACGCGCCGTCGCCCTCGCGCCCGATGCGGTAGTGATCGATCGAAGACCTTTCGCCCACCACCACCTCCGCGACGGCATTGGTGAAGTACTTCGATCCGTCCGGCCCGGCGTAGGTCTCTATGACGGTCGCGCTGGCGTCATCCTCGACGATGATGAGGACGCGCGGATGGACGACCCCCGGCGCGTGGCCCGGCCGGGTGATGAACAGCAGATGGATCGGCTTCTCGACCACGACGCCGCGCTCTATGCGGATGAACGCCCCGTCATGGAGGAACGCCGTGTTGAGCGCGACGAACGCCGCGTCGTGGTAGTCGGCGTGCCGGGCGAGGTGCGACTGGATGGTTGCCGCGTTCTCGGCCGGCGCGTCGGCGAGGCTGTCCAGATGCACGCCGCGGGGCAACGCGGCGCCGACGGAGAGCGTGGGCTCGAATCGGCCGTTGACGAACACCAGCCGGTGCTCGTCGTCGCTGAAGACGTACTCGGCCAGTTGCCGCTGGTGCGGCGGCGTGCCCGGTGCGTCCGCCAGACGGAAGGCGGTCTCCGTGATTGGCTTGACCGAGGTGTATTTCCATTGCTCGTTGCGCGTTGTGGGATAGCCCAGTTGGCCGAAGCGGTCGAAGGCGCCGCGGCGGAGGGTCGTCAGAGAAGCCCGCGCGGCACCGCTCTGCCGCTCGAAGTCCGTGGCAAGCAGGTCGGTCGCGCTCATCTCGGGCATGGTCGTCATCGTGGTCATCGCTTCCTCTCCCTTAGACATTCACGGTCGCGACGTTCACGGTCGCATCGGCCTTGTTCTCGGTCCACGCGTAGCCCTTCTCCTCGAGGGCCAGGGCCAGTTCCTTGCCGCCGGATTTGACGATCCTTCCGCCCATGAGGACGTGCACGAAATCGGGCACGATGTAGTTGAGCAGCCGCTGGTAGTGCGTGACAATGATTGTGGCGCGTTCCGGGCCGCGGAGCATGTTGACGCCCTCCGCCACGGTCTTGAGCGCGTCGATATCGAGGCCGGAATCCGTCTCGTCGAGGATGGCGAGCCGTGGTTCGAGCACGGCCATCTGGAAGATCTCGGCCCGCTTCTTCTCCCCGCCGGAGAAGCCCTCGTTGACATTGCGGTCGAGCAGGGCCATGTCCAGGTCCACGAGTTTCGCCCTTTCCTTGACGAATGTGAGGAACTCGAATGCGTCGAGTTCCTCGAGGCCGCGGCGCTTGCGGATGGCGTTGAGCGCGGCCTTGATGAAGTACTTCGTGCTCACGCCCGGGATTTCCAGCGGGTACTGGAAGGCTAGGAAGACACCCTCGCCAGCGCGCTCGTCGGGCTCCATCTCCAGCAGGTCGCGGCCGTTGTAGAGGATGGAGCCCTGGGTGACTTGGTAGCTTTTCTGGCCAGCTAGAACGCGGGCCAGGGTGCTCTTGCCCGAGCCGTTGGGGCCCATGATGGAGTGGACTTCGCCCGGGTTCACCGTGAGGTTGACCCCGCGGAGGATCTCGACCCCGTCAATCCCGGCGTGAAGGTTGGTGATCTGAAGAAGGGGCGCCATGTGTTGGTTCCTCATATTCGATCCGGCCGCAGGGGCGCCGAGTTTCTGTGTCTCTGCGTTTCTGTGTCATGATGGTTGATGTGCGTGTTATCCAACGCTGCCTTCGAGGGAGACTTCCAGGAGTTTCTTGGCCTCGACGGCGAACTCCATGGGCAGTTCGGCGAAGACCTCCTTGCAGAAGCCGTTGACGATCATCGAAACAGCGTCCTGGGTGCTGATGCCGCGCTGGTTGCAGTAGAAGAGCTGATCCTCGCCGATCTTGCTCGTCGATGCCTCGTGCTCGACCTGCGCGCTGGGATTGTCGACCTCGATATAGGGGAAGGTGTTGGCGCTGCACCTGTCGCCCATGAGCATCGAATCGCACTGCGTGTAGTTGCGGGCGTTGGTCGCGCCGCGGAGCACCTTGACCTGTCCGCGATAGGTGTTGTTCCCGAGGCCAGCGGAGATGCCCTTGGAGACGATATAGCTGGAGGTGTTCTTGCCGATGTGGATCATCTTCGTGCCGGTGTCGGCCTGCTGGCGGTTGTTGGTCAGGGCGACGGAGTAGAACTCGCCGATGCTATTGTCGCCCTGCAGGATGACCGAGGGGTACTTCCAGGTGATGGCCGAGCCGGTTTCGACCTGCGTCCAGGAGATGCGGCTGTCGTCGCCCAGGCACTTGCCGCGCTTGGTGACGAAGTTGTAGATGCCGCCTTTGCCCTCCTTGTCGCCGGGGTACCAGTTCTGGATGGTCGAGTACTTGATGGTCGCGCCCTTGAGGGCGACCAGCTCGACGACGGCCGCATGGAGCTGGTTCTCATCGCGCATCGGCGCGGTGCAGCCCTCCAGGTAACTGACCTGGGCGCCCTCGTCGGCGATGATCAGCGTGCGCTCGAACTGGCCCGTGTTGAGCGCGTTGATGCGGAAATAGGTGCTCAGCTCCATCGGGCACTTCACCCCCTTGGGTATGTACACAAACGAGCCGTCGGTGAACACCGCCGAGTTGAGCGCGGCGAAGAAGTTGTCCTTCTGCGGCACCACCGAGCCTAGGTACTTCTGCACTAGGTCGGGATGCTCGCGCACCGCCTCGGAGAACGAGCAGAAGATGATGCCCAACTCGCCCAGCTTGGCCTTGAACGTGGTCGCGACGGAAACCGAATCAAACACGGCGTCGACGGCCATGCCCGCCAAGATCGCACGTTCCTGAAGCGGGATGCCCAGCTTCTCGTACGTCTCCAGCAGCTTGGGATCGACCTCATCGAGACTCTTGGGACGATCGCTGTCTGACTTGGGCGCCGAGAAGTAACTGATCGCCTGGTAGTCGATCCTGGGGTAGTGAACGTTGGGCCAGGTTGGCTCGGTCATCGTCAGCCAGCCGCGGTAGGCGTTGAGGCGCCACTGGGTCATCCACTCCGGCTCCTCCTTCTTCGCCGAGATGAGGCGGATGACCTCCTCATTCAGGCCAGGCGCAATGGTGTCGGATTCAATATCGGTGGTGAAGCCCCACTTGTACTCGGACGCCGCCCATCGATCGAGCGTCTGGTCCTGTGTCGTGCCGGACATCTTCGCGTTGCTCCTTTCAGAAGAGTCTCTGAGAACCGACGATGCGATCCCACAAACCATAATGATTCTAGTTCTCAACTAGGAACTGTCAAGCCCTCGGGGGACTTCATGCCGACCCTCAGTGCCGATTCAAACCGAAGGCGGGAACTCGGGTCCGTCGTGGATCGCCGAAAGCGGCGCGGACTGGCGCTGGAAGCCTCTGGAACCCCGTGCTATGATGAAGAACTAGTGTCACGGCGGCTCGTACCGCCCGTCACGGAGGGTTTCGGTTGAACTCGGCGCGCGATCTCTTGGCGAGCCATCGGCTCAAATGCACGCTTCAGCGCCTAGCGGTGTACGGCGCGCTTCGTTCGACCAAGAACCACCCGACGGCCGACGAACTCTTCGTTATGGCCCGGGCGCAAGCCCACAGCCTGTGCCTGGCGACGGTGTACAGCACATTGGACACGTTCTGCCGCGTCGGGCTGGCGCGGCGGTTCCCGACGCCTGGCGGATCGTGCCGCTACGACGCGGACATGAGCCCGCATGTGCATATCCGCTATGTGGATACGGGCCAGACCAGTGACGTCCCGAATGATCTTGGACTGCGAGTGATCGGGTCGATTCCGCGGCCGCTGCTCGGGCAGTTGGCACGGCGTCTGGGCGTGGAGATCGAGGGGCTGAATATCCAGATCATCGCGCGCTCACGGCTGGCGGACTGACTCTGCGGCACGGGTTCGAGGTCATGGCGCGCACACCTCGTACACCTATGAAGAACGCCGCAAAGCAATACGCGATGGTCGCACGCAAGGGAGACCTTGAACCGGATACCGGCAAGACCGTGGACGTGAACGGGGTCTACCACGCTATCCACAACACCTGTCCGCACGAGGGTGGTCCCCTGGGGGAAGCGGAAGTCCAGCCCCCCTACTCCGCCGAGCGGTTTGAAGTACGGGTGGAGGCCGACCGGTGACCGCGCCTGCCAACCGAAACCGGCCGCGGGTGGTGATCGTCGGCGCGGGCTTCGGTGGCCTCGCCGCCGCGCGCCAGCTAGGCCGCGCCGACGTCGAGCTCACGGTCTTGGATCACACCAATCACCATCTCTTTCAACCACTGCTGTATCAGGTCGCAACTGCGGCGCTGGCGCCGAGCGACATCACGGGTGCGATACGCCACATCCTCCGCCGTCAGCGCAACACCACAGTGTTGCTCGCCGACGCTCACGGAATCGACACCACCCGCCGTCTAGTACGCAGCAACAACGGACTGGACTTCCCGTACGACTACCTGATTCTGGCCACCGGGACGCGTCACTCGTATTTCGGGCATCCGGAGTGGGAGGCGCTCGCACCCGGACTGAAGGGGATCGAAGACGCGACGGAGATCCGCCGGCGCTTCCTGCTCGCGTTCGAGCGAGCGGAGGCGGCGGAGACCGCAGCCGAGCGGGACGCGTGGCTCACCTTCGTGATCGTTGGTGCCGGGCCAACGGGGTGCGAGCTCGCGGGCGTGATGCGCGAGATCGCAGGGAGCGCCATGTGGCAGGAGTTCCGGCACGTGGATACGCGCAACACCGCCGTCATCTTGCTCGAGGCAGGTGAGCGGATCCTGGCTTCGTTCCCAGCGGGACTCGCCGCGCATGCTGCTCGTGACCTCGCGAAGCTGGGCGTGGACGTCCGGACACGTTCCGCCGTAACGCGCATCGAGCCGGACGCGGTCTACGTCGGCGACCATCGCATCCCCACTCGCACCGTCTTCTGGGCGGCGGGGAATACCGCGTCGCCGCTCGGGTGCACGCTCGGCGTGCCGCTGACGAAGAGCGGCCAGGTGATCGTGGAGCACGACCTCTCGATCCCGGGCCATCCGGAAGTCTTCGTGGTCGGGGACCTCGCGCACGCGTTGCAGCGGGACGGCAGCCCGGCCCCAGGCGTCGGGCAGGCGGCCATGCAGGCGGGGCGCACGGCCGCACGCAACGTGATTCGCGCGACCCAGGGCCAGCCGAGCAAGCCGTTTCACTACGTCAACAAGGGTGAACTCGCCACGATCGGCCGTGGGAAGGCGGTGGCGAACCTGTTTAGCGGCCGTATCCAGGTCGCCGGCCGGGCCGCGTGGTGGCTCTGGCTGCTTGTTCACATCACGTTTCTGATGGGCTTTCGTAACCGGTTGAGCGTGCTGCTGCAGTGGGGGTACGCATACCTCACGTATCAGCGCGGCGCGCGGCTCATTACAGGTCGGCCTCGCTACGGCGGCGCGGTGGACTACGACCCGCTCCCGTACGCCGCCAACGCGCCTGCGGAGGCATTGGTTAACGCACCGCATCCCTCGCCGCGGACAGCCGTCAACAATCCCCTTGGTGAGTATCCCGACGCGGCGGCACGCCGTGCTCGCGGAGGTCCACGGCGTTGACTCATCTGCCGCTCTACGTTGGAACGGCGAAACCTCCGTCGATTCCCGGCGACCAGTCGCCCGAGGAAGTCGTGTTGGCCTATCACGAGCGAACGAAGCATCACTACCACCGCTACGCCGCATCGGTTGGCTACATGGATTGGGCGACGCAGCCAGATCCGTTCCGGCGCTACGCCGGGGCCTCGCTCGTCCGCCTTCCTCTCCCAGAGGCCGGGCGAGCGCTTCCGTACTGGCAGCTCTCTGTCGCTGACGGGGTAGAACCGGCTCCGCTTTCGATCGAGTCCATCTCGCTCTTCTTTCGCTACGCCCTCTCGCTGACCGCGTGGAAACGGGTCCACGAAACCACGTGGTCTCTGCGCGCCAACCCTTCCAGCGGCAACCTCCACCCGACCGATGGATACGCGCTCTTGCCTGCGCTTGGCGCCATCCACGACCGTCCTAGCGTTTATCACTACGCGCCCAGGGAGCACGGTCTCGAACGCCGCGCAGATCTCCACCCGTCGGTGTGGGCTGATCTGACGGCAGCGTTTCCGGAAGGCTCATTCCTAGTGGGGCTCTCGTCCATTCATTGGCGGGAGGCCTGGAAGTATGGCGAGCGTGCGTTCCGCTATTGCCAGCACGATGTCGGTCATGCGCTGGGGACCTTGCGCTTTGCGGCTGCCGCCCTGGGATGGAAACTCTTCCTCCTCGATCGTGTGGGTGACGACGCTGTGTCGCAGCTTCTTGGACTCGACCGCGATGCCGACTACGCCGGCGCCGAGCGAGAGCTTCCCGAACTGGTAGCGCTTGTGGTCCGCGATAAATGGGCGAGCGAGCGGGGCCTCTGCTTGTCCCAAGAGTTGGTATCCCAAGTGGCCGCTTCCCGATGGTATGGCACGGCGAACGCGCTGAGTCTCGAGCACAGCGTGGATTGGCCGGTGATCGACCAGGTTGCCGTTGCCACTACGAATCCGGGGAATCCGAGGATTGCGTCCGACGAAGATTTCTCCAGCTTCCCTTTGGAGGAAGATCTCTTTGAGGCACCAGTTCGGTCCGGTTTATTCACTGCGGAGAAAGTCATCCTTGGCCGCAGAAGCGCCGTGAGCATGGACGCATCCACCGCGATTTCCGCGGCGACGTTCTTCCGGATGCTCGCTCGCCTTGTGCCCACCCGAGACAGGCGATCCATGCCGTGGGACGCCATTCCCTGGCGTCCACGTATCCACCTGGGTCTCTTTGTTCACCGCGTGGAGGACCTGCCTCCGGGTCTCTATGCGCTCGCGCGCGATCCGGAGAAGGTCGCGCCACTCCAGCAAGCGATGCGACCCGATTTCCTGTGGCTGCGGCCTCCGTCATGCCCGCCTGGGCTCCCGCTGTACCTACTCAAGGAAGGGGACTGCCGCGCCCTGGCTGCGAGCGTCTCCTGCGGGCAGGACATCGCGGGGGATGGTGCCTTCAGCCTGGGGATGATCGCCGACTACATGGAAAGCCTTGTTGCCTACGGTGCCGGCTTTTACCGCAACCTCTTCTGGGAGGCCGGTCTCGTCGGCCAGGTGCTCTACCTCGAAGCGGAAGAGGCGGGAGTTCGTTCGACCGGGATCGGCTGCTACTTCGACGACCCCGTCCATGAGGTGTTCGGCATCTCTTCGCGCAACTGGCAGAGCTTCTACCACTTCACGGTGGGTGGCCCCGTTGAGGACGGGCGGCTCACGACGTTGCCTGCATACAACCTGGAGGAAGCACGATGAGCACCCCGACAGCCGGGATGGGATCAAGGAGTTCGCCCAGTGGCCGACGATTCCGCAGCTGAACGTCGACGGGCAGTTTGGACTTCCCCATTCTCGGTGGCTGCGACATCGTTCGCGATATGAGTGCCTCTGGAGAGCTCCAGAAGCGCATCGGCGCGGAGGTCTTCCAGCCTGAAGACCCGGACGCCTGTTGAGATGTCGCCTAACCTAGGGATGACATGAATGACTTCCCGCTACTCGTCGAGTTCGTTTCCGGGACCAGCCTCTATCGCGAACTGGAAACCGTTCCGAAGCTGCCCATCCTTCAGAACGGTCCGCCGGGCACGTGTGTCGTTTTCTCGGGCGGCAGGCAGGTGCCTCTACCAACCGATCAGATCGTCTTTGCCGATGACACCAGCGGCAGGGCACGGGTTGGCTTCGGCGGAATGAGCTTCGAGGGAATGGGAGAAAGTCATCTGGTCTTCTACCGAGTCCGTGACCTTCGTCCCGAAGAAGAACTTTCTCCTGAGCGTGGGCGGAAGATGACCTTGGAGCCGCACATGGTGTCTTCGATCTATGTCGATGGCCGTCACGTCTGGCCGGCTGGTTCATCGTCCTCTGATTCCATTCCTGCTGACGGACGACGATGAGTCCCCTGGTGAGCTCCGTGCAATGACCGACCTCGCAGCTCAGCCTCCGATCGGGGACCCACCTCACTCAGACAACGTCGGATGGCACCTGGAGCATTCGTACGCTCGGCTTCCCGAGATCTTCCATGAGCGCTGTGCTCCGGTGCCGGTGCGTGAGCCGCGCATGGTGGTCTTCAATCGTCCCCTGGCGAAGTCATTGGGGCTCGATGCTGATGTGTTGGACAGGGAGGAGAGCACGGGTCTCTTTGCGGGCAACCAATTGCCGGACGGTGCTCGGCCGTTGGCGCTGGCGTATGCGGGGCATCAGTATGGGCATTTCACCACGCTGGGCGATGGACGAGCCATCCTCTTGGGTGAGCAAATCACACCAAGCGGCGAGCGCTTTGACATCCAGCTCAAGGGCTCAGGCCCTACCCCCTTCTCCCGTGGTGGTGACGGGCGCGCAGCCCTCGGGCCAATGCTGCGGGAGTACATCATCAGCGAGGCCATGCACGC
>Ga0105044_10012098_pt1 | contig 11738 bp, 9 predicted proteins | sample MAT01_FD_78092 | JGI IMG/M metagenome (GOLD analysis project Ga0105044, IMG submission 78092) | Freshwater microbial communities from Lake Fryxell liftoff mats and glacier meltwater in Antarctica - MAT-01 | ecosystem: Environmental > Aquatic > Freshwater > Ice > Liftoff microbial mat | place...
ATGGGCGAAGTGCTGACGCGAGTGTACTTCGAGAGCCAGGGGAAGCGGCCCTACGCGGTGCGCGAAGCACGCAATCTGAGCCGACCGTCCGGCCCGCACCGCATCCGCGTGGACGCCGGGCACGAGAATCGGGCTGCGTGATGGACGCGATTAGCCGACCGCTGCTGCTACGGCGGCAGGTGGGTGGCTACGTAAACGGGCAACGTCGTACCAAGCCGTCATCGACCACAAGGAATCTTCGTCGTAGAAGAGTACGATTGCGTCGCCGGATGTGCCGGTTGGGGAGGGTAACCACGCCGCGACCACTTCGGGTTTGATCCCCTCCGCCGGTTGACCGGCGATCCGGTAGAGTTCGACGACCTTCACCCATTCCCCGAATCGCTTCGCCCCAAACAGGTGAAGGAGAGCCGGTTCCAACCGAGTGAGCGAGACCAAATCCGCGCAATAGTTATTTTGGATGTCTTCCTCGTCCATTTCCGCCTCACTTAACCAGGTCCTTGAGCCTTTGGAACTCGTCGTCCGTCGCAGGTCGTATTCTACCATCCCGGAGCCTGGCTTTATGCGCCGCATCGGTACGAGGTCGTATTGAGGTGACGTGTTCGCCATCCGACTCGATAACGTGTTCCCGGGCGTTCGGACCACGGACGACATAGCGCCCGTCCTCCGGTTGCACGAAGACGTCGCCCGGCCCGGCCCGTTGCATGTCGTTCACAACCTGACCAATCGGTCGTCCTTGCCCGGAGCGCAAGCGCGAGTGATCGGTTGGGGTAATCGCGGGCGGGGGCGGCGGAGACACGGGTTCGTCAGATTCATCCGCAGGTGGAGTAGCCATCTTGCATTACCGCTTGGGCTTGAACAGGTCGCTTTTCCACCCGAGGCGATTCAGCCAATACTGCCCGACGGTTTTCACGGTCTGCAAACCGTACTTGGTGCTGCGGCGGAAGTTGATTTGGCTCGCTTCGTCGAAGTAGCGCACGGGCACGGGCACGTCGCCGAGGCGGAAGCCGAAGTGAACGGCTTGCGCCAGGAATTGCGTGTCGAAGACGAAGTCGTTGCTGTTCCTCTCGAACGGGATCGTTTCCAGCACACTCCGACGGTAGACGCGGAACCCGCTGTGGAACTCGCCCAGGTTCTGGCCCAGGAAGAAGTTCTCGAACGCCGTCAGTCCGCGATTGCTCACATACTTCCACCACGGCATCCCGCACTTCAACGCCTCGGCGCGGCTGCGGACGCGGTTCCCGAGGATCACATCGCAAATGCCCAACTCGATCATGCCCACGGCGTGCGGGATCACCCGCGAATCGTACTGGTAATCCGGGTGAATCATCACCACGATGTCGGCCCCGTGGTCGAGGCAATACTTGTAGCACGTCTTCTGATTGCCACCGTAACCCGTGTTCTTCTCGTGAACGATCACCGTGAGGCCCATATCGCGGGCGATCTTGACGGTGTCGTCCTTGCTGCAATCATCGACTAAAAGGATGTCATCCACGCAACCCGGTGGGAAGTCCGCGATGGTGGCGTAGAGCGTCTTGGAGGCGTTGTACGCGGGCAGCACGGCGATCACCTTGTGATCGCGCTTCATCGGCGGTTGGGCGGGCTTGAGAACGCGATCGACGTGGATCGCCTCGTGCGTGGGGTTTAGTGGCGGTTCGGTGAGAAGCGACGAAGGCATGGTCGGGCGCGGCTCGTAAGGGATTGTCTCGCGTGACTGAGCGAGTATACGACCCGCGGCGGCCGGTGGTATTCCCGCGCGGCCCGCGTTCGTACTGTATCTGTTACCGATTACGCTACGTCTGGAGACGTTATGACCACCGTTGCCGACCTGAAAGGCCAGACCGTTGCATTCGCCGCATCCGGCGGCCTCGACTCTTGCACCGTTACCCGTTGGCTGACCGATCATGGCGTCACCGTCGTTTGTTTCACCTCCGACATCGCCCAGCCGGACGAGACGAACTTCGCCGAGGTCGAGACCCGGATGCGGGCGTGCGGCGCTGCTGATTACATCGCCATTCCACTGCACATGATGATCGCCGAGAGCGGCATTGAGGTGATCCAGTTCCAGGCGAAGTACGAAGGCGCGTACTGGAATACGACGGGAATCGGTCGGCACGTCATCGTTGCAGGCACCATTCCCGAAATGCGGAAACGCGGCATCACGGTGCTGAGCCACGGCGCGACGGGCCGGGGTAACGATCAGGTGCGGTTCCAACTCTGCACGAATATGCTCGCCCCCGAGTTCACCGTGTACGCCCCGTGGCGCGACGACGCCTTCCTGAAGCGGTTCCGCGGTCGCACGGAGATGATCGACTATTGCAACGACCACAAGTTGCCCATCAAAGCCAGCAAGGACGCGCCGTACAGTACCGACGCGAACCTGCTTGGCCTCACCCACGAGGCTGGCAAGCTCGAACACCTCACCACCTCGCCGTGGTTCGTGACACCCGGAATGGGCGTGCTGCCCAAGGACGCCCCGGACACCCCCGAGACTGTGAGCGTGCGCTTCGAGAAGGGCCGACCTGTCGCCATCAACGGCAAAGCCACCACGGCATTTGAAGCCATCCAGACGGCGAACGCGATTGGCGGCAAGCACGCGGTCGGCATCTGTTCGCACCTTGTCGAGAACCGTTTCGTCGGCATCAAGAGTCGTGGTGTGTACGAGGCACCCGGAATGGAACTGCTCGGCACCGCGTATGCCTTCCTGCTGCAACTCATCCTGGACCGCCGCAGCCGGGAACTCTTCGATCAACTGTCGCTGTTCGTGGCGAAGCAAATTTACCAGGGTTACGGGTTCGACCTCGGCACACTCATGGCCCGGCGTGCCATCGAGCCGATCAACGAACTGGCGACGGGCACCATCGCGTTGAAGTTATACAAGGGCCGCGCCGAGTTCGACTCCGCCCAAGACATTCCGCATCAGATGTACTCGGAGGCAGACGCCAGCATGGAGGCCATCGGCGCGTTCGACCACGCCGACAGCGAAGGCTTCCTGCGTGTGCTGCAAGTGTCGGCGCGAGCGCTCGCCGCAAACGGACATGTCGTGCCGCCGGCGTGGGCAAAGAAGTGAAGATGGCGGTCTCCGCCTCGCAACTTAGTCGGAATCGCGGCCGAGTTATTTGTGGAACGGCCGGTGGCGTGGCCGCAAGGGAACCGGCCGACACCTGGCCAAAGTGTTTCCGACGCCAAACCACACACCCCAGAACCGGAATCATTGCAAAAAGTCCGGAATCAATCCCGTTCTAACCGGAATCATTGCTTTTTCGTCCGGAATCAATCCCGTTCTGACCGGAATCATTGCTTCTGCGTCCGGAATCAATCCGGAACCAATCTCGCTTCAGCCGGAATCAATCCGTTTCGGTCGGAATCATCCCGAATCCATCGGATACACCGAGCGCCGCAACGATTTATGGCCGAAGTCCGCAGTTAGAATCATCCGTTACCGATTCCGGAATCATCGGCATTCCGGCGCGGTATGCAGTCAGGGCACATTCTCAATGCCGGTGTCAGCTATACCCCACTCCATTGGCGGTTGACGGCGTGCAACTGGTGCCGAGCAAGAATTGTTTGAACTCGGCGGTGATGTGTTCGTCACAACGGGTGACGAGGAACTCGATGTCCTCAACAACCTTCAGCACTGTCCGCTGCTTGCTCAACGGTTGGGGCGAGACTCGCGGGCGGTCGCAATTGTGAATGCAGTCATGCCGTCGCTGAAAAATCTCTGCGAAGCGGTCCTCCAACTGTTCCGTCGCGTCCCTCCGGGCCTGATCCTTTTCCCTATCTGTCAGCTTCTGGTAAGCGGCTCCCGTGATCCCAAAGAGGCGGACTCGGGCGCGTGGGTGGCGAATCCAGGCGTCGAGAACCTCTTGGAAGAACTTTTGCCCTTTGCGGAAGAACTTGTTGAACAGTTTCTGGATGGTGGGACAAGTTAATACGTTCTCCCGCTCCATCATCTTGCGAGCCGCCATGCGCCACCGCCAATTCTCGTTCTCATAATCTTCGACGATCGCCCGGACGGGGAACTTGATCTCGTAGAAGAAGTCGGGGAGTGTGATGTTCTTCTGGCGGGTCTTCGCAATGATCGCGGCGGCGACAATGTCCGTATAAGCATCACAAAAGTATGCGTCCAGCGCACCGACGGCAAACATCCACGCGGTGCGGAGCAAGTCCGAGCGGAGCAAGTGTTCCGCGTCCGTTCCCGTTGGCAGAGGGTCGGCGTGAGCCAAGATGGCGCGGGCGCGCGAGATGTCTTCGGCAAAGTGCTTGAGGGCGGTGACCGGCACGGGCGACTCCGGTTCGATGTACACGAGTTATTCGCTCCTACCCCGCGTATCCCAACTCGCGTGAATTGGGCCGCAATGTCCCGTCTTCCTCGTTGTAATAGACATTTCGACCAGCAGAGAAGACGACGTTCCAAAGGTCAACGACTTCCTCTGGCGCAATCCCTGTCCGCACGTATTGGGCAAGATTTTGAGCGAATCCGGCCGCCTTGGTTTCGCTGATGTCTGGCACGGGCTTTTCGGGGTAAAGTTCGGCGAACATCTCCACGAGATCATCGGGGGTGGCCACCTCAACGGCCTGTGCGAGCCGCTCAATCGCGTCGTTCAGTGGGATTGGGGGCATGATTGTCTCTTCCCTGCGTGCCGGGTTTGGATCGCCCGAAAACCATTCCAAGTTTAGCCTCTTGATCGGCTTGCGGCAATGACGGGCCAGACGTGAAGTATAGCGGGAGCCGAGCGTAACCCCTAACATAAGTCGCACACCTGCTCCGAGGCATTTCCATGACGACTCCTTCCCGCCGTGCTTTTCTCTCGTCGCTCGCCGGCTCCGTCGCGCTCACGCAGATGCTTGCCGAGGCGGGCGAACTCCCAGGTGCGCCGAAGCCACGGGCCGAGTTCAACGGCGGGTTGCATCACGTCGCCAAGGTGAAGCGGGTCGTACAACTCTTCATGAATGGTGGCGTGAGTCAGCCGGACACATTCGACTATAAACCCGAGTTGGAGAAGCGGCACGGGCAGGTCTTCAAACCTGAGACAGGGGAGAAGGTCGAAGGCGTCACCAGCACGCCGGGGAACCTCATGAAGAGTCCGTTCCCGTTCAAGCAGCACGGCCAGTGTGGGCGATGGGTCAGTTCCGTTTTCCCGCACATCGCCGGGCAAGTGGACCGCATGGCCTTCATCATGGCAGTCGCCAGCAAAACGAACGTCCACGGTCCCGCCAGTTACATGATGAACACGGGCTTCATTCTGCCGGGCTTTCCGTGCATGGGAGCGTGGCTCTCATATGGTTTGGGCCGCCTCACCGACAACTTGCCAACGTTCGTGGTGTTGCCGGACGCACGCGGTTTGCCTTACAACCAGAAGGGCAACTTCGGGGCGGGCTTCCTTCCGGTCACGCATCAGGGCACCATCTTGAACGCCGGTGGCAACCCGCCGATTCCCGATCTTGCACCGTCGCCGAAAGAGAAGTTCGTCACGCCGGAAGCCGATGCCGATGCGCTCGCCTTGCTGGGGTTGGTGAATCGGAAACATGCGGAAACACGGCCCGGTGATTCTCGCCTGGATGCCCGCGTCGAGAGTTACGAACTCGCCGCGAAGATGCAGCAGCACGCCCCCGAAGCGCTCGACTTGAACCGCGAAGCCGCCAAGACCCGCGAGAAGTACGGCCTCAACGATCCCACGACGGCCGATTTCGGTCGAAGGTGCCTGCTCGCCCGGCGATTGCTGGAACGCGGCGTGCGGTTCGTGCAAGTGTGGAGCGGAGCCGGCGGACCGTCGGGGAACTGGGACAATCACGGCGACATCATCAAGGAATTGCCGCCAATCGCACGTTCCGTGGACCGCCCCACGGCCGCGCTGCTGCAAGACCTGCACGACCGCGGAATGCTCGCCGATACATTGTTGGTGTGGAACACGGAGTTCGGCCGTCAACCGTTCACGCAAGGCGCGACAGGCCGCGACCACAACGCGGGAACGTCGGTGGCGTGGCTCGCGGGTGCCGGGGTGAAGCCGGGCGCGAGTTACGGCGCGAGCGACGAATGGAGTTGGCGAGCCGGCGAGAACAAAGCGTACAGCTACGACCTACACGCCACGATTCTGCACTTGATGGGGATCGACCACACGAAGCTCGCCGTGCGGCACGACGGCACTGACCGCCGCCTCACCGACGTTCACGGCGAGGTAATCGAAGACGTCTTGGCGTGAGTTATACTCCGCGCGGCCGGGATTGAGACATTTGTCGAGCCGGCAACATCAGTCTGGCGACCATCGTTGCGTGTCTCTGGATGCTTCACGCCAGGGGTTGCGCGAAGCGCTCCACCCCTGGCGCGTATCCGACGCCCATCCGGGCTAAAACAAGCTGATCGCCACCGTGTCTTTGCAGCCCGGAGGGCGACCGGCGTGTAGCCTGGGGTGAAGCGCAGCGCAACCCCAGGCGGGCCTGCCGAGAATGTCCTGACGCCAAACGCCTCAAGGCAAAAATGGCTCATTCCTAACCGCGAGGAGGATAACAACCCAAACCCCGGCAAGCCGGGGGCTATGTGAGAATGTGTCGATTACTTGACCGCCACAACCGCAGGCGTCTTCTCGACGTTCCCGACAGCGTCCTCGGCCTTCGCTTCGAGCTTCCCAAGTCCTTCGGCATCCAACACGATTTCCCACTCGGTGAAGTTCGTGGCGGTTGCTTTCGCTTCCTTGCCGTTCACTGTCACACGCTTCACTTCGCCGTTGTCGGAGCAGGTGCCGCGCACGGTCACCTTGCCGCCGTTGCGGATGACTCGCGTGATAACGGTTGCGGGCGGTAGGTCGTCCACGATCTCTGGCGTTGTGGGGAAGGGAATGTCCTTCACTTCGGTGACGCGAGACTCATCGCCGGTGAGTTGAGCTTCCTTGCGGAACTTCGATTCGTCGGCTTTGTATTCGGGCGACTTCATGCTCACCACCATCGCGGTGCGGCCGGTGCCGAACCAGTCGTGGAAGTAGACGGTCACGCCCTGAGCGCTCTTGGGTTTGGGGCGCGGACCGCCCCCGAGATTGGCGAGCGCCCGTTCCTTGCTGCCATCAGTCCAATTCACGGTCTTCACGTTCCGCATGTGCGTGACGCCGGCCCCCGTTGGGTTGTCGTCGGAAATCTGGATCAGCGGCATCCCACCCGAACGACAGCCGTCGAAGGTGAGGCCATCGACCACGAGCAAGCCGTACTGAATGCTCAGGTCGTCGTGGCCGCGGTTGAACGGCTCCGTGTTAGTCTGGCTAATCAGCACGTTCTTGTAGAAGTGATTCTCGTAGTTCGGGTGATACACGCCGTAAGCGACTTTGTGGATGGTCAGGTTCTCGACGTGCAAGTTCGGGACTTGCGGGCGGAAGCCGTAATGCACGTCCCACACCTTCAGGTTCTTCACCACGAATGGGTGCTTGGCGTCCGGCCCGACGCGGTTGACGCCTTCGCCGAGGTTCACGCCGTAGAGGCCGATGCTGGTGTGGACTTCGTTATCCTCGAACCGCACGAACGGGAGCGTGCGCGGGTCGGTTTCCGGCCTCGTGCCGTCCGTGCCGCGGATTGGGAAGTTTAGCTTCAGCGAACTGGACGGCGTGGCTTCGTAGCGAAAGCCGTACTGATCGCACTCGGCGGCAACATTGCGGGTGAAGCTGTTCAGGCTGCACGTCCACCAGAAGCCCGCGCCCTCGTTGGCGTCGAATGGCAGCACTTGCTTCGGCAGGCGTTTGCCGGCCTTCGCGCCGACGGCGAGGTTGCGGTCCAACACGTTGAATACTTCCGTGCCGTCTTCGAGGAAGAAGCCGTGCCCGATGCTCTTGTAGCCGACGTTATCGCGGACCACGAGGTATTCCGTGCCGTGGATCGTGAGCCAACGGTTTTGGCTGTCCCAGATCGAACACCCGACGACCGATGAACCGCGCATCGTGTCGCGGCACAGGTGGAAGTGCAGCGCGTATTTGCCGAGAACGTCCTTCTTGCCGAGGTGCCGGAACTCGGCGAACGACAGCGACCCCGACGAACCCTTGTGGTACATCGTGTGGCCCCGCACGCCGGCTGGGTCGGCGCTTTCCACGACCACGTTCCGCGACAGGTTGGCCACTTCGCCCTTGTAGTCACCTTCACCCAAGTGAGACATTTTGAGCGGTTCGTCGAGTGCGAGCGTCGTGCCTTCGATGGCGGTAATCGTGCGTTCTTCGGTGATGGACTTGGTCTTCGCCTGCCCGTGGGTCTGCGTGCCGGTGACGATCACGCGGTCGCCCTTCTTCCACCCGGTGACCGCCTCGGCGAGTGACACCGACTTATCATCGATCTTGGCCGTCGCGCCGAGCTTCACCCAAGAACGCGAAAGCGGTGTGCCGTGCAAGTCCATGCGGCCTCCGCAACACACGATGGCGGGGCACGTTTCCTTGTTCATCCCCTCGACGAAGTGCAGGCGGATCAAGGCAGTTTTGCCCGCCGCGACGGGGCTATCCGGCGTGCCGACGATCAGTTGCGGGCCAACGATCAGTTGCGCGGCCGCGAGCGGCTTGGATGGGGCGTGATCGCAGTCGAAGCCTTCTTCGCTGTACTCGTCGCCCGCTTGAATCTTGATGAGGCCGACGTTCAGCACGGTGTCGCGGTCGGTGGCGAACGTGAGCGAACCGGCGATGTTCAACCCGCGGATAACGGCGTTCGCCGCAACATCGTAAGTGACGGCGTGGCCCGTTTGGATCAGCACTCGCGCACCCGCAGCGGGGACTTTGCCAGTCGCCCACGTACTGGGTTCGGACCACGCCCCGCTCTTGGCGGAAAGCACGACAGGGTCAGCAGCAAACACCGATGACGGCAAACAGAGCGAGAGAAGCGCGAGAATGGCAGCAAAACGCACGGGAGGCTCCGGGAAGTGTGATGGATGGCGGGTGGGTGGCGAGCGATTACTTGGGCATCGCCTTGATCCAGTCGCGGATGAGTTTCACGGCGGGTTCATCCACGATGTTCGTGGCGATGTGCGGCATGTGACCCAAGCCGAGGTGCGACATCCGGTGCAGGATCATCGAGCGGTCGGGTTCGCCAGGGACGATGTAACGCGGGTCTTTCAGGTCGAACGTGCCCTGGGCGGGCTTCACGTTTACGACGCCCAAATCCTTGAGTGGCAGCGTCGAGAGCAACTGGAACTCGGCGTTCCCGCCGCCCCACTTGCGGTGGCAATGGCTACAGTTGGCGTGCAAATACGCACGGGCACGGGCATCAAGGTCGGCCTTGGTGTCGCGGTAATCGACGAGCTTTTCGAGCTTCTCGGCCGGCGCGGGGAGTTTCTTCTCGAACATGCCGATGTGTTCGAGCGTGGCGAGTTGATTCGCCACCACGCCGTTGTAGTTGTGGTCGCGGTTCATCTGGGCGGTGTTCACGCCGAGAGCGTACTTGGCTGTCACCGTGTGGCACATGGTGCATTCCGCACGGCTCGGGAAGTGCCACTTCTGCTTCACGTCGCCGGTCGGTTTCTTGACCGCGTACTCCTTATCTACCCCCTGTTTATCGGCGAGTTCGGCGTCGGTCTGGGCGTCGTTCCAAATATAAGTGTAGCCTGTCCACACTTGGTCGCCGTACTCCTCGTTGCCCGCGACACGCTCGGCGACGAGCAATCGCGTTTCGAGGCGGCGATTCTTGCCGGGTTCGGTTTCGAGCGAGAACGTCTTTACCATCACGGTGCCGTCGGGGAAGCGCCAACCGGGCACGGAACCCGGTGCGGGCTGCGGGTAAGTGACCGTCTCGAACTCGATCTTCGCGGTTCCTGGGATGGCGATGAAGCGTTCTTTCGTCGCGCCGTCGGACCACAGTTCGGAGTTCACCGAATACGGGATGAGTCCCTTTTCGGGCGTGTGGGTGGCCGTGTCGGAGAACAGCCCGGTTTCGCTGAGTTTCCGGGGGAACGGTGGCGCATCCTTGGTGGCCGGCGGGGGCGGCGCGAGTTCGTAGATGCCGCCATCAATGTAGTCGAGGGCGTACACTTCGCCGGCTGCGTCTTGTGCCCAGGCCACGATACGCAGCGTGGTGTCGCACAGTTCCTTGTGGTCGGTCACCTTCTTGGTTTTCGGGTCGTAGCGAAGCATCCACACGCGGCCGGTGTCGTAGTCGCCGTAAATGTAAGCGCCTTGCAAGGTTGGGTGTTTCTTGCCGTGATAGACGAAGCCGCCGGTGAGCGACCGGAACTCGGCGTGGTTGTGTTCCACGACCGGCTTCAGAATGGGCGTCGGCCCCTGCTTGCGTTCCGGCCGGAACGGGTGGCTGCCTTCGTTGATGCTCCAGCCGTAGTTGCCGCCTTTCTGGATGACGTACACCGATTCCCACAAGTCCTGGCCGATTTCGCCGGCCCACAAGTCGCCGGTGGCGGTGTCGAAACTGATCTTCCAACTTTGGCGGATGCCGTAAGCCCACACTTCGCCACGCGACCCCTTCGCCCCCGCGAACGGGTTGTCTTTGGGCACGGAATAGCCTTTGCCTTCGTCGGGGTGGTCAACATCGATGCGGAGAATCTTGCCGGGAAGCACGCTCAAATCCTGGGCCGTTTGCAGGCTGTCCGCGATGCCGCTACCGTCGCCGGTGGAAAGGTAGAGCATGCCGTCTGGGCCGAAGCGGAGGCACCCGCCGTTGTGGCCGCCGTTGGGCCAGGTGAGGATGAGCTTCGCGCTTGCCGGGTCGGCCGTCATCTTCTCGCGGTCGGCGATCGTGTAACGCACAACCCGACTGCCGTCTTGGGTTTCCTTGCTTCCATCCGGCACTTCGGACAGGTAGAGGAAGCCGTTCTCGGCGAACTTCGGATGCAGTGCAAGGCCGTAGACGGTGTGCTTCACATCCAACATGAGCTTCTTGTCGGTCGCTTTGGCGTCAGCCTGGAAGGTGAGAATCTTGCCGCCACGTTCGGCGGTCACCCAGGCGTGCTTGCCGGGCACGGGGGTGAGTTCGAGAGCTTCGTTGAACTTGAGCTTCGGATATGAGCGAGTCATTGCGTAAAGATCGGGCGGTTCGGGCGAACCCTTGACCTTGGATGTCGTCCACAGTTCGCGCTTTTCGAGGCCGAACGCTTTGCGATCGGCCTTCGTTACGTTCTTCGCCTCGGGCTTGTCTGGTTCGCCATTCGACGACGGCGAGAAGAGCGCGACGCTTGAGGCGAGGCCAACGATGGCCACGACCCAGTGGACAGGACGCATGAGGATGCTCCGGATGTGGAGAGTGTTCCGGCGGGATATGTGGAATGTATCCTGATTGCGGCGGCCACTCAATGAGAATCTCGGGAACCCCTGGCAAGTGGCAAGCCGGGGGCTATCTGTCAAGCCTTCCCCAACACCGCATCGAGAAGCCAGCAGCCGCGGCCGTGCGGCCGGTTCGACGTGCAGTGCGCCCGGACGAGTTCGTCGTCGCAGCCGGCATCCTGCAGCGCGTCCGACAGGTACGGGAACAGGTGGAACGCTCGCTTCTGAATGATGAACCGGGCCAGTGCGACGGCTGTGCTGGTTCGCCATTCGGGGTCGAAACGCACGGCGTCGAACGGGTTGCCGAACGCCTCGCGGAACCAGTCGGCCGGCAGCACCAGACCGCGGAAGTCGGGGGCCTTTTCCGGGCTGACGCAGTGACCCGGCCACGCTGATCTGTCCGAGTTGCGGCGGCGAGGTCGTGACCCCTGTCGGCTGGAACCCGTGGACCGGCACCGACGGGAAGATGATTCTGTTGCCGAACCGCACGGCCGACTGCCCTCATGCGGGCTGCGG
>Ga0105044_10012101_pt1 | contig 11737 bp, 10 predicted proteins | sample MAT01_FD_78092 | JGI IMG/M metagenome (GOLD analysis project Ga0105044, IMG submission 78092) | Freshwater microbial communities from Lake Fryxell liftoff mats and glacier meltwater in Antarctica - MAT-01 | ecosystem: Environmental > Aquatic > Freshwater > Ice > Liftoff microbial mat | place...
CAAACGCCACGGGGGACGGGGCTTTGGGCTTTTGTTTTTTAGTCATGAATCTCTCCTTCTGACATTCTATGTCTTGGAGCGAATCAGCACTAGTTACTGTCTGTTAATTGGGGGAAAGATCAACATGCACTCTTTAAATAGTCGATAAACGAGTCGAAGCAATCAAATTATTCGACTCAGAGCTTACTGTTAACCCGTTTTTCTACAGACGACGTAATACATTACTTTTGGTTATTGGCAGAATATACAAGATTTGATATAATCCTGAATGAAACAAGTAAGATGGATGGGCAGTAGCTATAGGCGCTTGTAACAGCAGCGAAAGATTTAAATATAGCAAGGACTGCATATGCCGAACTCAAAAAAAATGAAACAAAGAACAGTTAAAGGAATGACTTTTCTAGAAGGTTCAAATAACATCTATCGAGATCTGGGTTTTCCGGAAGCAGAAGCCGTGAATCTTTTGGCACGCGCAGAACTGATGATGACAATTGAAAAAACAATCAAAGAAAAAGGACTAACACAGTCGACGGCAGCGAAGCTTCTAGGTGTTTCACAGCCAAGGCTTTCTGATTTATACAAAGGTAAGTTAGAGAAATTCACTATAGACATGCTAATGAAGTGGCTCTCTAAGCTAGGCAAGCACGTAACTATTAAAGTTGAAGACCGAGGCGTGGCCTGACTGCCCATGGAATACGTAAGGAATCAACCGGGTATCGAGAAATTTTGTTGGAAGAATTTTTCGGTCCAATCTTAGTAATTCCAAGGCGTGAATGTTGTCAGCTAGGGCGTGCGCAGCAAACCAACGAATGCAAATCCTTCGTGGAATGACTCAGCCGCTGGAAACTTTTTTTTAAAAGTATTTGTGCCGGCGTAATCAATGTATTCGACTTGATTTTGAAAAGAGTCTTTTTCCATTACAACAGCAAAACCCTCCGAGAAATTTTTACCTTCGACATATTTACACGGAATAATTTCCTTGCCTGAGCGATCAACATAGCCAAAATAACCTTGATGCGCACCCTCCTGGTAAACGCGTCCCCTACCTTCAGCAAAGGGCCAACAGTAGTCATATATTGGAGCAATAACTTCTTTTCCAGTCAAATCGGAATAACCAAATTTTCCGTTCTTTTCAATAATCACCAACCCATCAGCGATGTCTAGGCCAGGTTCAAAAGTCTCTGAATATGATGCCCGGTTCGGCTTCACGATTTCTAGCTCCGAGCTATGCTCAGGATCATAGGTTAGGAATTTTTTCTGCAAAGGATACTTTCTATCTAAACTGAATTGAACCTTTCCACTCAAATCGAGGTAATCAACACGATTGGCTCTAGGAATTTCAACCGCAGCTAAACCTTCATGAAATGACCTGATCCTGTTGTCATAAGTCGAGGCTAAAATTTCTTTTCCAGACGAATCAATGAGACCCCATTTGGAATTCACACAAACGGATGCTCTATTTTGTGCGAACGGGCGAACAGAACTAAAAAGTCCAGTAATTTTTACAACTCCACCCTTATCTATAAATTGCCAATATTTCGAGTCAACAGGAAGCACGCCAGCAAGCGACTGAGAATAATCTGTGATCGCGGCAAACTGGCCAGATTGAACAATGCCAGCCTTGTCTATAAAGTTCCAGTAATATTTGGGTGGCCGAAGTATAAATTCGATGGTTGGCTCCGTTTTGGGCGGCACCACCTCTGCCGTTGCCACGGCTGCTCGACCTTCGGAAAAATTAGCACAGTCGAGAAAAGCTTCTCTTTTAGGAAAAAATGTGCCATCAGTTCTTATAAAGCTAGCATCAAGCCGGATAGCTTCACGCTCCTTGTTCATCAGCCAACTGGTCATATCGGTGTAGTAATTTGAACAAGCGCTCAATCCCTCGGAAAATTGCGAGCAGCAAGAAGCGCGATGAACGTCATGGTCTTTGCGCAGATCAATCGCAGTTCGACCATTTCGATCAATGAAGCCAAAGACGGAACTCTCTTCTTGTTCAACATGTGCAGGATCAAAAGACTGTGCTTGTACAATTGTGAAAAAACTTACACAAAATAGGGTGGCCACCACTCGTTTTACTACGTTTCCCATGGTGCTCCATCGCTTGATGATTGCACTATAGTAACTCTCCCATGCACCCTTGCCTAGCAATGTTTTTTTGACTCTCTTAACTTCCTAGAAAATATCGATTAGCTTGTTAAAGAGCTTTTTGAACCTGAATTTTTTCTTTGGCTTGTTGCCTTGCTCCGCTTTAGCGTGAGAGCCGTGTGCAGGTGCAGTACCGAAATTCCTCTGGAGCGGCGGTGGCGCCAGCGGTGGCATGTCAGCCGACGTGTTGATTGGAGATGCTGTTGAAGCTGGATTCTGTTCCTGGTCGTTGCCGGTAACCAGATTGGTGATACTGTCGAAGATGCTAGCTGGTTGCGGCAGGAAGTGAATCTGATCGATTTCTTCGGCTAATGGTGTTAGAGGCGCTTTAAATGCTCCCGGAGGCGTAGGGTGTGTCTTGTAAAAGGACCTCATGTAATTTTGCCAGATGCCGGCCATAATCGTGCCGCCAGTAACCTGGTTGCCGGCAATGGCTGCATTCTTGTCGTTCCCGCCCCAGACTGCCGTGACTGTATCTGGCGTAAATCCGACAAACCAGATGTCTCTTGCACCGTCTGCGGTACCGGTCTTGCCAGCCACTGGTCTATCAAACAGTCTTGCTTGCGTGCCGGTGCCTTTCTGCACAACATCTTGCATGGCGTCCACCAGCTCGGCCACCGGCTCTGGCTCGAAAACTTTTACTGTTTGAGGAGCATACTTTCTCAAGACGATTTTATCTTTCGACTCAATTCTTCTGATCAAACTCGGAGTTACTCGCACTCCCGACCGAGCTAGAGTGGCGTAGCTATTAGCCATGTCGAGTGGAGATACTGCTGATGCACCCAATCCCAGCGCTAGTGTGGGTTCTAGCTTCGACGTGATGCCTGCTCGCTGTGCCGTGTCAGCAACCTTTTCAGGAGTTACCGCTTGGGTCACTCTGACCGCACAAGTGTTTCGCGATAATGCCAGCGCCTTCCGTATCGTAATCAATCCCAGATACTGACCATCAAAATTCTTGGGCATGTACGAATCTTGACCGGGCATGTCGATGGCCAGAGGCGCATCATAGATGGTGGTATCAGGTTTCAATGTACCTGTTTCCAGACCAGTCAGATAGACGAAAGGCTTGAAGGCAGAACCGGCGGTGTGAGCCGCTGTAGCTCTGTTCCATGGGCTTTTATCAAAGCTTCCCACGCCGCCGACCATGGCAAGTACGGCGCCGGTTTTTACCGAAATGGTGACCAGTGCGCCTTGCGAAACCCCATTAGGAGCCTTCTTGATGCCTTGCGTCAAACTCTGATCCGCCAGTATTTGAGCGGATGTATCGAGGTTGGTAAACACCCTGGTGCCCTTGTTCCAGAGATCATCATCTGAAAAATGCTCCTGCTGCAGGAGCGCAACAACGTAGTTTAAATAATACGCATAGTGCTCGGGACGGGTCTCGGCCCCCTTAAATACGAGCTTTTCAGTTTTGGCTTTTGCTGAAGCTTCAGGAGTTATATAGTGCTCCTCAACCATGTTGTCGAGCACTTCGTGCTGTCGCAAAATCGCCTCAGCCTTGTGCGTGCTTAATCTTGTCGGTGCGTTGACAATACCGGCGAGATAGGCAGACTGAGCCAGATCAAGCTCTGAGGCGTGTTTGGCGAAATACCGTTGTGATGCGGATTCAATGCCGTTCGTTCCTCTTCCGAAATAGACAAAATTCAGATATGACTCAAGAATCTTGTCCTTGGAATAGTGCTGATCTAGCTCTATAGCCTTGATCGCTTCTTTGATTTTGACCAAAAATGTCCGTTTGCTATCCGGAGAGTATAGATTTTTGACCAGTTGCTGCGTAATCGTCGAACCGCCCTGAACCACGTGTCCGGCTTGCGCGTTGGCGATTGAGGCTCGAATGATACTTTCAGGATTGACGCCGGCGTGGTAATAGAAACCGCGATCTTCCGTGGCGATCAGAGCTTGCTGAAAGCTTTTAGCAATTTTGCTTAGCGGAACTGGCGAATATGCTTTGTTTGGAAGGAGAGTGCAGATGGGATGGTCTTGTCGGTCGAAGACTTTTAACCCGACATTTTCGTCTGGTAAATTGACCGAGTTCCAGTCATGAAATTGGTTCCAAGCGAAAATGAGCATTGCGCAAAAAAGAACGCCCGATACGGCTATGGCGATCAGCCCAAAGCGGGGGAATCTGCGTTTCGGCGAAGTGGTTTCGTTGGCGGGCAATGGTAATTGAGTCTGCAATACATGCACCGTTGATAGCTACGGCTAATGGACGTAAGCCACCGGCTGTAGGTTCCAACTCAGCAATAGCATGCCCGGTGCCTATTTGCTGGTGCTACCTGGGCTTGTCTAAGGCTTGAAAGAGGCCAAAACAGGGTATAGACCTACAACTCTTACTAACTAATAATCAAAGATGACTCAGACCAAGCAGCCAACAGAGCTTCAAGAGAAAAAGGCCGAGCAACCAGCTGGCCAGAGCGATAGCATGCTTGGAAGCCAGGCAATTACCAAGCCTGAAGACAATCGCATCTTTCTACTAGCTAAAACACCCATAGCCGGGGTCACGTCTTTAGACTTAGGCAAAGTCGACATTTACGAGGCTCATCCCGGTAGTGATAACGCCTTCGCTCCAGAGCGCAGCCCCGACCCGTTAGAAAATAGACGCACACCAGAAGTAAAAGCAGTAATAGACGAATATATAGTCAAGCCTAATGATAGCGTTGCCAGAATCGCCAAACAATTAGCTGGCAAAGATGGCACCCCTCAAGACACCGAGAGAACAATCAAAGAAATCGTCCAGCTCAATGGCTGGAAACCAGGCAGTCATTCGCTCCAACCAGGCGATCGAGTAAAAGTGCCTGGAGACAAAAATGCCGAAGCAAAACCAGACGATCAAAAACTTCAGGAAGCCAAAGAGAAGCTAACTGAGCGAGCAGAAGAAAAATTCAAAGACCCTGCCCAACTAGCGCAATTTAAGGAGAACATGCGACTCTTTGAAGAGCGGGCCGAAAGAGATAAAGTCAGCCCCACTGAAATTGCCAAGACATACAAAGAAATTGATCGTCTGCTTGAAGCAAAGGGCGAAAACCCTCTTAAACCAGAACAACGAAAACATCTGGCCGAACAGATTATGAGCCAGGCAGCTGACCCCACCACCATAGGCCAAGGCGGTCAGAGCACCTGCAGTATGGCAACAGTGGAAACCCGCATGTACACACGCAATCCATCAGATGCCGCCCGCTTAGTAACTGACGTTGCCTTAACTGGTCAGTATGTCGCCACCGATGGCCGGCGAGTGCGAGTCAACCCTAGCGCCCACAATGAATCACACAGTAGCACCACTAAAGACGGCGATCGCAGTCACGCTAGTGAAATTTTCCAAGTAACGGGCGTCAATCTGCACATTGACCAAGAAAACCGCAAAACAAATCCCCGCGGTCAATTGCGCTACGAGCAGCACTCCGTCAAGCCTGGCTCGGTAGAGAGCGGCGAGCGCATCATTGACTACAGCAGCAAACCGCCCAAGGTAATGAGCTATGACCCTCAAATTACCCGCGAGAACCTGGGCAACTTGCGTGATGTCTATTCAGCCATAACCGGCAAAAAAGAAGACGGTATTACGATCGTCCGTGACTCGCCGAACTCAGACAAGTCAGATGGAGTGACAAGAATCAAATCAGAGCAAGATCTAAATGACGCTCTGGCTCAAGCAAAAAGAGACGGCAAAATGCCTCTGATAGTAGCTGTCGACGCAACTGTAGAACCATTCTGGACTGATTCAGGTTCAGGCACAGCCGGGGGCTCTGGAGGCGGCCATGTAGTGACAATCACTGACTATACACCTGGAGCACCAGCGAAAGTCACTATCGACAACCAATGGAACAAGGCCGCAGACCGTGACGCCACTAGACCAGTAGCGGTGCACGACCTTTATCAATCTATAATGGGCAAAAGCCACGCTATTACTGAGTTAGAAAAGGATGTGGAAGCGGCCAAAGACGCTGGTCATCCCGACACATACAAAGAATTAGATCTAGCAAGGCTGAGGTTCCAGGATGGAAGAATTACATTAGACGACTTCGATAAAGAAGTTATGCGTCTAGCAAAAGATGTGGATGAAATGCCAGACGACGACTCAAAGAAACGCTCAACACAGAAGCTACTCAGCACAAGGGATGCCTTAGAGATGGCTGTGATGCTGCAAATATTGAGGAAAGAGAAAAAATCAGCCAACCCCAAAAATCCATTGGATGGATGGAGCCTCCTAACACAATAATCTTCGACCGGGGATTAGATTGACGCACCCTACTCTCACTGTAAAAAAACAAAAAACAGAGCGGCACCAAATGTGGTGACCAATTAATACCAATAACACTTCAGAAATGTAATCAACTTTCAGAAACTTCTACTTTTTGAACCGCGACTCCCTTAATCAACGACAATTAGAATTCGGGATTCAATTTAATTTGCGGCCAATCACCAGCGGCATTCACCGCTTGCACTCTTTAAATAGTGCATAACCCCGGAAAACGATCTAAATAATTGCCGCATACTGCTTGAATTTTCGATTCCTTTGCCAATGCGATACTAGAATTGCCTTGCACTTCGGGCCGAGTGTAATCTTGACACACGCGCAAGCAGTGACTATACTGATATACGATATAGGACTATAGGCCATTGGCAATACAAAGTTTTGGCTCGACACTTACGGAAAAGATATTCACCGGCGCTCGTGACAAGGAAGTAGCAAGATTTCCAGTTGAACTGATCAAAATTACGCAAAGAAAATTAGACATGGTGGAAGCCGCCTCATCCTTGAAAGACCTGGCTATTCCGCCGGGCAATCAACTTCACAGATTGAAAGACCACCTTTCTGCATATTACGCGATACGTATTAACACTCAGTGGAGAATTATTTTCAAATGGGAGGAAAACGGCGCTCATCAGGTGGAAATTCAAGATTACCATTGAGCTGCGAAGAGAGACTATGAAAAGACGCATGTTACGTCAACCAACCGGTCCTGGTGAAATTTTATGGGAGGAATTTCTCATTCCACTCGGCCTAAGTCAGAGTGCTTTTGCTAGACATGTGGGCTGGACCCAACCCAAGGTGAATGAAATTGTTAGCGGCAAAAGAGGCATCACACCTGAAACCGCCATGGTGTTTGCAGATGCTTTCGGTACCACTCCTGAGTTTTGGTTAAATCTTCAAATGTCAGTCGATCTGTATCGCGCAGAGCAAAGACATAAGGCGGTTAAACGTTTAACGCAGCATAAGTTAAAACAAATGCTCGATTAGCAATCTGCATGGCACCGAATGCGATGCTTAAGGTTCTTCTAGAATTGCCCTAATTTTCGCCAATGTTTAAGGGCTGGAAATCTCCTCCATTTGCTTCGGAGCAGAGCGCAGGCTGTTTTTGCTCACAAAATGCGTTACAACTGAAAGAAGGAAGAACGAAAGATGATTGATCTTGGCTTTACCATTGATGCCGAAGATATCGCTGAGACCAAACAGTTCCTGGAGCAAGCATTAGCAAACAGAGAACGCTGGTCTGCCTTCGATGGCCCTCCAAAGATGAGCTACTGTTTTTTGCCCTTGGTCTGACTACAATTTTACACACGATCACCGTTGGTGAAGAAATGGTGCATTTCCAATGGGGCTGGGAAGGGAAAACAGATTTAACTCTGATTGACGCTCAATCAATTTTGCTGAAGCCGCAATCAACAATTGTGAAATATCCTTGTGATTTTGCTGAGCTAAGATCAAAAACAGAATTGTTGACGCGCGACAATTTGAATTGCCGCTTGGCGACAATCAACAAGAGTACCCCAAAATAGTGTCGAGCTTTACGTATTAAGTCAGCGACCCAAAATCAGATGTAAACGATAGCTGGAATGAGCGCTTTAGGCTCATCGGCGATATCAGAAACCAGGCGATGTGCACCGTATTAGGTGCGCTTAGGTTGGATTGCCTAAATTAAAAATTTGGCTCAATTTGGCCTCAGTGGTAACTGAGGTCGGTAATGACGTGCAGCAAAAGGCAAGTAAGGACGTTGATGAAGTATTCAAAAACACTTTCGCAGCAAGCGGCGGCAGACAAAGCTGGGATGTCCCTCAGGACGGCCAGAACGTACCTCAAGGCAGGTGGACAAATGAGTAGTGAGAAAGAATGGAAATATCGACAGACGCACACCGATGTGTTTGTTGATGTGCTGCCTCAAATCGAAAGCATGCTGACCATTAATCCAGGCTTACAAGCACAGACACTGATGCAGTGGTTGATTGATCAATATCCGGAACAGTTTAATTGGAGCCACCGGAGAACCCTTGAACGGCGCATCTCGAAATGGAGAGCGTTAAAGGGGCCGGACCAAGAGGTAATGTTTCCGCAGACGCACATCCCAGGGAAGCAGAGCCAGTCAGATTGGACACATTGCACCACGCTCGGTGTTTTAGTTGATGGACAGCCGTTCCCTCACATGCTGTATCACTTCATGCTGCCATACTCGCGCTGGGAAGCGGCCTATATCTCACATTCAGAAAGTTTTGACAGCCTGACGATGGGATATATGAAAGCTGTCGCTGAACTGGGCGGCGCGCCGGAAGAACATCGCACAGACAATTTGACGGCAGCGGTAATTAACCACGGCAATTCACACGTCTTTAATGAGCGCTGGGCTGCATTTCTTGGGCATTACAAAGTTACGCCAAGCAAGAACAATGCGGGCGTCAGCCACGAGAATGGTTCGGTAGAGAAGAGTCACGACCTGTTAAAGAACGCTCTAGATCAAGCATTAATGCTGAGGGGCAGCCGAAGTTTTGTCTCCGTGGCCGAATACGAAAAGTTTATTCGTCGAGTGCTTGACCAGCGCAATGCCGGGCGGAAGAACCGCTTGGCCGAGGAAGTGCCGGTGATGAAACCGTTGCCGGCGAGAGATTGGAATGATCCCAAAGAAGTGTGGCCGACTGTGACGGCATTTAGCACCATTTCAGTGGACAAGGCGGTCTACTCAGTGCCCAGTCGACTAATCGGAAGGGACCTGAAGGCTCTGGCCTATCCAATGGTGGTGCGAGTATTCTTCGGTAATGAAATGGTGCAGGAGATGCCGCGCTTGGCTCCCGGCTCAAGAAAGATCAATTATCGCCATGTGGTCGCGCACTTACTGCGCAAACCAGGAGCATTTGCCAACTACCAATATCGCGAAGAGATGTTTCCCAGCCTTGTCTTTCGCCGAGCATATGATGTTCTAAGCAAGCAGATTCCTGAGCGCGCAGACAAAGAGTATTTGTCGCTCCTGAATCTTGCGGCCATGGGTAGTGAGCAAGATGTAGAGGCAGCGATTGCCGCGATGCTAGAAGTAGGGGAGGTGCCACTATTTGCTACGGTGCGGCCTCTGGTCATGACAGACTATCCGAACGAGGTGCCAGCTGTGTTTATTGCCGCACCAGAGCTCTGCTCGTACGACGCGCTTTTCTCCTACTTATCGTCGGCACCAAAGGAGGTGCACGAATGAAGGACACAGATCAACTTGAGGCGTTGCTGCGCTCACTTAACCTAAAATCTTTTATTCGTAATTACAAAGATTTTTCGGAAAAGTCACACAAGCAAAAGCTGAGCCACATTACTTTTTTGTACGAGCTTGTGAAAGCAGAAAGCACAGAGCGTCAAAGTCGCAAGGTCGAGAGACTAATCAGTGGAGCCAAACTACCACGAGGCAAAACGCTGGATGGATTTGATTTGTCTAAACAACCGTCGCTCTCACCTGGTCGTTTAAAGGAACTTGCTCAAGGTGACTTTTTGGACCTATACGAAAATCTCCTTATATTCGGCATCCCAGGTGGTGGCAAGACACATTTATCCGCTGCGCTAGCTCGGGAGTGGTGCCTGCGCGGGCGGAAAGTTTTTTACACGACAGCAGCCATGTTGGTACAAGATTTGCTCGTGGCCAAGCGAGATTTGAAACTCAACGAGATGATTAAAAAGCTTGATGGCTTCGAAGCACTTGTTATCGATGACATCAGCTACGTGCCGTACAGTCGGGATGAAACAGATGTTCTGTTTGTTTTACTGGCAGCCCGCTACGAGACGCGGAGCGTGGTCATCACCAGCAATCTGGTCTTTTCGGACTGGGGAAACATTTTCAAGGACGCAATGACCACCAGGGCAGCCATCGACCGGCTTGTGCATCATGCCACCATACTGGAGTTGACTGAGAGTTACCGGCAGAAGCACGCCAAAAACAGAAAAAAAGCGCAGGAGCAGGAGAAGGAGCCAGAAGAGAACGAAACGTAGACTGGCCTTGGTCAGCCTATTCAAGCAGAATACCCTGTGGCAATTTCGAATATTTCCAAGGCAAATTTAAACTGTCGCTGAAGAAAAGTAGGGTGTTCGCACGTCCGTGCTCCCAGCGACAAACACGGCTAAATGGGCTTAGCAGACTCCCTCTCAAAGCAGAGCGGGAGGTTTTCCTCAACAAAAAGCAAACAATCCGCGAGCAATATCCTCACTCGCTCCGCTCGCTCAGATACTGCTCGCGGATTGTTTAGTGGCACTGCCACCCACACGCTCTTCGCGTGCGGGTCCCACGGATCAAAACAAGTACAAGAGAAAGAGGAGAGCAGAGATCTCAAGCGGCAAATTTAAACTGTCGCTACCGGAAAAAAGACTTGACGCCAGTCAATTGTTTTGCTTAAGCCTTTACAACGAAATACTGCAGCTGTTTCCAGATACTTTGAAGTATTGGAAGTCGGGTCAGCCGGAATTAAAAATGAGCGCGGGGAAACCGAATCAGAAGAAATAGTTAGAACGTTGCTTCTGAAGTAAGTATTTTAGCCTCACATGCAGCAGCAGCCGACTAGATAAACATGCAACATGTCTGCACCTAAAATGGTGCCAGTACCTGAATACAAATTTGTAATCAGCTATTCCTGACAACGTGGATTTACTGTATCACCAAAGTGAGCAGGCGTTCGGCAATGCGATTCTCGATTAATCAAGCTATTTCAAGCTCCTAATCTCTTCAGGGCACAAATGAATCAAGGAGCGATTGCCGTTCATCTTGATCACTCACGATTTCTCTGATTTGCTCTTTTGAATAGCAGCAGTATAGAAGTGGCCCCAAAAGGCCTAGCCAAAAAGAGAGCTTGGGCGATGAGAGACTCGAACTCCCAACTCCCCTCGTGGCCCCCGAGGGGGCGGCGCATTTTCAGACTAGGGCAGCGTCGCGCATCCAAGTCTACTAATTATTTTTCTTGACAGAATCCTCCCTGAATGGGAGGATTGAGAATATAGCGGCATGACAGGTGCGTGGTGGATATTCTCAACACGGGTCTTGTAGCCACTTTCGTCAGGAAACATCCTGAAGCGAAATCAGCATTCAATGGTTGGCATAGAAGAATCAATCAGGCAGACTGGAAAAATCCTGCCGAAGTTACCGAAAGGCTAAGAAGCGCCGACTTAATTGACGGCATTTGGATTTTCAACGTTGATGGCAACAAATATCGTTTGGCTGCCTCTATAAATTTCAACACAAAACAAATTCTAATAAAATCCGTTATGACACACAGCGAATACGATAGAAAGAGTTGGAAAAAGTGAAAACGCATGTACCTGGTAAGAAGTATCACAACCTTGTTGCAACATTTCCACTGGTTG
>Ga0105044_10012102_pt1 | contig 11735 bp, 11 predicted proteins | sample MAT01_FD_78092 | JGI IMG/M metagenome (GOLD analysis project Ga0105044, IMG submission 78092) | Freshwater microbial communities from Lake Fryxell liftoff mats and glacier meltwater in Antarctica - MAT-01 | ecosystem: Environmental > Aquatic > Freshwater > Ice > Liftoff microbial mat | place...
GGCGTCAGGACAACGGTGTGTTGAACATCGTCTTTCAGAGTCTCAAGATCGGTCAGCGCCCGGATCAGTGCCTCAAGCGCGACAGGCCCCTCATAGAAGAAGGTCGATGCATCGTCGGGCGTCAGAGCGGAGGGGGTGCGTTTGGGCTTGCGTTTGTCTTTTTCGTCCATTTTGTCTTTTCTCTGTGTTTGCTTCCCTCTCCACAATGTGGGGAGGGTCAGTGAGGGATCAGGCGCGTTTACCTGCGATTGCGCTGCCGCTCGTCGCCGTACTCGTCTGTCAGCGCCCCATCCCACACGCTCCCCGACGATGTTTCATCTAAAGCGAGGCGCGATGAGGCGTGGCGCTTGAGTTTGCTCGTGCTGCGATCTGCCACAGCGTGCAGCGCCTGCTCCATCCGCCGCATCAAATATCTGCGATCCCGCTTGTAGATGACTGCCGTGAACCATATTCCGGCCAGCATACTCAGCAGAAACGGGATGAGCAGGATAGGCGCGGTGGAGAGCGCCGTAAATAGGCCGATGGCAAGCATCAGCGCATAGCTTGCGAGAAATGTTGCGGTGTTAAACTGCGTCTCGCCTTCAACAATCACGCAGCCTGTTTCATCCTCTGAGATGCGGCCTTCGGTGTTCAAGACCAGTGTGCCATTGCGCCGCGCCCGAATGCGAAAGAAGTAATCATCGTCCGCAGGCAGCACGCTCACTTCGTGACTGAGGCGTCGAAACAAGAGCGGCTCCTGTTCCAGATCGGCCAGTGCCTTGACAACATCGGTGAGCGGGGCATCGACCTCGTAAGAGAAGGGCTGCGGGAAGGTGAGGCGGGTTTGCCACGAGGAACGTTGTTTGCGTTTACCGTCCACACAGGACTCCTTTGCTCATCGCTGGACACGATACGAGGTGATGATGGTCATTGTTTTGGGTGAATACTGTCGCGCTTCTGTTTACTTGTCGTCATAATTGCGGTCATTTTCATATTCCGAGATGGCCTCGTTCCACACGCTGCCGGGACGACGTTTCGCTTCATCAACATTGAGGCGCGTATTTTTGACTTTTTCGGGCCGCGAGGCATGTTTCGCCTTGTCACGGAATTGACCTGTGAGACTGCCGCTGCTGCGAATGGCTTCTGTGAGGCGATCTATCACGCGATTACGATCCGAATAGTAGCTAAAAATGCTATACGCGCCGACCCCTGCCAGCACCAGCGGGATGAAGGCAAAGCCCTTAGACATCACTGTAAAGATGAGGGCCATGACGATGAGCAGACCAATCGTGCCGTACATACTCCAGGGATTGATGTGGGCTATGCCCTCGACAACCACAAGCCCATCCTCCTCCTGCCACACATCCCCTTCGGCGGTGGCGGTGGTGTAAGAGCGTCGTTTGCTGCGCCGCCGCAGGTCATAGCGGAAGGTATAGCCTTCATTCGCGGGCAGGATCGAAATCTCGTGGCGCGTGCTGCTAAAGAAACCGCCGTCATCTTCCAGCGCGGCCAATGCGTGTACGACCTCATCCAGGCTGCTGTCTGATTCCAGGTGGAAAGGACGTTCAAACGTCCATGAGTTGTAGGATTGCGTGTTCATTGGTTGTCCTTACTCTAAAAAACGCATAGCGATTTAGCGCTGGAAGACGGATGCCGCCACGCCCACGATCACCAATGTCAGCGCAATCGCAGCAAAAATTGCCAGGGCATAGCGCACCGTCCGCCGTAATGTGGCCCGTTCTGCCTCTGTCCAGGGTGTTTGAGTCATGATATCCCCCATAAGAAATACGACCTTCTTCACGTCCAGTATATCATGAGGGGGTCTGGTTTCAGATACAGTGACTCGTATAATGTCGTGTAATACAGATGAATCGGATATACAATAAGCGCATGGATGAATTACGAGTTCTCTCCCTCGATCATAAAGTACCCCGCGCCGATGCTCAACGCAACCGCCGCCGCCTGCTCGAAACAGCGCAGGGCTTGTTTGCGTCGGGGCAGTTTGAAGCGGCCACTATGAGCGATATCGCGCAGTTGGCGGGCGTGGGCAAGGGCACACTCTACCGCCACTTTAGCGATAAATCCGATATCTGCCATGCGCTGCTCGATGAAGCCATGCGCGATTTCCAGGGGCGCACCCTCATGCGTCTCCAGGCTGCCGATTCTCCGCTGGATAAGCTGCTGTGGTTTTTAGGCGAGGTCGTGCAGTATGTAGATCGCCATATACTGCTGCTGAGCGAAGCCGCAGGCCAGGGGCGGCAGGCGCAAATGCTGCGTCATCCCGCTCATATCTGGTGGCGGCAAACGATCATTGGCCTGCTCGATCAAATGGCGTATCAGGGGGATACGGAGTACGCGGCGGATATGCTGTATATCATGTTGGATGTGCAAACACTGCATTTCCAGCGCGGCTTACGAGGCTACACCTTAGAGCGAATTATTGCGGCCCTTCGTCAGGTGGCGGCTCAGTTGGTGCGGCCTGTGCGTCAAGAAAAGGCTTGAGCGCGTCTAAGAGGACTTTGCGGGTGAAGGGGCGCAGGACGAAACCATCGCAGCCCGCCTCAACACACTGCCGATGCACCGACGAGTCGCCGCTGGCGGTCATCACAACCACCGGGATTTGTGCCAGTTGAGGGTCGCCTTTGATGCGTTTCAGGACTTCAATGCCGTTCATACCGGGCAGGAGCACATCGAGGAGAATCAGGTTGGGATGTTTATGCTGTAAGATATCCAGGGCAGCTTGTCCCGTCTTGGCCTCCGTGACGTCATGTTTAAGAGGCTCTAAAATATCCTGAATCAGCCGCATATTTAAAGTATTGTCTTCGACCACGAGCACCTGTTTGGTCATCGCCTCATCACTCCACATCCTACAAGAATGCTCGTGAGTATAATCAACGCCCAATACAGACGCAAGCACGCCTCATGAGAGGTAGAGATGAGGATAGGTAGGATATCTATCTTACTGAGAATTAAGATTTAACTCTTCTATGCCATGAGCGCTTTTTGCGTCATCTGCACAATCATTCATCTATCCATGTGGATCGTAGGGGCGTAGCACGCTGCGCCCCATATGCAGCAACTTAAGCAAATCACCTGTCGTCCGCCTCGCTTTTGTCCTGTCGTCAGGGGTTGAAAACCCCTGCCTTGCCTTTTGCAGGACTGAAAGTCCCGCTCAAACCATCTTTTGGGGCGTGTTTGGGCGGGGTTTTCAACCCCGTAACACGGGAGACAGGGACTTTCAGTCCCTGGCGCAAGCGATTTTGCCATGTCATATGCGGATGGGACGGTTATTGACATGGCTCAAAATCCTTAAGTTGGTGTATATGGGGCGTAGCACGCTGCGCCCCTGTGACGGATACCCATATTAAGGGTGCAGCACGCTGCGCCCCCACGATTGTGAACTCAATTTCAAAAGATTACGATTTGACGCGATTGCCCCATCCGTTATGCTTCAATCTCTACTCCCCACAGTAAAATTGTTATGAAAAATAACGAGCAAAACAAAATCTTTATTGACGATACATCGAATTTAGATATATCATGCAAACAGATGAGATAACGAGTAGGGCGACGACATGATTGAAACACAGAATTTGACCAAAGAGTTTGACGACTTTCTCGCGGTGGATCGGGTGACACTCAGTGTAGGGGCGGGCGAAGTCCTGGCCCTGCTTGGGCCGAATGGGGCGGGTAAAACGACCACTGTGCGGATGATGACTTCGATCCTTGCGCCCACACACGGTACAGCACGAATCGCGGGCTACGATGTGGTGAAGGACGCTGAGAAGGTGCGGGCCTCGGTGGGGGTGCTGACGGAACAGCACGGCTTGTATGAGCGCATGAAAGCGCTGGAATATCTCGATTTCTTTGGCGAGATTTATCACATTGCCAAGCCTGTGCGCCAAGCCCATGCGCGGGAACTGCTGGAACGCTTTGGCCTGACAGAGGCGATGAATCGGCGCGTAGGCGATTACAGCAAAGGCATGAAGCAAAAGCTGGCCCTGGTGCGGGCGCTGCTGCATCAGCCGCCTGTGCTGCTGCTGGATGAGCCAACGTCTGCAATGGACCCTCAGAGCGCCAAACAGGTGCGCGATGCGATTATCGATTTGCAGCACGAATCACGCACCTTCCTCATCACGACACATAACCTGACAGAAGCCCAGACCCTCGCCAATCGCATCGCCATCATTCGGCATGGGCGCATCATTGCCCAGGGCACAATGACGGAACTGGCGCAGCAGATGGGCGCAGAGCAGCGCGTTGAGCTGCGCGTCAACGGCCCGCTGAACGGCCTGAGCAAAGATATCGGCGATATGGTGACGATCTGCGACTCCGGCGAGGACTGGTTGCAATACAGCGCCCCCGACCCGTCCGCCATCAATCCCGCGCTGATGCGTCGGCTGATTGGCCTGGGAGTTGAGGTGGTGAGTTTAACGCTCATGAGCAGTTCGCTGGAGGAGATTTATCTCCGCATTATGGAAGAAGATGAAGCCGTTCGTCCGATGAAAAGCCTGTAATCATCCCACACAAAGGATCATAAAATGACCACCCTTTCCACCACCTCACACGCCTCGGAGATTGACAGCCTGCTGCTCGACAGCGAGAAGCGCAAGCATGAGCCTGTGCCGTCCAAGAGCATCCACCTGACGCTGAGCAACGCCCTGATCATCACGCGGCGCGAAGTGCGCGACAGCTTCCGCGATTGGCGCATCATCGCCCCGATCATCATCCTGACGTTTTTCTTCCCGTTTCTGGCGCAGTGGGTCGCGTCCGGCTTCTCGAACTTCTTGCGCGGCTACGGCGCGGAACTCGTGGGCGAGCGCACCATTCCATTTTTGCTCATGATCGTGGGCTTCTTCCCGATTTCAATCTCGCTGGTGATTGCGCTCGAAACATTTGTCGGCGAGAAAGAGCGCCGCAGTCTTGAGCCGCTGCTCAGCACGCCGCTCACAAATACTGAACTGTATATCGGCAAGACGCTCTCCGCCATGATCCCGCCGCTGGTCGCCAGCTTTGGTGGCATGATGGTGTATCTTCTGTCGCTGCTCACGGGACAACTGCAATGGCGTCCGCAGGCCATGCTGGTGGTGCAAATCTTCCTGCTGACCATCGCGCAGGCACTCGTCATGGTCACGGGCGCTGTCGTCGTCAGCAGTCAGGCGACCAGCACCCGCGCTGCCAATCTGCTCGCCAGCTTCATCATCATCCCGATGACACTGCTCATCAACGCGGAGAGCATTCTGATGTTTCTCGCGCCGGATGTCATCTCGCCCTATGGCGTCGGATCGCTGTGGGCGGTGCTGGCGGGGATGTTCGTGGTCGCGGTGATGTTCTTGCGGATCGGCAATACCATCTTCAATCGAGAAGAATTATTGGGTCGCAATCTCGATTCGATGAATATCTCCGGCACGCTGAGAAAGATTGGCCGCTATATTCGGGCGGTGGATGATGACGGGACACCGGCCCGTAACCTCAAGGAGTGGTATACCCGCGCTATCCCCTACAGCTTGCGTAAATACAAGACAGCCGCCTTTGTGACGTTAGCTGTCTCACTCATTGCGTTCATCGCGGGCTTTGGCCTGGGCTTCGCTCCGCAGTGGCGCATTGTGCTGCCGCAGGGCACGCTCTCACCCAAGAGCATGGATATCATCCGCGATGTTCTGACGCCGAAAATCCAGGAGCAGGCGTTCTGGTTCATCCTCACCAACAATCTGCGCGTGCTGCTGGCGGCGACGATCCTGGCGTTCTTCAGCTTTGGAGTGATGGCATTGGTCATGACGCCGACAGTGTATGTGGTGCTTGGCTATATCTTCAGCCAGCTCATCCTGTCGGGCAGCGATCTCGGCGTGTATCTCGTCGCGCTCATCCCGCATGGTGTGATCGAACTGCCGACGGTGCTGCTAGGGACAGCCATCGCCTTCCGTCTGGGCGCAGTGGTGACACGTCCGCCACAGGGCGAGACCGTCGGTCATGCGGTGGTGGTCGCGTTTGGCGACACGATCAAGCTGACGGTGGGCGTGATTATCCCGTGCCTGATCCTTGCCGCGCTGGTTGAGGTGTACGTCACGTTCCCATTGATGCTGCGCTAGAAACCCCTCCCCACTTCGTAGAGAGGGAGCAAAAGCATCTTATTCAGCTATCCATATGGATTGTGAGTAGGGGCGCGATGCATCGTGCCCTGGTGATGTGTAAGGAATTTAGCATCAGGGCGCGATGCATCGCGCCCCTACCAGAGATTTTTTCTCATGGATAGGTGAACAATTACGGCGCAAAAGCCCCTCTACCACGCAGTGGGAGAGGGGCTGGGGTGAGGGTGAAAAGCACAAGCTCAGATTACTTGTTATCGCCCTTGCGATATTCGCCCGTCGAATAGACGAAGACTTGCAGCGAGGGATCGCCCTTATCGGTTTTGGTCGGGGCTGCCTGAAGGAAGTTATACACCCAACGCGCATCACTGATGCTCAGGTTGACGCAGCCATGACTGCGCCGATAGCCAAACGTATCGTGCCAGTACGTGCCGTGTAAGCTGATCCCGCCATCGAAGTACATGACCCAGGGCACATTTTGCAGCGCATAGGCATCCGGCGCGCCCGTCCCGCCCGACATATGATCGCTTGGTACATTTGCCCACACCTGGAATACGCCCTCATTCGTTTCATGGCTGGGCAAGCCACTGCTGATGAGCGTGGCAAACATGGGCGTATCATCGTCATAGGCGATGAGCGTCTGCTCAAACAGATCGACAGCCACCCAGCGGCCACGCACGGTCTCCGGGCGCTGCATCGGCTGAATCACGGCCATATACACCTGCTTCACCCACTGATTCGGGCCGACCAGATACCACTTCCAGCCCTCGCTGTCGATCTCTTCGGCATAGATGTTGTAGCGCTCATAATGCAGTGGGATGAGGCCGCTGTCTTTGGTCGATTCGCCGCCCGGCGTCAGCGAGGCGTAGATGCCCGTTGTATCGAGTACCCAGCCAAACGGCTGTGACCAGTTTGGCGGCAGCGTGACGCCCGTGAAGGTGGAGGCATTGCGTGACGTCGCAAAATCGCGCTGAATCCAGCCGCCGCCCTCGACTTCCAGCCAACCCGCCACGCTGCTATCGACAGCGTTGATGAAATTGAAGCCCACTGGAATCGTGCCGATGGCGTTGCCGTTGGGCGCGTCGTATTTGGTGACATCCTGGCCGGGCTGCAATTTCCAGAAGCTGTACTGGCTGAGTGTGACACCATCGATCTGGATATCCGTCACATCCGGCGCAGAATAGGTTTGCATCAGGGCGATACAGGCATCGCTCGTCTTTTGCCCTACGACATAGTGGCATTCCGGCGCATTGTAGATGACAGGCTGAGGTGGCAGCGCGTCATTGGGTGTGGCGCTGGCTGATTGCAGGGTGGCAGCAGACTGTGCCTCAGTTGTTGGTGCAAGAGGTGTCGCCTGGATCGAAACGCTGGCGAGAGTCGGCGCTGTGCCCAGGTCAGCGGGCGAGGGCGTATTGGTCACGAATTGCGCGGAGAGTGGGGCGGCGGGCAGCGCAAATGCGATCATGCCCATCACGATAAGACTCAGTGCGCCGATCAGAAAAGACCCATATTTCACAGGAGAACTCCAAAATCACAACAACAAAACGAGGGTCATCTTAGCACAGATGCCCGCATGTGTAGACCGACGATTTACCTACGGTTTGGAAAACGACTCGCACAGATGGCACTCTTGCCCTGTTCAGCGTGTCTCTTATGGGGAAGAGGGGAAGACTTCATAATGATTTGATGTTTTAAGAAAAAATAGGGCGAGTCATGACTCGCCCCATATGCACCAACTTAAGAAAATCGAACCTGCTTGATCTCTCTTATGCCCTGTCGTCAGGGGTTGAAAACCCCTGCCTTGCCTTTTGTGGGACTGAAAGTCCCGCTGAAACAGTCTGTTGGCGCGTGTTTGGGCGGGGTTTTCGACCCTGCAAGACGGGAGCCAGGGACTTTCAGTCCCTGGCGCAAGCGCTTTTGCCACATCTTTGGCTCACAATGAGCACAAAAACCCTTAAGTTGCTGTATATGGGGCGAGTCATGACTCGCCCCTACAAATACCCTGTAGGGGCGCAGCGTGCTGCGCCCAAAACACCAATCTCATCATTTGTCTTTTAAAACTGTTCTCCATGAGGTGTATGGGTTTGGCCGATAATTTCCACTCGACTCATCTCACGCCCGCCATTAGGATAGACCGCATGACACACAACACGCCAGAACCGGATCTCGGTCAATCGCTCATTTCTCAGTACGGTCAATGGCGGCGGCGCGGTGCGATTCTCATCTGGATTGCCATCGGCCTACTGTGCATTGGGACGCTCATCGGGGCGGCGTGGGACTCAGCCCATCGTGCGCCGCTGCCCGTCACACCGACAGCCGTGATGCCGCTGCCCACGCTCACGCCCATCGCGCTCAATGCGCCCGACCCGTCAAAGGTCGGCATCCATTTTCTCCTGGATGATGGGCGTCAGTCGTGGGAAACCGCCCTCTGGGATGAACATTTCCAGGCGGCGGATCGCATCGTGGGCAAAGGTGGGATCGCGGTGCAGGTCGTTCGCAGCAATGATCTGCGCCCGCACTACTGGCAGTATTTCCTCGATCTGTGCGCCATATATGAGATGACGCCTGTGTTTCGCCTGTCCACGACCTTCCATCGTCAGGATCGCTTCTGGCGCGTTCCCCACAAAGATGCTGACGGCCATTACACCAGCCTCGCCCGCAGCTATGCCCGTTTTCTCAGCGCGATGGATTGGCATGGCCTGACGCCGTATGTCGTCCTGCTCAATGAGACGAACAACGGCCTGGAATGGGGCGGCAAGCCTGATCCCGCCGAATATGCCCGTTTCGTCGCCGATACCATCCCGATCCTGCGGGCGGTTGTACCCAACATTCTCATCCTGAATGCCGCGCTGGATCACTACGCGCCTGAAACCTATGGCGAAAAGATCGAAACGGGCTATGCGTACATGGCCGCTGGTACATACATGGATCAGATGGAGCAGACTGTGCCGGGCGTCTTTCGCCTGTTCGATGTGTGGAACAGCCATCCCTATCCGCTCGGCGCTTTTCGTGAGCCACCCTGGAATACGCTGTATCAGGTCGATTCGCGCCGAGGTCTGCCCGCGCCCATTGTGCCGGAAGGCGTAAAAAATCGCGGCATCAACAGCTATGAATGGGAATTGTGGAAGCTGTCCACGTTTGGCGTCTCTCCGCTGCCCGTCCTCATCACCGAGACAGGCTGGCGTTACGCCTCGGAGATGGAAGGCGGCGACGATGCGGGCGAAGGCTATCCCACGCAGGCCGAGGTCGCGGCCTATTTTGATCTGGCGATGGGGGGCAACGAGGGGCGCTATCCCGATTTGCCGGACACAGGCTGGACGCCCTGGCTGCGCGATCCGCGTGTGATTGGTGTGTCGATCTTCGCGCTGGACGGTGTGCCGACCAAATGGGGCCACACCAATCTGCTGAATATGACCATCGATGGACGTATCGCCAGCACCACGCCCATGTATGATGTGCTGGCAAAGTATCAGGCACAATAATTTTTACCGATCCCTCACCCCAACCCCTCTCCCACTGCGTGGTAGAGGGGCTTTTGCGCCGCGCTCTTCACCTCCTCTCCCCTTGTGGGAGAGGAGGCCGGGAGGTGAGGGGACATATAATCCATATCAATAGGCTTGTTATGACCATCACACTCATTGCCACCGTCCTCAATGAAGGCGACAATATTCACCGCCTCATGGACACCATCCAGCAGCAAACGCGCCAGCCCGACGAAATTATCATCGTCGATGGCGGCAGCCGCGATCAGACCGTTGCCATTTTGCGCCGCTATGAAGCACTTCTGCCGCTGCGCGTGCTGATCGAACCCGGCTGCAATATCAGTCGCGGGCGCAATGTGGCATTGGCCGCGGCCACAGGCGACATCATCGCCATTACAGACGCGGGCGTCACCCTCGACAGCGATTGGCTGGAAAAGATCACACAGCCTCTGCTTGATGATCCGGCCTGCACCGTCTCGGCGGGCTTTTTTCGTGCTGATCCGCAAACGATATTTGAAGCGGCATTGGGCGCAACAACACTGCCGCTCGTCAGCGAAGTTAATCCGAAGACATTTTTGCCGAGCAGCCGCAGTGTCGCAGTGCGCCGTGAGGCCGCTGTGCAGGTGGGCGGCTATCCCGAATGGCTCGATTACTGCGAAGATTTGATCTTTGATCTGCGCTTGCAGGCCACGCAGCCGCCGTTTGCGTTTGTGCCGCAGGCGACAGCGCATTTTCGCCCGCGCCCGACGCTGATGAGTTTTTATAAGCAGTATTACCGCTATGCCCGCGGCGATGGCAAAGCTGATCTGTGGCGGCGGCGGCACGCGATTCGCTACGCAATTTATCTCGTGGCGCTGCCTGTGCTCATCGGGCTGATGCTGTTTGTACATCCTCTGTTTGCGCTGCTGCTGCTGGGTGGGGCGCTGTATATTCGCACCCCTTACCGCCGCCTCTCAACTGTCCTCAAGGCGCTGCCACAAACAACGCTTTTTGATCGTGTGTATGCCGCGAGTCTTGTGCCTGTTATTCGTGTTGTCGGCGATGTGGCAAAGATGCTCGGCTATCCGATGGGGCTGTTATGGCGCGGGCGGCATCATCCGCCGCAGTGGAAACTCTAAATCGTTTGCCTCACTTTGCGCTTGTGTGTTGCATGATGGCTCATTTGTGCTTAAACTGTGGTGAATAGGTCGCTCATTCACAGCAGGCACTGCCATATGTCGTCTTCGATTGACGCGGTAGATTTACGAGTCGTCGTCCTCGATACGGATTTCTTCGCCCTCCAATCACTCAACGGCTATCTCGCATGGGATCGCCGGACACGGGTGATGTTTCTGGCCGAACACCCGGCTGAACTCTGGGCTTATCTTGGCGACCTGCCTGCCGTTGAGCAGCCCGATGTCCTGTTGATGGATGCGGATCATCTGGGCGGCGTCGAGGGCCTGCACAAGACGATTGCCAAAGCCCGTCACTACAACCCGCAAATCATGATCGTGTGCATGGCGCAGATTGTCGATGCCGATCTCATCCGCGCTGCCGCCGATGCGGGTGTTCGTGCCTATCTGCTCAAGCAGGAGGTGCGGATGCAGATCGCCGCTGCCATCGTCTACGGCCTGACGCATGAACTGGTCGTGACACACAGCATTGCGCGTGTCGCCCCGCACCTCGCCAATTTGCGGCTGGCACGGGCGGCGATTCTGCCGGATCAGCGCCAGTACCCTGAGATGACAGATCGCATTCGCCAAGCGATTGAGCTGTGTGTGATCGAAGGGATGCCCGCGCATCTGGCCGCCCACGAGATGGGCATCAGCCTGCACACCATTCGCGGCTATATCAAAGAGGGCTATCGCATCCTTGAGTCGTATGATCAGAGCGAATATCCCCCAGATATGACACCCCAGGAGCGGGCCTTTATGCGCTTTACCGCCCTGGACGACGACCTCAATCCGGGATTCTCCGGGCGATGATGGCACGTCCCTGATCTGCCTATATGCGCTTTCGATTGGGTGTAAACCTGCACACGCATCGTGAGACTGAGAAGCCGTTTGATAATGGAATTTGTAATCTTAAAACAGGGTCATCATGCTGTTTTTGAGCCATCGTCTTGATCGTAACGCCCTGTTTGGTCTTTTGTAGGGGCACGATGCATCGTGCCCCTACGGAAAACGCTCTCCAAAACATGCGTTTAATA
>Ga0105044_10012104_pt1 | contig 11733 bp, 8 predicted proteins | sample MAT01_FD_78092 | JGI IMG/M metagenome (GOLD analysis project Ga0105044, IMG submission 78092) | Freshwater microbial communities from Lake Fryxell liftoff mats and glacier meltwater in Antarctica - MAT-01 | ecosystem: Environmental > Aquatic > Freshwater > Ice > Liftoff microbial mat | place...
AAATATGCCTATCCTTACAACGGACTTGGAAACGCTTTATCCGATCTTGGCAGAAAAGAAGAAGCAATTGAAGCATATCAGCAAGCTATTAGTGTTGATCCGAAATATGCCAGTCCTTACAACGGACTTGGAGTCGCTTTATTCGCTCTTGGCAGAAAAGAAGAAGCGATTGAAGCATATCAGACGTTTATAAATCTATCTAACGGTGATGAATATTGGATAAATAGAGCAAAAAGAATTATTGAAAAACTACAAAAAGGAGGATAAGGAGTTTTGAAAAGTTTCTTGAATCTTATAAAGAAAAAGGAATAAAAATAATTCCAATTTCTAAAAATAAATTATTCGGAAAAGTATTTTATGGAAAATAGTTGTTTATATCAAATTTTTAATAACGCAACAATTGCAGCCATACTTGCCGTAGGTATTGGAGCATAGGTTGCTTCTTATCAGTATAAAAAACAAAAGGATATAGATAGATTAGGTAATGAGAAACGAAAGATTGTCGACTTGCTATCAGAAATATATCAGGCCGCTGAAGAAGTTTTGTTTATATATGATAGAGCTACACGAACTTTGTTATCTACAAGACCTGATAACTCTGAATTTAAGGATAAAGAAAAAACAATTAAAGCTTTTCAAGGGCAAATTGACTATATGAAAATAATGCCAAAGCCGGAGGAGAGAAGTAGAAGACTAGAAAAAGTTCTGTTCGATATTTGGTTTTTTTGTGATAGTAAGCTGAAAGACCATCCTCTCGGATCAGATAAATGTTATGAAATTCTTAGTTATGCAGTATCTGATTTTAATTTAGACGAGATTAATGAACTTGTGTTTAATAATCAAAAAGATAAAGATGAGGTGAAAAAAATTACAGTTGATCTACTTACTCAATTAAGAAAAGAACATATTGGCGACAGAGAAGATAATCTGGGTGGAGTATTTTATGATAGTGGTCGTGATGACGTAGGTATGATGTTTCAGAAACAGACAAAAAAAACATGGGATAATGCAGATGATTCGCGTCTCGATAGAAAAAAAATTATTGACATGAGTGGGTGTAATGTTGATCAAATTAAAGAAAAAGTTTGTGGTCTTTTCGGTCTGACACCTAAAGAATTATCAAGCGATAAAAGAAGAGGTCATATATATAAGCTAATCAATAGAGCTAATAGTAATAATGGAATTTTAGAATATTACCCTGGATATCACAAATAAGTCAGAATAATTTTTGAAAAGTTTTCTAATACGTGTTGAAATGGCGGGATTTTGCAAAGCAAAATCCCGCCCACAAGCCCGGATGCAAATTCTTGCGAAATACAATTAATGTATTAAGCGAAAATCTCTCTCCTCAGAGTTGTGTCCGGACTTGTGAAAACTATTTTTGTGCTTCTAGAAATTTAAAGACTTCTTCTTTGACGAGGACGTCTTCAATGAAAGCAACGAGGCGCTCACGAGGAGTATCTTTGTAGTGCTCAGAAAGGGTGGCGACCTCCTTTTCCACATCCTCTTTTTTTGGTTCTATCTTTTCATGCTTTGCTATCTCAAAAATCATAAGTTCATTTTCTGCTCTTTCTCGGGCTTTGTCTTTCCACTCGGAACGCAAATCGGCTTCCGTTTTTTTGATCTCTGTTAGATATTTTTCAAATGTGTGTCCTGTTTGGGAAAGCTGACCGCTAAATTCGTGAACCATTCTATCCAATTCGTTTTCCACGAGGATTTCTGGCATATCCACTTTTGATTCTTTTCTTATACCCTCTATCATCTCTATTCTTTTTTTCTCTTTTGCCTTATACTCCTTTTCTCTCTGAATGTTTTCTTTTATTTTATCTCTAAAATCTGTAACATCTTTGAATGCTCCAAGAGTTTTAACAAAGTCATCTGTAAGTTCGGTCACTTCCGCCTTCTCTGTAGTTGCGCGATGTTTTTTAATTTCCTCCACCACACTTTCCACTTCTTTTTCGTCAACAGATATAGTGTCCTTTTTTGCATTTATTTTTTTAACAATACTCTTATAATCAGGCAATGTGACTTCGGGTATTACATATATGTGGAGTGTTGCTAGAAGTGGGCTACCTTTACCAATCTTCGTAATAACTACTTTTGGCGATCCAATCGGGTGGATTTTTAGTTCGTCAACGACAGCGGGATACACATTCTCTAGTGCGTTCTCAGCGCAGTCTTCGAGAACCGCCATTTCGCCCACCTTGCCAACCAAGACTTTCTCCGGAATATGTCCTTTTCTAAAGCCGTCTAGCTCGGCGTGCTCGCCAATATGTTTTAAGGCTTGAGACCAGTGCTTTAGTAGGTTTTCCTCTGGTAGCTCTAGCTCCACTTCTACTATAGAACCCGCTAGTTTTTGATGCTTCTTTATTTTATATTTTTGTTCTGACATTTGTTTATTTAATTTAATATTTTGTCATACTATACTTTTATTGCTAAAAAGCAAACAAAAACTCCTCCCCAAAAGGGGAGGAGTTTTGTCACTAGTAAGCTATTTTAGTGTTGAATCGATACTACTTAGCTCCGCGTCGATGCTTGTGTTCTGGTCTGCATTTAGCTCGCCTAGGAGTGTCGACTTAGACACAGGGGTCGTTACAGGAACAACCCGGATATTCATGGTCTCTGTCGTTGTTGGTGACTTCATTGTCCAGAAATAAAAACCTCCAAGAATAACAATCAAAATGATAATGATAATACCGATTACTTGTCCTGCTCCACTTTTTTGAGGTTCCATATGTTGTTTTGATTAATTAATAATAAATTTAGTTTGATGTGGTGGTTGCAGTTGAGGTTGCTCGAACATCGTCATCTTTTCTATTCTCTGGAAGGGCAGTTATAACTGCTTTATACTTCTCCCTCGCACCTTTGATAGCGTCAACTGACTTTTGTACTCCAGCTCGAATAGCCTCTTTCGAAGTGGTTGAAGCACTACTTATATAATCTGTAAGAGCTAGCTTAGCGCTTGCGACTTCATCTTGCGCTTTAGATAGGGCGTCCTTAGCTTGAGGAAGTAGGGCTTCTGCTCCAGATGTGTTTAGATTAAGTCCTTTAAGTTCAACTATTTTTGCTTCAACTTTTGTGTTTATACTGCTTAGTCTTGCTACTTGTGCGCCGAGCTTTTCAAATATTTTTGTAATAAATTGCTGTAAATTGCCTTTTTTTAGATCGTCAAGCTTAACTTTTTTGCCTTCTTTGAAGGTCTCAATTTGTTTTTTGATATCACCTCGCATTGCCTCTCTTTTTGCCTTAACATCTTCCATTGTTCGGTCTTTCAAATCTTTGTTTAGAGTTTTCATGTCTGCTCTCATGTCTTTGATAGCGCCAGGAGTTGTTGTACCAGATCTTCGCATACTTTCTGCTTCAGTTTTAAAATTTGCACGATTTTTCATCATTTCATCTTTAGCTGTACTCTTTTGCCCTTCAATCTCAGTCTTTACTTCCCCTCTTTGTGTACGGATATCGTCCTTAAGCACACCCCTTTCGTTTCTGATATCTTGTCGCACACCAGGTCTTGTTGGTGTCGTTGTAGCTGAAGCTACACTTCCAACACCTAGTAAAACTAGAGTGAAAATACTTACTGTTGTAAAAATACTAATTTTTTGTTTAGTCATATGATTTTTGTTAGATTGCTAAATAGTCGTATTGATCGTCGAAATACAACACGTCGGGTAATTATACCATATATTTTAAGAGTCAATAAAAAAAACACCCGATTACTGTTGTGTAAAAAGGTGTTATTTCCAGCGGATTACCTAAAGGGTATTAGTTTTTGCCAAATTTGTCGTTATAGTTTTTTATACTTTGATGAAAAATCTCAGTAGCTTTTTTGGCATCCCCCCAACCATTTATCACCACTTTTTTATTCTGTAGATTTTTATATGTTAGGAAAAAGTGTTCGATTTCCTTGATTGTGTGAGGATTTACGTCTTTTATATCTTTTATATCGTTAAATCTCGGATCTTCTACAGGCACAGCAATAATTTTTTCATCACCTTCACCACCGTCTACCATATGCATTACTGCAACCTCACGCACTTTTACCATTATCCCAGGGAAAAGTGGGTAAGTCGTCAGAAGGACCACATCGAGAGGGTCACCGTCGTCTCCTAGTGTTTGAGGAATAAATCCATAGTCAAAAGGGTAGTCTTGGCTAGTGTGCATTACACGATCAAGGGCTATGAGACCGATTTTTTTATCAATTTCGTACTTGTTTTTAGAGCCTTTATTTATCTCAATAATAGTTGTGATCTCTCCAGGTGTACCCGGAGTTATGTCATGCCATAAATTCATAATTTTATAATATTAATTATTAAATAATTACGCTGTTCGAGTCTCCTCCTCAGTGTCTTCTCCATCAGCCGACGCTACCGCCTCGCCCTTAGTAGACTTGATATCGATGCGGTATCCGGTGAGTTTGGCTGCAAGACGTACGTTTTGTCCGCCCTTACCTATTGCTAGAGACTGTTGGTCTTCAGCTACTTCTACCATCGCAGTATTTGCTGTAGTGTCTATTTTAACACTTTCTACTTTTGCAGGAGAAAGCGCATCCTCTACAAACTTTTCAGCTTCTCCTGACCACTCTATAATGTCGATCTTTTCACCACCAAGCTCACTCATAACAGTCGATACTCGAACACCTCTTTGACCTACCATAGAACCGACTGGATCGATGTGTGGATCGTTTGAAAATACAGCAATCTTTGACCTTGAACCCGCCTCTCTGGCTATGGCTCGAGCTTCTACTGTTCCACTAGCCATTTCCGGTACTTCTATAGCAAAAAGTTTTTCTAGGAATTTTGGATGAGCACGAGAAAGACGGAGAAAGATACCTCGAGGGGTTTCTTCTACTTTTGTTAGATACATTCTTACTTTTTCACCTTGCTTGTATCTTTCTCCTGGGATTTGCTCTTCATAGGGAAGGATACCTGAAGCTCTGCCCATATCGAAAAAGATGTTCCCTCGCTCCATTCTCTGTACTTGTCCACTGACGATATCGCCCTCTTTTTTGCCAAACTCAGCAAAAACAGAAACCTTTTCAGCTTCGCGTATTTTTTGAATAATTACTTGTTTTGCGGTTTGAGCTGCAATACGTCCAAAGTCAGCCTTAGATTCGAGAGGGAAAATGATCTCTTCGTCTACCTGAACACCCTTTTTTATCATTTTGGCGTCTTCTAGCATGATATGATGCTCTTCGTTGTAGCGAATTCTTTCATCTCCTTCAGCAAGCTCTTCAGTTTCCATTGCTACTTGAGATGGGTCTACCACTACTTTTACTTGCAAAAAGTCTGTCTTTCCAGTATTTAGGTCAAAAGTCGCACGAATAATCTGCCCACGTTTTCCGTATTCTTTTTTATAAGCAGTAGCCAAAGATGCCTCGATAGCCTCTAAGACTTTTGCTCGAGGTATACCTCGCTCTTCTTCAAGTTGGCTTAATACTGAGTGGATTACTTTTAAATCAAACATATATTTTGTATAGAACCTACACACTCGATAAAAACTCTTTTTTTAAATAACGAATTTATTATCTCGCTTTATAGGTTTCTATTTGTTAAAACTTTACTAAAAAAAGCCCGCTTTAAGGCGAACTTTCATGTAATTGTATAATATCATAAATAAAAAAAAATGCAAATTTTTTTAAACTTAATTACATTATCGAGATTTATGATATTATAGTGATATGGAATATGTATTCGGAACACCAGAATCCCCAAGACGCTTATTAGAGGAAAAAATCGAAGCAAAAAAAGTTGCTAATGAATCTGTTGACCCAGAAGATAGGCAGTTTGCAGATAAATTAGAGAAAGAATTTGATAAAAGATACAGCAAACAAAAAGAAGGTGATAGTGAAAAAGTTTTAAATACAGCATATAGAGACCGTATTGCAAAAGATATCCGTGCAGAGAAAAGAGAAACCATTTATGTTGAGGTGGTGATAATTCTCGAAGAATCTCGAAGAAAAAGAGAAGAAGAGTTATTGATAAAAATACAGAAATTAAAAAGAGATCATTCTGGTAAAGGCAACCCAAGAACTTATGCCAAAGGAGCAAAGCTCCAAGCAGAGCTAGACGATATCAAAGCTAAAAGAGAAGAGGTGAGAAAAAGCCCCGAAACAGCACTCATTTTTCGTGAAGCGGAGCTTGTGCTCTATCACAAAGACTTAGTCGATGGGGATTATGTTTTTACTCCACACCTTAGGAAGGAATATGAGGGCCTCGTGGAGGCCTCTGTCTCAGGGCGACCAGTGTTACTTTCGGGACCAACAGGGACAGGAAAGACCGAGATGGTCCGAGCATTTGCGAGGAATTTCACTGGAATCGAGCCAGTAGAGATAAGAGGACATGAAAATACGCGGATGGAAGAGTTTGTCGGAAGCACAGGGCTTCGAGCAAGCAACAACACCAAAGTTGAAGATCTTTTAAAAAAATGGAACGAAGCCAAGGATCTTGCCGAAAAAGCAATTGCAGGGAATCCAGAAAAATACAGAGTCGAGGAGGAAAAACAAAAAGCTTTTGAAACCGCCTTAAAGCTTGTTGGTTATACAATAGGAGTGACCACAGAAACTTATGAAAAAATGGGAAAAATAGGTGAAGCTCTTATAAAAGCCAAAGAAAAAGGAACGGCTATACTTCTTGTTGATGAGATTGTTAGAATCCCAGAGGATGTGGTCGGAGGAGGACTTAAAGGATTTTTCAAAGAGCTTCGTAAGGCCGGTGTCATGATTATTGCGACCGCAAACCAAAAAGATTCAAAGCACAAAAATGTCAGAGAGCTTGGTCCTCAAGAAAAAGCTGAATATATTGAAAGGAAATTTGGCTATATTCCCAAAGAGGATCTTTACGATCTTTGTCTTGCTAAGCTTCAGGATGGAAACAATGAAATACGCGCATCAAAAAAAGAACTTGAAGAGGTGTTGGGGAAATTTGTTGAAGCTGTCGTAGAGGTTCAAAAAGGATATACAGGAAAGCTCTCTGGAGCCTATGGGCAGATGGATGTGGGCACAAGACCGACATCTGTAAATTCTACGCCGATAGAGCTTCGCAAAGTGACCGAATGGGTTTCGGGCTTTAATGAAGCTGGAGATAAAAGTCTCTATGATTTTCTTCAAGATAAGGTTGAAAAATATCTAGCTAATCTTCATGACGGAACAAAAGAAACTGAGGAAGATAAGAAGGTGATCGCAAACATATTTGCCACACACGGTTTTATCGTGCCAAACGCCCTTCTACTTGAAGAATCTGGTTTATGCAGTCTCTATAAAGGAAAAAAGAAAGATCTACTCACGTCTCTCCACAGCATCGCTCTGGTTGATCCATATAAAATACGACCTTATGTTGTTGAAAGATTAGGCATCGAGATCCGACCTCTACCAAAACCAACCATTGAAGATTTGAACAGAATTGGAATGGGAGGAAAAGAGCTTCCAATTTCCCCTGAACTTCAAGAAATTCTTGAAAGGGATTATCCACTTCAGGAAAGAGTGCACAGAGAAGCGGGACTGATTAAAATACTTAAAAATGGACAAGAGGGTATAGAAGCCGTGAACGGCATCGAGTACACTTTTCCAAGTGAAACGGAAGTTAGAAAGATTCTTGAGGTAAACCGTGAGATTCTTGATATAAAGATAAAACAATACAATAACCCGAAAATAATCATTACACCTATCGGTCTTTCAATACCAGACATTGTGAATGCTTGTCGCAGAATGGTAAATGCTCACAAAGACAAATTGAAAAATAGAGATGGAAGCAAAGTAATAGTACAACAAGACTACAATATGGATCCAAATGCAAGACAGGACAAAACTTCTCCTGTGTGGATGTGGGACGGATTTACCGATGCAAATAACACGCTTTATGATGTGGTTGCTTTTCATAAAGATAAATTACAAAACAGAGGAAAGACTAAAAGTGAAATTCTCAAAGAAACAGGTGGATACTCTGTTCTTCTTATGGAAGATCAAGAAGCGCCAAAAGAAGGGATGGCGACTGAAAAAAATGGCCGTAAATCTCTTGAAACAAATCTCACCCCCTCTCAATATTTAGAAAGACTTCTTGTAGATCCACAATATCGAGGAGAAGTCGGAAATTATCCTGAAGAAGAGATGTTCTACACTATGACCAAACTTATAGAAGAAGATGGTTTGGTAGTCAATAATTTCTCAAACCCTAAAGGCTCAGCAGTATTTTGTATCGGAACTTTTAGCGCGGGCTGTGTCCCTATCGCGTACTGGGGTGCTGTCGCTCGGCGGGCGAACCTCGACAGGAATGATCCGGGGAGTCGGGGTGAAGGCCACACTGCTCGTGCCTCGGTGAGAATGAAAAACCCTGAACCTTGAACCTGAGACTTACAAAATTGATCTTTGACTTTTGAATTTATATCACAATGAGGTCTATTCCAGTGCATCTGTAACCCGAGTAAGGTCGGGCGACTGGAAAATAAAAAACAATTCTCACGAATGAAATATCATTATCCTCGGCAAAAGAACTTGTCTACCACAGACAAGTAAGAAATGGGAAGAGGATGAAAAATGCAAACCAATGCTAAGTATCTGGATTCGTCTGGATATGAGAAAAGTAAAGTTATTTCAGAAGCTAGGCACGGACTATGTCCCTATCGCGAACTGGAATGCTGACGATCGGCAGGCGAACCTCGACAGGAATGATCCGAGGAATCGGAATGGAAACCACACTGCTCGTGCCTCGATGAGAATTGGAATAAAATACAGCAGGATTATTTAACACTTCTAAGCCACCCACCGAGCATTTTGCCAAGCTCTGTGGTGTCATTGTGAATTTTCCAAAGATCAGTATTATTTTCGATGAGTTTGAGGTCTAGTATTAGGCGAAGATTTAGGCGAAAAAGGTCTAGGTAAACGAGTGCTTTTTGCAAATAATTGTTTTTTTGGAACTTGCTTGCCTGTTTTGCTCCCAAAATATGTTCTAAAATACCATAGACAGAGTCCTCTGTGTGTTTTCCTAAACCGTAGCGGTGCTCTTTTTTTAGTTTAATAACAAGTAAATGAATTGCTTTTTTGATTTCATAACATTTTTGTATGACAGAAAGTTCCATAGATAGTAGTGTAACCCATCTCTACGATATTTGGCGAATTTATCGTAAAGGTAAGAAGAGAACAGTAGAAATGAATGAGTTTGAATTTGATCTGGAAGAAAACCTCCTAAAACTTTCAGAAGATTTGAAGAATGGGGCGTATTGTCATGGAGAATATCGCCAATTTGAAATAAATGAGGGTAAGAAAAGAATAGTTAGCGTCGCCTCTGTCAGAGACAGGATTGTTCAGAGACTTGTCGGAGAATTCCTACAAAAACTTTTGGATAAGAAAATCAATTACGATGCTTGGAGTGGGAGAACAAATAAAGGACTTCTCAAGGCTATTCGGCGAGCGCAAACCTTTGCTAAAAAACACAGAAATTTTTTGGTGATGAAAATAGACATTAAGAAATTTTTTGATTCAGTTTCACATAAATATTTGGATTCTATACTCAACAAACAGATTGAAGATAGAAAAGCTCTTGATTTATGTTTGCAAATTGTCCGAAGTTTTAATGAAAAAACGGGAGTGGGTATGCCGATAGGTAATGTGACGAGTCAAATATTTTCTCATCTTTATTTTTCCTCTGTGGATAAATTGCTTTCAGATGGTGGGCATATGTTTATAAGATATGGGGATGATATATTGATATTTTGCGAAAATATTTCAAGCTTAAAAGAAGTAAAAGAAAAAACCGGTTTAGCTATAAAGAAAATAGACCTTACTATCAATAAAAAAAGCTCGTATTTTTGCAAGGTAAAAAAAGGAATCAGGTTTTTAGGTTGTCAGATTTTTCCCAAAGGGAGAAGACTACAAAAATGTGTGAAAAGGAGAGCTGTAGCTCGCCTAAATATTCGAAATGCGAGCTCATATGCCGATCTGTTTCAGAAACATCATAAATTTATGTTAGAATTAGGTTATGATAATTGAAATTATTAAAAATGAAAAAAGCGATTCAGAGAAGGTTTCAGAATCGACCAATGAACTAGTTGAAAAAATAGAGGCGTTTTTCTCTAATAATCGCAAATGGATAGAACACTATGCTGAGGATGCTTCTTTTAGCATTGAAAACGGCAGAACAGTGGGGATAGATACTTTTGCGATAGATCTTGAAAAAAGGATTATGTATTTTGATCCAAAATTTTGGGTTGAAAATGGGTATAAAAATGAAGATGCTGTTTTTGGAACGCTCCATGAGATGGAACATTTGCGTGAACTTCTTGAGCTTTTGTCTAAAAAAGGAGGAGAGAGAGTCTTGCAGAGGCATAGAAAATCAATCAAGGAGGACAGGTCATACAGTATACTAGACAACTGTTTTGATGATATCAAAATGAACAGAAATGTCTTAGATAGGGCACCAGCACTGGCTTCTGTGCCAGAAAGACTTTATAAAGAAAAACTTTTTCCTGAAGATGATATGACAAAACTTCCAAAACATCTCCAATTTTCTTACGCGCTTGTTCGCGATTCAATGATTAAGGAAAATGCCTTGATAAGCCAAGATGTAAGGGAAGAGATTGATAAATTGAGACATTTTGTTTTACAAAACGGAGAAGGTCTTGACCTGCTCAATTATTATTCTAGTCCAGAGAGATCTATGGCAGAAAGGGTCGAGTTTCAAGAAAATGTACTGAGACCTATTTTGAAGAGATTTAAAGAGGAGGATAAAAATAATCCAGATTTTGAAAAAAAACCGAAAGGAAAACCTAAAACTAGTGAGGAAGATAAAAAAATGGAGGGTAAAGAGGAGTCAGAGACTGGAGAAGGACAATTCGACGAGTATTATGAAGATTATGAAAAGAAAAATCCAAAACCGAAAGAGTTTGAAGGAGATATGCTCGATGAGATAGTCCAAAAAATAATTGAAAAAGTCAAAAATGATATGAAGTCCCCAAAAGAGATTGCTGAAGAAGCTTATGCTAAAAAAGAAGGGGTGACGAAAGAGGATTTGCAAAGATATCGAGAATTTAAAAAGGAACTCGAGGAGATTATTGATCCAGAAACAAATAGACAGGCGATGGAAGAAATACGTGACGAGCTGAAAAGAATCGTTAAAGAAAGATTGAGGGTGAAACTAAAACCTAAGATACCGGCAGAAGAAGGGTACCGTTTAGTTTATCCAGCGGATGCAATTGTTGGAGTAAAGAGCGGAGAGCTTAATCCTAAAGTCTGGGAAACTTATCAAAGGAGAGAAAATAAAGAACAGAAAGTGTCGAAATTTGATCTTCATCTTGTTGCCGATTGCTCCGGCTCTATGGCGTCTAATGGAAAGTATCTTGAGCAAAGAAAAGCTGTAGCTCTTACCATGGAGGCCATACAAGAGCTTTATGAAGAGCTATTACTTGAGGAGCCGGATGTTGAAAGTCCGCTTTCTATTCGCAACGAGTGCCTGACTTTCGGAAGTGGAGTTGAGAGTGTAAAACCACTTGGAGAAGGACTTACCGAAAAAGAAAGAGTGGAAATGTATAAAAAACTTGGCGAAACTCCTGGTTCGACAAAAGATTATCTGGCGTTGGAAAAGATTTTAATTGACATTGATAAAAAGACTGAAGAAGAGATTGTAAACGGTGATAGACTGAAGCTTGTAATAGTGACTACAGATGGAGAGAGTGATAGTCCAGAAACTCTGAAGGAAATTATTAAAAAACTGAGAGATAAAGGGGTGGTGGTTATAGGTGTAGGAG
>Ga0105044_10012105_pt1 | contig 11732 bp, 8 predicted proteins | sample MAT01_FD_78092 | JGI IMG/M metagenome (GOLD analysis project Ga0105044, IMG submission 78092) | Freshwater microbial communities from Lake Fryxell liftoff mats and glacier meltwater in Antarctica - MAT-01 | ecosystem: Environmental > Aquatic > Freshwater > Ice > Liftoff microbial mat | place...
GATGGCAATAAAAGCATTGCCTAGTATAGCTCTCATCGAATCCCTCCAGAAATTGTGTACTGCATTAGGGAACGCCAGAACGCTTACGCAGTAAGGCTCTATCAGATAGAGGTCGCACCCCTCCTTTTCAAAGAAAGTAGACAATCACATTGGAGCAATCTGGTACTTCATCCACCATTGCAATGCGTCCTTACCTGTTTAGGACTACCAAAACTTATACCAAACTTGCTTGACAGGCAATTAGAGATTGATTTTTTTAAGGACTCCAATAATTTTGACTAGCTTTCCGAAGTTCCTGGGCAATTTGTTCAACTAACCAGTCAGGCTCCAACAACCTGACATTAGAACCATATTGCAAAATCCGTTGGCGAAACCCAAACACATAATCTTCCTGTGCTGCAATTTCTACAAAACCTGCTTCTAGATTACGATCAATCACTTGTTCATGTGTTCGGCGAGGGATATAGGTTGACAAAGACCCACTCATTCGATAGCGAATCTGTAAGGAGGGAAATTGTAAAATGCCCCACGGGGTTTGTGAGGTAGCGCCAACACTCAGAATGCGATCGACCCTCAGCATTCGGTTTCGGTCAGTTAGATGATGGCGAATTGAAAGCTCAGGTGCATGGGCAAATAGGTAGAGAACTCCATTATGAAGCCGTAGTTCTGAGCGATCTAAATCCCAGGTCTGTTCCTGGATACTACTACTGCGGTATCGAATCACATAGCGTCGGCGCTGCCGAAATCGTTCCTGTAATTTAGCGACAACAGTTTCTAAATGTTCTTCACTGTAGTCTACGGGTGGGCTAAAGTTGACCCGTACTTGGCTGGGTTGGGTTGGCTGCGCAAGATTGCCAATTTGAAGAATTAAAGAAGCTTGAGCCGAAAAGCCCATATCTGCTAAGAAATAGGCAGCCATCGCTAGGGCTTCGCGTTGTTCGGCAGCGAGTAATACAGGGAAATTAGAATGCTGTAATTCGTATGGGGAATTGGGAGCGCTGCGAATATCAAAGCCGCAGTCTCGCAGCTTTTTGATTGTGCGACTGAGCTTTTGATCCATGTCCTCAATGGACTTCCCTTGATCTTCTAAAAAAATAGATAACGCAGACCCTAAGTCTTCTCGTTTGTACGGTTTCTCCGCTAAGAGCTTAATAATCTCCAGCGCAAATGCAATTTGGTTCGTTTTGTCGCCCATTTTGAATTTACCTTCGCTCCACCTGTTCATCTTATTCTGATTTTTTGAGATATTATCATTTTTTGATAACATCTATTTTTTGAAGGGTGATAAGGTAGCTCCAGTAGCAAGCTTAATCCCATGAAAGTTTTTCTTCTGCCACTCTACTCTAAAGTCAGTCCTGGACTTGGCAACTGCCCATTAGGGTGCCAAACTAGTTGCCGCGTCATAGATGCAGCTCCTACCTTTGAGCTTGAGATCGGCTGCACTTGCCCGCTTTCGGTGCATCAAGCTGAAACCTATGTAGAAGCAACCGAAGGCAGTGCAGATGTGATCTTTAATGGGGCAGCAACAGGCGATGGCAAATCACTAGCAGCTTTTTTGCCTAGTCTGCTATCGAACAATATTCGGATTATGGGATTGTATCCCACCATTGAATTAGTCGAAGATCAAACCCGTAGCCAGCGAGCCTATCATCAACAATTTGGGCTTACCGATACCCGCATCGATCGCCTTTTTGGTGAAGAGCTGAGCCGTCGGGTGCAGGAAAATGATAGTAACCGCGTTCAAGAACTTCGCATTGCGATTGAAAGCAAGTCCATTATTCTAACTAACCCTGATATTTTTCATTTGATTACTCACTTTCAATATCGAGCGCCAGCCTATGACAATACGTTAGTGCCTTTATTGCTAGCAGAATTTCCTGATTTATGGGTCTTTGATGAGTTTCATATTTTTGGTGCCCATCAAGAAGCTGCCGTGCTCAATAGCTTGAGCTTTATTCGGCGATCGCAACAACGTAAACGACGATTTCTATTCACCTCTGCAACGCCCAAAGAGAAGTTTATCCAGCAACTTCAATCGGCTGGATTCCAAACTAAAATCATCACTGGAACGTATGCCAGCAGCGATCAACCTGGTTATCGACAGGTGCTGCAACCTGTGGAACTAGAGTTTGTCCAACTGAAAGGTCAAGATGTTCTAGATTGGCTAATGAGCCGCGCGGCTGAGATTCATGCAGCTCTGACCACAGAATCTCTTGGACGGGGGCTGATTATTCTTAACTCGGTGGCTCAGGCTGGACGAGTGGTTAGACGGTTAAAGACATTACTTCCAGATGTTGAAGTGCGAGAAATCAGTGGTCGAATGGATCGAACTGTTCGTCAAGAAACACAGGAAAAGCTCAGGAATTCTGAACAACCCGTTTTGGTTGTGGGTACGTCTGCGGTTGATGTTGGCGTTGACTTTAAAATCCATCTCTTAATTTTCGAGAGCAGTAACTCCGCTACCGTTATCCAACGATTAGGACGCTTAGGCAGACACGCAGGATTTACGAATTATAAGGCGATCGCCCTTTTACCCGAACATGCCCCGTGGATCTTGTCACGCTTACGAGAAGTATTAGCCGCAGATTCATCCATTGATCGGGAAATCTTACGAGATGCAATCATTGATGCCTTTGATCAACCCGCAGAATTTGAAGAATACTGTCGGGAATGGGGGGCACTTCAAGCACAAGGGATGCTTCAGCGCATGAGCCAAGATAACTGGAAGGTCATGGCGACGGTGCATGATCGCATCCTGCAAGATCTTCAGCCCTTGTATGGTTCAAAGCTAGATTCTGCAAAAAAATACTGGTATCAATTAGATCGAGATCCTCATCCTATTGCTAAAGTAATTCAAGCAGAACTTTTAAGGTTCCGTGGCAGCACTACGTTAGAAGCCGCTGTGTGGGACGAAGATCGCTTCTATACCTACGACCTGCTCAGGCTTTTGCCCTACACCTGGGTCGAAGTCCTGGAAGAATCTGAATTTTTAGAGGCAGCGCAAAAACAGGGACATCATGCATTTTCTTTCCAACATGCTCAGGTTCACCTTAAAGTTCAACGTTGGGTCGATGAACGCATTGATCTACGCTTGCGCTGTAGTCGAGATAGTAGCGAATTGCAATGCTGCGGCCTAATTTTGCTCAGTAGGCTCAAGATCGAGAACCATCCTCAATCAGACGTGATTAATTGCCTGAGCCGCAAACAAATTTTGGGTTTTCTAGTTCCTGTCGATGGGCGTAACGCCGCAAGTCATTGGCAAGTCAGCCAAATTCTTAAACTGGGTGCTTTATTTGGTTTGTATCGCCTCACCGATAGCTCCGAACAAACCTATGCCTGTGCCTTTAACCAGGACGCTCTCTTACTTAAAGCCCTGAGTTGGCGACTCAAAAAACTTTGCCGTAAAAGTACAGCTTCTCTCTTTTTCTAATTCCTTTTCTAACTCTTACCCATGACACTCCTCCAAACGCTACTGACGAACACTCTTACAACTCATCCCGACCCCATCCTTCAGGCATATATCGATCATGTGCTTCCTGCGATGGAGCAAGAATTTGGTTCCGTTTCTGCCCTCGGAGGTTCTGAAACGGTTCACCGCTATCGGTTAACGAAACAGGGCGATCGACATGCCGAAGAGAAAGCTCAACGTTGGGCAGAGCGTTCAGACCAAAATCTCTTAGTCCATGTTTTGAACGCAATACTGATTGCTTGGGAACTGTTGCAATTTCTTAGCTCAACCCAACAATTATCAGATGAAGAAAAGCGCTTACTCTGTTTGGGGCTAACGCTCCACGACTACAACAAGTATTGCAACGGACAAGAAGAAGATTCACCGAAAGCGCATGAGGTGGATGATATTATTCAGCTCTGCCAAGATCTGGGACAGAAACTCAACTTTTCTGGCTTCTGGTCAGAATGGCAGGACTACATCTCTGATATCGCTTTCCTGGCTCAGAATACGCAACAAAAAGTAGGAACTAATCCAGTCCCGAGTAATTGGTCTACCTTCAAAATCGCAGACAGTCGGCGGCTCAAAAATCCTTTGCGTCCGCTCCTCAGTTTTGGTGATATTGCCGTTCACCTTCAAGATCCAGCGGATATTGTGACTGAAACAGGAGGCGATCGCCTCCGAGAACATTTGCGATCGCTGCAAATTGACCGCAAGCTCATCTATCATCGTCTGCGCGATAGCACCGGACTCTTAAGCAGTGGCATTCATAATGCGGTTCTATATTTCACAGAAGCGCTAGACTGGCACCCCCTTTTATTCTTTGCCCAGGGCGTTATTTATCTCGCACCCTCCAATTCTGAAATGCCCGATCAAGAATCTTTACCGATAGCGCTCTGGGAACAAATCAGCCAGCTTTTGGGGAGTAAAATGCTAGGGGGCGATATTGGCTTCAAACGGGATGGCAAGGGGCTTAAAGTCGCTCCGCAAACCTTAGAGTTATTCAGTCCTGCCGAACTCATCCGCAGCTTGCCAGATGTCATTGTGGCGAAGGTCGGGAACACCAAGAATCCAGCAACCCTGAAACGTCTGCAATCTCTAGATTTGAGTGAGGAGAAAAGGCAGTTCCTAGAGCTAGGAGCCGATTTAAGGAGCGATCGCCTAGCTGAGTTAATCTTTCTAGCCCAAAAAGAGTTTTTCGGTAATAGCCCAGACTTCACGCCTTGGATACTCCAATCGCTCGGCATCCAAAACTACATCACCCCAGAAGAAACACAAATTCAATCCGGTGGAGTGAACTACGGTTGGTATCATGCGGCGGCTTGCTACGTTGCCCACAATGCCAGCCTGGATCTAGAGCAACTATCTGAGTGCCTCCAATCTTTATGCAATAATTTGGCAGACTGGGCAGAAGCCCACCACTTGCTACCGGAGCATCGTAGTCCAACCCGCGAGATCTTTTTGAGCTACCTAGCTCAATATCTGGAAGTATCAGGCTGGGAGCCAATGGAGGCATCCTTTGCAGAAGAGTTATCAACCTATGTTGCCGCCAAAACTAAAGCTGCTAAACAGCCCATCTGTTCTTTAAGTTCGGGGGAATTTGCCTCTGAAGATCAACTGGATTCGGTCGTGTTGTTTAAGCCCCAACAGTACAGTAATAAAAATCTGCTCGGGGGGCGACAAATTAAGCGCGGAATTTCTAAAATCTGGTCGTTAGAAATGCTGTTGCGCCAAGCAATTTGGGCCGCTCCAGCCGGAAAATTGGAAGAACAGCAGCCCGTTTTCTTATACCTTTTCCCTGCCTATGTTTATTCGCCTCAAGTAGCAAAGGCGATTCGGGTGCTGGTCAACGAATTGAAGCGAATCAATTTTTGGGAAATTCGCAAATTTTGGCAAAATAATCATCTTGATGCCCAAGCTTTACGCCATTACCCTTGGTTGGCAGATGACACCCAAGAAGCAGGACGATTTTCTGACAAAAACTATGGTCGAGGAGATAGACGGGATTTACCCTTTATGGCAATTACTTACACCACCACACGTGGTAAAACGACGACCGATGCTTGGATTGAACCTGCGTTCTTAGCAATTGCTCTTCCCTTTCTCTTAGGCATTAAAGTCGTGGCAACCGCCAGCCCTGCACCTCTCTACCACAGCGATCGTGAGTTCCGCGAGTCCGTCAAGCTTGATGGCCCAGCCAGTTTCTGGAACTCGCTGGGTCTACCTTCTTCGATACACCTTGAGGAATGGTTGCACGGTCGAGTGCAGCGCCTCGATCGCCTTCTAGAAAGATTGTTGATTGCCTACAGCATTCATTTAGATTGCGAGGGTGCGCCCCCTGATCCACGATGGCGATCGCTGCCCAACACCGTTCGGGAAATGACAACGGATGTTCTCAACATCTTTTCCCTTGCCGATGCTCACTTTCGAGACGGTAAAAGGCTTCCGAATGCTGAAGAAGTCAACCGTTATTGGCACTATGCTCAATTCTGGTCACAAGGAAATACCACCATGGAACATCAATTAGAACTGACGCAACGTTTGGTTAAATCGTATCGAACGTTTTACAAGGTTAGCGTCGGCGATTCGAGTCATGCTATTTTGCTGCCGCTCTCCAAGGCTCTAGAAATCATTCTTTCAGTGCCGAATGATTTGCCGATGGAAGACCTGATTTTTCAGGGAGCAGGACAACTACATGACGCGATCGAACGACAGAAAGTTTACACTCGACCCTTCATTATGGATAAATCCCAACCGAGTCTGACTCGCCAAGCTAATGAGCTACAGGCAATTCATTATTTCATGTCTACCTGCGTTAAAGAGCTATTTACGGGTCAGTACAAAGGCGATCGCGCTTTGCTGCAAGAAAACCGGAATCGCATTAAGTCTGGTGCAGAGTTCGCCTACCGTTGGCTGGCACTGCAAGAAAAGCAAGCTGCAACGCCTGAAGTCTGATTTTTAGTTTTTTCCATTCTCAATCTATCCTTGGAGTTATTTCAATGAGTATCCTCAAAACCATTTCCCCTCAGTTTCATGCAGCTTTCCCTCGGCTTGCAACGGGTAAATACATCCATTTCCTGATGGTGCGCCATAGCCAGTCTTTTCCTGTATTTCAGACCGATGGCGTTCTTAATACAGCTCGCACCCAGGCTGGACTGACTGCCGAGAACCGCGAGTCGATTAGTCGATTAGTCATGTTTAAGCGCAAACAGACGACCCCAGAGCGACTTACGGGGCGAGAGCTATTGCGATCGCTCGAATTAACCAGTGGCGCTGCGACTGAAAAAGATAAATTCTGTGAATACAACGGTGAGAACTCATGCAAGAAGTGTCCTGACTGCGTAATTTATGGATTTGCCATTGGAGATAGTGGCTCGGAGCGCTCCAAAGTTTACTCCGACTCGGCATTCTCGCTCAGCCCCTATGAAGTGTCGCACAAGAGCTTTACCTTCAATGCACCGTTTGAAGGCGGTACTATGAGCGAAAAAGGCGAAATGCGGAGTGCTATTAATGAGTTAGATCATGTTTTACCTGAAGTGTCTTTCCCCACAGTTGAAACATTGCGTGATCCAACGTTGGAAGGATTCATCTATGTGCTAGGTAACTTGGTGCGAACGCGACGCTATGGGGCGCAGGAGTCGCGCACTGGAACGATGAAGAATCACGTGTTAGGCATTGTGATAACGGATGGTGAGATCTTCAGCAACTTACACTTTACTCAAGCGCTGTATGATGCCATGAAAACTAAAGGATCGATCAATGCTCCGATTGAAGATATTCGAGCGGAAGCTGCTACGGTAGTCAATCATTTGCTGGATCGAGAACCTGTCCGCAAAACCCAGATCATCTTGGGGGAGCAACTCGAAGATTTATTAGATGAAGTCTCGGGAATTTACCAAGATGAAACCCAATTGAAGGCAACTTTGACCACGCTCTATCAGCAAACCCAGACCTATGCTGAAACTTATGGGGCGAGCGCAGGTAAAAAGAAGAAATAAAGCTTTTCCCCATCCGCCTCATTCAAGGGAGTCCCCATGTTTCTCTATCAATGTACTTTGACCTTACATGACAATGTTTTCTTTGCCACCCGTGAAATGGGGATTCTCTATGAGACAGAAAAGTATCTCCATAACTGGGCGCTCAGCTATGCTTTTTTTGAGAGTACCTATATTCCCCGTCCTTATCGACTGCAAGGCGTGAATGCTCAAAAGCCTGGATATTTGGATAATCAAAATGAGCAGAATTTGCTACAGCTCAATGATGCCGGAGTTTATGTTTTTCCGGCTCGACCCTTACAGTGGTCTTATCAGGTCAACACATTCAAAGCGGCTCAGGTCAACTACTATGGCAAGTCTAAACAGTTCGGGGATAAGGGCGCCGATCGCAATTACCCCATCAACTATGGACGGGCGAAGGAACTAGCCGTGGGCAGCGTCTATCGCACTTATGTGTTGGGGACAAGCCCCATGGTGCTGCCTCAATGGATTCGTTTGGGGAAATGGGCCGCAAAAATTCAGGTGCAGTCACTTTTGGTCGAAGGGATCAAGGTTTGTTCTGGAGAGTTTATCTGCACTCACCCATTGAATCCCATTGACTTACCTTCTAGTACTCGTCTTAATCTCTACAACCGGATTGTCATGCCGCCTGTGAGTTTGGTCAGTCAGGCACAGTTAGACGGCGAATACTGGAAGTTATCCGGAGGAACTTGTCTTCCTGCTAATGTCATTTATGGAGGTGGATATGTCCCTACCCCTTGAACCCTCAGATACTCTTCATGCGATCGCCATTCAACTTAAAGCGGGCGATCGTGGGTTTCTCCCTGCAACTCTGAACCGTGCCATCTATTCCCAGGTAATGACTTGGCTCAGTTGGAGTGATTCAGAGCTAGCCAACACGATTCACAATATGCAGGAATCGCCGTTGAGTATTTCAGGTTTACTAGGCTACCGCGATCGCCAGGGCGTGGAAGCAGGTGATGAATTCACGATTCGGATTGGGTTGCTAGATGGACGATTAATGCAGCCTCTCTTGGCGGGACTAGATAGTTGGGGAAATGAACCCATTGAACTGGCAAGATTTCCTTTTGTGCTGCGGGGTATTTATTCGATGCCCGGTAGCCATCCATCAGTGGGTTCATCTCAGTATCAAATCCTGTCAAAAACGCCTGGAAGTTCAGATGATATTACACTGCAATTTCTATCTGCTACCAGCTTTAAACAAAAGCAATTTGTTCAGCCGTTTCCGCAGTCTGATTATGTGTTTGGTAGCCTTTTAAGACGCTGGAATCGTTTTGCCCCTGAGCCATTGCAGTTTTCAAAAACTGAATGGGAAGGAATTGTGTCTGCTTATGACCTCAAAACCCATGCTCTCAAAATGGAAGGCGGAGCAGAGATTGGCTGTCAAGGTTGGGTGCGTTATCGTTTCCCTAATCCTGATCAGGCTCGCATTGCGACAATTTTGGCAAACTTTGCATTTTTTGCAGGCGTTGGACGTAAAACGGCAATGGGAATGGGACAAACTCAGTTAGGAGATTATGAATTGCTCGTACAGAATGAGCATCAGCCTAAACGAACTAGTTCTCCTCATCCCAAACGACGATGATGATTGAAAACTATCTTCCCCTGGCATATCTCAATGCTTGGGAGTATTGTCCCCGTCGGTTCTACTTAGAATATGAACTGGGCGAGATGGATGACAATGAACATATTATTCAAGGACGACATCTGCATCGGAACATCGATGAGGATTCGATTCGACAGGAAGGGAAAACGCGAATTTACCAACAGCAGTGGGTATGGAGCGATCGCCTTCAGGTCAGCGGGGTGATTGATGCGGTGGAGGAAACTCACGGACAATTGGTGCCGTTGGAGTACAAAAAGGGCAAGATGGCAAGCCATCTGAATGATCATTTTCAGCTTTGTGCGGCGGCGCTTTGTTTGGAAGAGCGCTTGGGGCGGGCAATCGTCTATGGTGAGGTTTTTTATCACGCCAATCGAAGGCGGCAGCGAGTGGAGTTTTCCGAGCAACTGAGACAGGCAACTGAGGATGCGATCGCGGCGGCTCAGCAGTCTGTTACTGGGTCAATGCCGCCCCCCCTTGATCATAAAAAGAAATGTCAATCTTGTAGTCTTCAGGGCATCTGTTTACCGTTTGAAGTGCGTCAATTACGATCGCTCTAGAATTTGAGAACTTTACCCCAACTTTTGCCATGTCTATTCTCTATGTGACTCAGCCTGATGCTGTTCTTAGCAAAAAGTATGAAGCGTTCACGGTGGCGTTAAAACAACCAGATGGTAGTTGGAAAAAGCAAGCGGTTCCGGCGCAAACGGTGGAGCAGGTGGTGCTGATGGGAAACCCGCAGGTGACGGGGGATGCAATGGTGTATGCGCTGGAGTTAGGGATGCCTGTGCATTATTTGTCAGGCTTTGGGAAGTATTTAGGTTCGGCGCTGCCGGGACATTCACGGAACGGTCAGTTGCGGCTGGCACAGTATGCGGTGTATGGAGATATGGTGCGGCGACTAGAGTTGGTGAAGGCGATCGTGGTGGCGAAAATTCATAATCAATCGGCGGTGTTGTATCGCCACAATGTGAAAGAGAATCCTTTAAAGCTGCGGAAGAGGATGGTGAAGAGTCAATCAACGATTGATCAGGTGAGAGGAATTGAGGGGTTGGCGGCGCGGGAGTATTTTGCTTGTTGGGCAGAGATGGTAGGTAAGGATTGGTATTTTGAGGGACGCAATCGTCGTCCGCCGACTGATCCGGTTAATTCACTATTGAGCTTTGCCTATGGCTTGTTGCGGGGGCAGGTAACGGCAGCGGCTCATATGGCGGGGCTTGATCCTTACATTGGTTATTTGCACGAGGTTCATCATGGGCAGCCTGCGATGGTGTTGGATTTGATGGAGGAATTTCGGGCGTTGGTTGCGGATAACGTGGTGTTGTCGGTGTTACACAATAAGGAGATTCAGCCGAAGGATTTTACAGAAAGCCTGGGAGCCTATCGGTTATCAGACCCGGGTCGCAAGACCTTTTTGCAGGCGTTTGAGCGCAAGATGATGGATGAGTTTACGCATCCGGTGTTTGAGTATCGTTGTAGCTATCGACGGGCAATCGAGTTGCAGTCTCGGTTACTGAGTCGTCATCTTCAGGAGGGAATTCCTTATAAGCCCTTGACGCTGCGATAGATTTATTTGCTAGTTCTGTATCTTTTGTTGTGCTGTGACGACTTCTGCTGTCGTCTTTTTTAGATAACTTGGAATAGATTTGCTAGTTCTGTATCTTTTGTTGTACTGTGACGACTCTTTTCTATTTAATTATCTACGATTTACCAGATAGTAAGGCGGCGAATAAACGACGTAATCGGCTGCATAAAATGTTGTCGGGGTATGGTAAGTGGACGCAGTATAGTGTATTTGAGTGCTTCTTGACAGCGGTGCAGTTTGCGAAGTTGCAAATCCAGATGGAGAAGTTGGTGAAGCCAGATGAAGATTCGGTACGGGTGTATGTATTAGATGCGGGATCTGTGCGAAGAACTATTACGTATGGGTCGGAGAAGCCTCGCCAAGATAAGGTTATTATTCTATGATGATTGGGGCAAGAGCAATTTTTTGGCAAACCGAAGCGGGGTCGAGAACCCTGGGAGGTTCGCCAAAATCGTCAGAACCTAGACAAGTGAATACTTTCAAGGCTTATTCTCTACCCGAAAACCCTTTTTTCAGTGAGATTTTAGGAGGCAGAAGTCTCTACTCAGTGAGCTTTGCCAAAACCCTCTCCAGGATTCTTGCTCTGCAATGGGTCTGGGGGGCGGACTTTCCATGTTATGAATCCCGTTCGCGGGACTGAAACGATCCAAATGACTTGCCCATGCAATCCGTCAATGTGCTTTCCATGTTATGAATCCCGTTCGCGGGACTGAAACATGCTCGTGCGCCACATTCCCCTTAAATTCTTCCTCTTTCCATGTTATGAATCCCGTTCGCGGGACTGAAACACTTCTGCAACAGTATGGAGGTATTGAATCCCCACCTTTCCATGTTATGAATCCCGTTCGCGGGACTGAAACCCCTCGCAGGGAACAGCCAGCGCGATAGAACCCGCAACTTTCCATGTTATGAATCCCGTTCGCGGGACTGAAACTTGTGAACGCAACTCGGAACGATATAGCGAACGCAACTTTCCATGTTATGAATCCCGTTCGCGGGACTGAAACATCTGAGGCGCAAACGTGCCACTACCACCGCCCACACTTTCCATGTTATGAATCCCGTTCGCGGGACTGAAAC
>Ga0105044_10012108_pt1 | contig 11731 bp, 4 predicted proteins | sample MAT01_FD_78092 | JGI IMG/M metagenome (GOLD analysis project Ga0105044, IMG submission 78092) | Freshwater microbial communities from Lake Fryxell liftoff mats and glacier meltwater in Antarctica - MAT-01 | ecosystem: Environmental > Aquatic > Freshwater > Ice > Liftoff microbial mat | place...
AGCAGCCAGGTGTTGGCATGGGAGGGTACGCCGTCAATTTCATTGTAGGAAGGCATGACATTCAGCGCGTGGCCGTCTATGATGCACTTTTTAAAAGGCGGCAGGAACTGCTCCAGCACCGTACGGCGCGGAGTGGCAGCGGGAGCGATGTTGTTGCCGCCTTCGGGTTGGCCGTGCCCGGTGATGTGCTTCAGGGTTGCCATCACATGCTGGTTGTCAATACGTCCGTTGTTGCGCCCCTGGAATCCGCGCACGGCAGCGAGACCGATTTCACCGGCGAGGTAAGGATCTTCGCCGTACGTTTCTTCCGTGCGCCCCCAACGCGGATCGCGGGTCACATCCACGACCGGCGCCAGCACCAGGTGGTTGCCACAGGAGCGGGCTTCGCGGGCAGCTACATCGAAGGCGCGCTCGACCAGCGAACGGTTCCAGGTGCTGGCCAGCCCGATGGCCTGCGGGAAGGCAGTCGCGTCGCGGGCCACATAACCGTGCAGGCTTTCTTCGTGCATAATCGCCGGAATGCCCAGGCGGGTGTTTTCGCGGAGGAACCGCTGGACATCGTTGCAGTAACGAACGGTCTCTTCTGTGCTCCGGCTGGGGAAGGTGCCCACACCGCCGAGCGGTTCTTTGGGCCGGGCGATCTGACCGATGCCCACGGGCATGTAGCGGACCGCAGAGTCTGCCACAAACTGGCCGTTCGCATCCATGAAGCGCCGGGCAGCGAACCAGAGACACTGTGTCTGGGCTACTTTCTCATCGAGCGTCATGCGGGCAAGCAGGTCGCGGACCCGCCGCTCAACGGGTTGCTGAGGGTCTTTGTAGATCGGTTGACCAACACCGGACGGGTTGCTGTTGGAGGAAATGTTTTTGGACGCGCTGGAGCAAGCCCAAGGGAAGATCAACAACAAAAAGTAAAAAAAAAGCGCAAGGTGGCGCATGGATTTGGTGCGTGGTTTTGGATTGCTGTCACAAAATTCGCCATTGGCGGAAATCGGGGTCAAGGTATGTCGAGAAAAAATTTTTTGAGCACCGATGCTTAAAATTTGCTCTTTCTGACAGGTTGAGTCTGCAAAATTTTTGGTAGATTTCACCAACGATCTCGTTTCAGCCTGCTGTCTTGCTGGCGCAGGTTGACTCGACAAATAAAAATAGTAGAACAATTGGAAGAAGGCATGTAGATTTTAAAAAACTGCTTTACTTCGCTTCTGCTTCGACGGCAGTTTTTGACACAAGTTGTTGACTGTGAATGTTATTATCAAATTCTATCCACCATCTGAAACGCTCCATCTTGCCATTTTAATCCGGATGCCCATTCGGGCGCTTATCATTTTTTTACCAAATCAATAATTCTTTCTATGAAAAAAGTCCTACTTGGGCTGGCGCTCCTGCTTATGAGCGCCACGCTGGCTTTGGCCCAGCGCACCGTGACCGGTAAGGTTACGGATGAGAACGGAGAAGCGCTCGTCGGCGCCACCGTCTCCGCACCCGGCACGACCGCCGGAGCAATTACCGACATCAATGGCGTCTATCGCCTGGACCTGCCGGCTACTGCAACCACCCTTCGCTTCACGTACACGGGTTACAATGCGCAAGAGATGGCCGTTGGCTCCTCCAACGTGTACAGCCCTCAGATGGTTACGGATGCGTCAAGTTTGCAGGAAGTCGTAGTGGTGGGCTACGGTACGCAGCAAAAGCGAGACATCACAGGCAACATCTCTACCGTGAAGGGAGAAGACCTGCCAGGGCTGCCTGCTCAGAGCTTCGACCAACTGCTGCAAGGCCGTGCTGCCGGGGTGAACGTGAACATACCGAACGGGGTGCTCAACAACCCGCCAGTATTCCGTATCCGAGGCATCAACTCCATCAACCTCAGCTCCTTTCCGCTGGTAGTCATTGACGGAGTGCCCACTTTCACAGGCGATTTTTCCGGCAACTCTGCGGCCAGCAACCCGCTCTCTAACCTCAATCCGAATGACATCGAAAGCATAGACATTCTGAAAGATGCGTCGGCGACTGCCATTTATGGCTCGCGGGCTAGCGCGGGGGTGGTACTCATCACCACCAAGCGTGGCAAGAAAGGCAAGACCCGGGTGAACTACGACGGCTCTGCTGCTTGGACACAAGCAACGCGAGTGCCGGAAGTGCTCAACGCACAGCAATACGTAGAGATCAAAAACGAGGGTGCTGCCAATGCCGGCCTGGTCGGCCCGCAGTTTTTCCTCGACTCACTCAACGGTCAATTGATTGACACGCGCTGGGCAGACTATATCTACCGCACCGGTTTTTCGCACAATCACGGATTGAGTTTCTCCGGCGGTAGTGATCAGACGACTTACTTCCTTTCGCTGGGCTATACCAATCAGGAGGGGATGATCGTAGATAATACGTTTGAGCGTCTGTCATCGCGCCTCAACCTCGACCACAAGATCGGCAAGCGCATCAAGCTGGGCGCTACGGTGGGCTTTGGCAAAAATCGCACTGCCGCACCCAACACGGGCTCTCTGAACGGTCAGGCGTTCAACACCTCCGGCCTGGGCCGCCTCGCGTTTGTGACAGCACCCAACATCAGCCCGTATAATGCAGACGGGTCGTACAACATCAATTCGAACAACCAACCCGGACGTGGCAAAAACAAGCAACAAGTCGGTTTTGCAAACCCGATTCCCATCATTGACAATAACTCGTTTACATCAGATGCCAACCAGCTTCAGGCTTCTGTCTATGGTCAGTTGGAACTCCTCAAAGGGTTGTACGTAAAAACTCAGTACGGTATTGACAACGTGAACGTAGAAAGCCAATCGTTCCAATATGCAGGGCATGGCGACGGCTTCGGCACCAATGCCCTGGCGTCCAACAGCGTGTTCAGAAACGAGCGTTGGAACTGGCAGAACATCCTGAACTTTGACCGCTCGCTGGGTGGCAACAACAACATCGGCGTGGTAGTCGGCACCGAACAGCAAGGCACGACCACAGAAGGCTGGGGCGCACAACGCACGCAGGCCGGCGACCCGTTCTTCACGTCCTACCAGGGGCTGTTCACGACCATCAACCCAATCGCTAACTTCCAGAGCGAGAACTATCTGCTCTCCTACTTTGGTCGTTTGAACTACGACTTCGACAAAAAATACTACCTCTCGGTCAACCTCCGCCAAGATGAGTATTCGGCGTTCGCAGAAGGCCAAAAGCGCGGCACCTTCTGGGGCGCATCGGCCGGTTGGGCCATTTCGGAAGAAAAATTCTGGCAAGACCTCTTCGGCACGAAGTTCAACTATTTCAAACTCCGCGGCAGCTACGGTATAGTGGGCAACAACAACGGCCTCGGCGACTTCGCTTCGCAGGGCCTGTTCAACTCCGCGCTCTACGGCGCGTCGCCGACCATCTTTTACTAGCAGGCCGGCAACGCTCAACTTTCCTGGGAAACCAGCAAAAAAACGGATGTCGGTGCGGTGTTCGGTCTGTTTGGCGACCGGCTGCAAGGGGAGATCACCTATTACGAAAACTTGGTGGACGGCGTAGTGCTGCCTGCTCCCCAGGCTCCGTCGAAGGGCATTCCGGGCAACTCGGTGCTCATCAACGTCGGATCTTTCGTGAACAAAGGCTGGGAATTCGGTGTCGGCGGCACGATCGTCCGTTCGGGTAAATTCTCCTGGCAGTCTAATATCAACTTTACCACTTCCAACAACGAGGTGCTCGAACTGGCACAAGGCAACTCGGACATCACGGGCGCAACCGGCGGTCTCGAAACGGCCAACATCATCCGCGTTGGAGAATCCATCGGCAGCCTCTATGTAGTGCCCACCGCAGGCATCAATCCGGACAATGGTCGTCGCATCTACATCAAGCGCGATGGCACCAAAGTGCAATACAACCACGTCGTGCCGACCGGACAGTCGCGCTGGACGACGCTTGACGGTGCTACCGCTTCTGCTGCTTCGGTGGCAGCAGACGGCGTGATCTACGGCCCGACGCTGCCTACGTGGTTCGGCGGCTGGGACAACACGTTCACCTACGGAAGTTTTGACCTGAATGTGCAGTGCAACTACGCAGGCGGCAACTATGTGTACAACGGCTCTAAAGCCGGTCTGCGCGACCAGCGTTTCTGGAACAACCACACCGACGTACTCGACCGCTGGACGGAGAACAACAAAGACGGCTCTATCCCCCGCGTCGTGTTCGGCGACAACGTGTCAAACGGCTCCTCGTTCCCCATCTCGGAAAACGTGGAAAAAGGTGACTTCCTTCGCATCCGCAACATCACACTCGGCTATCGCCTGCCTGCTTCCATGCTGGATCGGAGGGAGATCGCCAGCCTGCGCGTATTTGCCAGCGTGAACAACGCTTTCCTGTTCACTAACTACTCCGGTACCGACCCGGAAGTATCTACCAACGGCAACAGCAATACCGCTCCAGGGGTAGATCGCAACACGGTCCCGATGCCGCGCACCTACACTGTAGGAGTGAGCCTCGGACTGTGATGGAGTGAGAAAGTGAGTGCGTGAAATACCGCTCGTTTCCCTCTATCACGACAAACATTTTTAACTTTTTTGAAGAAAAAAAATATGCAACTATATAAAAAATCCATCATCCTGCTGGTGGCATTGGTAGCGTTGATGCTGCCCAACGCCTGCCAGAAAGATAAGCTCGATCAAGAGCCTAAAAACCTCTTCGGTGAAGGGGCCATTTTCGATACCCCCGACCGCTTCCTCAGCCTCGCCAATGGCTTGTACGACGCGATGAAAAGCGGCAACTTCTATGGTGGCCGATTCATCGTGTACGGCGACATCCGCGCTGAGGAGTTTCTCAACGAAACAGGCAACGGCGTGACCGGCCTGCAAACGTGGAACCACACGCTGGTAGAATCGAGCAACGAGGTAAACAACCTCTGGAACGCGATCTACTACTGCATCAACAGCTGTAATATCTACATAGCTGGGGTGGAAGCAAACAAGGCTGTACTGAACAACGATGTGTTGGCATCCAATTATATCGCCGAAGCCCGCTTCATCCGCGCCGTGTGCTATCACAGCCTGCTGCAACTCTACGCCCGACCCTATGCCGATGGCAATGGCTCCAAGCCCGGTGTGCCGCTCCGCCTCCGTCCGGAGACCAGCGCAGGTAACAATGACCTGGCGCGCAGCACCGTCGCACAGGTTTCTGACCAGGTTCTGGCCGACCTTGATTTTGCAGCTGCCAACCTGCCCGACAAATACGCTACAGGTTTGTTGAACGTCACACGGGCTCACAAAAACTCGGCCATCGCATTCAAAACGCGGGTGCTGATGGGCTTGGGTCGCTACGCCGATGTGATCACGGAAGCCAACAAGATTGTACCGGCTGCTGCACCGTTCAAAGCAGCAACGGGCGTGGCGCATGAGTTGCAGGCCAACGTGAAAAATGTATTCACGACGCCGTACACGACGACCGAGAGCATTTTCTCTATGCCGTTCACTTCCAACGATTTGCCTGGTACCCAGAACGGTCTCGGCAGTTACTACAATCCAGGACCGCGTGGTATTGGCGACTTCTCGCTGAATAAAGCAGGCATCATCGGCGATAGTGTGAACTTCAAAGTGGCGGATGCCCGTCGTCAATTCACCCTTGTTGTGGGTGCTAAAGTGTATCTCAATAAGTTCCCGGCTGGCGCCGAGCACACGGACTATGCACCGGTGATCCGTTACGCCGAAGTAATGCTCAATACCGCAGAAGCCATTGCCCGTACAGCCGGTGTGGACCAACGCGCGATTGATTTGCTCAACGCCGTGCATGGCCGCTCGGAACCTACGAAGGTTTATGTGGCTGCCGACTTTGCCGATGGTGCTGCTTTGGCTGCTGCTATCCTGAGAGAGCGCCGTATTGAAATGCTCGGAGAGGGTTTCCGCTCGTTCGATAGCATGCGTTTGCTGGTTCCGATCCCGGGAAAAGCCAACGTGGCGACCATCAATACGGACAATCCGGATTACATCTGGCCGATTCCAACGGGCGAGTTGCTGGCAAACAAATTGTGCGAGCCGAACCCGTAGGAGAGCACCTAAATGGAGGTTTGTGTTTAGGGAAAGTGTGCAGTTTTTCGTACGAAAAACTGCACACCTTCACCTTCCCTAAACACAAACCTCCACTATTCATAAAAATTTAAAGTGCCTGGCGTGATTTGTCGCGTCGGGCACTTTTAGTTGAAGCCGTCCTCGCTGCTTTTTTGTCTTTCTGACGGAATCCGTCCACGTCAAACGCGTTGTTGAACTGATCCTATTCACATCGAGGGTGCCAAGCGGACATAGTTTTGTATTCAGTCGCCTTTCAGTCGGCATCTTCTTCGCAGTTCATTTTATCGAATCATCTTTCGCACAGCGCTTTCGCGCTCCGTTTCCAGGCGGTAGTACAACATCCCGGTTGCTTCGCCCAGTATCGCCCGGTCCAGTAACGTCGTGTGATAACCTTTTGAAAAATCGCCGCGCTGCGTCCAGACGGTCCGTCCCAGGTCGTCGAACACGGTCAGCGTTGCTGTTGCCGCCTCTGGCAAATGAAAGCCGATGGTGGTGGTTTTCACAAACGGATTGGGTTGGTTTTGATACAATTCAAATCCCACACGGCCCATGGTCACGCCTTCAGGTGAATGGAAGCGCAAGGCGATGCCTAGTTTCTCAGATGGATAAGCGGTTGAATAGGCTTCGGCCCTTGTGATCCGGTTGGACACGGCCAGCAGATCGCTCAGCCGCCCGCTCGTGGTTGCGCGGTATTTTACCCGAAACGATCCGGTTGTGGCGGTGGCAAAATTGGCCGAAACCGTGAGCGCACTTGGAAAAATGCCAAAATTGCTGATATCCAGGTGGTTGTCAGGCAACACTTCCAAAATATCCAGCCCCGGCGTGTTCAGAGTGAATTGAAACCCCGACACGGGTTCAGCGGCCAGGAAAGTCACCTCGAAAACATCGCCTGTCTTTACGGGTTGGTTTTCCACGTCCATTAAAAGAGTTGTGGTTGTCCGGTTATCCAGGCTCGTGAACGTGTTTGCCACTACCGAGCCGTTCACATCGCCAATTTTGACTGCCACAAAATCCTGCTGAAGTGCGTCCTGCTGCACATCAGCGAGTGAGATGAATTCGGGGAAAGCAGTTTTGAACGGATTGAGCGAATCGGAAAATGTGAAGGCATGATCCACAAAGCGCCAGGCCGTGTTGTTGGGTAGTTCAGTATAAATGCCGAGGATGAGTTTGCGCAGTTCCACGATGTCGAAGGTGGTGATAGAACCCGAACGGTTGGCATCGGCTGCGATCATCCGGTAAGGTGATTCGAGTGGCTCCAGGCCGAGGATGTGCTTGGAGATCAATACCAGGTCGTAGGTGCTTACTCCGTTGAGTGGATCGTTGTCTTTGGTGGGCGTCAGGGTCAGGTAGGTGGCGGGCGGTATTTTTTGGGCAAAATCAAACATGCCGGCCGCATCAGTCAGCGTTGAAAAATCGAACTGGGAAGTTGTCGGGCTCGTGCCAGTTACTTCGACTTGGGCTTCTTCCAGACCTGCGCCCGCTTCGGTTTTCAGGACGCCTGCCAGGCTGACATTGGTCGGGCAATTACCCAGATTATCCTGCATCAGCAGGTAGGTCAGACAAAAATCAACATTGCCGGCCAGGTCCATCGCCCAAAGTTCTACCGGTTGCTGACCGAGCTCCGTGCAGTCAAATGTGATGCTGGTAACCGGGTCGCCTGCCGCGTCCACCGGGAATCCAGCGCCTTGCCCGGACTTGCGGATCGCGTAGCGCAGCCGGTTGGCAGGAGTACAGTTATCGGTGCCGTATTGCAGGAAGTCACTGGCCCAGAGTTGAATCATACCGGTCGGCATGATGTTGGCGCTCAGGCCATTGATACAAACCACCGAGGGTGCTTTGCAATCTTTGACGGTGAAATTATATTCACAAACCCGCTCGTTTCCACAGCCGTCTTCCACGATCCACTTGATTTTATGGGTGCCGTAAGGTAGTTCCGGAACGATATAATTGTTGGGCGCCAGTAACGTATTCCAGCGCAGCGCAGCGGTCACTTTTTTGCCTACGGTGGTGGTTTGCAGGGCGAACTGATACTTCTGGTTGCCGGGCAAAGCGCGTCCGTCAAAGGTGCGAACTGCTCCACCCGTGAAATTCGGGTTCGCAGCATTCCCGAAATGCACCGTGCCGGGTGCAGGCACGTCGCTGCTGTTGACCACCGTTTCCAGGTCGCCATCATTGTCCAGATCGAAGAAAATCAGGCAACGAAAATTGACTGCATTGCCAGTACAGGCGTCCGTGGCTGTGATGTGCAAATCCGCAGGGCCTTCGCAAAGGTCGTGGCTTTCGGTGGTTGGGTCGTACCAGGGAGCGTCGTTCCAAAGCGCCGGATCGTTGGCGGTGAGGTCGCAGGCTACGACAGGACTGGCGGGGCAGTTTTCAATCACAGGGTCCTGAGCGTCTACCACTTTGATGATTTGCACATATTTATAACAGTTGGTGTAAGGGTTCCAGTAATCGCTGTAATTGGTCGGACCCGTCGCCGTCGGGTTTTGTTTGATGATCGTCGGTACCCAGGCACCGGTAGCATCCGGCGGCGCGATGATGGGGCCGCGTATATTGTTGGGATCCAGGGGGTTGTCGCTCGGTTCTGGATTGGGGATTTCCGTGCAGGGTTGCAGCGGATCGTAATCGCACCAGTTGATGATCTTCCAGGTGCGGAGGATTTTGAAGCAGGCATCCGGTACTAAAGTGAACACTTCATCAGAAAAAGAAGTCCCTACCAATTCGCAGTCTCTATTGAAAAAAGTCGGGCTGCCGTAGTTGCCGGTGCCGTCGCACGTTTTGATCACCACATCGTTGGGCAAGCGCAGGTAATAATCGGCCTCATAGGTGACGATGACGCGCTGGGTGCATTGACTGCTGTTGCCCGCACAATCGAACACACGAAATGTGCGAATGATGGTGCCCCGGTTGCAGATCGAATCGAAGGCATTGTAATTCGCGGTAGCCGTTATGGTGTCCAGGCAACAATTGTCCACACCGGTCGCCATACCGTATGCCCAGAGCGTGGGATCGAAATTTTCGCAGACCACCGTCGTATGAGCGGGTGGTTCGCAAACGGGTTTTACTTTGTCTTCCACAAAGACCTGCACCATGCACGCATTCGTATTGCCGTTGCAGTCGGTGGCTCGCATCGTCACCATGATCGTGTCGCCCGCGTCGGTGCAGCAAAACTCGACCGACGGACCGAAGTCGTCGAATTCACCGACGCAAGTGCCCAGTGGCCGACGCGCTTCGAATAAGAGGGCGCAGCAATTATCTTTCGAGCCGTTGTCGAAAGTAGTGGCGAAGATTTGCGCTTTGCCGTCCAGGCCCAGTGCCACCTGGGTAAACTCATTGCAAGCCATCGAAGGCGGGGTCTGGTCTTGCACCACCAGGTTGAACGAACAGGTGGTCGTATTGCCGCAATCGTCGTCCGCCTGGTATTGTACCAGATGGGTTCCGGTGGGCAGGCAGGGCGTGTTTCCAAACAACGCAAGCGTATCAGGATTCCAGAGGTTGTTTCCAATGAAGTCAACGAAAGAACCACCAACAGTATGGACAGCGATCGGATCATTGGTGGAAAAATCGCGCACGGTTACTTTTGCGGTAATCCCATGCAGCCGCGAACAATGGTCCGACATCACCAAATCCGGCAGGTTGACGGTGACACAACAGGTATAAGGATCAGTGCCGACGATCCATTCGGTCGGACATTCGAAGGTCGGCCCGGCATTGTCCAACACCTTGATGATCTGCGTGTAATATTTCGGATTGATGTCCGGGACACTCGGCTGACACCAATCGTACACCGTCCAGGTGCGGATGATCTTGTAAGTGCCGTCGCATACTGGCAGCGTGTGGTCGGCAAATACCGCGTTCAACTGGCAGAACCCCGCGCCGGGAAACAACGGTAGTTTTTTCCCAAATTCCGAGAAGAACGGGACTCCCGTTACAGAAGGATCGGTATTCGGGTTTTGGCAAGACAACGTAGTGTCTAATGGAAATTGCACCTCACCGACGTGTCGGCGTTTGATGTAAATATTCTGGGAACAGGTAGCAAAATTGTTGTGCGCATCCTGCGCCTGCCACGAGCGCACCACGTAAGCGCTCAAATCGGACACACCGTTGAAACCTGTATCGCAAGGCAAATCATGCTCCACATCCTTCCAGGTGAGCGTGTGGACGATGCAGTTTTCCTGCACGGCAGGATAAGCAGCAGCCAGGCCGAGGGTAGTTTTCAGATAGGAAGGACTGTGCTCCGGTACGGCACACGACACGGTGATGTTGGCGCAAGTCACCACCGGCGGCCATTTATCTTCCACGACTATTTTGCCGCCACAGCTGTTGCCGCTGCAATTGTCTACGACGCGATACGTCAGTTTTTGCCCGATCAGGGCGCAATTCACCACATTGCCGAAGGATTGGCCCGCTGCGTTGGTTACGTTCACCGTGTAGAAACCATTGAACGGATGCGTGCCATCCAACACCATATCGCTGTTGAGCGCTACAGTGCCGCTGGCATTGAGCGACACATTGACGTTGTTGTTGCAGACCAGCGCCTTGGGGGTGTACACGAATACGGTGACCTGATCGGTGGCAGTACAGCCATTGGCATCCGTTACTTTCAAGGTGTAATGCGTGGTAGCAGGCGGCGTGGCCGTGGTGGCGCAGTTGGTCAGACTGCTCAACCCGGTGAAGGGTTGCCAGAGGCAGGAAATGCCGCCACTGCCTTGCAGCACGACATCTTCGCCGGGACAAAGTCCTGTCTCTGCACCGGCACTGGCGACCGGCGCGGGGTAAACCGTGACTGTGACGGAGGCGCTGGAAGTCCCGCCGTTGTCATCTGTAACAGTTACCTTGTAGATGCCGGAAGCCGCCGGAGTGGGGTAGGGGACGGACGGGTTTTGAAAGTTGGAACTAAAACCGTTCGGGCCCGACCACAACCATTGAATGGCGGAACTACTGCTTTCGGTGAATTGCAATATTGGCACCCCGGCACACAAGGGCGCATTGCTGGTAATGATCGGGATGGATTGGGCAAACAGAGAATCGGTCGAAAGAAAAAGGCACACGACTAACCAGATCGTGCCCGTACGGGTACAACTTTTCATAAAGAAGAATGCTTGCTGCTCCGTGGTGATGCGGAAAATACCGAGGGATTAAAGAAAAACGGGATGCTTATGCAGGTGGTGAGAACCTGAATGAAAGATGGATTAGCGACATCGAGCGATGCCGGGGGTAAAAGTAGTGTGAAAGGTTAGATTTGATGCAACATAAAATTCATAAAATATGAAAATTTAACTTAACAGGGGGTGTTTGGCAGATGAACGGCGGGAATGGTGAGTTTATGGGAAAATGAAGTTAGAAATGGATCAGGGTTTTCCCGGAGTGAGGTGTTAAAACACGCATTGCGCTGTATTCTGTCACCGTTTTTTACTGGGCTACCCACACCGAAAGCAGTGTACCAAAAAAATGGTAAAAAAAATAGATGTAAAGCCCGTTTTCTACAATTCAGTGGTTTAGTTTTGCATCAAACTTCAGACGACCGCCTGTATTCAATTGCTTCATTCCTATGAAATGAATACTGGCTTAGGAACGCGGCACCAATAACTTAGTCATTTGATGCCACCCTTTGTTCCATCATACGGCGGCTATTTTTCTTTAAATAGCCCCACTATTCGCAGAAAAATAGTGTTGTCTGATGAAAAAAT
>Ga0105044_10012109_pt1 | contig 11730 bp, 11 predicted proteins | sample MAT01_FD_78092 | JGI IMG/M metagenome (GOLD analysis project Ga0105044, IMG submission 78092) | Freshwater microbial communities from Lake Fryxell liftoff mats and glacier meltwater in Antarctica - MAT-01 | ecosystem: Environmental > Aquatic > Freshwater > Ice > Liftoff microbial mat | place...
AGGCGAGCGACCGCCTACAAAGAAGCCAAACCAAAAAGCATCGTCTAGCATAAAAACACTGCCGAAACCATTTTCAACAGCCCAGCGTTAGCCCCGGTTTTCGACGGTGACTAGAAATCTGCCGGTCGCCTAAGAAACCCGCCAGTCGGCGAAATCCGTTGGAATCATGTCCAAAACCCGGTCGGACTTGTGATCTGACGACAGAGGCAGGTTCAGTATTGTCATTCAGACGCCCTGCCATTTCCGAAGCGACTTATGAGGAGCAATCACATGCCCATGAACGGCCGAACTGGAATCACTTGCCGCGATAGACAGACCATCTATCGCACTGTGGTTGCAATCATTGCATTACTGTTGTTTAGCCCGATCGTGGAAGCAGGCAGCCAATCCTCCGCTGGAGACGTTTGGGTGGCAACAATCGCGGTGGACAAGTACCCAAAACTTCCATCGAGCAAGCAACTTCGCTTTTGCAAAAACGATGAAGAAATGCTGGTCTCCCGCCTCCGTGAGGGAAATCGAATGCCATTAGATCACCTTTGCCGTTTCAGGACTGGTGGCCCTCTCAAGGAGGAGCCCACCAAAGAGAACATCGAAACGGAGCTGCCACAGTTTCTATCTCAGGCCCGCTCTGAGGATGTGGTGATAGTCTTCGTGTCACTGCACGGAACACGCATCAAACTGGCGAACGGCCAGTATTCTACATGCCTGCTGCCCCAGAACGCAGACCCAGAGCATTTGACAGAAACCTCCATTCCACTCAGCTGGCTACGTGATTTGCTGTGCACTCAGGTCAAGGCCAAACGAGTCATGGTCATCATGGACGCCTGCCATTCTGGTGGAATTCGCCCTTCGGAAGATACGACCAACGTCCCCCTGCTTCCTACGACAACGCGAGACATTCGAGTCACCTTTGAACAATCGCAGGCGGACTCTTCCAGCCGCAGTATTTACGTTTTGACGAGTTGTGATACGGACGAAGTTAGCCTCGAAACCCCCGACACCAATCACGGATTATTCACGCACTGGCTGATCTGCGGCATGGATGGTGCCGCCGACCGGAACGAAGACGCCATCGTCAGCATGGACGAGCTTTTCGGATTTACCTGTGACATGGTTCCTCGTTCTGCAGAATATTATTCGCAGGCGACGAAAAAGCCCGTCACGCAGCAACCCCAACGAATTTTGCTGGGCACCAATCATGGAGACATTCCTCTGCTGGCTCTGACTCCTCAAAATCCGGAGACAGCATTTCGTAGACTGGCCGTCGGGATTGACAGCCTTGTCCGGCACAGTCTTGTGCGGATGCAGGATCGACCTGCACGTCAGCCTTTGATCATGCTGGCCGAGCTGAGTCCGGAGCGGATAGGAGACCCTTCAGTACCCGAGTTTGGTGCCTTCCCCATGATCTGCCGTCAGAAGATCGAAGACTGTTTGCTGGAACGGGTGAGCAAACTTCCTTCTCAGTTCACCTACGGCGTTGCCGATGCTCGCGCAATCGAGATGAGGCATCGTGATATTGCATTGGTTGACTTACAGGAAGGCAGGATCCAGAACGGAGAGCTTGATGCCGTTGTGTTTGGGACCTTCCGTCGTGAAGGGCAGCCTGGATCGGCTGATGACCCCGATCGCCTCTGTATCACGATCAGGGTACGACATACCGGGACAGGCGCATTGATTGGCCTGCTGAGGGTATCAATTCCGATTGATCAACATTTTCTCGTAATGTTCAGTGGTTCGAATGATCAGAGATTACCCGCGGTCGCAGGGAATGCGTCCGCAATCCGACCGCAGAAAGTGGACGCGATGGTCACAGCGTTGCCAATCCTGGCGGTTGACCAATCAACAGAGACTCTTCAGGAACAGGTCGCACAGCATCAGGCGTCTTCCGAAGATCATCCTTTCTTTCATCCCACAGAAGCGACCTTGCTGGTCAAGGTCCTGCAGAAAGCCCCAAAAGAATCGTTTTCTGAGGTTCACTGGAATACAAGTGATCCACGAAATCCAAATCTGCTGTCCTTCACGACGCGTAAAGGTCATCAGATTGCGATGGAGCTGACAAATCAGACGAACGAACCCGTGGCGGTCATTGTTCAGATCGACGGAGTCAATCAGATTGGCCGCAATGTCGCCGAGCCTTCAAGGTCTTGTTACTGGTCTGTTCAGCCACGAGGAATGTTCACGATTGATCAATGGATGGACCGTCCGGACATCAAACCTCTGGAGGGTTCATTTAGCGTGGCGGGAGGACAGCTGATTGTCTCGGCTCCCCCGGAATCAGTGGCCGGGCGAAAGAAAGTGTCGGATCGACTGGGAGAAATTCGCATCGTTGTTTACGGAATGAAACCAGTAACGGAACGCGACAACAGGTCAATTGTGGATGACAGACTGGGTATCTCCGAATCAGCCAAGCAGATCTCAAAGACGTATCCAGTAGACCGCACCCGGATCATTGACGTCAACAAACACAAAGCCACCTACGTTATTCGGTATTATCAGGATTCGGCTGTTCAGAAGATGGCCAACAATTAGGCCTTCGGGCCTGATATTCCGCCGGACGATGATCTTCAGCGCGCGTAACGCATGCACCCAACCCCTCCGAAGCGAGATCGCGCCTCGGAGGGGTTCTTCGTTTAGCAATGCAATGAATCGCATGCATTCGACAACCGGATGTTCTCAGGAACGCAGCTGGGTTGTCGCCAAACGCAGAAAATTTTAATCAAGCGTTAATTGTGTGCCCGCTTCGCATTGGAGCGCGGGATCTGCCAGTAGCAGTCGCTGCAGAGACATCCTCTGCAGGGCAGTGAAAAAGGGGTGATCCCCTTGATTTCCTGGCGATCTCCATTTTTCGACGGGATTTCTGCAAATGGTCGTCGGAGTAGGTGATTCAGTTTAAGAAGAGCCGGCACGTGGGTGCTGGTTCCAGCACTATCAGGAATCGATTCAGCAACTTCCAGCAAAGGGTACACTCATGGTTCGCTTTAAATTTCTCGCAGGCGCATTTGTCCTGGGCCTCGCCAGTCTGACTGTCGTACAAGCTGATGAAAACGCAGGCAGCGTCCGTCCGGCGGCCGTACAGCATCTCATTGCCAACTCGGCGGCGGATTGGAAACTGGATGTTCAACTCAACCACACCGATGGTGTCTATGTCGTCGGCGAACAAATGACGATTGAAGTCCAATCACCGCGTGAATGTTATGTGCACATCGTCAACGTCAATCCTCAGGGAGAGATTAACGTGCTCTGGCCGATGGACCATCGGACATCGAACAGGATGACTTCCGGAACGACAGTGATCTTTCCGGATCGTGGCAATCACCCAAACTATGTCTTCGAAGCTGCAGCCCCCGTTGGCAGGGAACTGATCGTCTGCTTTGCAACAACTGCCCCCCTGAACCTGAAGAGTCCAAATGATGCTCGTATGTTAGGAGAATTCCTGAATGAGATCAAAGAGGTAACACCTCATCCGCTCACGCGACTACGAAGCTTTGTAACAAAAGTTGAACCGGAAAAGAGCGGCTGGACGGCCACTGCATTTGAACTCTTCACGACAGAAAAAGACACAAGGACCTCCACTCAATCAACTGCGGGATCGACCACTGCTGCGAAACCCGACTCTAATGGCTCATCTGTTGCTGATCAGGCGAATGGAGCAGCAGTCGCTGAACCGGTAGTCCAATCGGCTGCGCAGGTGTCCAACTCCTCGGCGGCTCCCCCTGCACCAGATGTGGTTCCGGAGAGCAGCGAAGTTCCGCAGGATGCGCAAACAAGCTCGGGGAACCACGAAGGACTATTCGCTCCAGCTACCGGTAATGTCACAGTTCAGTTTCCCGGAGCCTACAGGACACAACCGTCCATAGTTGAAGTGATTGCGAGAATAAAGGTCAAGACCACCATGACGATGCAAACTGAGGTTGAGGGCGTGATGATTTTCTCTGAGGCCGTGATCGAATCGCCGGTCGACTGTTTTAACGAGCATGCCGCCCTAAACGGCGTGGCTGCAGACTGGAATGAGCGGTTCGAGGCAGGGGATGATCAGATCAAGCCGGTCAAACTTGGACGTCTCGAAGGTCGGGAGTATCGAGGAAAAGGGAAAGACGGCATGGCGAAGTGGGTACGAGTGTTTGTCGATCCCGTGTCTCGGATCACCTATTTCGTTGGATGCTGTGGATCAGACAGCTTCATCGAAAGACCGACATCCGCCGCATTCCTGAATTCATTGCAGGTCATTCGCTGAATCAACGTCCCTATCTGCTGCGAACAGGCTGAGAGGCCATTGCCTTTCTCAGCCTGTTCGTTCTTTGGGCGAGCCTGATCAACAGGAATTGTAAAGAGAATTTTGAGAAACATCTCAGTCGCGGCGTGATGAGTTATTCAGTGGAATGCAAACAGTGTTGTTTGCAGATTTCCCACGAAACAAATGTTTACAGGAGTGATGAAATGTTTGGTTTTATTCGAAAACTTGCAGCAACGGTGACCCCGGTAGTTCTTGGTATTGCCCTGTGGCAATTTGGAGGTATTCAGGAACTGGCCATGAAGCAGTTCAGGCTGGCAACATCCTGGGCATCGTCTGACGGAACTGCGGATCTGAAACGCTTTGAACTTCAGCTGGAGAGAAACCTGAAAAGTCTGCAGTTGGCAAGGACGAAGTTGCAAACGCAACAGAAGGACGTGGCCAGCAAAGAAGCAGACCGACTTGAGGAAGTCGCAAGGCTGGATCATCTGTTGGCATGCTTCCGTGCAGCGTCCCTCACCGGACTTTCGGAGGGATTCCCTCAGAAGGTCTTTACACGAGCGTATTCGGAAGAGCAGATTCACACGACCGTTCAGGAACTGCTGAACCGACGTAACGAAGTGCAGCCCGCTGGCAAAGCACCTGTGCACGAACTTAGTCAGGCTGTCGCTCGTATGGAGCAACGTATCTCCGAAACACGACGTCATTTGGAAAACATGCCTGTGTATGAGGCACTGGCGATTGCTGGTGACGCTGCAGGACGATCGGGCACCATCATGGAATCGTTGACAGCCTGCTTGCAGGCGAACCAAAGTCTGCTGGCCTCTCCCGGAACTACGACGACGGATGCAGTTGTCAATGTCACACCAGCTTCCGTCGACTCGGCCGAAGGGATGGACTCCGGTTTCGCAAACGGGCTCGATGCTGCGGAGTTCCTGAAGCCGACAGATCTTGAACTTCAGACTCCGAAGACGGAAGCATCGCCCCCAACGGTTTCTGAGTTGCAGAATGCACTGAAAAACATAGCTCTGCAGTCACGCTAACCATCAAGGTGACAAACTGTCTAAAGCCTTCTGAGGACGTGCATCCCAGGATTACAGTCAGCAGCCCTGGTTCCAATACCAGGGCTGCGATTGTTTCAAAGGGCAAACAGAAACTGTCGCTCTCGTGAACGCTGTTGGCAATATTTGCGTTTGGTGTGAGGGCAAAAATGGCGTATTTTTTTATACGAGCTGGTTGTGACAGGAAGGCAGAGCGCGGCACTTAAAACCGTAGGCAACGTTTGGCAAAGAATCTGACTCTACCGTTTTGTTCCTCGAATTCTGGCTCCGTCATCAGTTTCGCCAGCTCAACATCACCCTGCGGTTTCCCGCCAGGGGGCTAGTTCGGTACCGCGTGGGAGTAAAAAACGTCTTCATGCGGCGAAATTTTTGAGGCGTAGTTTTGGTGTGGCAGTTCAGAAGAGAGGGTATGCACCAGCGACGGAAAAGCATGCGCGAATCAACGTCCGAAGACACGGTTCTGACCCCGGGCAGCAGGGCCATCATTCAGGATGAAGGAGAGCTCCTGAAGATGAATATATTTTCCGGGCATTTATAGTTGAGGTATTTCCGGCCGGGTTTGAAACCACCCCAGAGGCGTGCAATGATTTTCAGACCCCTGCAGCATACTTGTCTGCCTATTCCGGTTGCCGCCGTCGAGAGATACAGTCGCCCCAGTGATTTCTGATTCCGAACTCTCGACACAACACCTTTGCCCAAATTAAAAAAAAGTGGATGCTGCGACCTTTCCCATTCACATATGGTGTCTGTCGGACACCACAATTCTCCAAAACCCGGGTTTCCACGGGGGAATGGACAGCTACACGTCAACACCACCATCTTTTCTCGTTGATCCTTAGGACTTCTGCGATTTCAACTCTGTAAATTCAAAAAATAGATGCCAGCAATGGTCGCAATGTCGCCGTGTGGTTCTTCATGATTTGCTGAAGCGCTTCATTCATGCCAGCCTCTTGCCGATACGGGATACAGACGCCCTTTAACGTTAAGTGGCTCTAACAAAAGCGTGACGGGCACCCTTCCAGGTGTTTTTTGCAAGTGTTTTCAGCGACGTCCGGGAGCCAGTCCGGGTTTTGTCAGGCATTCTGAATCGCTGTTCGTCAAACGGAGAATCTTCAATGGCAGCTAACGACGGGGAACCGAAGACAGATTTTCATGCTCCGATCCTGTCTGGGCCAGCAAATTCAGCCAAGGTAGGCACGCCCTCTCACCCAACCGAGGCTCAGAAACATCAAGCTGTCGACAACAAATTTGCGCCGAAAACTGCCGTCCGATTTGGATCGGTTGATTCCAGGGACAGGGATATGCTCTACCGCGTTGATCGGTTACCGAGCAAATACGAGTGCAAGGCTTTCTGCTCGAGCAGCGGCGAGAACAGAAATCTGGTGGTAGTTAAAGATGGTATCATTGCAGATGTCTACAAGGGACTCCCGGATGAAACCAACAATGCCCTGCTTGCTACGTATGGACTGCATGAGCAAACAACAACAAATCCAGTTTCACGCGAGGTCCTGCGACTGGCACCACTTAAGGTATTGCGAGCCTGTCGCGTAATACTTTCCCAGCTGACAAGGACGGAACACCGTGAAGAGATCAAAGCCGCTCTCAGATCGAACAACTTCTCCCGTCGCATCGAAGTGCTGGCAGGAATTGACTTTTCAAAACTGGATCTGCCTGTCGATACGGCAAAGTCAATCGCCTTTCAGTTGGGCCAGACGAATTCACTGATTGCAGGAGTCGAGCTTTATACCAAAGGCTCTGTGCAGGACCGACATCCCGCGCTCGCTCCAATCATAGCCAGAGAGCGAACAGCTCTTCATTGTATCAATGATCAGCGCGATCAACTGATTGCCAGCCTGGCTGGAGTCTATGTGCGACAAAAGGGAGACCTGAATCTGTTGATGTATGGCAATGCCCTGGCCATTGATGACTGGAACCAGTTTGCGCGGCAATGCCGGGGGATGATTCTTGATGTTGCGCATGAGCGCTGCATATTCTTTCCGATGGACAAGTTTTTCAGGTTCGGTGAAGGGCCTGAATTGGCACGGGAGAGTTTTCCACGAGATATGCCCGTCGAGATTGTAGAAAAAGTCGATGGATCAATGGTTTCTCTCATAGAACACAACGGAGTACGGGAATTCAGCTGCAAGGGAAACTTTGATACCGCGCAGTCGCTTAAGGCGCTGGAGATTTCACGCTCTTTACCGTTTCATTTGCTCGATACGGGCCGCCATTGGCATGTATTTGAGGTCATCTATCCGGAGAATCGCTTTCCAAAGGGGTTGAGCATTGTTGACTATGGCCACCGCAGGGACCTGGTATTGACCGCCATGAGAGATCGATTGACTAACCAACTATTGCCGTATGCGGACGTGGTCAAGGAAGCACAGCGAGTTGGCATCAGTCATCCGCGCGTCTTTCAGGGAAGCCTTGGAGATGCGTTCGATGAAGTTGACAGGGCAGGGAACCATCTCCACACTGAAGGCTTTGTTGTTCGCGCCATCGAGGAGGGAAAGTACTTCAAGCTCAAGTATCCTGGCTACAAAGAGACTCTGGCGCTGGTAAACGAGATTCGGTCAAACCGCTTTGTTCGCTACTATGTCAGTTTGAAACCTGACGAACGTCAGCAGACGCTTGAACAGTTTCCAGGGGATATTCGTCAGGTCGCTCTGCAGCAACTTGCGCAACATGCTGATATTGTAAATGAGCTGAGAGACTACTCAGCCAGGGTCAGGGCACAACCAGTATCAAGCATTCAGGAATTTGCCCGGAACGTGCGCCTGCAGGTTCCAGAAGAATTTCAGAAGCTCGTTTTTCAGGAAAATCGCAGACTCGATGCGACTTTGCTCCTTGAGCGGGCTGCTGCTGATATCTATGACGGAAGATCTCAATTTCCCTCATTTACAAGCTTTGAGTAAACCGAGGCAGTGACAGGATGAATATGACCAGGGTAAAGGTAGAACTTGACTAAGGAGGATCTTAATAAGACAATTATTGAGTCTATCTTTATTTGAAAAATCGGAAATTTTGTTAGTATTATCATAGGGAGTATAGACGATGGAACCTAATTTTGAAAAGAAAGGTGGAAACGTGGGGAGCGATGCTGAGGTTGAAAATATCGCCAAACGCTTGGCTGAGATTGAGCCTTAGGACACTGATTTTGGTGGATACGACAATATGGCATCTTGCGTAAATGACATAGTAGGTGCCGGGCCGATTAAGGATGAACTCATAGAAAGAGCGATGACCTATCATAGCCCTGAAGATCGCCCAGGCTTTCTTAAAATGCTTTTCATCGCACGACCTCAGGAGATGCTTCCAAAGATAGAAAACTTACTTACTTCAGGCGATGAAACTCTAAGGTACGCGGCGATAATAGGCCTCCTGAGAGTTGACGAGAAACGCGCGATGCAGGAGCTGAGAAATTTCTGCGACAGTGTGGAAGAGAGGGAAAGCCATTTTCCTAAAGAATGGGGTGCCAAAACTGACCTTTCAATCATTAGCGAGGATTTATTTTACTACGATAGATTGTGCGCTAAGGAGCTTCTGCACTCCATTTAGGCCTGAAGTTATCATAACGGGCTGCTTAATTTTGCACCCAGGCTGGAAACATGCTTGCTACTTTGTCAAGGTCGTCTAGAGAAATTATAATTCTCACCCCCTCATAGTTACCTACCAGAGTCCACCCCCGAGTCTTTACAACTCCTGACTATATGATTTCCATCGGCCATTATGAAAGCTGCTGCCTTTTTTAATTTATCTTCATTCCAGCTCCCATCCGGTGGGAAGGGGTTTGTGGTTCGGTGCATTGAGGATGGAAGATATTTCAAGCTCAAGTATCCAGGCTACAAGGAAGCGCTGACGCTGGTCAATGAGATTAGGTCCAACCGTTTTGTGCGCGAGTATTTCGCGCTGAACGCTGAGGAGCGACAGCATGCTCTCGGACTGCTTCCAGGAGACATTCGCGGCGTAGCGAAACAGCAACTGGATCGGCATCAAGATATTTTTGAAGGATTGAGAGAGTACTCTGCTATCGTGAGGACTCAAGGCGCTGGCGAACCTCGCGAATTCGCCAGTTTCGTGCGCCAGCATGTACCTGAGCAACTTCAACGGCTCGTCTTTCAGGAGAGTCGAGGTCTGGATGCGACAAGCCTTCTCGAAGGTGTGGCAGTTCAAATATATGATGGAAAGATGCAATTTCCCTCACTTACGAGCTTTGAGCAGAACGAGACAGCTACAGGAGGAATATGACCAGGGAAGAGGTCGAACTTGGCGAAAGACGATATGGATAAGTCACTTATTCATTAAAAAAGGGAGATGCTTGAATGTTTTCCGATCAACCAAACAAGGATAGCCGAGTAGGTGACGATTGCGGCAAACCACTGCAAACCGACACTGAGGCGATTTTTCTTGCAGCGATTCGGCAGAATCTCGACGACGACCGCCCGCGATTAGCCTACGCTGACTGGTTGGATGCACGGGGAGAGCCACGGGGTGAGTTCATTCGCCTGCAATGTGGCCTCGCGCGGTTTCGAATCCATGATCCGCGTATGAGATTGCAAACCAGGAAAGAGGCGGTGAATAATCTCGGGTGGATAGGTCGCAGTTACCCCGACTATGCTGCACTGGCACGACACGAATTGGCTTTGCTGGAGACATTTGGTGCAGACTGGGGCCGATTGTTCAAGCCGCTCGGTAAGAGTCCCCGGGCGGAACGAAACTCGCATATCCCATCCAACTGGATGTTCCGCAGAGGTTTTGTGGAGTCCGTATTTGTCTTTCCAAGGCTGCTTTCACTTGCTATCGAATTGATCGCGTCATCGACAGAACCTGTGAGGCACGTCTGGGTTTGGGCGGCATCGGACTTTGAAGGCCAAGGAACCGGGGGCCGAGTGTGTCTCGGGAACAATGGTTGTGGAATCTTGTCAAATGCACGGGGTTTGGAGGCAATTCAGTCCCTTCATCTTCGGTATGCGGAAATTAGTCCAGCAGGAATTCACAGACTCACCTGCAGCGCGGCATTCCCCTCGCTAGGAACGCTCGATTTACACTCCAACAAGATTCGCAGCATGGGAGCAATGATGTTGGGTGAGTCGCACTTGCTGAGTAAGCTTGCAGTGCTTGACCTCGGAAACAACGACATAGGCGACAGCGGTGCGCGCGCGATCGCTGAATCGCCGTATTCTAGGCGTTTGAGGGTCCTAAATCTGAGTAGCAATAACTTAACTGACGAAGGGGCATTGGCACTAGCTGCGTCTGCACATTTTAGATCGCTGGAGTGTCTGCATATCAGCAATAACAGCATCGGCCCCGACGGAACGCGGGCATTATTGCGGCTGCGAGAACGAACTCCGCTCAGAGTCCTGCAGCTAAAAAAAAATAAGATATCAGTGGAGGATTTCGCAGGTGAATTGGAAGTGCAAACGGCATGGCATGTGAGGCCGTGTTGTTTTTTTCGCGCGCGAAGATCACCGCACAGGAACACAGAATGATCATCGGGCTACCCCATTCGGACTCCGGCAACTTTGTGGTCGATCGACGGAGAGGTTTCGCCCAAAGGGGTCGGGAGTCTTTTTCTGCGGGTTGCAGGTTGGTATGTTTCTTTGGAAATGGGTATCATTTAAGCGAAGTGGCAGAAAAAGACTCCCGACCCTCTTCAGTAAACCCAAAGCGATCTCAGCCGCTGATCGACTTTGACCAGTGCGATGAGTGGTGCGATCACAACCGTTTGACAACGGAGTTTATGAATGTCCGCGTTTACGCCGACGCAAGGAAGATACCTGGCCTTCATCCATCAGTACATCCAGTTGCACGGAAGTGCGCCTGCCGAACTGGAGATCGCTCGTGCAATGTGCGTGATGCCGCCGTCGGTCAATCAGATGGTCCGGTCACTCGAACAGCGAGGATTTATTTCCCGCACGCCCGGCGAGGCGAGATCGATCAGGGTTCTGCTGCCGGCAGACGAGATTCCGATTTGGAGTCGCGGAGTGGTGAAGCCAAATCCCCGAGCGACGGGAAACAACGCTTCAGTGATCGCAGAACCAAAGGTCGAGCTGTATGTAATGGACGGTTACATCGCAGGCGGACCTGTGAGCGACAAGTTTGCGAATAAGAGAATCGCTCGCACAATTGAATTTCGATGTGACAACACTCTGGCTCAGGTACACGAGGCGTATCGGATTGCCTACGATCGCGCTGAAGATCGACCTTACGAATTCAACGTCGGCGGAAAAAAAAGATTCGCCCCGGAAAACAAGAACTACGGTCTTCCAGAATTCTTGCAGCAACGCAATAAATCCATAGGTAAAAAACTTAAAAAATACGACGGCGATGCCAGGACCACCACGCTGGCCAGTCTGGGACTCAACATTCACCAGCCGCTGTGATATTGTTTTGACTTCGTTGCCGACTGGTATCACTTCTTTTCGCTGGAGAAGGTGG
>Ga0105044_10012113_pt1 | contig 11727 bp, 11 predicted proteins | sample MAT01_FD_78092 | JGI IMG/M metagenome (GOLD analysis project Ga0105044, IMG submission 78092) | Freshwater microbial communities from Lake Fryxell liftoff mats and glacier meltwater in Antarctica - MAT-01 | ecosystem: Environmental > Aquatic > Freshwater > Ice > Liftoff microbial mat | place...
CGTTCCCACGCCCGAACCCGGGCACGGCGAGGCGCTGGTGCGCCACGCGGCGGTCGGGCTGAATTACATCGACGTATATTTCCGCACCGGACTTTACAAGGCGCCGCTGCCCTCCACCCCCGGTATGGAGGCGGCCGGCGTGGTCCTGGCCGTCGGGGCGGGCGTCACCGAGGTGAAGCCGGGTGACCGCGTGGCATATGCCGGCGGGCCGATCGGCGCCTATTCCACCGAGCGCGCCATTGCCGCTGACCGTCTGGTGCTGCTGCCCGACAGTATCGATGCCAAGACCGGGGCTGCGATGATGCTCCAGGGCATGACGGCGCAATATCTGCTGCGCCGCACCTATGCGGTGAAGCCGGGCGATACCATCGTGGTGCACGCCGCCGCCGGCGGGGTCGGGCTGATCATGTGCCAATGGGCCAAGCATCTCGGCGCCACCGTCATCGCCGTGGTCTCAACCCCTGCCAAGGCTGAGCTGGTGCTGGCGCACGGGGCGGCGCATGCCGTGGTCGGCCACGCCGACCTGCCGGCGCAGGTGAAGCGCATCACCGGCGGGGCCATGGTGCCGGTGGTCTACGACAGCGTCGGCCGCGACACCTTTACCATCAGCCTGGACTGCCTGGCGCCGCTCGGGCTGATGGCGAGCTACGGCAATGCCTCAGGCCCGGTGCCGCCGGTTGATATCGGCATCCTGGCGGCCAAGGGCAGCCTGTTCCTCACCCGCCCGACGCTGGCGACCTACACCTCCAAACGCGCCGACCTGGTGGCCACCGCCAACGACCTGTTCGACGTGGTGCGCCAGGGTGCTGTGAAAATCCGGGTGAACCAAACCTTCCCGCTCGCCAACGCCGCAGCAGCGCATACCGCGCTGGAGGCACGGCAGACCACCGGCAGCACGGTGCTGATTCCCTGACAATGTTCTGACCAATGAGTGCTCGGAGGTGCTGGCAGGTAAGGTTGAGGGCGTCGCCCTACAGGCACGAAGATGAGGGAGGCTGGGCTCTACCCAGACCCGCCAGGTCCGGAGAGTGCCTTCGGGCGACGGGCAAAGACCCTGGACCTTATACCAATCAGACTGTTGATTGACCGATAGAGAAAGCCAAGGCCAGAGCTTTGCCGTCGCGGCCCTAAGCCGCGCCGACGGGGACCCACCAAAGGGCGACGGCCTTTGGATATCCATTTATAATCATATATTTAAGGTCCAGGGGCTTGGCCCCTGGTGGGTCCAGGGCGACGCCCTGGCCTTGCCTCCGATTGCTCTCTTGTTATTTGGCCCCTGGGACCAATTCCCGCGCTTTGGCGACCATGGCGCTCGCCGGGTTCTGCAGTTCCTCCACAATGGAAAAATGGTGCAGCCCAGGCAGGCTGTCCCACGTGCCACCCCAGGCTTCGGCGATTGAGCGCGACTGGCGGGTATATTCCGCACCTTCCTCGCCGCCCACATAGGCGTGGATGCGCCCGCCCGGTGCCGGCAGCAGCAGGGGCGACAGCCGTCGCGCCTCGGCCACGTCTAGCCCAAGGGCGCCATTGACGGTGGTATGGGTGATCGGCTCCAGGTCGAACAGCCCACTGATCGGCATCCCCGCCGGCACCAGATCGGCCGGCAGCCCGCGCGCGGCCCAGTCGGTTGCCATCAGCATGGCGGTCAGATGCCCGCCGGCCGAATGCCCGGTTGCCATGAAGCGCCCGCCCAGCCGGCGATGCAGGAACGCCACGCTTTCGCGCACCTGCTCGACCAGCGCAGCCAGTGTCACGCCCGGGCATAGCTCGTAGGACGGCATGGCCACCGCAACGCCATGGGCCAGCAGCCCCTGCGCGAGGTGGCTGAACGCCAGGCGGTGGGAGCGTTGCCAGTAGCCGCCATGAACAAACACTACCACCGGACCCTGCGCCGCTTCCCCGGGCCAAAACAGGTCGAGCGCCTGCCGCTCGGTGGGTCCATAGGCAATGCCCAGCTCGGCGTGCGGATGGCTGGCGCGGAAGGCGGCCGCCTGCGCCAGCCAGCGTTCGGCGATGGCGGGGTAGGTAGGCACCTTGGCGCCATTGTCGTACTCGGCCTGCAGGTCCATCCGCCGCTCCCTCGTGCCAGGGCCCCGGCCCTGCACGCAGGCTACCGACCGGCGGCGAATGTGGCGAGGACGGGCTTGGTCACCTTGCGGGTGAGTTCATAGACACCGCGGTTGTCGGCGACGATGTCGAACCAGTCAGACAAGCCGAGCACCGTCTCGGCACCACCGAGGTAGAGCAGCCCATCCGGCGCCAGCTGGCGGGCGATGCCGTCCAGAACGCGGGTTTTGGTCGGCCGGTCAAAGTAGATCAACACATTGCGGCAGAACACCACGTCGAAGCTGCCGAGCGGGCGGGGGTCGGCCAGCAGGTTCCACTCGCGGAAGCTGACCATCGACCGGATGGTGTCGTTCAGCCGCCAGTTGGTGCCATCCTTGCGGAAGTATTTGACCAGGTATTGCATCGGCAGGCCGCGCTGCACCTCGAACTGGCTGTACAGCCCTTCCTGTGCCCGCTGCACCTGCTCGCGGCTGAGGTCGGTGCCGACGATTTCCACCTGGCGGCCGCCCAGCGAAGCGCGCATTTCGGCGACGATCATCGCCAGCGAATAGGCCTCCTGGCCCGAGCTGGAGGCCGCCGACCAGATTCGCACCTTGGCACCAGGGGGGCGGGTGGCGTGCAGCCGGGGCAGGGCCGTGGTGCGGAAATGGCTGAACGGCTTCTCGTCGCGGAAAAAAAAGCTTTCATTGGTGGTCATCGCCTCGACGATCTGGCGCTCGATCTCAGTATTGCCCGGCGCCAGCACCCGTTCGGCCAGCTGGTCGAGTGTGGCGGCACCGACATTTTGCATGATGCCGCCGAGCCGGGTTTCCAGCAGGTATTGTTTCTCTGGCCCGATCACCAGGCCGGAACTGCGCAACAACAATCCGGCGAGGATCTCGAAACTGCGAGGCTTCATGCGCGTGATGTCCTGAGGATGTCGAAAATCTTGCCGGCGATGGATGGCAGCGGCAGAACCGCGCAGCACAGCCCGGCCTGGGCAACCGCGCCGGGCATGCCCCAGACTACGCTGGTGGCCTCATCCTGGGCGATCACCCCACCGCCGGCGGTGACCAACTGGCGGGCACCGGCCAGCCCGTCATGACCCATGCCGGTCAGCATCGCCACCAGCACCCGGCCACCGCAGGCCGCCGACGCGCTGCGCAGCATTGGGTCGACCGAGGGGCGGCAGAAATTCTCCGCCGGTGCGTCGGACAGGCGGGCCCGCAGCGCACCCGGCGTGCCCTCGACCAGCAAGTGATAGTTGCCAGGGGCGAGATAGGCGCGCCCGGGCTCCAATGCCTCGCCGTCGCGCGCCTCGGTGCACGTGATGCCGTCGATGCGGTTCAGGTGCTCGGCCAGGATCGGGGTGAAGGTCGCCGGCATGTGCTGGGTCAGCACCACCGGCACCGCCACCTTGCGGCCTGGCGCCGATCCCAGCCCCTGCATCAGCGTGAACAGTGCCTGTGGCCCGCCGGTGGAGCTTCCGATGGCCAGAAGAAGTGGCGCGCGCACCGACGGCGGACGCAGTGCCACCGCGGCGCCAGGCGCTGGCGGCATCCCTGGGCGCCGGCGGCGAACCCGGGCCAGCCCTTTGATCTTGTGCAGCAGATCGATGCGAAAAGTGTCATCGGCAATCTGTGCGGCGCTCGGTTTGGCAACGTAGTCGGCCGCCCCCAGGCGCAGCGCACGCAGGGCGATGTCCGCGCCGCGCGTGGTCAGGGTGCTGGCCATCAGCACACGGATGCCCGGGTCGGCGGCCAGGATCTGCGGCAGCGCGGTGATGCCGTCCATCACCGGCATCTCGATGTCCAGCACCACGACATCAATCGGCGTGCCGGCGCGGGTCTGGCGGGTGATTTCGTCGATTGCCTGCTGGCCGTTCGACGCGCGCGCGACCACCTGGATATTCGGATCAGCCTCGATCATGCGGGCGATGGCGCCGCGAATGACGATGGAATCGTCGCACAGCAGCACCCGCACCGCAGCCGGCCCCGAGGTGCTTTGCGGCACCGCCACCGCCATCACCCGAGGCCGACCTGCGCGAACTTTCCCATCAGGATGTCGGCGTCGAACGGCTTCATGATGAATTCCTGCGCGCCGTGCTCGATAGCCTGCTCAATGAACGTAATGTCGTTCTCGGTGGTGCAGAACAGCACCGGCGGATTGCCTGGTCCGAATTCCAGACGCAGCGCTTTCAGGAACTCGATGCCGTTCATCACCGGCATGTTCCAGTCCAGCAGCACACTGTCCGGCATGCTGGCGCGACAGGCATCCAGCGCCTTCTGGCCGTCTTCGGCCTCGGCCACGGTGAAGCCGTGCCCTTCCAGGATGCGGCGCGCCACCTTGCGCACCACGCGGCTGTCATCGACCACCAGGCATGTCGGCATCAAACCCTCCCGTGTGAAGTTGCACCGTGCGATGCGTGTCCCTGTGGTGCTGGGCTGAGTGACGCCGGTCCGAGCGCCAGCAGGCGGGCGACGTCGAGCACCACCAGCAGACGAGCCTCCAGCCGATAGATGCCCGCACTGAACTCCGACCATTGCGGCGGCAAAGTTGGCGGATTGGCTTCAAAGGCCGAGGCGGAGAGCGTCAGCACCTCGCTGACCTGGTCCACCAATAGGGCGTATAGCTCGCCAGACTGCTCGGCCACCACCGACATGCGCACGCTGTCGGCGTCGGCATCCGGCAGCCCGAGCCGGCGGCGCAGGTCGATGGCAGTGACGATGCGGCCGCGCAGGTTCAGGCTGCCAGCGATCTCGCGGGCTGCCAGCGGGATGCGGGTGATCACCTGCCCCCCCAGGATGTCGCGCACCGCCAGCACCGGAATGCCGCAGGTCTGGTCGGCGATGGTGAGGGTTACGAAGGCGGCAGTGCCGTGTCGCCCGGCCTCGCCCCCGGTGGCGGCAAACGCCGCACGCTCACGCATTGTGGTGCTCATCTTGGTTCCTTCCGGTCAGACGCTGCTGGCGACATGGCGCTGGCCGCTCATTCGGCCGCGGTCGGAACTTGTTGCAGCCAGGCATTGCTGCAGACTGGCCAGCAAGGCTTCGCGCTCGAACTTGGTGACGTAGTCGGTGAAACCGGCCTCGCGCCCAGTATCGATGCTGTCCGGGCTGGCATGGCTGGTCAGCGCGATCACCGGCAGCTGCGCCCACCGGCCGCCGGCGCGGATTTGGCGCACCAGGGCATGGCCGTCGATCTCGGGCATCTCGATGTCCGAGACGATGGCATCGAACATCGCGCCGCCATCGCGCAGGCGCAGCGCCTCGCCGGCATTGCGCGCGGCGGTCACGCGGTACCCGGCCGCCGCCAGGGTCGGCACCAGCAGCTGGCGGAAAAAGTCGCTGTCGTCCACCACCAGGATATCGGCGCGGCCCTGGCTGCCATCCTGTCCCGCCGCGCGGTCGGGGCGGCGGAACCAATCCTGCGAGGCCTGGGTGAGCCAGAAGCCGATATCGATCACCTCGGTGGCGCGCCCGGCGATCACCGCGGTGCCCAGCAGGCCCGGCCGCGCGCCCGACAATTCGATGTTCAGCCGGTCCTCCACCACATCGATGATCTCGTCGACCAGCAGGCCCATGCAGCGCTCCTGCCCGCCGTCACGCCCGGGGCCGCCACTGTTGTCGCCATCGGTGAACACCAGCACTGCATAGCGCGCGGCGTCGGGGTTGATGGCGCCGGAGAATGGCACCAGCGGCATCAACCGGCCGCGATACTGGGTGACCGGCTGGCCGGACGAGAACTCGATGCGGTCGCGCGGCAGATCCTCCAGCCGGGCCACCAGGCCCAGCGGCACGGCCTTCGGCGTCGCATCGCCGGCACGGAACAGCAGCATGGCGGTGTTCGCCTGCGTATGCGCAGCCGGCGGCGCGCCATCATGGCCACCGCGCTCGCTGGCAGGATGCCCGCCGTGCCCGGTTGCTCCGGCCACGCCGGTGGCCCGCGCAATGCCATTCGGGTCGAGGATCATGATGACCGAACCGTCGCCCAGAATGGTGTTGCCGCTGAACATGGTGATATGGCGCAGGATCGGCGCAACCGGTTTCACCACGATCTCCTCGGTATCGAACACGCGATCAACGATGATCCCGAGCAGGGCGGCGCCGACCTGGGCCACCACCACATGCACGTGCCCCTCCGTCGCGCCGTGCGGCGCCGTATCCAGCGCCAGCAGGTCAGTCAGGTTAATCAGCGGCAGCAGGCGCTCGCGCAGGCGCAGCACCGGGGTGCCGTGGATCTGTTCCACCACCGGCGCGGTGCCTTCCTGCCGATCGTCGATCTGGGCCGCATCGTGCCCGCTTACCGACGGTCGTTTGACGTCCAGCCGGGCGCGCACCAGCTCTACCACGCTGATCTGCGGAATGGCGAAGCGCTCGCCGCCGGCTTCGACGATCAGCGCCGAAACGATGGCCAATGTCAGCGGAATCTTGATGATGAACGTGGTGCCCTGCCCGGGCTCCGACTTCAGGTCGATGGCGCCGCCGATTTTCTCGATATTGGTCTTGACCACGTCCATGCCCACGCCACGGCCCGACACGGCGGTGACCTCGGCGGCGGTGGAGAATCCGGGGCGGAAGATGAAGCGCTGGATGTCGGCGTCGCTCATGCCGGCCAGCTCGGCCGCGGTGGCGATGCCCTTGGCCAGCACCTTGGCGCGGATACGGTCCACCGGCAGGCCGGCGCCGTCATCAGCAACCTCGATGATGATATGCCCGCCCTCGTGATAGGCGTTGAGCGTAATCCGTCCGGCATCGGGCTTGCCGGCGGCGCGCCGCACCTCGGCCTTCTCCAGCCCGTGGTCGCCGGAATTACGCACCATATGGGTCAGCGGATCGCGGATCAGCTCCAGTACCTGGCGGTCGAGCTCGGTATCGGCGCCGCGCATTACCAGCTCGATCTTCTTGCCAACATCGCGCGCCAGGTCGCGCACCAGGCGGGGCAGCTTCTGCCAGGCATTGCCGATCGGCTGCATGCGCGTTTTCATCACGCCCTCCTGCAAATCGGAGGTGATGTGCGATAGCCGTTGCAGCGGCACGGTGAAGCCGCTGGCGTCGTGGTCGCGCGCCTCGTGCATGCGGGCGACCTGCAGCAACTGGTTGCGGGTCAGCACCAGTTCGCTGACCAGCGTCATCAGATCTTCCAGCACATCGACCCCGACGCGGATGGTTTGTCCGCCAGTCGGCGCCTCGCCGGCGACGGTATCCGTTGCCGCCGCATCAGCGGCCACGGGTTGCTCGGGCGCCGCGGCAGCCATCGCCGCGGCGGGCGGCTCGGCATCGGCGGGTGCGAGTGCTGGGCGCGCGGGCGTTCGAGCGACGGCTGGTCCCGCGATAGCGGCCGGCATCGTGCGGCCCTCGGCGGCGGCGTCCAGGGCCGCAATCAGCGCAATGTCGTCACCGTTTGGCTCCGCGCCCGTGGTGCCCAGCCCCTCGACGATGGCTTTCACCCGATCGAGGGCGGCGAGAATGGTGGTGATCATCTCGGGCGTGACCGCCAACACCTTGTCTCGTACGCGCCCCAGCACGTTCTCGGCGGCGTGGGCCACCCGTTCCAGCCGCGGCAGGCCAAGAAACCCACAGGTTCCCTTGATGGTGTGGACGAGGCGAAAAATCAGGCCGAGCGTTTCCTGGTCGCCCGGGTTGCGCTCAAGCTTCACCAGCGCCGTGTCGAGCTCGGCCAGGCTTTCGTTGGTCTCGGTCAGGAAGTCGGCGAGAAGGTCGTCCATCCGTCACTCCGGTGCAAGTGATGCGGCCCGATTTCCGCGGCCGCGAATGCGCGTGTCGGAAGGCACTCTCGCCCCACCCGCGCGAATAAATCGTAAAGAGGCGTGGGGTTTGTGGCGGTGGGGGGGGCGGCCAGATCACGTCACCGCGCCAGGTGGCACGATCGGCCCTGGGCCATTGGTCCCGCACTTTTCAACATCTCTTGAAACTCTTGGAGCTCGGCCGTCGCGCCAAGGCGCGCGCTGGACCTGGCGGGTCGGGGCGGAGCCCAGCCTCCCTATCTTCGCGCCGAGGGGACAGAGCCCCTGCTCGCGCCTTATCGAGCGTCGCGCCTGACGCTGGTTGGCATCCCCCGAATGGTCACATCGCCCGGCAGCCCGTGGCCGCCGCGAGCCCGACCAGCAAAGGTGGCGAATCCTCGGTGTGCGACCCCAGCAGCAGGTTGATGCGCAGGCCGGTGGCATGGGCGATCAACGCGGTAAGTGCAGCCTGAAGCGTGCGCGTGGCGCCCATCATGTCGGAATCGCGCAGCCACGCGAGCGCCGCGTCGGGGTCGGCGATCATGCCGGCGAAACCGGGCGGCCAACCGGCGCGCGCTCCGTGAAGGCGCACCACGAAGTCCTGGCTGGGCTGCCCAGCCACCTGAACCACACCGCCACCCGGCAGGGACTCGCAGGCCAGCAGCATCACGTTCAGTGACAGCCGCGCCGCCGGCGCGGCGAAAATGCCGGTGGTGCTGATGCCGTCGAGGTCGATCTGCACGCCACGGCGCGGCATACCTTCGACCAGACTGCGCCAATCTGTCATGCTCATGGACCCGCCAGCGCCGCCCCATGCCGCGCGGGCCAGTCGCAACCGGCGCACCAGCGCTTCGCCGGCCTCATTGGCCAGGCCGATCACGTCGGAATCCGGGCCGGCATCCTCGCGCATAATCTCCACGGCGCCGACCAGGGCATTCACCTGTCCGCTCAGGTCGTGACAGAGCCGAGCCGCCAGAGTTTCCGCCAGAAACAGGGCATCCATGGGTTCCTGCTGCCTCCTCATGGTCCAAGTTCTCCTCGGCGCAGTGGATTTCCCGCATTCACGAACGTCAAGTGAACGTGAAAATCACGATTTAATTACGCGGTCTTTCACGCGATGTCTATGCCTATCGTCAACGAATGCCCGCCGGTGTACCGATTGTGTCATCGGCGACCCGTCGTCGCTGGTCTCCGGGCCGGCGATCGGCACTCTTGGGCATGCTGGTTAAACTCCGGTCAATACCGCGCATGCAGCGCCAGCACCGCTGCTGCGCCCGCCGCCCCTTGCGCGGGCTTCGGCGAAGCACGAGATTGCGTTATATCCGATGGTGTATAACCCATCGCTTCGACAGGTTCCGCGCATGATCGACCCGTTCGGCCGGCCTATCACCTATCTCCGCGTGTCGGTCACCGACCGCTGCGATTTCCGCTGCGTCTATTGCATGGCCGAGGACATGACCTTCCTGCCGAAGGCCGAGATTCTGTCGCTGGAGGAGCTCGACCGCCTCTGTTCCGCCTTCATCCGGCTCGGCACCACCAAGATTCGCATCACCGGTGGCGAGCCGCTGGTGCGTCGCGACGTGATGCAGCTTTTCGCCAACCTCGGCGCCCGCCTCGGAAACGGTCTTGAAGAGTTGACCGTCACATCCAATGGCAGCCAGCTCAGCCGCCACGCCGAAAACCTGGTGAAAGCCGGCGTGCGCCGCATCAATGTCAGCCTCGACACGCTGAACCCGGAGAAATTCACCGCCCTCACCCGCTGGGGCAAAATCGAAAAAACCCTCGACGGGATATTCGCCGCCAAGGCCGCCGGGTTGGCCATCAAGATCAACGCGGTGGCCCTCAAGGGTACCAACGAGGATGAGTATGACACCCTGCTGGCCTGGTGCGGCGAGCACGGCTTCGATTTGTGCCTGATCGAGACCATGCCGATGGGCGACATCGACGGCGACCGCACCGACCAGTACCTGCCGCTGTCGATGGTCCGCGCCCGCCTGCGCAAGACCTGGACCCTGCAAGACACCGACTACAAAACCGGCGGCCCCGCACGCTACTACACCGTGGCCGAGACTGGCCGCCGCATCGGCTTCATCACCCCGATGACCCATAATTTCTGCGAAAGCTGCAACCGCGTGCGCCTGACCTGCACCGGCACGCTCTACATGTGCCTGGGCCAGGACGACTCCGCCGACTTCCGCCGCGTCCTGCGCGCCGGCGCCACCGACGACGAACTCGATGCCGCCATCGTCGCCGCCATCGCCCGCAAGCCCAAGGGCCACGACTTCATCATCGACCGCACCCACGCCCGCCCCGCCGTCGCCCGCCACATGAGCGTCACCGGCGGCTGATTGCATCGGCTCTTCTGCTTGGCTAAGCTAGATCCTTAGCTAGGGACCCACCATGAAGACCGTCAACGTGCACGAGGCGAAAACCACACTATCCGCCCTCCTCGCCGCCGTCGAAGCCGGCGAGGAGGTTGTGATCGCGCGCAACGGCACCCCGGTCGCCAAGCTGGTGCGTGTGGAGGCGCGGAAGCCGCGAAGGGCGGGCATTCTGAAGACCCTGCCGGGTTGGGAAAATTTCGTCTACGACCCCAGCATCTTTGCCCCGATGACCGACGAGGAAATGGAAGCGGAGGGTTGGCCGGTCTGAGGCGATGGCCGAGCTCTACCTCGCTGACGCCTGTGCCCTGATCGTCTTCATGGCTGAAGGCCCGATGAGCCCGAGGATGCGCGCCGTGATGGAAGCCAGCGACGTCGTCGTATCGCCGGTCACGGTGTGGGAGATCACCCGCAAGGCTGATATCGGCAAGCTGCTGGCGCAGTGGCAGCCGGGCACCCTGGAGGCGTTGCTGACGCGCCAGGGGTTTTCCCAATCACCCCTCACCTGGGAAGACGCCGAGCGCGCCAATATGCTGCCACCCGTCCACAAGGACCCGATGGACCGCATGCTGATCGCCCAAGCCCTACGCCTGGGCGCCATCATCGTCACCAGCGACCGACTATTCGAAGGCTACGGCGTCAAAACGCTTTGGTAGACCCCGTGAGGGACGCCAGCGTTCCACCCTGCTGTGCGGCGATAATCTCCCGCCGCAATTTCTGCCGCATCGCCTCCTCGAACGCGGAAAAATCCGCGCAGGTCATGGCAAACGCGCCGGGACCGCCGATCACCTCGGCCTGGTAGTGCGCCAGCAGGTCGGGCTCGTCATGCAGCACGCATAGCCCGTTGATCACCACCCCGCCGGCCACCAGGCGGTCGCGCGCCACCCGCGGCAGCACGCCCTGGTTCGACTTGCCGTCGCCGACCATGTCGATCACTACCCGCCCGGCCCCGGCGGGTGCTGCCAGCAGCAACGCCTCGCACGCCGCCAGCGCCTCACCGATCGCCGTCGCCCCGGCGCGGATCGTGCGGGGCACGTTCTCCACCGCGTCCGCGAAACCCGCCACTGCGGCCGGCGAGTCCAGCCGCGTCCATTCCACCATCACCTCCTGCGCCGCCGGCCCCGACCAGATCACCAGCGCGCACAGGCTCGCCCCCCGCCTGCCGCCCAGCAGTCCCGCCACCACCGCGGCATCGCGCAGCCCGGCCGCGCAGCCGCTCGCCATCAGCCCGAAACTCTCCAGCGACACGCTGGCCGAGCAGTCGAGCGCGATGATCAGGGCCAGGTCGGCATCGTCCATCCCCACACCCTACCATCGCCCCGCGTGAGTGAAAGCGAGGCTGCCACTTGAGTGGCGCCGCCATCCGGCCGATCATCACCCAGCATCTCCGAGGGGGAGCCCCATGCCCGACGACATTTCGCCGCACGCCGCCGCATCCGTGACGCTGCCGCTCTCCCGCATCATCGTCATCGACCTCACGCTGGCCCGCGCTGGCCCCACCTGCGTGCGCCATTTGGCCGACTGGGGCGCCAATGTCATCCGCATCGAACCGCC
>Ga0105044_10012120_pt1 | contig 11725 bp, 1 predicted proteins | sample MAT01_FD_78092 | JGI IMG/M metagenome (GOLD analysis project Ga0105044, IMG submission 78092) | Freshwater microbial communities from Lake Fryxell liftoff mats and glacier meltwater in Antarctica - MAT-01 | ecosystem: Environmental > Aquatic > Freshwater > Ice > Liftoff microbial mat | place...
CACGAGCGTGATCCAGGCATATTCTTCATGCTTGAAGGCCGTGGAAATAGCGTTCGGTGAGATCTTCCTGTTCTCCTGCACCTCGTAGACATAGATCTTCCCATAAGCATGGATGAGGATCCTGTCGCCCAACTGCATGCCCTTGATGTCTGAGAACGGACCGGCATTCTTGTTCGAGTCCTTCACGTGTGCGGTGAGCACGGTATTGCCATTGAAGGTCGGGTAGGCGGAATTTTCAAGATAGCCGACACTATCCTTCAGCCAGGTGAGGTCCCAGTTGTTCTTGGTGAATGAAACACCAACGATGGGATAGTTTATGCCGAGCGTCGGGATCTCGATACGAATATCATCCAAAGACTTGTAGGCTTTATCGGCAGGTTGAGCAGGCAGAATGGTGACCTTGTTCGGGTCAAAGCCTGTGACCGGGATCAGCAGCGGGGTTGTAGAGGCAGACGTTGCACCGCCATTGTTATTATTATTATTACCACCGCCATTGTTGCCGCCATTGTTAGTGATAGTGACTGTGAAGCTGCCTCGAAAATCCGTAGCGGGCTGCCCGCTACTGCCCACCAATGCGAGGGCGTTGTTCAACGGATCCACAATGGATGTGGTACCGCAGATGAAGAGGTGATAGTCTCCATTCGAGAGCGGCAGACCGCCATTGATGGTAAAGGTGGCGATATGCGTTGCGCTGTCATAGGTCACAGTGCCGATCGCGATATTCGTGTCAGCGGGCACATCCGCACCGGCGATACAACTTATGGTTTGGACTCCAGGCGTGTCACCGAGGTCGCGAATGAGTATGTAGTTGTTGGGGTTGGTCACATCATCCGGGTCGCTGTCGCCGGCAGGGTTGTAAACATCCTGATTGAATTTCACCTTCAAGTGCGTGATGTTGAAAGTAACCACTTCTGCACTGGTGAGCGCCTGGTCTGAAGTTGGCGGATTCGTATTGAGCAGTTGAATATTGGGGCCGACCCCATCAAAGTAGGTCACGCTATTATCGGTACTGGTACCGGCAAAGTTATTATTCCCAGCTATATCTGTCGCTGCACCGGCAGGGATGGATACTGTTACTGTGCCATCAGTTGTCATGCCGCTGACCGCCACGTTGTAGGTCGCGCCAGCGCCGGTGACCACCACAGTGGTTGCGCCAGCACTACCGCCAAGTGTGACATCTGTATTAATGAAGCCGGTCACTGCTTCGTTGAATACAACCGTGAAGTTGATCGGCGAGAGGTTGGTCGGGTCAGTTTGAACAGCTTCCTGGTTGACGGTCACAGTTGGGGCATTGCTGTCAATGGTTATGCTTTGAGTGATCTGAGGGGCCGATGCGAAAGTGGCATTGCCAGCCTGGTTGTAATGAACCACGCAGGATCCGTTTGGAGCGACGATGGTGATCGTTGCCGTTCCATCGCCATGGTCAATGATGGTACAAACTCCGGAAGCCGTGATCGAAACGATCAAGCCGGAACTGGCGGAGGCTTCCACATCAAAAACACTTGAAGGAGACGCAACAGCCGGCGCAGAGGTTGTCACTGTAATGGTCTGGCCATTTGGCAGGGCGCTGACGTTTTCCGTCAATTCGGGCGCGGCGCTAAAGTTGGCATTGCCGGCCTGGTTGTAATGTACGATACAGTTTCCATTCGGGAGAGTGATCGTAAACGTTGGGCCAACATTTGTGCAGGAGCCCGTGGCGCTGTATGTAACAGCCAGGCCTGAAGATGCCGTAGCTGCCACGGTGAAGTTGCTGCCGTTCGCTCCATTATTTGGAGCCGGGGTTGTGATCGTGATCGTTTGAACAGACAGGGAAACCGTCAGTGTGGCTCCGCCAATCGAGACGTTGTAGTTGGCTAACACACCGGCAGGGGCGTTGGCTACGGCAGTGATGGGGTATGGCCCCACAGCCGCCGCGGCTGGAGCACCCGTGCTGGCATATGTGGCTGTGATGGCGTCACCATTCTGGATGCCCACGATACTGCCAGTGAAGGCCGAGAATACTGTGCCAAACACCTTGGCTTTATCTGCCGGCTGAATCACCAGATCACGTTGCGTAACGGTGAGCGTGCCGGTGTTGTTCGTGACGTTGTAATTTGCCAAAACACCGGCCGGGGCATTCAAGACAGCAGTGATGGTATACGGTGACCCGGCTACAGTGGCTGTTGCCACCGAACCAGGACTCGAATAGGTTGCAGTGATGGCATCACCGTTCTGGATACCCACAATCGTGCCTGTGAAAGTGTTGAACACATTGCCATAGATCTTGCTGGCATTGTTCGGCGTGACCGCCAATGGACGTTGAGTTACGGTGAGAGCGCCGGTATTCAAAGCCACCGTATAGTTCCCCAGCCTGCCACCCGGGTCATTCAATGTGGCTGTGATCGGATAGGCACCAACCGCGGCTGCGGCGGGAGCTCCGACGCTGGCATAGTTTGCTGTGATGTTATCGGCGCCTTGAATGCCTGCGATGGTGCCTGTGAAGGTCGTGAAGAGATCACCGTAGAGCTTGGTCTTGTTATCCGGTGTCACTGTCAACGCGCGCGATGTAACGGTCAATGTTCCGGGCGTGTACGAGAAGGCATAATTATTGTCGACGCCGCCAGAGCAGACGATCGGGAACGTGCCCACGTTGTTATGAGGAACAGAAACCTGGCATGATGGTTGAGTATCAACCACCGCAGCGGTATCGGGGAGAATGAAGCCAGTGTATGTAAAGGTGAAGGCCGGGTCCGGATCGCCATACGTGATGATCTTATTTTCCGCCGTCACGTTCAACACAGACAGGGCTACATTCAATGTGCCTGTATTCAAGGTTACCGCATAGTTCGGCAGTCTGCCACCTAGGTCAACCAGTACGGCGGTGATGGGATATGGGCCTACGGCAGCTGCGGCAGGAGACCCGGCGCTGGCATAGTTTGCTGTAATCACATCGCCAGCCTGCAGGCCGGAGATCACGCCGGTGAAAGCGTTGAAGACTGTGCCAAATACTTTCGCCTTATTATCAGGCGTCACCACCAAAGTGCGCAGGGTTACATCGAGATTGCCTGTATTCACTGTAATCGTGTAGTTTGCCAAAACACCCGCCGGAGCATTCAAGATGGCAGTGATGGGATACGGTGACCCGGCCACTGTCGCCGTTGCCACAGCACCAGGGCTGGCATAAGTTGCGGTAATGGCTTCGCCATTCTGGATGCCGGTGATCGTGCCAGTGAAGAGTGTGAAGGTATCGCCATAGACTTTGGTCTTATCGGCAGGCGTTACGGTCAGTTGGCGTGGGTCTACGGTCAGCGTGCCTATGTTAAGGATCACGTTGTAATTTGTCAGAGTGGCTGCGGGCGGAGTTAGGGTGATATTGATGGGATAACTCCCCACCCCAGCCGTTACTGGCGCACCGAGACTGTCATAGGCGGCTGTGATGATCTCGCCAAACTGAGCGCCCGTGACTGAGCCGGTAAAGGCAGTAAAGAGCGCGCCATAGGTCTTTACCTTGTCAACCGAGGTAACGACCAGGTCGCGCGGTGTGATCGTGAGAGTGCCTTGAACATATGTGAAGGTATAGGCATCATCTGCGCCGCCCGCACAAACGATCGGATAGGTCCCTACCGCAGTATGAGCACCAGCTACGGTACAAGTCGGAGGCGTATTGATAACCGCAGGCGTATCACCGGATGCAAATCCGAAATAGTTAAAGGTGAAGGCCGGGTCAGGGTTGCCATAAATGATGGTCTTGTTTTCCGCCGTTACGGTCAGCACGGAAGAACCCACCGTTATTGTGGCCGGGTTAATGATGACGTTATAGTTGCCCAGCTTACCGGTTGGGTCGTTCAATGTGGTCGTGATCGGATACGGACCGACCGCAGCAGATGGCGGTGAGCCAGCGCTGGCATAATTGGCCGTGATGTTATCGCCATTCTGAATGCCCGTAATCGTGCCGGTGAAAGCAAGGAACCAGGTGCCATATTCCTTGGACTGGTTAGCCGGCGCCACCACAAGGTCACGCAGTGTTACGGTAAGCGTACCGGGGGTCGCCGTATAGTTATAGTTGCCTATCCTGTTAAGCGGATCGTTCAATGTGATCGCGATGGAATAGGTGCCGACCGGCGCTGTGAGCGCAGTACCCGCACTACTGTATGTAAACGTGATGTTATCGCCAACCTGCACACCGTTAACAATACCTGTAAGAGTGACAGGATCGCCGTAGATCTTGGTCTTGTCTTCAGCGAGTACGGTCAGGTCGCGTTTCGTTACAGAGAGCGTACCTGCGTTCTTGATGATGTTGTAATTAGCCAGAACACCTGCCGGAGCACTTTCTGTGATCGTGATGGTATAAGTTCCAAACGCCGCACTTGCCGGCGAACCCAGGCTGGAATAAGTGGCAGTGATGGCATCGCCATTTTGAATACCGGTAATGGTGCCGGTAAAGGCATTGAAGACATCACCATATACTTTACTAAAGCTGTCTCCTGTAAATATCAGGTCAGGCTTTGTGATCGTCATGGCCCCGTTGACGTAGCCAATGGTGTAGTTGCCCAGGCCTGTGCCTGTTGCGGCACTCGGCACGATGGTGTATGGCGACCCGGCTACTGTTGCCGATGCCGGCGCGCCGGCACTGTTCAACGTGACAGTGTCCACCGTATCGCCATTCGTCAACCCAAGGATTGTGAATTCCGTGCCCAGGAAGGTGAACAAAGTTCCGTAAGGTTTGGTCTGGTTATTGGCTGTGACCGTCAATGCCTTCGGAGTCACTGTTAATGTGGCGGTCGGAACAGGATCGATCGTTACATTATAGTTACCCAGCTTATTGCCCTGATCGTCCAATGTGACCGTGATGGGATACACACCCACTGGAGCAGTCGCTACCTCTCCCAGGCTGTCATAGATCGGCGTAATCGTATCGCCAGCCCGCAGGCCGGTGAGTGTGCCCGAGTAACCTGCGAATACACTGCCGTAAACTTTGGTTTGGTTATTGGGGTCAAATGTCAGAGTGCGCGGTGTGACATTCATTTGGCTGCTAACATAAACGATCGTGTAGATGGTCAAACCTGAACAAGCAGCGGCACTCGGCAAGATGGAATAGGTACCCACCACGGCCGGTGATGGCGCGCCCAGACTGGTGAGAGTCACGCTTGTGACCGAATCACCGAACTGCAAACCAACGACACTGAACTCAGTCCCGGCAAAAGTGAATACATCGCCATAGGTCTTGGTCTGGTCGTTCGCCGTGATCGTTAATATGTTGGTGGCGATCGTCAACAAACCATCAACATAGGTTATGGCATAGTTGCCCAGGCCGGTACCCACTGCGGCGCTTGGGGTGATCGGGTAGGGTGAACCGGCTACAGGCGAACCCGCAGGCGCTCCTATACTAAAGAGAGTCACACTGGTCACAGTGTCACCCAAAATCAACCCGCTGGCTGTGAACTCTGTGCCCGCGAATACAACTGTATCTGTAAAAGCCTTGCCGCGATTATCTGCTGTGATAGTCAGTGGTTTCTGAGTAACTGTCAGTGTGCCGACAGCAGGGCCGGGGGGAGGAGCATAATTAAAGATGTAATTGTCATCAGAGGCGCCCGAACACGTGATCGGGTAGGTGCCGACATCCACATGTGCGACCAAAACATCGCAGGTCGGAGGTATGTTGATCACTGCAGATGTTTGGCCCAGCACAAATCCACTGTAAGTAAAAGTGAAGGGACTGGGGTCGGCATCGCCATAGACAATCAACTCGTTGACCGCTCTCACGGTTATGGTAGCCGCGTCCACCACTTGGTTTAACACAGCAGAAGTGCTGGTGGCGAAGATGCTGACGACCGAAGGCACATATCTAGCTGTGATGGTGGGATGCGTACCGACGATCAAAGAATTGGTGGTAAAGGTGGCAACTCCACCCGCGTTTAACGTGCCGGTTCCCAACAAAACGGCGCCATCATAGAATTCCGCTGTGCCGGCCGGTGTGCCAAAGGCTGATGTGGTGGTAGATGTGAAGGTCACATTTTCACCATAAATGGATGGATTGTTGTTGGACGCAAGTGTGGTCGTAGTGACACGAGCTACAGTATGAACATATGGACTTGCTGTATTGTTACTGGTCGCATAATTATTACTGGTACTGGTATATTGCGCTGAAATATTATGCGCGCCAAATGCCAGTGCGCTGGTAGTAAAGGTGGCCACACCGCCAGCATTCAGCGTGAGTGTGCCACTAATCGGATTAAGACCATCATATAAAACAACTGTGCCAGGCGGGATGCCAGTTCCCGGCGGTGTCGTTGAGACTGTTATCGTAAAGATCACCGACTGGCCTTGTGCAGACGGGTTGATATTAGATGTTACATTAACCTGTGTAGGTGCCGGATATACAGTGTGAGATGTCTCCTCGAAGTCTGTATTAAAATTGGCATCGCCATTGTATGTGAATCTGAGTGGATTAGTCCCGGTGAAGATAGTACCATGTGGAACAGGTCCCAACAAAAATACAACATTAAGATAAGGCAAACCAGTTGTGATCTGAGCCTGTCCTAAGGCATCAAGTGGAACAGTGATATTTTGATTGGGACTGCCGCCCGAAAGCGTGACCGTGCCGGTTGGGATGCCCCCGGCTGATGTGACTGTGACAGTAAAGGTCATGGGATAAGAGTAGGAAGACTGGCTTGGGTCTGGAACTACCGATACCATCGTACCTGCCCTCTGGGCGGTAACCGTGTCTTGAACATTGACAGCGGGGTTGTAATCAATATTCCCAGCCTGACTGGCCGTCAACACACAGTTGACAGTAGCGCTGGTCATTGTGACCGCAAAACCCACATTCGTACACCCGCCGGAAGAATTGATGGTTACAGGTAAGCCCGAAGTTGCGGTGGGGGTGGCATTAAAAGTGGTGCCAAATTGGGCCGTGGCTTGCGCATTAAAGTTAATTGTCTGATTTCTCTTAGCCACCGTTAGGGTGAAGTTTTGTGTAGCATCTGGCGCAATACCATTGCTGGCTGTAATAACAAAAGGATAAGTTCCAGCTGTGCCCGTTGCAGGTGTGCCGACTAAAACGCCTGCAGGGCTTAAAGTAATGCCAGCCGGCAGCGGACCGGCCGTTGAGAATGTTGGAGCTGGATTGCCACTGGCAAGGACTGTGAAACTATCGGCTACAAGGACGGTAAAAGTATCGGTGGCAGCACTAAGGATTGCAGGCGGTGCGTTTACATTTTGTATCCATACTGTAGATGTGCTACTTCCAAAAGTGGTATCGCCGGCATACACAGCTGTGATGTTATGCGACCCAGCTGTAAGCGCACTTGTGCTGAATGTCGCTACGCCTCCGGCATTAAGCGTGCCGCTACCAATAGGAGTTGCACCATCCCGAAAAGTAACTGTGCCAGTGGGAGTGCCGCTAGCCGAGGTCACTGTTGCGGTGAAGGTTACTAATTGTCCAGAAGTAGAGGGATTAATATCAGAAACTACTGTTGTTGTCGTGGCTGCGCTGTAATAGACTATCACCCGCACCTGATCTATATTCAAATTGAAATTCGCAACAAGAACATCCAACCTTATTCTGAAGTTTGCGTTGGTAAAGTCGCCAGGCGCCCAGGTCCTGTTCCATGTATCAGTAGGTCCACCAAATGTGCGAACCGCTTCTTGGGCTGCAGTGGTGCCAGGCATATTTGTAGTTTTAACGCCGGTACCAGCACCTGTGGTAAAGTTCGCACCGTTATTCCAGGAAAGGGAGACATCGGCCTGTCTTGGAGTGCCGCCTCCTTCCTGGTATCCTTCTATTAATACTTCAATGCCATTGATGACAGAGCCGGCCGGAATCACAGGGAAATTGAAACTTGAATACTGAACATCATCATTTCCACTATCGGCCACTGCCCGGTTATTATCGGCGGCGTAGGCGTTTTGAGGATTGACCCAGCCAGTATTAGCATTGGCGCTCGGTACTTGGGGACCAGTATTTGCTGCATATGCCGGTGAAACCGGTGTGGCAGTCAACGCCAGCATGGCGATCATGAACGCGGTCGAGAACTTGTAAGCGAAAGAAGATAGCGATTTCATTATTTGCCTCACTTTTGAAAATAAATTGGCGGCAATGAATAACATGTATGTGCATCCGTGACGCCTGCGGATGCACTTTATTTATTAACCCAAATTTAATCTCGCTTAATGAATTGTCCGCCCTGACCATGAAAATGGTACTTAAGTAATGTCACCTTACAGGAACATTACAATACCTTGACAAATCTGCAAACATTATAAGGAGATTTTAATGTAGAGTCAATCTTTTTAATGCCCATTTTGAAAGAAGTTTGGTTGGAAATTCAGAAAGAAATTTGGATAAAAATTCAGAAAGAAGTTTGAAAAGAAATTTTTGGGTAGATTGTCAACGCCGTGATTAAGTCAGCTTGATATTGGAATTCGATCATCCCTGCACAAACTTGCCAGTTTCACCTGAATCAGGTTCTTCCGTTCCAGATTTCCCATCCGCACCATGCTCTCGCGGCATCCCCTACCATAAATGTCACAAAGATCGATGCAAAATCCGCGCATAATACCTTGCAAGAATAACAAGTGAAATTTCGGAAATGAAAAGTAAAAATCATTAACTCCGTGCTAAACTCCAAACAGTTAAATATCCGATAAAGGCAAATCCATTCGAAAGGTGGAGGCGCAAAGCCATGGGTCTACCGTTGTGGAAAACACAACCATGATCGCCAGGCCGCCAAAGATCACATTTTTATGTTTTCGTGTGCGGGCCTGGTTAACCAATCAGGCCCGTTTTATTTTCCTGAACTTTATCAAGTGAATCGTACCGACAAACGCAAACCCGTCCGAAAGGCGGAGGCGCAAAACCATGGGTCTACAGCCGCAATCTGCGCGGCCATGATCGCCAGGTCACCGAAAACGAGCTATCACGATTAACCGCGCTTTTTGTAAGCACAAAATTCGCAAGAGATCTGGATGCTCATATCAAGGAGTTATGATGGCATCCAGAAATCAGTTCACACAATTTAAAGATCGACTGTTCACAAGCGTATTATTATGCATCGTCTTCTGCGCGCTTACGATCCCCACACAGGTCTATGCCAAAGCCGATGCGATCCCCACTCTGAACGAATTTATTGAAACCGTCAAAGACGGAAACGCAGACACCTTGCGAGGCGTATATGTCGCTGATGTGATGGCCTTCCCCATCCTGCAGCAACCCTATGGATACCCCGGCTTTGTGTCCAATACCGATGATGTCATCACACAGTTCAGCATGGCATCCGAGGTGGGGAATATCGGCTTGCTCGCACACAACCACCTGGCAGGCATTTCATTCTCCAATATCAAGAATAATGACAGGATCATCCTGGTCTATGGCGATGGTCACATGGAAAGTTTTTTGGTCGAAAGCATCCAGGAATACCAGGCGCTAAGTCCGCTCAGCCCATACAGCCAGTTCAAAGACCTGGAAACAGAGTCCATACTCACAGCTGAGGATCTCTTCCGCGAAGTCTATCGCGGCGAATATCACCTGACCCTGCAAACATGTATTGATAATGAAGGGAATACGAGCTGGGGCAGGTTGTTCATCCTTGCAACACCAATCGCGAACAAGGCATTCAACATGCTCGAAGAGAAACCATTTGGCGCCGCCATTTCATACGCAAGCAAATAAAAAACACATCCTCAAAGCAACAAAAAACTGGGCGAGATCTCATTGATCTCGCCCAGTTTACTGATTACCCCTCTTCCACCCCCGTCTAAAAGCTGCCCCCTCCAACCCCCATATTATTTTTCAGAAATGACGCTGATCAAAACCGCGCGCACCATGCGTCTGTGTGAGTACAATTCTGTCTTGGCATTGTAGTCTTCACAGGTCACAAGCGTGATCCAGCTGTTTTCTTCATGCTTGAAAGCGGCTGAAATATTGGACGGCAGGATCTTCGTATTTTCCTGCACCTGATAAACATAGGTCTGTCCATAGGCATGGATGTAGATCTTTTGACCTGTCTGCAATCCCTTGATATCCGAGAAAGGACCAAGATTCTTGTTGGCATCACGCACATGCGCCGTAAGCACTGTGTTACCGGGCAGGGTTGGGTAGGCAGAGCCTTCAAGATAAGCCACATCTTTCAGCCAGGTGAGATTCCAGGTGTTCCTGTCAATCATGGCGCCCACAATGGGATAATTTATGCCAAGCGATGGGATCTCAATGCGAATCTCACCCATGGACTTGTAGGCTTTGTCTGCAGGCTGGGCCGGCAGGTTTGTGATCTTATTGGGAGCAAAACCAGTCACCGGAATGAGCGTCGCTTTTGCGGCAGAGGTAGAAGCAGCAGTGCCACCACCGCCCCCACCACCACCGCCAGCTGCTGCAGCCGATTGAATGCGGAAGTTGATCAGGAAGTCTGTTCCGGGGGTTGTTCCGTCTCCAGCCAGTTCAAGGTTGATGTTTGCCGCATCCACAATGGATGTGGTTCCGCAAACATACAGTCGATAGAAGCCGTTCGCATTCAGCGGGAGACCGCCATTGATATTCACGGTCGCAACGAATGGACCCGCTCCGCCGCCATTGCTATAGGTTACGCTGTTCACCGCAATCGCCACATCCGGTGCGACAACACCTCCGAGACAACTTACGGTTTGGAACGTGCCGCCTGAACTGCCAAGCACAAGCACGTAGTTGGCAGGATTGGTGACATCCTTCGGGTCAGTGTTACCAGCGGGATCATACACGTTCTGATCGAACTTCACGATCAACTGGGTGATGTTAAGTGTATTGAGAATGCTTTCATTATTACTAATGCTGCCGTTACCGCTATCCGGAACTGAATTGATACCGTTGGGAGCAACTGCCGGTCCATTCTTCACATTCAGTGTGAAGCTCTGGGTGGCATTTGGCAAGATACCATTGGTCGCCGTAAAGGTCAGGGGATAGGAACCCACTGTACCTGCTGCAGGTGTGCCAGCCAAAATACCTGTGGCGGGAGTGAAGGTCACACCAGTAGGCAATGTCCCAACCATGGATAACGTTGGCACAGGCAAGCCTGCTGCCGTCACCGTGAAAGTACCGGGTAATCCAAGGCTGAAACTTGTATTATTCGCGCTGGTAATGGATGGACCATCCGTCACCGTCAGGGTGAAGTTCTGAACTGCATTAGACCCTACACCATTGGCCGCGGTGAATGTAAGCGGATAAATGCCGCCTGTACCCGCCGCAGGAGTGCCGGCCAAAACACCGGTGGCAGGAGTGAAGGTCACACCAGCGGGCAGGGTGCCTGTCATAGAAAGGGTCGGAGCTGGGGAGCCAGTAGCAGTTACAGTAAAGGTACCTGCTGAACCAAGAGTAAAGCTGGCATTATTGGGGCTGGTGATGACAGGGGCCGAGTTTATCGTTATGCTAAAGTTCTGTGTTGCATTGGGTAATGTGCCGTTGGCGGCAGTGACTGTGCCATTGAAAGTGCCAAGAGCGGTGGGCGTACCAGAAAGAACACCGGCCGATGTCAGTGTGAGGCCGGTTGGGAGTGAGCCAGCCGTTACGGAGTAGTTGATCGGCGCGGTGCCGGTGGCCGTATACGTGTGGGTATAGGCGGCGCTCAAGGTGCCATTAGCCGGTGCTGCGCTGGTAATTAGGGGGGCAACAGCTGGAAGCGTGTAAGTGACTTTAACTTGAAGTTGATCAAGGGACACCGGACCCCCAGCCCCACCGGGATTTCCGACTCTAACTATAAAATTAGCATTCGTAAACTCA
>Ga0105044_10012123_pt1 | contig 11724 bp, 7 predicted proteins | sample MAT01_FD_78092 | JGI IMG/M metagenome (GOLD analysis project Ga0105044, IMG submission 78092) | Freshwater microbial communities from Lake Fryxell liftoff mats and glacier meltwater in Antarctica - MAT-01 | ecosystem: Environmental > Aquatic > Freshwater > Ice > Liftoff microbial mat | place...
AGCACTGAACTAAATTTGAACTAAATTTGGGGTCTTTTCCCGGTCTTTTCAGTCCATTATAGGGCATTTCACATTACCCCATAAACAGGCTATAAGTCTTACAGTGCTTGATTTTCCTTGATGGCTCAGGCGGGATTTGAACCTGCGACCTTGGGCTTATGAGTCCCCTGCTCTAACCACTGAGCTACTGAGCCGTTATGTGCTTGCGATTGACTGAGAAGAGGCCGGTGTGGGCGATCGCCCCCAGCCACAACTAAGTTTGTCGAAAACAGCTTTACTAAATTAGCATATCTGACTACCGATTTTGTCAGCGAACTGGAAAAAAAGCTATTTTTTTGAAAGGTCAGGGGATGGGATCATCAGCCATTGCGGGGATGGTGTTGGCAATGGCTGATGTGGGTAAAGCGGTTAGAAGCGATCGCCAAAGCTAAAGATCACATCTACCCCGCCTTCATCGGCAATGCCAACTTCGATGCGGTTGTAGAGGCTGCCTAAAATCGTATGCAGCCCAACGCCAAACCCAAAGCCATCACCGGGTTTGTCACGGTTACCGGCGGGGTTGCCAACCACCTCATCGGCGGTGCCGAAGTCGGTCGCAAAATCTGCAAACAGCACGCCGCGCAAGAACACCGGACGCCCCCGAAATTCTAGTTGGGCAACCGGGAAGCGGTATTCTGCGGTGGCTTGTAGGAAGCTAGCCGCTGTGCTGATTTCGCCGCTAGAGTAGCCTCGCACAGAGTTGCGCCCACCTAGGTTGAAGCCCTCGTAGGAGGGAGTATCTCCCAGGCCAATTCCCCCTTGCACATTGAGGATTAGCACCCGAGGGCCGTCATCAAAGGCAAACAGCCGGAGGGGCATGTAGTGGGTATAGTTTCCGGTAATTTGGGTAAACGCATTCCCTGCCTCTCCGAGGTTGAAGCCTTGATTGAGCCCAAACCGGAGGATATCACCATCGACGGTGAGGAACGGAGCCGGACGAACCCGGTTATCGAGTACTGCTGAGAAGTTGAAGGAGAGCAGGTCATCAATGCCATCGTCATCGATGGTGAGGGCGTTGCCATCTTCATCGACCGCAAAGACATCATTGGTAAAGGCATCGTCGCGGATCGAAACGCGCTGGTAGGTGAGGCCAATGGCCGATTCAAAGTTATCGGCGAAGGGCAGGTAATATTCGGCTCCAATGCCGAGGCGGTGTAGCCAGGGAGTATCGCCGTTGGGCAAATCTAGCTCATTGTCGCCGTTGAGATAGGCTCCGAGGTAGGAGCGCTGATTGAAGATGTTGGCACCAAACCCAGAACGGGGGTTTTCGGAGGCGCTGATCAATCCCAAGTCAAAGGCCAAGATATTTTCGCCCCCTTCGAGGGTCAAGCCAATGTGGGTATCGCCGCCTAGGGAGGCGATCGCACTGCCTAATATCGCGATCCCCGTGGTTTTGATGGAGGTCGAGACGACGCGGCGGCGGGCGCTCCCTTGCAAAGCCGTGGGTTCGGTAATCCAGTTGAAGATCGAAAACTTGAAGGAGTCGATGCTCTCGCGGGGTTCACGGAAGACGGGCGAGTCACTGGGGAGGCGAGGAGCTTGAGCTGTTTGAGCTGTTTGGCCTGTTAGATCTGTGGCTGATTGGGAGGGCTGTTCGGTAAGGTACTGAGACAGCGGTTGTGGGCTGGAGGCCGTGGGTTGAGGGCCTACGACCGAAGTATCTGGGGTTGCCTCCGCGCTGCGCTCTGGGCTGGTTCCAGGTTCTGCGAGTGGCGGGGTTGGGGCGATCGCCAAAGCTGGGTTGGCTTCGAGGCTCGCTGGAGAGGCATCTGAGATCACCTGCGCGGGGGCTTGGGTGTCTGCGAGGGGTTGGGCAAATTGTTTGGTGGCGCTGATGGGGGTTGGGCTGGGGGGGCGCGTCAGGGCGATCGCAGGCAGGCTTAACCCTGTGGTGAGGGTGCTACTTGCTAGCAACACCCAAAAACCAAGGCGGGATGCACGAAGTTTCCGATTCATAAGCGGCTCTTTACTCCTCACACATTATTGGAAGTGGCTAGACGTGGCTTTAACCGAACAAACGAGGCGATTAGGGATGGCAGTCGGAGGGCGATCGCCATCGACCAATCGGTTCCTCAACTCACGGATAAAATCGCTGGAAGGTTTTAAGCAACTGATAGGGATTGATTCGATTGGTATTGATATGGGGGCTATCCACTCAATTTTGAGAGACAAACGCGATTTGAGATCACAGCGGTCAGGCTTATCCCAGTTTCAGGCTTGTCTCGGTTTCAGACTTGTCTCTTTTTCAGTAATCCCTCGGAAGGCGCAGAAATCTCACTGAGTTGGATTTTAGGGTTTGTGGAGGATTTGATAAATCTCTCCAAATCTAGGCCATAGAAGGCTAGATGTCACTGATTTTGGTGGAATTTTAGTGGAATTTTGGCGGAATTCTGGCTGAGTTTTGGCGGATTGTGGCCATTTGTATGACAATCCGAATTCCTCAAAGCTTGGGAAAATCTGATCTTTTCGCAGTTCCATCCGCCAAGGTCGCCTCGGCTGCCAGCGGATCAAGGGGCGGCGAAGAGGGGCTAAGGGTTTTAGAATCAGAGGGTGCCGTTTGCAAGGGTTGAATCCATGTCGAGTCCTGAGTCTTTGGGGGCGATCGCCCCTTCTCCCTCTTCCCACCCCGATCGCCCAACGCTGGTGCAGTTGCCCCCTTGGTTGCGCCGCCCCATCGGCAACGCCAGCGACCTGTCTACGGTGCAACAGGTGATCAAACAACGGCAAATTCATACTATTTGCGAAGAGGGACGTTGCCCCAACCGGGCTGAGTGCTATGGCAACAAAACTGCCACTTTCCTATTGATGGGGCCAGTCTGCACCCGTGCCTGCGCCTTTTGCCAGGTCGATAAAGGCCATGCGCCCATGCCCCTCGATGCCGCAGAACCGACCCAGGTCGCTGCCGCCGTGCAAGTGCTAGGGCTGCGCTATGTGGTGCTGACCTCCGTGGCGCGAGATGACTTGGCCGATGGGGGCGCGGGCTGGTTTGCCACAGTGATGGCGGCGGTGCGCCAGGTAAACCCCGACACCCAAATTGAGGTGCTCACCCCCGACTTTTGGAGTGGGCTGTCTGGGGATGCGGGGCAGGCCGAGCGGGTGGCAACGGTGGTGGCGGCTCAACCTGCGTGCTACAACCACAACATTGAAACGGTGCAGCGGCTTCAGGGTGTGGTGCGGCGAGGAGCCAAGTATGGGCGATCGCTCCAAGTGCTCCGCCTCGTCAAGACCCTTGACGCCACGATCCCCACCAAGTCGGGGTTGATGCTAGGCCATGGCGAAACCGAGGCCGAGATCCTAGACGCCTTACAGGATCTCAGGGCAGTGGAGTGCGATCGCCTCACCCTGGGGCAATACATGCGCCCCTCCTTAGACCACCTGCCCGTACAAAAATATTGGACGCCGGAAGAATTTGAACGGCTGGGGGCGATCGCCCGCGACCTAGGCTTTTCCCATGTCCGATCTGGCCCCCTCGTCCGCAGTTCTTACCATGCCGGGGCTGAGCCGTAGAGGGGCTGAGCCGTAGAACTGATGGATTCTAAAAATCCCTTTGAGACGACACCCGCTCGATAAGCAAAATACCTAAAAAATCCCCCTCCGTGAGAAGGGGGATAGCAGACAGTATGGTTTAGGGTCAACGCTTTGATTTCAACGTTCTTGTGTCAACGCTGAGGCCGGTTGTTTGAGACCGTTACTTGAGCAAGCCAAAGTAGTAGGCGGCTACTACGAAATTTACTGCTAGGAGCAACAGCGCCCAGCCAGTACGGAATGTGTAGGATGGCTTTTTAGTCGATGCTTGCTTAGAAGTCATAGTTGCGACTCGTCCTTATTAATATCAGCCGGATAAACCTTTCCCGCTATTATTAACCAACTTGTGCCGCTTCCTGTGACTTGGGACAAAACTCAACATTTCGCAAACCTCACGGCTTGGGATCGGCATGGAAGCGTCATAGATCTAGCGGCATGGCCTTGGGAGAAGGGTGAGTTAGCATGGCTGGCTGGCTCCTCTCTGCAAGCCTCAACCCTGAAAACCTAAAAGCCTTCTTAAAATTAGAATCTTCTTAAAATTACCTGAGCTAGGTGGTGTTCTAGGCCCGTGGCTAATGTTGCCATGATTGAGCCATATCGGGTGATGTAAAGCGATCGTCCACAGTTCTAGCAGCGCACTACCCTCGCTTTTCTTGCAGATACAGCTATGGCCGCTCACCTCGTTCGCCCGGAGCCTGTCGTCGGGTAGACAGCTCCGATAAGCCCAGGGCGAACGGTTGGCTTAACTTGAATAGCTATAGCTATGGTTTCTAACCCCTGTTAGGCGGGGTGGCAGCGGCCTTCATCCTGAGCTAGCCCGTCTCAAAAATAGTTCGCCGCCTAAAATTTCTATTACAATTGCAATTCACGGTCTTTCTTCCTTAGAATCGACCTAATGATTGCATATTGAAAATCGACCTTGATCGCATGTATCGCCGGGGCAAAGCAGAGCTAACGTTTCAACGCGACCCCTGATACTATCAGTCCTATGGCCGTCAGCGGTTTCACTGGCACCATTAGCCTCATTCAATTTTAGAGGCTCCCTACCCCTGTCTCTTCAATCCTTCGACATTAGCTCAACCTTAAAAGAGAGGTCTAGATGCAGCTTCAGACGACTCTTGTAACCCCTGCTGGTGCTCCGAGCGATGATGCTACTCTTTATGGCAGTCGTACTGGCACTTTTTCTGGATTAGCCTCTTTTTGCCAGCCCACGGCTCAGATTGATGACGCTCAACTGTCGTCTTTTTTGGTTCGCCTGATCTTCTACAAAAACCGGACATATAGCGGTTCCTGGTTCAGTGAAGTACGGGTTGATTTTTGAAAGCCTTATTCAGCAAGGGTTTTGTCGGGGTCTACTGTACCTCACCCGGCAAAGAACCGCTATACTGACCCGTTGGCCTTCCTGATTTATCGCCTTGACGGATTCTTCTTAACTGGCTCTTTTTGACTCATTGCTTGAGTCTGACTCATCCCTTCATCATTTCTGTTGCGCTTTTAATATGGCTTCTAATTACACCGAAATTGAAGAACGTCGCACGCAACTACTGCAGCAATACGACATCCTATCACCACTAGATAAGTGCATCCTTCAGCTTTTCTCGGTGGCCTACGAACCCATGCGTCAGTCTGTCACCCCGATTTGTTTTCAACACACGGGGTTTCGGGATACTAAGGGCGGAGCGATTAGCAAATCTAAGATTTTAGAGCGGCTTAAGGCGCTCCATCAGGAAGGGTTTTTAGTCTTAGAAGAGAATTTCCGGTGTCACTCCTTGCTAGTGGAGGTTGCGACCCGTGATGCCATCAAAGCCAATCGGTTTGAGGCGATGGCTAATGCTGTACAAGACACAATGCCGATTCAGTCCTATGGGAAGGGTGGGCCTTTTTACTTCGCTAATCAAGATCAATTAATTCGCCAGATTCGGATTAGTTTTTATCAGCAAAACCTGCGACTCATGCAACGTTATTATGATAACTATAAGCAATATAATGCTTATGGAAGCCAGCGACGATCGCTCATTTCACTCGAAGAAATTATCCGTCGCATTTGCAATAACCCATTTGACGGAGGCTGGCTTGACACCCTGCCTAAGCCCTTTTATTCCACGATTTTAGCTGCGATCCTCAACCATTCAGCATTGCATTTAGAACCTGCTGAAGAAGCGTTTCAGGTGTTGCAGACTAAATGCACCCAGCCCGGAGGTTCTGGTTCCCCAGATCTACAGCTACTCTATTTAGAACAACTCATTTTACGCGGTGAATGGGAGCCGGCAAAGCAGCATTTAGAGCAGTCCTCAGCCCTTGCCACACAACAGCAAGAACTATTGCGGGGGGAGGTATGTTTTGTGTTGGGGGAGCAGGAAGAGGCGATCGCCCATTTTAACGAAGCCCATCGCCTTTACCGCAAAGGCAGCGGTAGCCGTCAGGTTATCTTTGAAGGGCTAGGGCCTGTCTTTTATACCCTCGCCTGCTTAAAAGAGTCTACCCCCACCTCGCTACAGGCCGCATTAGAAACCACTCGCTTAGTTCAACTCAACCCCCACTGGCTGAGAGAAAGTTGTCTGGTGTTGCAACAGGTAGCCGCAATGCAGCGGGGAGATTTATCCTACCGCGAGGTCTTGCAACAAGCGCCAATTCCGCCGTTCAAGGAAGCCCACAGCATCGAAACGCTGCTCCGCTGTTTAGCGCTATTTTGGGTCAATCGCGAAATGGCTCAAAAAGTGTTGCCCCGGCTGCTAGAGCCACTTTATAAGGCGGCACTGCGCTCTGGCTATCTCTGGTTGGCCTTCGAAGCCGTCGAGATCCTCAACCATTTGAAGCCATCGCGCACCTTCAAGACCCAAGCTGACATTTTGCGCCCTAGCCTGTCAGGGGGGACGTTGGCCGATCTGATCCCATTCCGCGAAAACTGGGAGTTGTCGCTCCAGGCACTCACCCAACTGCGCTACATCTCCCCAGCGACAAAGCAGTCGTCTGAACGGCGCTTAGTCTGGTTTATCGACTATCAAAGCGGCACCGATTACAGCCTCAACCCTCGCGAACAAAAGGTCAACGCCCAAGGCAACTGGAGCCGGGGTCGCCCTGTGGCGCTCAAACGGCTGGCGCAAGATACCGATGTTGAATATCTGACCCCCCAAGACCGGGAGGTTTGCAGCTACTTGGTCGGAGACTATACCTCCCACTACTCGGGCAGTTATCGGTGGCGGGCAGGGGCGATCGCCGCCCTCGTCGGCCATCCCCTCGTGTTTTGGGAAAACGCCGCAGGCATCCGGGTCGATGTTGTCAAAGGTGAACCCGAACTGCGGGTACAACGGGATGGCGGCGACTATCTCACGCTCCAGTTCTTCCCAGATCTATCTGCCGTTGCAGCCGATGAAACCGTCATTCTGGCGCGCGAAACCCCTACCCGGCTCAAGGTCGTTGAGCTGAGCGACGACCATCGCCACATCGCCCAGATTATTGGAGCCGACAATCGACTGGTGGTGCCCCTCGCCGCCGAAGAACAGGTTTTGGCCGCTATCAACGCGGTTTCAGGGATTGTCACCATCCAATCTGACGTGGGCGGCACCATGGCCGATGCGGAGGAAGTTCCAGCCAATAGCATTCCCCACATTCACCTCCTCCCTGCTGGGGGCGGGCTAAAGGTCGTGATCATGGCGCGCCCCTTTGCCAATGGTGGCCCCTATGTGCGGCCTGGGCATGGGGGCACCACGATGATTGCCGAAATCGATGGCAAACGCCTGCAAACCACCCGCAACTTAGAAGAAGAAACCCAGCGCGTCCAGTCCATTATTGACGACTGCCCCGTTCTCCAACGCAGCGAAGAAGAAGGGGGAGAATGGGTGTTGGCTGACCCCGAAGAATGTTTAGAGCTACTGACGGAGTTGCATACCTTGGAGGTGGGCGATGGCTCTGCTGCAGAACACCGCGCCGTGCTGGAATGGCCAGAGGGAGAGCGGTTGCGCGTCTCACCAAGCATTGGTGCGGGGCAGTTTAAGCTCAAAATTCAACAACAGCGCGATTGGTTCGCAGCCAGTGGCGAGATAGAGCTACCCGACGGCCAAGTTTTGGCCATGCAACAACTGATGGAGTTGCTCAAAAATAGCCCCGGTCGCTTTTTGAAAATTGGCGAAGGCCAATTTTTAGCACTCACCGAAGCCTTTCGCAAACGGCTCGATGAGTTTCAGCGCTTTTCAGAGATGCAAGGTGACAGTGCGCGTTTCCATCCCCTGGCGGCCATGGCGCTGACTGATTTTGTGGATGAAGTGGGTAGCCTCAAGGCCGACAAGCACTGGAAAGCCCATATTAAACGCCTGCAAGAAATGCAGGAGATTAACCCGCAGGTGCCCTCGACCCTGCAAGCCGAATTGCGAGATTACCAAATTGATGGGTTTCAGTGGTTGGCACGGTTGGCCCATTGGGGCGTTGGGGCGTGCCTTGCCGACGACATGGGGTTGGGCAAAACCCTCCAGGCGCTGACCCTCATTCTGACCCGTGCCCCCCAAGGCCCGACCTTAATTTTGGCTCCCACTTCGGTGGGGATGAATTGGCTGAGTGAGGCGGAGAAGTTTGCCCCCACCCTCAACCCGATTCAATTTGGAGGGGGCGATCGCCAAAAACTACTCAACAACCTCCAACCCTTTGACTTAGTGGTGTGCAGCTACGGCCTACTACAACAGGAAGAAGTGGCCGAGATGCTGGCCAAAGTGCAATGGGAAACCATTGTGCTAGATGAAGCCCAAGCCATCAAAAACATGGGCACCAAACGCTCCCAGGCAGCGATGAGTCTCCAAGGTAGTTTCAAAATCATTACCACGGGCACCCCCATCGAAAACCACCTCGGGGAACTATGGAACCTCTTCCGTTTCATCAACCCCGGCTTACTGGGCTCCCTCGAAAAGTTTAATGAGCGGTTTGCCACCCCCATCGAGCGCTATCAAGACAAAGATGCCCGCCACCAATTACGCAAACTGATCCAACCCTTCATTTTGCGCCGAACCAAGAGCCAAGTGCTGTCTGAGTTGCCGTCGCGCACCGAAATCTTGCTGCATGTGGAACTCAGCGCCGAAGAACTGGCCTTTTACGAAGCCCTGCGCCGCGATGCCATCAGTCGCTTAGCAGACAGCAGCGCCGAAGCAGGCACCAAGCATCTACAGGTGCTAGCCGAGATCATGAAACTGCGCCGCGCCTGCTGCAACCCACGCCTCGTGATGCCCAACGCCCCCGTAAGCAGCTCGAAGCTCGAACTCTTTGGAGACGTGCTCGAAGAGCTGCTCTCAAACCATCACAAAGCCCTTGTCTTTAGCCAGTTTGTTGATCACCTCCATATTCTGCGTGATTATCTGAAGCAAAAGAATATTCCCTATCAATACCTGGATGGCAGCACTCCCACCAAGGAGCGGAAAAAGCGGGTCGATGCCTTTCAGGCTGGGGAGGGCGATGTCTTTTTGATTAGCCTTAAAGCTGGGGGCACCGGGCTAAACCTGACCGCTGCCGATTATGTCCTCCATATGGATCCTTGGTGGAACCCCGCCGTCGAAGACCAAGCGAGCGATCGCGCCCACCGCATTGGCCAACAACGCCCCGTCACCATTTATCGCCTCGTTGCCAAGGGCACCATCGAAGACAAAATCGTAGACCTGCACTCCCACAAACGAGACCTCGCCGACAGCCTCCTCGAAGGCACAGAGATGAGCGGCAAAATGTCTACGGATGAATTGCTCACGCTCATCAGCGAAGGCTAACACCCACATCGGCTCCCCTTTTCAGAGCGTGTCGCTGAAGGGACACTGGTGCTCAGTGTTGCCATCAGTGTTGCCATCAGTGTTGCCGAGACAAGGAAACTGCGGGTTAATGGTGTACCCAGTGGTCGGACTTCGGCTGCGCTCAACCTTCAGGGATCGATGTCTGATCGCAGTCGTTTACGCAGCGTCTCCCGCAGGGAGAAAGTTCGATCAGCGGGTACGTTATTTTCTGGCGAATCCTTTAACAACGCGGCACCTCTGGTTTTTGGGTGCATCGTTGAGCAGAGGTTGGGGGTTGGGGGTTGGGGGCGATCGCCCCCTCACAAAAGAACCTTACCCCAGCCCGCTCTGAATTATGAAAAAGGCTGCTATCAAAAGCCTTTTTCACCACCCTTCTCATTTCACAAATGCCTATAGGAACGCTTAGAAATGCTATAGATAAACGGTGGAATGGGTTGTGTGTGGCTAAGATGCCCATAGGACAGCGCCCCTATTTTTCCGTGACCTGGGCTGGGATCTCTGCCACGCTAGAGTTCAGATCCTCCGTCCATTATTCCTTCCTAAAAGCTTCTTTTCTAAAAGTAACTTGCTATGCCACTATTGGCGCTTCGTCTGCTCAGACTCTATGTTCCCTTGGTCGGCTGGATTGGGCTGGGCTGGGTGTTAGGGCGGGTGCTCCCCCGCTCCATCCCCAATGGCCTGGGCAAATTTTTGTATTGGGTGGGGGTGCCTATCAGCGTCGTTGGCTTTCTGCGGCAGGCCGATTTGTCAGGAGCCGTGTGGATGGCTCCGGTCGTGGCCTGGGGAGCCATTTTGCTAGGGCTAGCCTGCGTTTGGCTGTGGATCCAGTGGGAGGTGAAATGGCGATCGCCCCTTCCTCCGCCCACCCAATTGCACCATGCCTCCACCCAAGGCAGTCTTCTCCTAGCGGCGATGGTCGGCAACACCGGCTACCTCGGCTTTCCCATCGTCCTTAGCCTCGTGGGGGTCTCATACTTTGGCTGGGCCATTTTTTATGACATGGGTGGCACCCTCTTTGGAGCCTATGGCCTCGGCGCACTCCTCGCCAGTCGCTATGGCAAAGGTGGCCGCAGCCTCCGGGCCCTAACGGCAGCGTTGCTGATCAACCCAACCTTGTGGAGTTTTCCCCTCGGGCTGTTGATCCAACCCCTGCCGCTTGCCCCGTGGCTCGATAGTGCCCTCAAAGGCAGTGCTTGGGGCAGCCTCACCCTTGCCCTCATTTTGATTGGGATGCGTCTAAGCCAGTTGTCAGCTTGGAAGCATATTCACTGGGTATCGATCAGCTTGGGCATCAAAATGCTGGTGGCTCCCCTGTTTTTAGGTGCGCTATTAACTGTTTTAGGAATAGAGGGCGCGCCCCGCTTGGTCATGGTGTTGCAAATGGCCATGCCCCCGGCTTTTGCGACCCTGGTATTGGCCGAAGCCTTCGACCTCGACCCCGAAATTGCGGTCACGGCCTTAGCCATGGGAACAATCGGGCTGCTGCTGCTGCTGCCCCTCTGGCTATGGCTGTTTCCTGTGGCCTAAGGGTGCCCAGCATTCACAGCGATAGCCAAACATGAGCCGAGAAGCGGCCGTCATTGGACGATCATCATTGAACAGCTACAAATAGATGATTCTTCACAGCTCAAGCGTCGATCTTATCACCCTAAAACAGAGAGTCACAGCAACTCTTACTCTGGTGTTTTTGTGCTAACTAAAGTTTGAAGCTGATCTGTGTTTTTTCTTAACCAAGAGATACTGTATTCAGCTACTCTATTAGCAGGTGTGAAGTTGAATAGTATGGTTTGTAAGCCAGCTTATTAGAGTTAACTTCTTGAGAAAGAGGTGGCTGTCCAAGGTATAGGTCGTTGTATGGCACGTCAGCAAGGGAGACAAGATCTAAAAAATCGTGAGGAGCTGTATACGTATCTAGAAGGCAAGATGCAGCACTCATATGAGCAGTTACGTGACAAAGGTGAAGTAGAGAGTGGTAGCTCTTTTGTTAAATCTTTTTTATTAGAATGTGATTGGAAACCCCAACAAATAGGGAGAGAAGAAGAGAAAAATTACCTTTGTAATCTTTTTAGTGTGCAGGCAGAAGGCAAGAAAAAGAAAAGCAGTGATGCTCAAATTATTGAAACAAATGAATCAGGCTTTTATATTATTAATTGGACATGGAATGATGAGTTGATTACTCTCTACCTTGATACTATTAGTGATTCAAGTCGAAGATTTTGGCGGGCATATTCCATTTCTAGTGCTCATTATTTAGACGACATAATAAATAAGCTTATTGATTCAAAAATTTATTTGGATAGAACATGGTTATGGTCAAGACTGCTTGAATCAACTCAGCAAGAAAGCGAGCCTAGAGGATTTCGATTTGAACATGACCGTTCTTACTTTGAAAAGGAAA
>Ga0105044_10012127_pt1 | contig 11723 bp, 2 predicted proteins | sample MAT01_FD_78092 | JGI IMG/M metagenome (GOLD analysis project Ga0105044, IMG submission 78092) | Freshwater microbial communities from Lake Fryxell liftoff mats and glacier meltwater in Antarctica - MAT-01 | ecosystem: Environmental > Aquatic > Freshwater > Ice > Liftoff microbial mat | place...
CGAGATCATCGCGTGAGCCATCGGACATTCCTCCTTGAATGAGATGACCCATACTACCCAATTTTCAGATTCGTGCCAGAAAGGATTGGCGCACCCGTCTGCCGCCAGGGGCACTGCCAGACATCCAACCGACCGCCCGCTTGCCCAGAACCCCGGCGTGCTAACGCAGAGCGCGTGGCTTAGCGGCACGCCAAATCTTTAGACCTTGTTGCCGATTTGTGTGAAGCGATGTGGAAAGATGTGCCGAATATCAGGGTTGTTCGGTATTGCGCGATTGGTCCCATTATCCGGGACTTGCGGGTTGCAAGCCCGTCGCGATGCCGGAATGGGCGGGGCGATCTTACCCCACCGACAGAACCTCTTGCAGTTGAAGGACGGTATGAACACTGCATCTGCCACCCGAACCGGCGTCATCCAGCGTCCGCTGTTCCACAGGGTTGCCCGCAAGTGGTACTCCTGGGCGGGGCTAGCACTGACGGTGACCGCGTCATATCTGGCGATCGATGGCCAGTTGCGACTCGGCAGCGTAACCCAGTTGCAGGCGTCGCCGCAGGCGAACGAAGCTGCCTGGCAGGCTATTCCGCCGCAGCAGCCGGTACCCGCGCCGGCAACAGTGCCGCCGACGGAATTGAATCTCGAGCAGCTTTTGGAAGCGGCGATCGCTACGTTGCCGACCGAAGGTCCGCGCATCCCCGACGTCATTCCGATCCCGGCCGAGAAGCTGATCCCGCTTAACGGCACGCCGGTCGGCATGGTGCTCGATTCCTACGTGACCGGCCAGCCTGTCCAGCCGGTCAGCAATCAGGAAGTGCACGTTCCGATCCTGCCGCCGGTTCCGGTGGCCGCGCCGATCATCGTCCCGCCGCAGACGGAGCCGGTGATCGAAGTGCAGGCGCTGCCGGTGCAGCCCGCGCCGCTGACCGTCGCCGAGCCGCAACCGGTGCCAGTGCCGCAAGTGCAACTGCAGCCGATGCCGCAAGTGCTGCCCGAAACGGCAGTGGTCCCCGCCCCGGTGCCGACGGTTCTCGCGCAGAACCCGTCCACGCTGCCGATGCCGAACCCGCCGGTCGGTCGCCCGGTCGAGATCATCCCCGAAGGGGAAGCGATCCCGACGCGCCCGAACCTCGACCCGCAGACGGCCGAGGCCTTGGCCAACGAGGTTGAATCGCTGACGCAGAATGAAAAGCTCGTCTACGAAGCGGCCCAGAACGCAGCGAAGATGAAAGACTTCCCGCGCATGGTCGAACTGTTCGACAAGTTGCTGAAGGCCCGGCCCGACCTCCTGTACATTCGTGCCGAGTACGCTGGCCTGCTCGTGACGGCCGGTGAACTGCAGCGTGCCGTCGATCAGTACAAGCGCGTGATCGAACTGAGCCCGGACACGATGCTGTACCGCATCCGCCTGGGCGATGTGTACATCATCGGCAAGGACTACAAGGCGGCGATCCGCATGTTCTCGGACGTGCTGCGCCAGCCGCCGTACGAGCCCGAATATGCAGTGCGGCTTGCCAGGGCATACGTTTTCGATCGCGACTTCAACAACGCTTTCCGCGTCTTCGACCAGATGCTCGCGAAGATCCGCCCGGACGATCCGCGTGCCCCGGCCGCGATGGGAGCGCTGCTGCTCGACCTCGACATGCCCACTGAAGCGATGCCGTTCCTGCTCGCCAAGCGTAAGCAACTTGAGAAGGACCCGCGCAGGAAGGAATCGCAGCTTCTCGAAGTGCTCGGCGGTCTGATCCGCGGCTACGCCCGCCTTGGCGAACGGCAGGCGGCAATGGACATCATTGCCGAGCTTCCGACGATCGCGGTCGATCAGATCGGCATCCGCTTGAATCTGGGTGATGAACTTCGCGGCATCGAGGAGTACGAACTGGCCGCCCAGGTCTATAACCAGGTTCTGCAACTCGACCCGAATTACGGGCCGGCCATCATCGGCATGGCCCGCATTTACCTCGGTATGTCTCACCCGGCACAGGCACGCCAGATTCTCGACAGCTTCCGCCCCGCCCCGCGGCAGATGCGCGATTACCTCGACACCTATTCGGTCTACCATCAGCGAGTCGGCGAATACATTGAAGCCCGGCAAATCTACACGGATATGCTGCGCCGCAATGAGAACGACAACAGTACGCGCGTGTCGCTCGGTCTGCTGTTTTACAATTACAAGGATGAGTACGAGCGTTCGAAGGCGGAGTTCGCCAAGGTCCCGCCCACGGCCACGGAAGGCCGCGAAGCTCGTCGCAACTTCGCCAACGTCCTGGCCTACCAGAAGAAGTTCCAGGAAGCGCTCGAAATCGATCGCATGATGCTTCAGGAAGACCCTTCCGACTACCTGACCATCGCGCAGACGACGACGCACTATGCGAAGGCCGGCATGTTCGATCAGGCGATCTCGCTGGCGCGCGGCTACCTCGCCACCAACCCGCGCAGCGAAGGCCAGGCCGTCGCCGTGCGGTTGGCCCTGGGCCGGGCACTGCTTGATGCCGGGCGCTACCTCGATTCCATCCGCGAGTACGAGATCCTGATCTCGCGAGCCAGCGGCCGCCAGGTGGAAGCCTACTATGGCCTGATGCGTGCCCATGAGAAACTCGGCAACGGCGAACGCGCCCGGCAGTTTGCCGCGTGCATGAGCGCTTTGCCCGGCGGCGAGTTCCGCAACCGCCTGCAACTGGCCACGTTGTACTACATCGATTACGACGATAACCGTGCGATCGAAATCTGCATGGGCCTGCTCAATCAGGACCCCAAGCATCTGCCGACGCTGCTCCGCCTGGCGGACAGCCAGCAGCGTCTGTCCCGCTTCAGCGGGCAGCCGGCCGACGTGTTCCAGACCGGGGGTGCGATCCTCGGCCTGTCGCCCACCAACGTTCGCGGGCACTTCGCGGTCGCCCGTTCGTTCGCGGTGGCCCAGAACTTCCGCAAGGCGGCCGGGCAGTACGACCAGTTGATCCAACTCGACCCGGACCAGTTCGGGCCCCGATTGGAGCGCGTGCGCTGCCTGTATGCCGACCACCAGTACAGTGCCGCCCGCAGTTCCTACGAGAACCTGCAGAAGCCGTCGCCCGATGATGCGATGATGACGAACATCGGCGACCTGGTTACGCGCAGCCCGAAGATGGCGGCGTTCCTGCAGCCGTACGTGGTCAGCGGGGCAGGGGGCATCGGCCTTCGCAAGGAACTGGGCCGGCTGTCGACCACGGTTCCCGACCCGGAGGTCCGCCTGGCGATGCACCGCGTCGTCTGCGACTACGACGCCTGTGTGGCCCGTTACGCGGCAATCCGACTGGAGCAGGACGCGCTGGAAGTGAAGGACTATCGGCCCTTCACCGCGCTGAACCAGCTGCAACAGGCGAGCGAGTTCGATCGCAACAATACCGAAACGCTGTTCGGCCTCGGCCAGCAGTTCAGTTCGCTGCGGTACACGCAGCGGGCGATCGAGGCCTACGGCGGCGTATTGAACATCGACCCGACGCATCGCGATTCGATGGTCGCAACGGAGCGGGCCAGTGCCGAGATGGGGCCGAAGCTCGACGCCAACTGGGGCTACTTCCAGCAACGCGGCCGTGACGGGTTGGCCACCATCGACCGTGAGAAATACATGGTGGCCGGACGCATCCCGCTGGGGGATGAACTCGAATACCTTCAACTGGGTTACCAGCATTACTTCTACCGGTCGCCGTTCGACTACCCGAACACTGTGGGCTACGCCCCCTTCATGCGATTGCAGAAGCGCGTCACCGACCTGTTGCTGCTGTACGGGCAGGTGAATGTCGAAGAGTACAACAACGGCTTCGACACCCGGCCTACATTCGACATCGGTGCGCAGTATCAGTTCTGCGAGTGGGCATCGGCCCGCTTCGGCGGTAACCTGGAGAACGTCGTCGAGAACGGCGAGTCGATCCGGCAGGACATTCACCGCGGCGGCATCTACGCGGGGGCGGACGTCCGGCCGACCCGGTTGTGGGCCTTCGGCGGCCAGTACAACTACTGGCACTACTCGGATGACAACGACCTGAACGCGTTCACGCTCTACAACGAGTTGATCCTGACGCTGCCGCCCAAGCTCCTGAAAATCGCCCAGCGCATGTACTTCTGGGGCTACCGTGAAGGGACGACCTTCCCGACGGACCCCCCGGACGAACGGAACATCGCGGGGGCGGTTCATCCGTATTTCTCGCCCGATGCGTTCTCGCAGGTGGAAATGCGTTTGGAGTGGTACCACTGGCTCAGTCGCGATTACTTCGTGCACTCGAACCAGTGCTGGTACTCGCTGCAGTACGGCATCATGACCGACAACCAGTTGGTTACCTACCACAACCTGCGGGCAATGCTGAACTACGACGTCTGCACCTGGCTGACGATCGGTGCCCAGGCCGACGCCCAGTTGTCCGACCCGTACACGATGTTCTCGGCCATGGGATACCTGCAGATTCGCTTCCGGTAAAACGGCAGCGAGCCGCGCATGAAATAAGCGGGATGATCTCCCGCTTATTTCATGCGCGGCTCGCTGCGTCGCTGTCCGTGCTACGGCAACTGCTCCGGCAACCGGCCGGTGATCAATGCATCGTAGATGATCTGAGCCCGGCGATAGTCCTTGATCAACGTCAGCGTCTGGGCATACAACTGCCAGACTTCGCGGTCGGTGCGATTGAGTGCCACCGCCTTGTCGAACAACTCCCGGCTGCGCTCGCGTTCGCCCATCAGCGCCATCGACATGCCCAGTCGTCCCAGCGACTGACTGTAGTACCGGACCTCGTTCAGGTACCGCGGCGTCACCCGGTCCGGCACATCCGGTTTCATCGCGTTGGCCTTCTGGAATGCCTTGTTCAGCGACCGTCGCAGCCGTTCGGTGAAGAATGCCGCCAGTGCCTTTTCGGGGACTTCGTCTTCCACACCCGAGCGACGCATGACTTCGCCCACTTCCCCGGCAACCGAGTCGACAAACCCCATCCAGACATCGCGGTTCATCCGCGGGTCGGAGATGGCGGCATCTTCAAACAGGGCCTGGAAGCGCGGTCGGGCGTCGGCATACTTGCCGCTCCAGAGCAGGCACTGGGCAATGCGGATCGGGAAGCGGATGTCGTTCGGGTACTCGCGGGCCAGTGCCTCGAACTCCTTGATTGCCTGTACGTAACGCTTGCGGTCGTACTTGCCCGACCACATCAGCATCTCGGCATACCGGGTGCGCAGTTCGAAGTCGCGCGGCTTCACGCCCGAGGCCAGCAGCTTGCGGAACTGCCGTTCGGCTTCGTTCAGGTCGGCTTCGGTTCCGGCGGTCGTCAGCAGGATCGCGTAGGTGATCCGTTCGTTGAACGACAGTTCGGCCTCGACCTTGCTGAACATGTTGATCGCATCCTGGATGCGGTCACGGCCGGCAAGAGCCCCCGCCAGTTCCTTGATCACCTCCGGATCATCCGGCTTGGAGGCCAGTGCCCGGTCAAGCAGCATGTCGGCGTCCTCGCCGCGGTTGATCTTGATCATGACCCACGCCAGCCGCGCCATGCGGGCGGCGTCGGTCATCGTGTTCTTGTACTTCTCGTGGATATCGAGAGCCTGTTTCTGCTGGGCGGGCGTCAGCGACGGAGCGCTCGATGCGGCGTCGATGAACCCGAGGTAGACGTCGTCGGGCCGCAGCGACAGCAGTTGACTGTAGCGCACGAGGGCTTCAGGGTAGTTGCGCCACCAGTCCCAGGTGTTGGCGATCTGGATGGCCAGGTCGAGGTCCTTCGGTTGATCGCGCAGCATCTGTTCGTACATGGCGATCGCTTCGCTGAAGTCGCCGCGGTAGGCGAGGACGTCCGCCAGCGTCTTGCGATCCAGCCGGTTGGTCGGGTCGAGTTGCACCAGCGTCCGCGCTTCATTGACCGCCATATCGAGATTCTCGCCCGCCGTGGCGATGTCGATGAGACGACGACGGTCTTCGTTTGACAGTTCAAACGAGCGGTACTGTTCAACCGCTTCCTGGAACCGCTTGAGCACGACCAGCGTACCGGCCAGTTCCCGGCGGACGATCGGATCCTTGCTCTTCAACTCCAATGCACGTTTGATGAACTCGTCGGCCTTCTCGCGATCGTTGACGTAATACATCGCCAGTGCCAGGCGCGACAGCAGTTGCGCGTCGGCCTGTTCGGGCTGGTTGATGACGCGTTCGGCAATGCGCCTGGCCATCGCGACGTAGGCTTCGGGCACGAACGGCCGGATGCGGAGCTGTGCATTGCTGCCGCCGATCGCCGCGATCGCGCTTTCATATCCGTTCCAGATCCGAGGATCGGTCGGGTAGCGGTCGTACAGTCCCGCGAACATCTGCAGAGCGCGGTCATATTGCCTGGCCCAAAGGGTCACTTCGGCTTCGCGGATCGGCAGCGACGTATCCTCGGGGAAGTCGCGGCGCAACTCGGCGAACATGCGGATCGCCGCGGCATGATCGCCCTTATAGCTGGTGGCATCCGCCAACAGCGTGCGCGCCTCCTTGATGGTCGGCGGGTCGGCCGTATTGTTGGCGACGATGACGTTCAACTGGGCGATGGCGGGGTTCCATTCCTTCGCCCCGATCAGCAGGCGGGCAAGTTCCAGCCGCTCGCGGTCGTTGCGAGGGTTGTCCATCAGCGCGATCGCCTTCTGGTACAACCCGGCCCCCGCCAGCACGTCGCCGATCTCCTTGCGGACTTCCGTCTTCGCGTCCTTGGGGATTACCAGTCGGCTGAGCAGGCGCTCGGCCAGTTCACGTTCCTTCGCCTTGAGCATCACCCAGGCGAGCCGGGAAATGAGGATCGGGTCGTTGGTCGTGTTCTTCAGCTTCGATTCGGCCAGTTGCTCGGCGATCTTCAACTGGGCGGGCGTTAGTTCCTTGGCGCTCGATGCGGCAGTGATGAAGCCGTCGCCGTACTTCAGGGCGTTGTCCTTGAAGCGCTTCTCGGGTTCGAGCAGGGCCTGGTACTTGGCAACCGCGTCGTTGTAGTACTTGGCCCACAGTGTGATCTCCGCCAGGCGGGCTTCAGAGGCAATGTCGTTCGGGTCGGTCTGCAGGTGGCGTTCGTAGACTTTGATCGCTTCCTGCAGACTGGCGATATCACCCTTCCAACTAAGGATGTCTGCCACTTCCTGTTCGTTCTTCCAGACCCGTTCATCGCTGGCGACCGTACGGGCCAGAGCCAGCGCCTTGTCGAAGTCCTTGTTTTCGAGATGGATGCCGATCATCAGTTTGCGGGCTTCGGGAGTGTTCGAGCCGCCGAGCGCGACCATGGCCGCCTCGGTCTTGCCTGCCTGCAGCAGAATGCCCGCCAACTGCTGGCGGAACGAAATGTTCGACGGCACAATGTTGAGTGCCTTGCGGACGATCTCCGTACTGCGTTCCGATTCTCCCAGGCGCTGCAGCACCCAGCCGAGGCGGGCGAGGTAGACGGCAAAGCCGGGATCGTCCTTCGACGTTTTCATCGCACGTTCGAAAAGGCCATTCGCGTAGGTGCGGATGCGGTTGGCCTTCTCCGCGTTGTAGTCGGGCTTACCGCGTTCGATTCCCGGTGCCAGAGATGCCGCGTTCACGAAGGCGTCTACCGCTTCGGCACGGAAGTCGTCCTTCTCGAACATCCCGATGGCGACGTTGATGGCCTGTTCGTACTCGCCCAGCGAATTGTGAGCGAACGCCAGGCGCGTCAGCACCTGCGGGTCGGGGTTGGCCTTCTGCCGTTCGGACAGTCTGATCAGAATGTCCTTCTGGGCAGCGTAGTCCTTGCTGGCCCCTTCGATGTCCGCCAGCAGTCGCTCGGCTTCGTCGGGGTTCTTGCTTTCCTGCGCCAGTTTTCTGGCTTCGGCCGCGGCGGCCGTGTACTCGCCCTTGCGGACGAACGCGGCAATCAGCAGCTTGCGGCCGTCTTCATCGGGCGTAGTCGTCTTCAGCAGGTCGATCGCCTTCTGGTACTGCCCTCCCTCGAGCGCGACGCCGGCGAATTCATTGAGGAACTTCTGATCGACCGGCCAGGTCTTGTAGATTTCTTCGAAGCGTTTGACCGCCTCGTCGTACCGCTGGGCGTTGAAGGCGACGCGGGCTCCGGCTTCCTTCAACTGCCGGTACTCGGCATCGTTGATGTTCGTCAGTCTGCCCTGGTCGTACAGCGCCTGCAGGCGCTTGTAAGCGGCCTCGGCCTCGTCGTATTTCTGCGTGTTCAGGTAGGCGTCAACGAGGGCCTTCGACAGCTTGTGATTGCTCAAGTCGCGCTTGGCGATGAACTGGGTCACCCGTTCGACGTCCCGGGTTTCCTTCAGTTTGTTGCCCAAAGTCATCAGCAGCACCAAACGGTCGGTCGACGGGTGCGTGTCGTTGAGCGTATCGTCCAGGATTCGACGGTAGTCCTTATCCTGTTCCGGTGAAAGGGCACCGCGGGCGTCAACTTGTTCGATCATCTGTCGCAGTTCCTGATCGTCCCGGTAGTAGAACGGGAAGATCACCTGCATCTGTGCGATCACCAGCACGGTGGCGATCAACAGGCCGATGATGATCGGCACACGCATGTTGGGCAGGAACGTCTTCTTGTCCGGCTTCAGCATGGCGGCGAGCGGGGAGTTCTCGTTCGGATTGACCAGCGACTGCATGGTAGTGCGGCCCTGGCCTTCGAACTCGTTGAACTCCAGGACGCTGCGGTAGTAGGTGCGGCCCGCGACCTGCCGCGGCTGATTGCGGATGACCGTGGCCGTACCGCGGATGTCGCCCAGCGGCGTTGGCAGCAGGAAGCCGACGTTCGTGCCGACGGGCATGTCGTTTTCGAACAGCGACGCGGTGGCGATGCGCGAAATGTCCTCCGTCGTGCTGTACATCATCGTCTCTTCGGACGTGCCGGTGTTGACGATGAGCGGCAGCGCGAACGGATTGCGGGTTGCGTTGCGGCGCTGGGACATGCCGCGGTTCTGCCAGAGCTTGAAGCGGTTCCACGTGGTGTTGCGGTTGCCCTGCTCGTATTCATCGAACATCAACGGCACCGCGAAGTGCAGACAGATGCGGTTGAGCGCGTCGATCTGCGGTGCGGTCAGGTCCTTGAACTGGACGCCGTAGCGGAAGCCCGCGACATCAGTCCCGCGCCCGGCCTGGGCCGTACTGCGGAGTTCGCCGCGGAGCTTGACGGTTTCGCCGGCCCCGCGGATCGTGAAGCGGATGACCGAATGCAGCGGCAGTTCCTCGTAGGCGATGAACGCCATGCCGGTATCGTTCACGTCGACTGTCACGCCGTAGCGGGTGGTCTGGCCGCTGCCCGTGGTCGATTCGTACTCGACCGGCAGGTGCACCAGATGCCGCGTTGTGAACCGGCGATCGGCCGGCCAGAACGCACGCTGCGTGACCTTGTACGCCAGCCAGAAGAAGATCAGCGCCCAGATGGTGGGTACGACTGGTTTGAAGTAGTCGTCCGAGATGCCGAAGCCGACGATGAGCGGAGCATTCAGGAATGTCCCTTCGACCCACGCATTGATGTTCGCCGCGATGCGATGCAGGAACCCGAAATTCACGACGCCGAGCACGTTGATGTTGGCGACGTTGTCGATCAGCCGGATAACCGCACGGATCGGATTCAGGTCAAGGCTCAGGCGCAGCCAGGCCCAGAAGATCGCCAGGACGCTCAGGAGGATCAGGTAAGTCTGCGGGCGAACGAACGGCCAGATCGACTTCGACTGGGGCCCGCGTTTGCGGGTGACGATGAAGCGCTGATTGCGCCGCCGGAAGATCGCACGGAAGGTCGCTTTGCACTGCGTCCAGAAGTTCACCATGCTGAACAGTTCGGAGTTCACGATCGACCCGTAGCCGTTGCTGACGATCTTCATCGTGTACAGCGAGAAGAACAGGTAGGTCAGCGTGACGACGATCAGGTTCCACGAGAACTGGCCGACCGGCGGCACGCCGGTGAACAACATCATGATCGGCGTCAGGTAGATCGCCAGCTTGAACAGGCCGCTGGCCCAGTGGATCATCGAGCCGAAGTAGCAGAGCCGTTGCGGCAGGTTCAGCCCGCTCATGAACAGCGGGTTGTCATAGGCCATGATCGACAGGTTGCCTTCACCCCAGCGCAGACGCTGCGAGTGGAAGGTGGTGATGTCCGGCGGAGCCTGCCCGGCGATGAGTCGTTCGCTGATGCCGATCGACTTCCAACCGCGGCCATGCAGGCGAAGGCCTGTATGCATGTCTTCGGTGATTGTCTCGGTGGCGATGTAGCCGATCTCACGCAGGGCTTCACGTCGGAACATCGCGGCCGATCCGGCGAAGATCGGGGCGTTCCACTTGTTGCGGCCCGGTTGAATCACGCGGTAGAACAGATCGCCTTCTTCCCAGTACCGGCGGTTCTTGTGGTCGAGCCGAGCCTGGAATGAATCGAAGTTGTAGAACGCGTGCGGCGTCTGGACGTACGCGACCCGGTCTTCACGGAAGTAACCGATGAGGCGGGTGATGAAGTGCGGCTCGGGCACATGGTCGGCATCGAGCACAATTACGAATTCGCCGTCCGTCTGTTCGAGGGCGTTGTTCAGGTTGCCGGCCTTGGCATGCCGGTTGTCCTCACGCGAGATGTAGATTACGCCGAGTTCACGGGCCAGGGTTTCAACCTCGGCCCGACGGCCGTCATCCAGCACATATGTCTTGTGCGGATAGTCCATGCGGATGCATGCTTCCAGCGTCGCACGGAGCAGTTGCGGGTCTTCGTTATACGTCGGCACGAGGACATCGACGGTGCGCCCTTCGAGTACCGGTTGCTGCTCGGGTTCATCCACCTCCCAGACCTGCAGGAAGTACAGCAGCAGGTTCATGATGCCGAAGAGCTCGCCCACGTAGAGAAAGACGGAGGCAAAGATCGCGTAATTGGTCGAAAGATTGAACGTCCAGATCGCCCGATAGGCGAGATAGAACACGCAAATGATCGACGCCATGACGATCATGGCTTTGCGGAAGACGGGAGACGGCAACGACTGAGAATTCATGGTGGCGCTTGGGTTACAAGTTAATCGAACTCATTCAAACCCGCCCGCGGGTCGATACGGCCATGCGAACGCGCAGGCGCGTGGACTTCGATGACTCGGTTGTTTGCCCCAAGGCAGGTGCTTGGACGTGTCTTCCGTGACGTGTAACGGCAATCCGGGAGAAATCAGGCGCTATGCAGTGCCCACGGGCCATTCCGGCAGCCCGAAGGGACAACGACACTTCTATTGCATCGGACGGGAGAGCGTCTGCACTGTTCGGCCTTGAAGAAAATCGTACCAAGGGGCCAATAGATCGCAACGCCAACTTGCGGAATCGGCAGGGGTTCCGGAGACGGGAGAGATTGCCTTTCAGGTACAGTCTCAACAACCGGCAGAACCGGCAGAACCGGCAGCCTTCAGACGACCGTCAGGATTTTAATGCAATGATGGTCGACTTTGCTCGCACTACTGGCGCTGATCTCGGTCGCCGCTGCTGTCGCCCCTGAGGAAAACAAGTGTTTCCGATCGTTGGAAAGTTAAAACTGACAGCGCTGCGGACCTGTCAAATGCCACCGATGAGATGTACGATTCCAGAAGTTAAACGTCCAATCGACCCGCGGGCCACTTCCTGAATGGTTCGATTGAATAGAATCTCGGAACGCTGATTCTCGTGGATCGCGGTTCTCGTTTAACTTTCACGCCACTTTCTTGTTTCGCAGTTGGAGGCAATCGCATGCCGACACTTGAACGATTGGGAATCGACCAAATGTCGGCCGCCGAACGCATCG
>Ga0105044_10012128_pt1 | contig 11723 bp, 8 predicted proteins | sample MAT01_FD_78092 | JGI IMG/M metagenome (GOLD analysis project Ga0105044, IMG submission 78092) | Freshwater microbial communities from Lake Fryxell liftoff mats and glacier meltwater in Antarctica - MAT-01 | ecosystem: Environmental > Aquatic > Freshwater > Ice > Liftoff microbial mat | place...
ATGAGCATTTTTCGGACTAGTGCAACGACATCAGGAGACTCTATAGACAGACTCTAAATAGTTACAATATTTATTATAAATTCGTCCAAATTCCCTAAAAATCTTGAAACGTATACTAATCACTGGCGGCGCCGGTTTCGTTGGCTCATCACTAGCAATTCTCATTAAAAAGAATTATCCGGAGTACGAACTCTGCGCAATGGATAATTTAAAACGCAGGGGTTCAGAACTTAATCTTCCAAGACTTTTTCAGGCCGGTATAAAATTCATTCATGGTGATATCAGGAATAAGGAAGATTTTAATGAAATCCCTCCTGTTGATTGTGTGATTGAGGCTTCTGCAGAACCATCAGTGCTTGCGGGATTAAATTCACCACCAGATTATTTAATTAATACGAATCTCAATGGTACGGTTCACTGTTTGAATTTTGCCTCGAAACATAAAGCAGACTTCATATTTCTTTCTACCAGCCGTATTTATCCGATCGCAGCCATTGAGCAGATCCAGGTCGAGGAAAAAGAAACGCGCTTTGAAATTACGGCAGATCCGGGGGTTTTCGGTTGTACGCAGTCTGGCCTTACTGAAAAGTTTCCCCTTGAAGGAGCCCGCTCTTTATATGGCGCAACAAAGCTTTCGTCCGAACTGCTCATCCATGAGTACCAATACTTTTATGGTATCCGCACGGTAATAAACCGATGCGGTGTTTTAACCGGTCCTTACCAGATGGGAAAAATCGACCAGGGCGTAATTGTACTTTGGGTTGCCCGACATTTCTGGAAACAGCAGCTTGGGTATTTCGGTTACGGTGGAGAAGGAAAGCAAGTTCGGGATATTCTCCATGTTGATGATCTTTATCGTTTGGTTGATCTCCAGATGCACAATATGGATCGTTACAGCGGCGAGGTTTTTAATGTTGGAGGCGGGCGCGAGGTAAGCGTTTCCCTGGCCGAACTTACAGAACTGTGTGTTAAGACAACTGGCAACCGCATTCCGATGCAAAAAGTTCCCGAAAACAGACAGGCCGACATCAGGATTTACCTCACAGATAATAGTAAAGTAACAGCAGCAACTGGATGGAGGCCTGAAATTTCCCCGTTGCAGATCGTAGAAGAAATCACCGAATGGATTAAAAATAACGCGAAACAGTTGGAGTCAATACTGAAATAGATCAGGTTGCCGTCATGGTTTTCGTTCATTTCAGGGCGAGCAACTTTCTTTAAGATTGAGCCTGCTGCTATGTAAAACGTAACTTCTAAAAGTCTCCAGTCTTCGGTAAATTCGATAATAAAAAGACTCAGTTCCCTTATGACTGCTGGGTTTTTAATTTCTTGTTGTCCCTGAGATCTGATTTTTTAGAGATTCCCTAAAGTTTATAGTATTTTCGTCCCAATTTTAATGGCTGGTTTCTGGCCGTAAAAATTTCATTTTATATACAGAGAACAAGAATGAAAGTTGCAGTAATAACAGGCTCTGGCGGGCTGATAGGAAGTGAATCCGTTGCTTTTTTTGCAGATAAATTTGATCTAATTGTTGGTATTGATAACGATATGAGGCAATATTTTTTCGGCAAGGAAGCATCCACCGATTGGAATCGTCATCGCCTCCAGGAACGTTTTCCCAATTACCGGCACTATCCTCTTGATATCCGGGATCAGACGGCGGTTGAGAAAGTATTTATGGAATACGGCAAAGACATTAGTCTGGTGGTGCATGCCGCAGCGCAGCCAAGTCACGACTGGGCGGCAAAAGAACCTTTTACCGATTTCACGATCAATGCAAATGGCACGTTAAACATGCTTGAATATACACGGCAGCATGCACCTGAAGCTGTGTTTATTTTTACGTCTACCAACAAAGTTTATGGCGACAATCCGAATTTTCTTCCGTTGATTGAACTTGAATCACGCTGGGAAATTGATACTGCTCACCCTTACTACAAAGAAGGAATAGATGAACGTATGAGCCTCGATCACACAACACATTCTTTGTTTGGGGCTTCAAAAGTAGCGGCAGATGTCCTTGTTCAGGAGTACGGAAACTACTTTGGGATGAAGACCGGAGTATTCCGCGGAGGCTGTCTTACTGGGCCAAATCATTCGGGCGCTCAGCTTCATGGCTTCCTTTCTTACCTCGCAAAATGTGCAATTACAGGAAATCATTATACAATTTTTGGATATAAAGGCAAACAGGTGCGTGACAATATTCATAGTTACGACCTTGTTAATATGTTCTGGCATTTTTATCAGAATCCCAGATCAGGAGAGGCCTACAATGCCGGGGGAAGCCGTTTTTCCAATTGCTCGATGCTTGAAGCCATTGAATTGTGCGAGGAAATTTCCGGTAAAAAGATTAATTATTCCCTCAGCGATCAGAATCGGAAGGGAGATCATATCTGGTATATCAGCAATGTGGAGAAATTCCGGGCGCATTACCCCGGATGGGAGTTCAAGTTCGACCTGAAAACTACCCTCACGGAAATAATTGATAATATGGCCAAGCGGGATCATTAATGAATTTCTACACAATTTTTAAATTCTACTAAACAGGCCTTCATGAAATTAAGCATCGTTATCCCTGCATATAACGAAGAAGGCAGCATTACAGAAACGCTGACAGATCTTTATCAGGCGGTTAACGCAGCCGGGATTGATCATGAGATTGTTGTGGTCAACGATAATTCCAAGGACAACACGGCTGCTATTCTCGAAGAATTAAAAAGCAGGATACCTACACTTGTATATTACACTAACAAAGGGCCGAATGGATTTGGTTATGCAGTTCAATACGGACTTAACAGGTTTAATGGTGATTGCGTGGCCATAATGATGGCTGACCTTTCGGATTCTCCCGAAGACCTGATTCGTTTTTACCATAAAATGCAGGAAGGGTTCGACTGTGTATTCGGATCACGATGGATAAAAGGAGGTCGCGTAGTTGATTATCCGCCATTAAAAAAATGGATGAATCGTCTTGCAAATAGAATTGTTCAGGTTACTTTCAGACTTAAATACAACGATTGCACAAATGCATTTAAGTTATACAAGCGCGAAACGATCGAAGGTCTGAAGCCTTTTATGTCACCGCATTTTAACCTGACGCTTGAACTGCCTCTCAAAGCAATTGTGAGAGGTTACAGCTATACAGTGCTCCCTAATAGCTGGATGAACCGGAAGCATGGAGAAAGCAAGTTGAAAATCAAGGAAATGGGAAGTCGTTATTTTTTTATAATGATGTACTGCCTCATTGAGAAGTATTTTTCAAGAGGAGATTTCCGTAAAAAACAGGATTAGATATTTTTCATGCGGCCTGAATGCTTGGAGTGTTATGCTAAAATTATTAAGCCACTTAAATCTAGTCGCGGCTTGTTCTAAAATTAATTTCCTGAAATAGATTTTTTGTAGTGCAAGAAAGTTTGCTCTTAACCCGCATTGCAGCTATCGTGAGCGGATTTCCTGCTGGCCGGGCGGTTCCTGGTGGTTTGTTTGTTCAGGAGGGACTACAGATTTTTTGCCCGCTAAAGGTATTTTCAAATGACCGATAGTAGATCCCATTGTTCCCTTTCGTGCTCGAATGGTTGCCGGATTAAGAAGTTTTGCATTAAAGTCTTTTTTAATAATAAATACCTAATAATCAATATTTTATACTCAATACTCAATACTCAATACTTAAAACTCAATACTTAAAACTTAAAACTAAAAACTTAAAACTCAAAACTTAAAACTCAAAACTTAAAACTCAAAACTAAAAACTTAAAACTCAAAACTTAAAACTCAAAACCTATCCCACCAAAACACTCGTCATCGTCAACGACCCCATCACAGGCGTATCGTTGAAAAAGCTTACCGATTCATCTTTTCCGCGTAACGCCATTGCATACAACAGTGGAAGATAGTGCTCCGACGACGGAACAGCCAGTTTTGCACCTGCACTTAGATTGTTGAAGTTAATAAGCCTGTCGGGCTCTCCGTTTGAAATTGCCGATTTTACTTTATCGTTAAATTCTATTGCCCAGTCAAACCCGGTGTTTTCCGCTTTCCAGTTAATCAAACTAAGGTTGTGAACAATGTTGCCGCTTGCAACTACTAAAATTCCTTTCTTGCGCAATACGGTTAGCTCTTTAGCAAGTTCAAAATGTTGCGCAGGAGTTTTTGTAAAATCCAGACTAAGTTGAATGACGGGAATATCTGCTAACGGAAACATTTGCTTTAACACACTCCAGGCGCCGTGGTCAAGTCCCCACTCAAGGTCCTGCTGAACTCCGGCAGAGTGAATAAATGTAGGAAGTTCCAGTGCAAGCTCCGGATTTCCGGGAGCGGGATACTGTACGTCAAATAGCGCCTGAGGAAATCCACCGAAGTCATGGATCGTTTCCGGGTGAAGATTGGCAGTTACTTTTGTGCCGCGCGTTTCCCAATGCGCCGAAACCACGATAATACCTCGCGGCTTTGGAAGGTTTTTTCCTAACTCAGCCCATTTCCTGGTAAACGCATTATTTTCAATTGCATTCATCGGGCTGCCATGGCCAACGAACAGCACCGGCATCAGCTTTTCAGAATCAGGCCCAACGGCCCAGTTTTTAAATGATACCAAGGGTGCTGTCATCGCGGAAATACTGCCTAATTGAATAAAACGTCTGCGTTTCATTATACAAAGATAGCAACTATATGTACGTACATATAGTTTATTTTCTGCAGTTATTCCTTCGCACTTGCATTAAAGTAATTTAGCGGGCTTATTAAAAGCATATCCGAAGGTATGAAACGAATCCTTGCAATCGATTATGGAACAAAAAGTACGGGCCTTGCTGTAACCGATGTTTTGCAGATGATTGCAAATCCTCTGAGAGCAGTCCATACAAAAGATCTTCTTCCGTTTCTGAAAGACTATTTAATAAGGGAACCGGTTGAAACAATTGTTATAGGCGATCCAAGGAATATGGATGGCACGCCGAGTGGGCCGGTGGAAGCTCTTGCTAATTTTGTTAAGGCAGTGGAGAATGCCTTTCGGACAGTTAAAATAGAACGGATGGACGAACGGTTCACGAGCAGGATGGCATATCAGACGTTGAAGGACGCAGGCGCATCTAAAAAACAGCGGGCATCACGGGAGAATGTCGATACAATCAGCGCTGTTATAATTTTACAAAGCTATATGGAGCAACAGAAATTGAGAAAGCATTAATTTTGCCGCATGATTTTACCGGTAATCGCCTATGGCACCACGATACTAAAGCAGAAAGCAGCCTATATCGACAAGGATCATGAAGGGCTTGAAGAGTTAATTAAAAACATGTACGATACCATGTATAACGCTCATGGTGTTGGACTTGCTGCTCCTCAGGTTGGGTTTTCAATCCGTTTGTTCGTAATTGATACCACTCCGTTTTCTGAGGATGACCTTACTTTAAAAGGATTGAAGAAAGTCTTTATTAATGCTGAGATCCTCGAAGAATCTGGTGAAAAATGGAAGTTTAATGAAGGATGCCTGAGTATTCCTTCCGTGCGGGAAGACATTGAGCGTCAGAAGGTGATACGGATCAAATACAAGGACGAAAATTTTGAAAGCCACGAAGAAACCATGAGCGGCCTCCTTGCCAGGGTGGTTCAACATGAATACGATCATATAGAAGGAATTCTCTTTACCGACAGGCTAAGTCAGTTTAGGAAAACCATTCTTAAAAGCAAGCTGCAACACATAACCAGGGGCCAGGTAAAAGTTGATTACAGAATGAAATTTCCAATGTTCAGGAAGTAACAAGTTTTTCTATTTTTACCCCGATTTATTTGAATAACTCAATTAACGATGCATAGAGCAATTACTGCCATATTACTTGGAATGATTTTCTGCTTTTCTTCCTGTGGACCTAACCGGGATAAAAAGATTGCCGAAATAAAGGACCTTGAAGCAAAAGTGCTGAAGGATTCGGCAGGAACGGTAAGCGGCGAATATGCCTACAATCTCCAGATGCTCTACGGTGACTTTGCCGAAAAATTCCCTCAAGACCCGGAATCTCCAGAATACATGTTCAAGTCGGCTAACCTAAGCATTCGTTTAGGTTGGGGGAAATCTGCTATCGAGTTGCTGGATCTCTTCCTTGCCAAATATCCCAACGACAAGCATGCACCCGAAGCAATGTTCTTCAAGGCCTATGTTTACGACAACCAGGTAAATGACGACGCGAAGGCAGGAGAGGCTTATTCTGCATACATCAGCAAATATCCTACGCACGCTTATGCAGCCGATGCCCAGGCATCTATTAAAAATCTTGGCAAAACGGATGAAGAGCTGATTAAGGAATTTGAGAAGATGAACATGGATTCAACCTCAAAAGATACTTCAATCCAAAAGGTAGGTTAATCAGATATCTTCAAGCCTATACCTTGCTGATGAAGAGGCATTCATCGCTGCAAACCTGTTTTCTCTGTATTTAAACAGACCTGTTATGGCGATCATTGCGGCATTATCGGTGCAATACTCGAAAGGCGGAATAAAGACCTTATAGCCACTGTCAGTTAGTTCCTCAAATGACCTTCGGAGTTCGCTGTTTGCCGATACGCCCCCGGCCAAAGCTAGTTGCCTGATGCCGTAATCGTCAGCTGCTTTTAAGAATTTCTTCATAAGTATACTTACGATGCAATGCTGGATCGAAGCACAAAGGTCTTCCTTGTTTTTTTCGATGAAGTCAACGTCTTTTTGCATTTCATCCCTTACAAAGTAAAGAAAGGAAGTTTTTAATCCGCTAAAGCTGTAATTGTAACCTGGTGATTTGGGCTCCGGAAAACTAAACCGCTTTGGATTCCCTGTTTTCGCCATTTTATCTACCAACGGACCTCCGGGATAAGGAATTCCAAGGGTCTTGGCAACTTTATCAAAAGCCTCCCCGGCAGCATCATCCTGGGTTTCGCCAAGGATATTCATATCGAAAGGTCCATTCACTTTTACAATTTGCGTATGACCTCCTGAAACGGTGAGGCATAAAAAAGGAAATTCGGGAGCTGGATTTTTTCCGGCGATAAAATGTGCAAGGATGTGCGCCTGCATATGATTTACTTCGATAAGCGGAACGCCTAGACCAGCAGCAAACCCTTTCGCAAAAGATCCTCCTACCAGCAAAGAACCTAATAATCCGGGGCCACGCGTATATGCAACAGCATGTAGCTGCTCTTTGCGTATTTTTGCTTTACGAAGCGCAGCATCCACCACCGGGACAATATTTTGCTGATGTGCCCTGGAAGCAAGTTCCGGAACTACTCCTCCCCAGTTCCTATGAATTTCCTGTCCTGCAACCACATTGGCAAGCAAATTGTCATCGGCCAAAATTGCGGCCGCCGTATCGTCGCATGAAGATTCAATACCAAGAATATATACAGGTCCGCCGTTCATCTTTCTTAAATTCAAAGTATTATTAAACTGCTGCGCAAAATAACGGGAATTTTCCTGCTTACTATCCTGATTTTTTTAACAGGGACGCTGGTGCTTTTTAATAATGCGCGGTTTCAAACATGGGCCGCAAAAAAAGTGGCAACAAAGCTTTCCGCAGCAATCGGATCAAAAGTTGAAATCAGAAATGTTAAAATCAGCTTTTTCGATAGGGCTGTTTTTGAAGGATTTTATGTTGAAGACCTCCACCACGATACGTTGCTTTATGTTGACGAGCTGATCGCCGACTTTGATGATGTTTACCTCAATTTTACCCATTTTGATTTTGATAAGGTTGTCCTGAAGAAAGGGCAATTCAATGTGAGGCAATTCCAGGGCGAGGACGATCTCAATATCCAGTTTATCCTTGATATTATTAACGGACCTAAGGATCCGAACGACACCACGAAATACACACCGCCCGAACTCTTCTTCTGGAAGGTGGATGTTCAGGACGTTGATTTTACCTATGAATACCGCGATTCCATACCCGATACCGCTGCAGGATTTAATGTTGATCATATTCGTATTAATAACATCTATGCAGAACTCAACCGATTAATGGTAATAGATGATTCTTTGTCTGGTGAGATCAGGGGAATGCGTGGAATCGAAGCTTCCGGGCTTGAACTGAAGGAAATGAATACCGATTTTGTGATCAGCTACACACAGATGGATTTCGTAAATCTTGTTGCAAAAACACCAAGGAGCAATGTTTCCGGCAATTTTCATTTCGAATACGGAAGCTATAAAAGGCTGAGTAATTTTGTCGCCGCAGCAAACATGAAGGTTCGCCTCAAACGGTCTTCGTTAAATCTCGATGAGCTGTCGGTTTTCTCTTCCGACCTAAAAGGTTTCGACCAGCAGGCTTATCTTTCCGGCGATTTTACAGGAACCGTCGATCACCTCAAAAGCAAAAACTTCCTTCTTGAATTCGGTCGACATTCACGCATGGCCGGAAGCTTCAAAATGGATGGACTTCCCGAAACCGACAGCACTTATTTCGCCATCAACTTTTCGGAGTTCAGGACCAACAAAAAGGACATCGAAAAATTGCAGCAATATCCTTTCACCAGCGGAAAGCTAATTGAGCTGCCGCCTTTAACAGCTAATCTGGGCACCATAATATTTAAGGGAAGGCTCGTTGGCGTGCTTGATAATCTCGCTGCCGAGGGAGAATTTAAGACAGGCCTCGGTGAGGTGATCACTGATATAAGTCTTCGGTACAATGAAGACATGCAGGATTATATCTATGAGGGTTTCCTTTCAACTCCTGACTTTGACCTCGGCCAGCTCGTTACGATGAAACCGTCTGTTGGTAAAATAGCATTTGATGCAGTAATCAAAGGTGAGAGTTTCGATCCTAACAAGCTGCTCGCCAATGTTAACGGTACAGTGCAGAAGATTGAGCTTAACGGTTATCCTTATCAGAATATCACCCTGCAGGGGGAGTTTGCGAAAAATGTCTATGACGGAACAATGAAAGTCATGGATCCTAATTTAAGGCTTAATTTTAAAGGATTGGCTGATTTGTCGCAAAAGCAGCCTGTTTTTGATTTCCAGGCAAGCCTCGACAGACTGGATTTTACAGCCTTGAAAATCCTGAAAAGAGATTCAGCTTTTGTTCTGTCCACTGAGATAAGTTCAAGGTTTACCGGCAAAAACCTTGATGAGTTACATGGAAGGATCGAGCTGGCGAATTCTACGATGACTTACGGAACGTCGAAGTACAGAATGGAGGATCTTCTGCTCGAAGCGGAAGGACTGCCGGAGGCCAGAACTATAAAGCTATACAGCGATATGGCAGATGCTTCGGTGAGCGGTGCGTTCCGGCTGGCAAGCCTGCCCGATGCCGTGTCAAGAGTACTTAACAGCTTTCTTCCTAGCTTTACGATGATTAAGATAAATGAAAAAAACCGCTTCGATCAGAACTTCGATTATTCGCTTAAAATTAAAGACGTAAACCTTCTTTCAAAATTATTTTTCCCCGGTATCGAGGTGAGCAAAGGCTCTTCAGTTGCAGGTAATTTTTCGTCTGAAGAGAATATCATCAGGATGAATATTATTTCTCCCGTTTTTAAAGTATCCGGGGTGACGTTTTATGATGTAAAATCAACAGCTCAGGCCAGAAATCACAAGCTTAGCTTTAGTTCGGAAAGTCGCAGAATGCTTATCACCGACAGCGTTTTTATTGATCATGTAAAATTGAGCTCCGATGCCGTTACAGATGCCCTTGATTTACAATTAAGATGGGCATCCAAAAGCAGCCTTTCTGACGCTGATGCGCAAATAAACGCAAGGGCTTTATTCAGGGATAAAACCATTGAAATGAAGATACTGCCTTCGTTGATCCTTATCGAAGATACGCTCTGGCAAGTGAACGCGGAAAATTCCATTGTTATTGAGCAAGATAATATCGAATTTGAAAACCTATCATTTATCCATCTAAACGAGTTCATCAGGATCGATGGTAAAATGAGCAAATCTCCAGTAGACGAACTGGATGTTATCCTCGACAATTTTCAGCTCAGAAACGTAAATCCATTCATTTCTGATCTCGGAATCGACCTCGATGGGTCGGTGAAGGGAATTATTTCGTTAGAGGATGTTTTCAAAAACCCATATTTTAAAAGTAACCTGGATTTTAAGTCGATTAAAGTCAACAACGACCTGATAGGTGACGGGCAGCTTACCAGCAAATGGGAACCTCAATCGAAAAAAATCCTTGTCGACGGATTAATTGGAACAAGGGAATTTCCAAAGGTTGCTTTTACTGGTTCCTATATCCCGTCGAAACAAGAGGATAACCTTGATTTGCAGCTGGCCCTGAGTAATATCCGTCTGGAATTATTCAAGCCATATGTAGCTGATATTTTTTCTGATGTCTCTGGTTTGCTCGATGGAAATCTGCACCTCACAGGTTCGCCGCAACAGCTTGTAACCAACGGAGAATTGTCTTTCGATAAGCGCACCTTTTTCACTGTTGATATACTTAATACACGCTATCAGTTACTCGACAAGGTACAGATAAGGAAAAACCTTATACAGGGAAAGAACATGTTGCTGCGGGATATGAATCAAAATACAGCTAGAATGGATCTTAAGATCACTCACAAGTATTTCAATGATTTCTATTTCGACCTTAACATCGACGCCAATAAAATTCAGGCATTGAACACTACCGAAGATATGAATGACCTATTTTACGGAACAGCTTATGCGACGGGGAATTTCAGGGCATACGGACCGGTGGATAACCTTGTGATGGATATTTCCGCCAAAACCGAAAAGGGCACAGTGCTAAACCTTCCCCTAACCGGCACCAGCGAAGTGGACCAACAGGACTTTATCATTTTTTCCTCAAAAGCCAATCCGAAGAAACAGGCCGGGGCTAAGAAGAAGGTAGTGGAGAACAAAGGCTATGAGCTCAATTTTAACCTCGAGGTTACTCCTGATGCTGAAGTCCGCCTGCTTTTCGATCCTAAAGTGGGAGATATGATTACTGGCAACGGGGCTGGCGACCTTCGCATGGAAGTTACCGAAGCTGGTGAGTTTTATGTTTATGGCGATTATATTATCGATGGGGGTAACTACCTGTTCACCCTTCAGAACGTGATCAATAAACCATTCGTTATTCAGAAAGGCGGAGCAATAAGCTTTACAGGAGATCCGTACGACGCAGATATAAACTTAAGCGCTGTTTACAAAGTAAAAACACCTTTGTATAATCTTGTCAAACACACAGCAGATTCGAACAACGCTTCAGTTAAACGTCCTATTGATGTTGATGCAGTTATGAAGCTCACAGACAAGCTGATGAAGCCCCAGGTGAGATTCGACATCCAGCTGCCCAACTCAGACGAAACAGCCAGGAACCTGTTAAGATCGCAGATCGTAAACGAAGACGAGCTTAACAGGCAGGTTTTCGCGCTAATCCTTTTCAGAAGCTTCTGGCCTTCACAGGGTGGTGGTGCCTCAGAAGCCACAGGCGGTGTTGGTTCGAACGCCACAGAGTTGCTCTCCAGTCAGCTTACAAACATGCTTTCCCAGATAAGCGATGACGTAAACATCGGAGTAAATTATAATCAGGGGAATGCTACGTCTGGTGAGCAGATAAGTGTAAATCTTTCGACCCAGTTTTTCAATGACCGCGTGCTGATAGGAGGGAACCTGGGAACTGTTGGAAACACACAGAGCGCACAGAATACCAGTAATATGGTCGGAGAATTTAATATTGAAGTAAAGGTGACAGAAGATGGTACTGTTCGGGTGATCGTATTTAACCGTTCCAATCAATACCTGA
>Ga0105044_10012129_pt1 | contig 11723 bp, 12 predicted proteins | sample MAT01_FD_78092 | JGI IMG/M metagenome (GOLD analysis project Ga0105044, IMG submission 78092) | Freshwater microbial communities from Lake Fryxell liftoff mats and glacier meltwater in Antarctica - MAT-01 | ecosystem: Environmental > Aquatic > Freshwater > Ice > Liftoff microbial mat | place...
GATCCTACGGCGACACTTCCCGCCCCCTCAAGTCCAATTCGCGACATGTCAAAAGCTGCCACCAAACCCAAGTCCGATCCGCTCGAAAGAGTCCTCAACGGACCCGGCATGCGCATCGCAAGATGGGTGCAGCCGAATCACTCGGAGGTGTGGGACGAGGCCCGTGACAAGGCAGTCGTGAAGCGGGCCAAAAGCAACGCGAAGCAATTTCCTGAGTTCGCGAAACGCCTCACGGCGGAGATTCGCAGCCGCTCGAAAAAGTGATCGTTCCCAAGTGAAGGCTGACGCGATTTTACGGCATTTTCGCCTCCTTTGTGCCGAGTGGGAGACGCTCAGCGCAAGCATGCGGTTCGATGAGTCCCGTTTGGTGCTCAACCCCGACATCCTCATGGAAGCGGTCGGCAGCTTTTACCGTCAGCTCCAGCAATTCAAGACTGATCATGAGATTCCTTGGGCCGACCGGCACAAAAGCGGTGGTTTCATGATGTCGTGGATCTGTCGCCTGAAGCCGATTCAAATTTTGGTTTCTTCCATCACCGACGAGATCGCCCCTCCTGATGAGCCAGAGCTTCTCGCGAACGAACTGTTCGCCATCCACATCGGCCTGAGTTGCCTCGACGTCACTCCCGATCTTCTTGGTGACTATGACTTCTTCGATTCACTCATCAAGCGGCTCCGCGAACGCGAGTGTCCGCCGGAGTATCTTTCGAGCATGCTCTACCTTTACGAGCGGTTGAGGCAATCCATTTCGGCGTAATGAACGGCAATCCGATCCGAGCCGCATGAGCTTGGCATTCTTCGGGATTTACGATACCCTTGAGCCTGCCTGACAGACGATGTTTTAGAAATCGTGGTTCGCTCCAATCCCAACACCTCACCACCCTCCGCGACTGGCTCCTCCCCATGCTCATGAACGGCCAGGTCACCGTCCGCGATCCCGCATCCGCCCCGGGTCAATCCGGTTGACTCCTCGACTCGACAGGGTCACTTCCCCCTTGACAAACCTGCTTTTCTGAACAGTATTATGTCGCTCCCACTTCAAATCGGGAATCCCCCGGACCAGGCCCTGATTTTTCACATTACCGATGTGAAGAATCTCCCCGGGATACTGGCCGAAGGCGGATTGTTCTCCGATGCCGTGATGGCGGAACGGGGATCAGAGGAGATTGGTTACGATCACATTAGACAACGAAGACTTAGCGAAATTCGAATTCCGTGCTGCGGAGATCGCTTTGTCGGCGAGTTCGTTCCCTTCTGAAATGATCCAGCACACCACAGGAAATCTCCTCGAAGCACCCGCCGAAGCGCTCGTGAACACGGTCAACACCGTGGGCATCATGGGCAAAGGAATCGCCCTGCAATTCAAACAGGCCTTCCCGGGCATGTTTCGCGACTACGAGAAGTCGTGCCAGTCCGGTGCGGTGGCACTCGGCAAGATGGATGTCCACGACCTCGGTGGGCTCGTCGGTGGACCCCGTTGGATCATCAATTTCCCGACCAAGGGGCATTGGCGATCGAAGAGCAAGCTCGGTGACGTGCGATCAGGCCTCGATAATCTCGTCGAGGTGATCCGGGAACTCGGGATTCGCTCCATCGCAATCCCGCCGCTCGGATGCGGCCACGGCGGACTCGAGTGGGAAGATGTCCGCCCTCTGGTCGGGAGAGCATTCGCAGAATTGCCGGAGGTCGAAGTCCTCCTCTTCGCGCCTGTGGCGACACCAGCAGCAAAAGCAATGCCAAACAGGACCGAACGTCCGAAAATGACATCAGGACAGGCCGCCCTCGTTGTGCTGATGGATCGTTACCTCAAAGGCTTGCTCGATCCCTTCCTATCGCTCCTTGAAATTCACAAGCTAATGTATTTCCTCCAGGCGGCCGGGCAAAATTTAAGACTTCAGTTCGAAGCCAAGCCCCGCGGTCCTTTCGCCACGAATCTCCGACACGTCCTCATGGGGATGGAGCAGCATTACCTCGTCGGCTACGGTGACGGCAACGACAAACCGAACACCCTGATCGAGCTACTCCCCGGAGCGGTGGAGGAAGCGACCCGTTGCCTTGCGGACGACCCCGAGGTCGGACGCCGTATGGATGCCGTCGGGTCACTCATCGGCGGGTTCGAAGATTCCTACGGCATGGAGCTATTGAGTTCCGTTCACTGGGTGATGGTCCACGACCACGCCGCCGCAACGGACGTTGCAACGGCGATCCGCGGGGTTCAGAACTGGAATCCGCAGAAGAAAAAGCGACTGAAGCCCGATCATCTCGCGAAAGCTTGGAGTCGCCTCAGGACGTGGGAATTCGAACGTGCAAACGCGGCGATCTAGTTCACACAACTACGTTTCCGTGAGGTTACCGGTCTCCGTGGCTCTCTCGATTGCACTCACTTCCCGTTAAAAACTCAAAAGGCCGCTCCTGCCCTTACCTGCTAACACTTTTCAGTTGTCTTGCGCGACCGGGCGGGAGAGACTGCGCCGTGTTCCAGGTCATTTTTAATGAAATCAGCGCGGCTGAAATTTCCCAGCTTTCCACTTTGGAGCAGTTGGAGGTACTCAATGAGTTTCAGGTGCGCCCGGAGGACCTGAAGGATTTGCAGAAAACCAAATCGGAGAGCCCGTTCGGCAAAATCGAACGAGACGGTAAGGTGCTCTATCGTTATCGGGCCAGCGACGTGCGCATTTATTTCGAAGTGCATCAAGACCACCAGTCGGTGGTGGTGCATCGGGTATTGAGCCGGAATTCTTTCCAGGATTTCCTTTTCCGAGCGAAACTTCCGGGCGGGGATGACGCGGCCCTGGCCCAATCGAAACAATTTTGGGCGCTGATCGAGGAAGGTGAGCGTGCTCGACTCGTCTAAGAGGCATGGCACGCTTTCCTGAAGACCTCCTCGCTCGGGTCGAATCCGACGAAACCTGGCGACGCGAGCAGTTCCCCGCCTGCCGGGATCGCATTTTCATGGCCCATGCGGCGGTCACAGCGATTCCACAGGTCGCGGTGTCGGCGATGGACGAGTTCAACCGAGCCTCGGCCACCGGCGAGATCGACTTCACCCGCCTTTTGTTCGCCGACATGGATCGGATCCGATCCACCAGCGCCCGCCTGATCGGGGCGCACGCCGACGAGATTGCCCTGCTGGGGCCGACCAGTCTTGGACTCAGCCTCGTGGCCAATGGCCTCGATTGGCAACCGGGAGACGAGGTCATCACCTACCTCGACGACTATCCGGCGAACGTCTATCCTTGGAAAAATCTGGAACGGATCGGGGTCAAAGTGGTCTATCTCCAGCCATCCGAGACGGGACGGATTACGCCCGAGTTGGTTCAGGCCGCCTGCACTCCCCGAACCCGGCTGCTGGCCTTGGCCTCGAATCATTTCCTGACCGGCTGGAAACTCGACGTCGCAGCCATCGGCGCGCTTGCCCGCTCGCGGGATATCCTGTTCTGCCTCGACGCGATTCAAACGGTCGGGGCGATGCCGACTGACGCGAGCGAGGTCGATTTCCTCAGTGCGGACTCCCACAAATGGATGCTCGGCCCGATGACCGCGGGAATTTTTTATGTGAAACGGGAACGCCAGGAGCTGCTTCGACCTTCCCTGTTGGGGGCGTGGAACGTGAAATCCCCCAATTTCATCGCTCACGACGCGGTGGAATTCGAGGCGGGAGGGCGACGCTATGAGCCTGGGGTGCTCAATTCCTCAGGCCTGCTCGGGATGGAGGCCTCCATGGATATGCTCCTCGGGATCGGCCTCGACCGGGTGGCGGGACGCCTCTCAACCATCAAGGCGCAGCTCTGCGATGGACTGGAAACCCTCGGCTTCGGCCTCGTCGGGCCGCGCAGCGGCAGCGATGCGACCGGTATCACGACGGTGATCGATCCCACGCGACCGGGGCGCATCCCCGCTCTTTTCCACGAATTGACCACCCAAGGGATCGTCGCCAGCTTCCGCCACGACCGGGCCGGGGTGCCCCATTTGCGTTTCAGCCCCCATTTTTACAACACCGCCGCCGAGGCCGAAACGGTGCTGAGCGCGTTGCGTGCGTCTCGCGCTTGACGAACCGCCCCTCCGCGTCTTCTTTCGGGCAGTTTTTTTGCGCTGGAATGTGCAGGGAAACTGCTTCACACTCCGACCGGAATTTCATTCCGATCCGTGTGAGCAACCGCAACCGCTATCGAGAGGGCCAACACCGTGGACTTTAAAGACATCAAGAGAATCGTCGAGCTGATGGATGAGCATGGACTCACCCAATTCAAGCTGGAACAAAATGAATCGAAGCTTGAGCTCAAAAAGGGCGGCGACTTCGACATGAAACTGGCGCAACAGATGATGGCCTCGGCCGGGTCTGCCCAGATGTATCACGCCGGCTACGCTCCCATGGCCGGTGGGCCGCCCCCGGTAGCCCCGATCGAAGAAGGAGCCCTGCCCGCAGGTGCCGTTGAGATCACGTCTCCGATGGTGGGGACCTTCTACGGAGCCCCATCTCCCGATTCGCCGTCTTTCGTGAAAGTGGGTGACCGCGTCACCGCCGACACCACCGTCTGCATCATAGAGGCGATGAAGGTGATGAACGAGATCAAGGCCGACGTGAGCGGAGAAGTGATCGCCGTGCTAATTGAAACCGGCACCCCGGTGCAATATGGGGAACCACTTTTTCATGTGAAAGCGGGCTGATCCGACACCCTGCCCGTTTCCCATTTTCTGTTCCCTCCGGAAAATCCCCTCTACCGTATGGCCATGTTCAAGAATATCCTCGTCGCCAATCGGGGCGAGATCGCGCTCCGCGTCATCCGGGCGGCCAAGGAACTCGGTGTGCGCACCACGGCTGTTTACTCTGAAGCCGACGTGGACTCGATGCACGTCCACCTCGCAGACGACGCGATTTGCATCGGCCCTCCGGCCAGCGCGGATTCCTATTTGAACATGCAGGCGATCCTTTCGGCCGCCGAAATCGCCAACGTCGATGCGATTCATCCCGGCTACGGGTTCCTCTCGGAGAATCCGCGTTTTGCCGAACTCTGTGAAAGCTGCAACGTGAAGTTCATCGGCCCTTCCGCCAAGCTCATCTCGATGATGGGCGATAAAAACCAGGCCCGCGCCACCGCAACGAAATACGGTGTTCCCGTCACGCCGGGCTCCGACGGCATCGTTGAGACCGAAGCGGAGGCGCTAGCCGTCGCGGACATCATCGGATATCCTATCATGATCAAGGCCAGCGCCGGAGGCGGTGGTCGGGGAATGCGTCCGGCGCTCAACAAGGCCAGCTTCGTGAATGCCTTCCACGCCGCTCGCGCCGAGGCGCAGGCCTGCTTCGGGAAGCCCGACGTATATCTTGAGCGGCTCGTGCAGAATCCCCACCACGTCGAATTTCAAATCGTGGCCGACAACCAGGGCAATGTCAAAGAACTCGGTGAGCGGGATTGCTCGATGCAGCGGCGCAATCAGAAGATCATCGAGGAGACCCCCTCCCCTCTCCTCAGCCCCGAGTTGCGCCGCCGCATGGCCGAAGCCTCGGAGATGCTCGTGAAAAACATCGGTTACGTGAACTGCGGAACCATCGAGTATCTTGTTGATGACAACGAGAATTTTTACTTCATGGAGATGAACACCCGGATCCAGGTGGAGCATCCCATCACCGAAGAGGTGCGCGGTTGCGACCTGATCAAGGAGCAAATCCGGATCGCCGCCGGGCAGCCCCTCTCCGAGCACGTCCTCAACAGTGTGCCGCGCGGTCACTCGATCGAATGCCGGATCAACGCGGAAGATCCCTACAACAATTTTGCTCCCAGCCCGGGCAGGATCAAACTCTTCTACGCCCCCGGGGGCCGTGGGGTGCGGGTCGATACCCACGTCTATAGCGGATATACCGTGCCGCCGAACTACGACTCGATGATCGCCAAGCTCATCGTCACCGGAGCCACCCGCGAAATCGCAATCGCCCGGATGATCCGTTCGCTCAATGAATTCGTGGTGCGCGGCATCAAAACCACCATTCCTTTCCAGGCATCGATCCTCAAACACGAAGCCTTCGCCAGCGGCGAATACAACATTGGCTGGGTCGAGCAGTTCCTCGCGACCCAACCTTCTCCACCCGATCTCCCCGATATCATGCGTGAAGATTTAGGAGTCTGGTGATTCGACCGCCAGAAAGACGTGATTGCGGGCTCCTCAAAGGCGGTCCGATTCGCTAGAAAGTCTCCATGAGACTTCTAATGAGATTTTTAACGCTTTCGCGTAACTTCGCGGCAGCGATCATCCTGCTAACGACCGCCTCCGGGTTGGCCGCCGCAGATGATGGTCTTCTCGCGGGAGCGGCGGCGGTGGATATCACTCCACAGGAGTTTCCGATCAACATGCCGGGCGGTTTCAGCGCGAATGGAGCGGAGAAAGCGCACGATCCCCTGCACGCCCGCGCCCTCGTGATAAGCGATGGCTCCGTGACCCTTGCTCTCGTGGTGGTGGATAGTCTCGGACTCTCTCCTGCTGTAGTGGGCGAAGCGAAGGCCCTCGCCTCGGCGGAGACGGGTATTCCGGCAGAGCAGATGCTGATTTGTTCAACCCATACCCACAGCGGCCCGCCGACCGATGCCAGCGAGTCCAGCCCCGCACCGGTCCGGGCATATCGAGCGCGGGCGGTTGCGGGCATCGCGCAATCCATGATCGACGCTCATCAAAAGCTCGCCGCTGCGAAGCTTGGATTCGGAGAGCATCCCCTCCCGGAGGAAGTCTTCAATCGTCGATGGTATTTGAAGGAGGGGCAAATGCCCGTGAATCCGTTCGGCCAAATGGATGCGGTGAAGATGAACCCCGGGACCAGCCCAACCGTGCTGGACCGACCCGCCGGTCCGACCGATCCGGCGCTGATGGTGATCTCGGTAGTGGACGCGAAACAGAAGCCGCTCGCCCTCTGGGCCAACTACGCACTTCACTATGTCGGCGGAGGGCCAAAAGGGGAAATATCGGCGGACTACTTTGGGGAATTCGCGCGACTTATGCCCAGCCGCCTCGGAGCGGGCGAATCCTTCGTCGCCATGATGTCGAACGGAGCCTCCGGCGACATCAACAATATCCCATTCGGCGTCGTGCGCCCTCCCCGCGAACCTTTCGAGCAAATTCGGATCGTCGCCCAAAAAGCCGCCGACACCGCCTGGCTGGCGCGTAGCGACATCTCCGAGCATCGGGGCGACCTCGTCCTCGGGATGAAGCAACGCGAACTGACCTTCCGCTATCGTCGTCCCACCGAAGATCAGATCAAGGAAGCTCGCCGCATCCTTCTCGTCTCGGTCCCCGAAGAGGTGGCGAAGCTCCCACGACTCGCCCCCGACTACGCCCGACGCACTCTTGCCGCTTCCGAGCGAAAAGAGGAGTCCCTCACCACCGTCGTGCAAGCCCTTCGCATCGGGGACCACGCCATCTGTGGTATTCCCTTCGAGACCCTCGTGGAAATCGGTCTCGATCTGAAGGCCCGCAGCCCCTTCAGCTCGACCATGGTCATTGGCCTGGCGAACGCCCGTCATGGCTATCTCCCCAGTCCCGCACAGCATCGCCTCGGCGGCTACGAAACTTGGCTGGGCACGAACTACGTCGAAGAAGACGCTTCGGTCATGATCACCGACGCCCTGCTCGAGATGCTCGGCGAATTGCACGGCGGGTGAAGGAAGGGAAGGCTCTCGTCCGTAAAACCCGGCACACAGATTTATTTGGAGGTCAATTCAAAGACACCCATCCACTCGTGCGGGCGCACTTTTTCCAATTCCCTCGCCCTCGCCGCGAGCAAGCCAGCCGAGGTTGCCACGGTGGCGAAGGGATGCCCCGTCAAATCGCCGAACGCCGCTGCCGCCGACCCGAAGTCTCCGTCGTGATACGGGGCGAAGGCCGCTTCAAATTGCCGGCAAGCTTCCAGAGTATCCTCGTCGGTTTCCAGTAGCACTGTCCACAACTCGGAGGCCAGCGCCTTTCCTTTGACTTTGACCCGGTCCACCAACAACACCGGTGGCTTTTCGCTCAAAGCGGCGAGAAATTCGCCGGTAATCAAGATCGGGGCTGAGTAATTCTTGGTCTGGCTCTCCACCCGGGCCGTCGTATTCACGATATCACCGACAAGATTGTAGTCGCGATAGGAGCGCGAACCGACGTGCCCGACCAGGCCCTGACCGTAATGCAAACCCACGCCGATGTTCAGCCAAGTGTCGAGTTCATCGACCGGGGCCAGACGCCGGGCGGCCAGGGTTCGCTGGATCTCCAAGGCCGCGCGAAGAGCTCGATCAGCCGGGTCCAGACAGGGTTCGGGCGCTCCCCAGTAGGCCAGGAATTGGTCCCCGGCGAAGCGGGCGAGACTGCCATTGTCTTTCAGCGCGGCGTCGGTCTCGATCCCGAAAAGACGGTTGAGCAACTCGAAGACCCGCTCCACCGGTTGGGTTTCACACAGCATGGTGAAGCCGCGCAGATCACTGAGGAGAGCGGCCACCATATTGCCGCGGGGTCGGATCATATCGAGATCCTGGGTGACTTGCTTGAGCACGGCGGGGGAGAAGTAGAACCCGAGCATGGCGTCGCGATGACTGCGGGCTTGTTGCTCACGGGTCCAGCGCCGCCCCATTTCCAGGACGATGGCTCCGGCCCAAAGGCTCGCCGGAGCGACGGAATCGATGAGATGATGCGTGAACCAAAGGGAAGCCCATCCGCCCAAGAGACAGAGGGCCAGCCCGCCACCAGCGGCAAGGGCGAGCCAACGCTGTTTCTCGATGCGGGCGAAGCAGAGCGCGGCGGCCCCGGTCACGAGAATCAGAACGAGCAAATTGAGCCAGATAGAGGTGGACCAGATCGCAGTCCCTTCGATGAGGTCACTTAGGGCAGTTCCGTGGAGGACCATACCCGGTTCCAAGTCACCATGGGCCGTAGGTTTGCCATCAACTTGGGAGTCGTAGCCGAAAAACACCATGGTTCCGAGGAGCGGTTTCGGAAGGCTGTCACTCTTGGCGACGAGGGATTCAAGCTGGGCGATGGAGAGAACCCGAAGACTTGCCCCGCTCATACCGATGGCCTGGTCCGGCTTGTCATCGTAGTAAGAGTGGCGCAGATTCAAATAGAGAAGCTCGTCGGTGGCAGTGGCGGCGACGATATCCCCGCTCTCTTCATCGACGGACTTCCAGGACATGATTCCCGGAGCAGTCACTTTGGGCTGAAGCGATTTGGGCAAGGTGGCCGCGTAGGCTGCAAGAGCGAGAGAGGGGAAGGTTTCTTCACCAAAGCGATGGACCATCTGGTAACCGCGCCAATGATCTCCGGCGGGGGCATTCACGATACCGGAGAGAAATTGATCTCCCCCGGCCAAGGGAAGCGAGCGCAGGAGATAGGGTGGCTTCTGCGATGGTTCTTCAATAGCAATGGCCATCACCACTCTGGTCTGGCCGCTCGCTTCGATTTCACTCGCCGCCTCAGCGAGCAAGCGCTGGTCCTGCTGCCGGCCATAGGAGTAGAGGATGTCCACCGCGATGACCTGAGCTCCGAGTCCGGCGATGGTTTTTAGGATCGAAGCCGCAGTGGCGTATTCGCCATCTTCCGCGAAACGGCGGGCGATCTCGTCGTCGATCTTCAGTTCCACGAAACGAATGGCGGGATCGAGCGGCGGCGCCTTCTTGAGGGCTGCCCGGAGTTGGAGTCCCTGGTCGAGCCAGATCAGCTCGGGCTTTAGAGCAGCGGAAGGAAAAAATATCCGCACCGAAGCGACCAACAGAAGCGCCAGGAGCGGCATCAGCCACGCCTGCCGAAGCGGGTCGAAGCTCACTCCGGGAGTGTCGATATCGGATGGACGTCTCCCGCTCACGGAACGGTCGGGGCGGTGAGAGGGAAGATGAGGATGCCGGGCTTCCCGGTCTCGTAGGTGATGGTCCGGCTGTCTTCTCGCCATTCTTCGTCCAGATGGGCGAGACCGCGACGCACCGCCGCGACGGGGCTGCTGGGGACTCGGGGTGCCGCATCGACCAAAGGATCGGGGAATGCTGGCGAAGTTTCTTTTTCACCCCCGTTTGCCGGTGAACCGGGCAGGGCACTTTTGCTACTGCGGGTGGTGGCCGCCTTGGGAGCCGCCGGAACCCTCGGGTCGTCGAATTTCACCAGGAAGGTTTCACTGCTGCGCTCACGCAGGATGCCGGAGAAGCGCTTTTTCAGGGCGAGCGCGTGAAGGGTCGCATCTGCCGGGGCGTCACTGCTCAGGGCTTCATTAAGCCATCCGAGGTATTCGCTGAGGCGAGCTAAGTCTGGATCGCCGTCGGCAAAAGCAGCGATGTATAGTTCGACTCCGCCCTGGGGACCATCGTATTTCCAAACCTGCTTTGTTTCAGCAGAGGGGAACCTGGCCGGACCGGTCTCAGCGGTTTGCAGAGCGACAACCGGGCTGAGGTTTTGGTGCACGCCCTCCGGGCCGAAAGCGATCATCACGATGGTGGAGCCGACCGGCCCTTTGGCGATCGCGAGCAGGTCGCGCTGAGGGCCTGGCTCAAGGGCCGGATCATACGTAAGGCAGAGGCCCTCCATCTCGGCGTGCTCCGGGGAGCGGTCCACGACATAAAGGGAAGCCTGGGCGTCCTCCGCACGGAGATCTCCCGCGAACAAAAGCGCCGTTAGCAACAACCAGGGAGGGATATTCATGGACCAATAGTGATCAGAGACAAGCGAGTGCGCAAGAACAACTGTGCCCTATGGACGTATGAAATGATCGAGTTAGGAGAACTTTTTAGCGGCCGAACTTTCGGTAAGTTCAGTTACGGAGAGTGTGCAAGGCGATTACCACAGACTCGTGCAGGATGCGGGCGACGATCTTGCGATCCGGCGGCAAGGCAGGAGCGGGGGCAACCAGAACCCTCGCGATGATCCGCTCCAGTCGAGCAAGTCGGAGGAGATGGGGAAAAAAGTGGCATCCCCCCAATATGCCACATCGGTTTTCGGGTCGCCGCCGATCACGTCGTAAGCGATGGCCAGAGGTGTGATCGCCTCCCCTGCCTCCAAAGCGGGTTGCAGGAGCATCGCCCGGAAGGGCAGGACTTCCGTTCCGTCCGAGCTGGTTCCCTCAGGAAACAAAACCACCGGCACGCCCGCCGCCAGCGTTGCCGCGATTTGCTCGCGGGCGGCGGTCGTTTTCAGTAGATTCTCCCGATCCACGAGGATCGTCCCCGCCTTGCGCAGGAGCGGTCCGATGATCGGCCACGAGCGAACTTCGGTTTTCGAGACAAAACACACCGGAGCCTCGGCCGCGATGACCAGCACGTCGAGGTAACTCAGATGATTTCCCACGATGAGTCCCCGCCCGGGGCAGACTTCCCTCGAAGTCGCATTCCACCGCCAGCGCACGAAGCATCTCCCGACAGTAGTATTGCTGCCACCGTGCTCGATCCTGCAAGGTGGCGCCTTGGTCACGCAGGCACCTCGCCCGCACCAGCACAAAAAGGAAGCGGAGCAGCCGGAGATATCCTTTCATCGTCCAAGTTCCGCTCAGCAAATAACGCTTCGCCAGTACGGGCATCGTCTCCAGATCGAGAATCGTAAGAAAATTGATCGTAAGAAATTCCCGATCGAGCGCCGGAGGTCCGGCGATGACGCCTCCGATGGCTAGTGTTGGACCAATCTTAAACTGGCGGTAAATCCGGGTAGAATCGGGCGAGTTTGATGCGGGCGTCTTCCGAGGTGAACTGCCATTGGATGGGATGAGGGGTTTGGTTTCTCCTGGCGAC
>Ga0105044_10012130_pt1 | contig 11722 bp, 10 predicted proteins | sample MAT01_FD_78092 | JGI IMG/M metagenome (GOLD analysis project Ga0105044, IMG submission 78092) | Freshwater microbial communities from Lake Fryxell liftoff mats and glacier meltwater in Antarctica - MAT-01 | ecosystem: Environmental > Aquatic > Freshwater > Ice > Liftoff microbial mat | place...
GAATCCGCAGCGGATCAGCGGAGACCGAGAGGAACTGACCCAGAACCGGCGGAAGACGTGCGTGGACGGGTGTGCCGCCGATCCAATGTATTGTCACACTGGAGGAATAACGCGATGAAGAGGATTCAAGGGAGAATACCATTGGTAAACACCTTCGGAAAAGCGTCTCTACATCCAGTCGACGGCACACCCCTTTGGCTATTCGACGATGATCGCCGTGGACAAGAGCAATGAGGTGTATGTGTGCGATCCTGGCAACACCCGAGTTCAGGTGTTCAATGCACAAGGCAATTTTCTTCGGAAGTGGGGCGAAATCGGCAGTCTCCCAAGTCAGTTTCACAGTGGTCAGCCGGTCTCGATTGCGGCAAATCCCAACGGCACATTGGCTGTGGCAGTTGACAACTTGTACGATTACCCAAACACAAACGTATTTACGGCCATTGGAACTTACGTCCGAGGAGGAACATTTGGGCAATCGACAAGTGTGGGCACACTTAAAAATCCTAACATATTGGGCACGTTACCGGACGGACTATTTTTAATCATGAGTGGCGGGGCCGGCAACGTAGGGGCAACCTTTGTCCCGGACTCTGACCTTTTAATCGTTTTTGCGGCCACCCAATCGGATGGCTTTTCTCCCATTATCCCACCGGGCCTCTTGGCTACGAGCGCCCGAGGCGACATCTATGTTATTCAAAACACGAAAATTCTCGCCTTCGAACGGGAGTATTCCAGCGTCCAAAACTCCCTCCTTCCGCCTGCCATCCCGCAGCCCATCGTGCTCGCGGCGGCGCGGCGGGCGGGAACTTCGTGGATGGATATTGATTGCCAGATGACGGATGCGGACAGCGCGACGGTGACGACGGCGGTGCTGGCCTTCAAGAACGGCGGCACGACGCTGGCCGATGCGGTGGTGATGAGCACTTTCACGGAAGGCACCGGGGCGAATGTGGGCGCGAACCAGACGACGGGCGTGCCGCATCATCTCACCTGGAACATGGCGGCAGATTGGACGGTGGATTTCGCCCAAGTGCAGGTGGAGGCATTGGCCAAGGACAGCCGGAGCCTGCTGGGCTTCCACTGGATCACGGTGCCAGCCTCGGGCGGGAACCCGGCGATCCAGGTGAGCGCCGACCCGGTTGCGGACGGCGTACTGCTGAATGTGTGGTTCTGGCTGCTCGCCACGCATCAGGCGGGCATCACGCTCACCAATGGAACCGTGAACGGAACCACGGCCCCGTATCTCGTTGTGGCGCTCGCGAGCGGCGCGGCGACCACAGCCTCGGGTCGCAGCTATACTGCCCGTCGTCATTTTTCGTGAAAAGTGATGACGCAGCCTTTCACAAATTGTGATGGCCGGCAGCATATCTGTATGGGCAAATGAACGTGCGGGCGATCACCGCCGCCGAGATTACGCAGGCGCAGGGCGGGAACTATGGATTCAGTTCCATGACCGCGAATTCCGTCGTGAAGCTGCCGTAAGCCGGAACCCTTTTCGCGCCACTCAATGAACGGGTCACGAATCATGAGAGGAAGAAGCCACTGCCATTTGGTGAGCGGGCGTGGTTCATTTCCGATGCGGGCAGGCGCAACGGTGCGCCCAAGGAGGGGCGGTATGATACCGCCCTCTCGATGCGGACGCTCCGCGCCGCATCGAGCCTGCACGGTGGCAGCAGAGCTAATCTGCACTTCTCACACTCCTGGCTCTCAGAAGCGAGAGAGTGCGGTGCCGCGGCGGGAGCGCAAAGTAGTCCAGGGCTTCAGCCCGCAAGGCGCCGTGTCCGGGCTGAAGCCCTGGACTACTTTGCGCCGCTGCCGCTTCAGGCCCGGGCTGGCAGCGGCGCGGAGCGACCGCTGCCAGAGGGCGGTATCATACCGCCCCTCCTTGGGTCTGCGCCCCTCTTTGCGTTTGCCGCCGTCTGCAAGCGGTGGTCTCGGACTCATGGGCCTCGGAATCCAGCGGTGCCTGTTGCTGGTCGTCTTCATGGCATTCGTCGCCATCTTTACGAAGCCCGCGGCAGGACAGGAGGTCGGCGTCTATAATCTCACGGCGCAGGGGGTAAATGGCAGCACGCCCACGATTACCACCGTCACGCTCCCCGGCGGACTCTACCGTTTTACACTGATCACCCCGCTCATTGACGTCCGGGCTACTTACACCGCGTGGAATCCCTATGGGTCCGGTCCTTATTGGAGCACTCCCTACGGCATTGGTTTCGCGCAAGTGCCGGGCGGGCCGGTTACGAGTACCGGCGGCGGACAATTCACCTTTTCCGACACGCCTCAGAATGCGTGGCTGGCCACCACCAACAAGTCTGTGGAAGTCGATATTCCATTTGGTCAGGGCGTCCAATTGTATGTCGCGGACAGCGTTTATTCGGACAATGCCGGCGGTGTCTCCGTCCTCGTGGAACTCGTGCAGCCTCATGCCGAGTTCAGCCAGATTTCGGACCCGGTGAGCATCGTCAGTCAGACGACCTATCCGCTACTCGGTGCGACGGTCTCCACCATTGCGGCACCGGATCCTTACCAGAACTATCGCTTCACCTACTGGACGGTGAGCGGCGTCCGCATGGCGGACCCGACGGGCTATGGGACGAATCCCGCGACATTTGTCATCACGGGAGCGACGGAGGCGGTCGCCCATTATGTGCCGACGACGCAGGACAGCGACGGGGACGGTCTGCCGGACTGGTGGGAACTGCGCTTCTTCGGAAATCTCGCGCAGGGCCCGAATGACGACCCGGATGGGGATGGCTTCACCAACGCCGTGGAATATGCGAACGGCACCCGCCCGAATGTGGTGGAAACACTCGAACAGGGCGGTGTGAGCCGCCGCAGGGGCGTGGCGTTCAATGTGGATGTGGGCGTGGGCGATCCGACCTGGCCTTATGGCGGCATTAGTCGGCGGCGCTCGGCGACCTTCACCGTGGTCATCAATACCGCGAACCTGGCTGTGCTCACGGAATCGAGCACGCCCGGCGGGGTGCTGGCGCAGACGCGGGTGCTGACCAAGGGCAGCACGGTGAACCTGACGACTGAACCCGATCCGGATTCGGGCTATCGCTTCACGGGCTGGATCGTGAACGGCGTGCGCCACGACGCGCCGACGCAGCGCCAGCCCATCGCGATCACCGTGACGGCGGATACGACAGCCGTGGCGCGCGCTGAATGAGGGCGTGTGTGCTCCGGTCGTTGACGTGCAGCGTCCGGGCGAAGGAGTGGCGCTTGAAGACGCGCTGCTGGCGTTCCATTCCAAGCCTCGCGATGAGGGGCACTTCGGCGGGCTTGGCGTCGTCGTCGGCGGCGGTGTAGAAGGTGAGTTTGCGGTTGGTGGCGTCGAATCCTTCCGATTCGGGGAGCAGCTTCTTTCCAAATTCTGGCAACGCGAAAATTGCTCAACTGGCTAACACGGTGCGTTGAAGAAACCAGATGGCGCCGGCGAGTGCGATCATGAGCGAGCACGCTGGAACTCCTAGCCGTGGAAATGCCGGGTAACGGCGGAGTCGCCAGATCACTGGCAGGAGCACAGCGGCGATGGCGAGCTGGCCGGTTTCCACGCCGAGATTGAACGCCGCCAGCGGTACCGCCACGCCACTGCCGCCGGCACCGATGCCCACTTCGCGCAATGCGCCGGCGAAGCCGAGCCCATGCACCAGCCCGAAGACAAAGGCCAGCAGACCACGCCATCGCATTTCGCCGCGACGCAGCAGATTCTCGATGCCGACATAGATGATCGATGCGGCAATCGCGGGTTCGACGATTCGGGGGGACAGGGTGATGAGATCGAATGTCGCCGCAGCGAGGGTGATCGAATGCGCGACGGTGAAGCAACTGACGATCTTCACCGCGGTCCCGAATCGATCGCACACGAGCAGGAGGCCGCAGAGGAAGAGCAGATGATCGTAGCCGGTGAGGATGTGTTCGATGCCGAGCTTCAGGAAATCCACGAAGGTGTGCCGCGCCTGCGGGGGCGCGGTCAGCGTGATTGTGGCGCCGGTCCGTTCGTGGCTGAGCAGATCCCTGGCGAGCAGCGCATCGCCGGCATCGTGGACTTCAAGGATCTGCCGGTGGCCGGAAGGCAGATCATCGAGCAGCGTTGCGGTGATCCCGAGTTGCGCGCCGGGGGCGCGGGGGAAGCGGAGATGGAATTCGACATTGTCCGCCTGATCCGGGCGCGCCTCCACGGCTTCGGGAATGAGCGGCTGTCCGTCCATCGTGAGCGCCAGGGCGTGTCGCGCCAGAGATTCGAGCGTGCCCTTGCCCGCGGGGTTGCGCGCGACGAGCGCCTCGATTTCCTTGGCGTTGAAGACGAGGAGGGCGTCGATGGCCTGCTCCTGCACAACCAGGTTTGCCGAACTCAGCCCGGGATTGTGAGCCAGCGCCCGGCTGCCGAGGGCGAGGAATGCGGCGAGCAACAGCCGGCACCAGGTGAGTGTGGAAGGCGGCGGACGGAGCACTTTGCGAAAGGGAGTCGGAGCGCGGGCGCGTTACTGCGTGGCAATCTTCTTCAGCAACTCGCGCTCGCCTGGCAGCAGCGTGTGCTCGAAGGCGCGGGCCTGGGAGGCAAAGCGCGCGCCTTCCTCCGCCCGGCCGTCGCGCACGGCGATGGCAGCGGCGTGGAGGAAAAGGCGGGCGTCCTGCGTGCCAGCGGAAAGGGCCTTCGTCATGTTTGTGCGCGCAGTGTCGAGGTCGCCATTGGCGAGCGCGGACCAGGCGATCGCGTCGTAGGTGAAGACATCTTTGCGGACGGCCAGTTCGGCCTTGGCGAGTTCGAGCGCCATGGGACATTGCTCGCCGCGCGTCGCGAGGAAGACGGCCAGCGTGCGCGCGTCTTCGCTTGCGCCGTGGAGTTTCATCGCGTTCTCGATCTTCGCCGCGTCTTCCGCGCGACCGTTGACGCGCAGGGCATCGGCGAGTGTCCATTGGTAATCCAGGGCGGGGTTCTTCCTGGCCGCGGTGCGCAGCGATTCGAGGGCGTCGGCGATGCGGTCCAGCGCGAGCAGCGCCCGACCGCGGATGAGCAGGGCGGGAGCGTAGTCAGGCACGAGTGCGAGGGCGGCATCGGCGGTGCGAATGGAAGCCTGGACGTCGCCGGCCTGAAACTCGTAGCCGGCGAGCGCCGAGTCCGCCCACGCCGCGGGCTCGGCATCGCGCGAGCTGCCCATTTCCGCGGCCTTGCGGGCGATCTTGGTCGCGCCAGCGAGATCTCCCTCGAGCCAGCGGAGATGCGCGATGCGCAGGTAGCTCGGAAGCGAAGGCTGGAGGTCAGCCATCTTCTGGCAGGCACCCACGGCTTCGTCGATCCGACCCAGCTCCATGAGCGCGTCGCTAAGCAGCGCGTGATCCTGCGGATTCACGCGGCTGCTCACGAGGGAACGCGCGAGAACCTCCGCCTCGGCGAAGCGGTGCTGCGAGTGGAGGACGTGCCCGCGCAGGAGACGCGCGTCCGCATTGTTCGGTGCGAGCTGCTCGACCGATAGCGCAGCCTGCCTGGCAAGTGTGTAGAACCCGGCGTCGTACGTGAGGCGTGCCTTGGTGACAAACGCCCAGCCGAGCCGGGTGAGCGAGTCGGTCTTCGTTCTGCCGCTGGCGCCCGATACGGCTTTTTGCAGGGTGCGAATCTCGACATCGAGCGGGGTGTCGCCGCTGTGCGGGATCGAAAGGATATCGAGCGGGCCGGGCGTCGGCTGGCGCTTCGTGGATGGCCGCGCTGGCTGGAGGCCGACCGGCGGCAGATCCATCCAGAACATTACGGCGGCAGCGCCGGTGAGGCCGATGATCGCCAGCAGGGTCTTCTTTCTGGCGGAACGCATAGGGAGCCGTGCTACTTCTTGTTCGTCGCGTCGCCCAGCGTGATCGCTGCGCGGACGAGCGCGGAGACTTCGGACTCCGGTGCTGTCGCGATCGCGGCGCGAAGGTAGCGATCGGCCTGCTCCATGCGGCCGAGTTTCGCGGCAATCATGCCGGCGTGGTAGAGCATCGCGGGCTCGCGAATTCCCGGCGCGAGGGCCTTGTCCATCTCGGCGGCGGCCTCCTCGTATTTCTCGTTCGCGTACAGTGCCCACGCGCGGGCGTGGCGCGTGTGCGCGTCGTGTCTGCGGTCGATCTGCCTGTCGGCGATGCGCAGCGCCGCGGCGGGCTGCGGTACGTGATCGGTGTAATAGAAAACGGCTTCGCGATACGTGTCGTCGATAAAGGGTGAGCATTCGACAAAGGTCCAGGGGGCTCGCATGAACGTCTGGAGTGCTGCTGCCTTTTCCCCGGTGCGCAGCAGCGCTTCACCGAGGATGAAATGATGCGGGACTGTCGGCGCGACGCGGCAGAGTTCGCCTGCGACTGCGACGGCATCGGCGGGCCGTTTCTGCGCGGTGCGCACTTTCACCATCTGCGCGAGTGCCGCCGGGTGGGAGGGGCAGAGCTTCAGCGCTTCGTCGAGCGCGGCTTCGGCGCGGGCGGGCTGGCCGTTGAGGATCTGGAGATGTGCAAAGCGGATGAGCAGCTCCGCACGGTCGCCGGTTTCCTCCGGCGGGATGCGCAGGGAGGCAGATTGCACGAGATCGATGGCACCCTGGAGGTCGCCGTAGATTTCGCGGACGCGGGAGGCGGCCATGAGTCCGCAGACCTCGCCGGGTCGCATGTCGAGCGCCCATTGCGCGGCATTCTCGGCCTCGTCGTAGTCGCCCATTTCGACGCAGGCATCGGCGAGCAGCGAATAGACGAGCACATCATCGGGCCGGAGCTTGTTGAGTTCCCGCGCATCCGCGAGCGCCGCAGGGAACAGGTGACGGCCCAGTTGCACCATGATGTCGATCCTGCGTGCCGCGAGATTGTCCGGCGCGAGGCGGTGGGATTCCTTCAGCGCCGCGCCGGCCTCGGCGTAGAATTTCGCGTCCGCCGTCTCCCTTGCGCGGGCGACGAGGGCAAGGGCGAGGGCGTTGTGCGGGTCGGGATTCTGCGGCAGCCGCGCGATGTCCGCGCGGGCGATGGCGATCTTTCTTTCCGCCGGAGACTTTGCTGTGCGTCCGGCATCAGCTTTCTCCTCCACCGCCGGTGCGTCGGCGGACCGCGCGACACCAGGGTGGAGGAGAAGCAGGATTTGCAGGAGCGCGAGAGCGCGGGCGATCACAGCGGGCCGCCGCCGGGCTCACCTGGGTCGAGATGGCGGCGGTCGCGGCCGCTCGGGCAGTTGCCGAGATACGGGAAGGTGGTGCGATAAGCGGTGTCGTTCACATTCACGCCGTCGCCGAGGCGGTTGTTCGGGGAAATGTTGAAGGCGGGATTCAGCACGCCGGCCACGACGCGGAGTGAGATGTCGGTCACGTCATCATAGAGGCGGCGTCCATTCGGGTAGCCGGCGGCGTCGCCGCCAAGCAGGCCGAGCCGGCTGGAACTGGCGACGGGCGTGGGCGGAACGCCGGTGTTCAGCCGCAACAGGTCGGCGACCGGACCCGCGGGCGTGCCGGGCGCGGCGATGGGCGGCGCGTAGGTGACGAGCGGGAGCAGGTCGGTGCGGTTCGGTGCGGGAATCGAGACGGCTCCGCCGGTCGCGGCGTTCAGCACGCGGGCGAGCAGGGGGTCGAGGAAGAAGCCGGCAAACTGCGCGTCGTTCTTCGGCTCGTCCATGCTGAAGCGATCCTTCGAGCCCTGGCCGACGAGCAGTTCATTGATGAGCGGATTGCCCATGCGCTGCACCTGCCGCCACGCGCCGGAACTCTGCTGCGGGAGTGGCGACTGGCGCACCGTCACGCGCGGACGCGAAGTCGTACACCACACGCCGATGGTCGCCGCGGTGGAATTTGCAGGCTCGACGTTGCCGGTCTTGGTGAGCAGTGCGACGGGGACTTCGATGGCGATGGAGTTCACCCCGTAGCCCGACACGGTGTCGGTGGCGGCATTGGTCAACGCCGCATCCTGCGCGGGGGTGAGCACCGGCGAGATGTGCGTATTCAGCGTGTCGAACGCACCGCCGAGATCGATCCAGAAGGCGTCGTCGGTGGTCCCGGCGAAGACTTTCACATTGGGCGTCGTGGTGGTGTAGGTGCCGGCGGCGAAGAGCGCGGCGTAGTCCATGGTGCGCGGCCCGACATTATTCGGCACGGCGTAAAACGGGCCGGCGCCGGTGATGGGTGTGCTGACTGCGCCCTTCACCATCGTGACCGAATAGCTCTGGCGCAGGCCGAGGCCGGCGTCGTTGAAAGTGGTGATGCGCGGCGGGATGATGGGTGTGCCCGGCGCGACTGGCGCGGGGGAATTTGCCGGGGCATTGATGCCCGTGCCGGCACCGACGTAGGACTGGAAGACGCCCGGCAGCCGCTGCTCGGTGGTGAAGCGGAACTGGAAGGTGACATCGGCGACGGCGTCGTTGTTGTTGTCCACTTTGATCTCGTAGAGGATCTCCGGGTCGAAGGGGAAGCACGTCGGGCCATTCGCGGGCTCGAGCAGGGGATCGACGCCGAGGATGAGCGTGACGCGCGGCGTGGCTCCGCCGTCGTAACTGCGGAAGGCGTAGATGTCGGTGATGTCGGCTTTGTGATCGAGCGCCGTGATGGGCGCCTCGCGATGGTTCGCGGCGGTGCTGGTATGCGCCGCGGCGATGATACTGGCCGCTGTGAAGGCGGCAAATTTGGGGTTCATTCGCATGGTCTTGGTGTGGGTTGGGGTTGCCGCTGAGTTGAGATGAAGTGGGTGAAGTTCAGACCCGGCTGGCGACCGGGAGCAGATGGCGCATGATGCCGAGCGCGCAGAGGCCGCTCGCGAGCAACAGCAGCGAGGTTCCGCTGTCCGGCACGGAGGCCGTGAAGGGGACGGTGAATTGGTTGGTCACAAGGCCGAGGGAAGCACTGCCGGCCAGACCGCCATCGATGACGACACCGAAATCCACATTGAGCGCGGCTGCGGAGGCGAATGCGGTGGCATCCGACGGAATGGAGATGAACGAAGTCTCCAGGGCGATCAAGGACGGCGGGACCGGCGAGGGACCGGTGAGCGCGAGCACCGCAGTGACGGCGGCGTCGCCGAGCGCCGTGACATTGCCGAGCGCGACGCTCGCCCCGAGGAGCGCCAGGGCCGAGACTTGATAGGAGATGTGCATCTCGAACAGGCCGCCCGCGGCTGCCGCTTGCGTGAAGCCAAACTGCAGGGTGGGAGAGCCCGCGAGATTGATGGGCGTGACCAGAATGTCCGCGGGCGCAATCGCGGTCGCGCCGGTTTGCAGCGGCTGCAACAGGAAGCTGGAAAAGGTGGTGGTGCCGATGGTCCCGCCGCCGGGACCGAGGGCGAGGTAGTCGGCGAGCGTCCCCGGTGCAAGGACCGCACCGTGGGTGTGGAGGGTGATGGTGAGGAGTGCCGCGAGGGCGCTGAGGCGTGTTTTCATGGTTGGGTTTGGTGGTCGGTTTGTCGGTTGATCGAGTTGAGCGGCGGATTTGGATGTAAATTTTTTTTTCGCTGTGTGCGAAAAATGGTTTCAAGCACCCGGAACGAGGAGTCGCATGGCGACGCGAAGATCCAGGCCGGCCCGGCGGGTGAGGGCGACACTGGCTCGACTGTGGGGATTCGCACTCCATGGCTGACCGAATGCTCACCGACTACGCTGGTGGTGCGTTGCTGGCGGGCGGGGCTACGCCAAGCATTTGCCGGTGATGGCGGAACTGCCGGCTTTCCTGCCGCGCCGCAATTGGCAATAGAGATCGCGCTGCCGACTGCCGTGGCCTCCACTGAATTCCATCACCAGGGTTTCCCCGTTTAGCCGAGGCGTTGGTGGAGGATGAGGCGGAGGGCGAGGTGGGGTTTGTGGGCGAAGGTTTCAGTGGCTTGCTGGGGGCTGCGGTGGCCGGCGCGGCGCAGGGGGGCGAGCAGGGTGGTGCGCAGCAGGGCGAGCACGCAGGCGGTGTGGGGATCGTGGGTGCGGCAGGCGTCTTCCTTCCAGACGGCGTCGCGCAGCCAGTGGATGTTGTTTTCCACGCTCCAGTGGCCGCGGACGAGCATGGCCAGGCGCGGGGGCGGGGCCTCGGCGGCGCTCAGGCTGGTGATGAAGCGGCGGGTGCCGGAGGTTTCTTTGCCGGTCTTTTTGTGGGTGGTTTTGCGCCGTGCGCAGATGGCTTGGGCGGCGTGGGGGAAGGCGGCGCTTTCGCTCCGGAGGGCGGCGGCGCTCAGCTCGCGCTCGATGAGTTCGCCGCTGCGCACTTCGGGTTCGGAGGCAAAAAGGGGGCGCCGGCGAGCTGGGTGTCGGCGTGGGCGGCGAGGGTGGGCTGGTTGTGCTTGAGGCTGATGAGGTAGTCGGCGCCTTTTTCCTGGACGATGAGGCGCGCGTTCCCGGGGTTGGCGTAGAGGGCGTCGAGGCTCACGGTGCTTCCGAGCAGGCAGACTTCCTCGCTGCGCAGCAGGGCGCGTGAGGCGCTTTGTTCGCCGCCTTTTTCGAGGGTGGCGCGCACGGCCACGGGCACCTGCTCCTGGATGTCGCAGAGGGTGACGATGGTGCCCAGGTGTTCGCGGATGCGTTTGCCGTCCAGGGCGAGGTGCGCGGGCAGGGCGCCCCGGTGTTCGCCCAGCCAGACGTTGAGCACGCGGGCGAGGGCGTCGATGTCCAGGCGCGCGAGGAGCAGGCGGAAGGTTTCGTAGCCGGGGATTTCGATGCTCGTGCTGCCACGGCGGCGGCGCAGGCCGATCTGGCGGCGCTGGGCCTGGGTCAGCCGGGCGGCGGCGCGCAGCATGGCGTTGAGGTTGTCGGCCCCGCAGAGCAGCCCCACGCACAGGCAGCAGAGCATGGCGCCCAGCGGGTGGAAGCGGTTGCGGCGGCGCGGATCGGGCACGGCGCGCAGGGCCAGCACCAGCGGGCGCAACTGGCGTGCGCTCACGGGCAGCGGCGCGCCTTTGCCAGCGGTCTCGCCGGCGGCGTGCTCGGGGGCCAGTGCGTCCGCGCAGAGCCGCTGGCGCGCGTCGGGCCGCAGCGCCTTGACCCAGAGCTTTTTGGGACGCTCGTTGGGCACGTAAAATTCCGCCCGCTGCCGGCGGTGGCCGCCGGTGAGGCCCAGCGGCGTCCAGCCCGCGGCCTTGTAGCAGGTGCCCGCGTGGCTCTCCGGATCGGTGAACGTTTCCGCCAGCAGCGGCTCGTAACCAAAGCGCTCGCGCCATTGCCCGGCGATGGCTTTGATCGCCTCGGCCAGTGCCTTGCTCGCAAGGTTCGGACGCCGCGCCCCGGCGCGGACCAGGAAGCGCACGTTGTTGATGATCAGGTTGCGCCGCCGGGCGCAGTCCAGCGCATCCCAGCCGATCCACGCCTCGCGATCCTTGAGGTGGTAGGCACACGCGGCCCATTGCACCAGCGCCACGGGCTGGCCGTCCTCCAGGATGATCTGCGCGAGGCTGTGCCCCACGGGGCGGAAGCTGCCCAGGAAGTGTTCGGCTTCCATCCAGGCGGCGACCTGCTGGCGTTGCGCGGCGGCATCGGCCACGCAGACGGTGAAGCTGCCAAAGGGCAGCACGGCATCGGTGTCAAAAGGCAATTTCATGGCAGCCTACACTGCACGCGGGCGCGAAGTTGTCCAGCATTTTCCCGCAAATCCCCACACGCCAGCATCCTAGCCCGCTACGCCCGGAAACCGAGACTGCTCGATAAGGAAGGCTGGCAGAGCGTCCAGGACGGACTCGAAGCACGGCTCATCGCGCATCCCGACGGCGCGGGCGGGGAGCCGTTCGTCCTCTGCCGCAGCACCGCGCGCGC
>Ga0105044_10012131_pt1 | contig 11722 bp, 13 predicted proteins | sample MAT01_FD_78092 | JGI IMG/M metagenome (GOLD analysis project Ga0105044, IMG submission 78092) | Freshwater microbial communities from Lake Fryxell liftoff mats and glacier meltwater in Antarctica - MAT-01 | ecosystem: Environmental > Aquatic > Freshwater > Ice > Liftoff microbial mat | place...
ACTGCGTAGGTAATTTCTCTCATTCCTATCCTGCGGCTAAGAGCTACTGGGAGGCTATGTCTCCACATCTATCCCAAAGAGCAAGAAATTCATAAATCCCGCACCAATGGATCAATGAGGTCATCAGGAATTCGGTTTCGTTCGATATAGTCGTTAATCTCGCCTTGATGGTCGCTGTAATAACTTAACGCATCAAACATCTGTGCCAGCATTATGCGGCAACCCCTTTGGAATCTCTTCAGGGAAAACTCCCATGCGCCAGGTCTCAACGATCGCCCTCACAGATGTACGCTTTCCTTTGATAATCGGCTCACCGCTTAGGATCTGCTCATCTCTAACCCCATAAAGATGCTCTGTAGATTGAACCATAGTATCAGTTACTTCGTTAAACCAAATCATTCCGATCGCCCTAGCTCGCAACAGTCTGAAACTGCTGCATCAGCCAATGATTGACCGCAGTATCATCTTCAGTTTGGTTGCGCTGTAACGCCTCCTCAATGGTTCTCATGCTTAAACCAGGGAGAACCTGCGAAACCTGAATTTGCCGACTTCCCCCATCCGCCACTGCAAACGCAGTCACGATCGCACTCTGCACATCCACTACCCAATATTCGCGTACCCCAAACCGTTCATAGAGCAAACGCTTCTTCCCTAAATCATCATTCAACGTCGAGGTAGAAATCTCGATCGCCAACGTTGGCGCACCAAACTTCTCTACATCGATCGGTTCTGTAGTTTTGGGAGGAAACGGATCAGGGATTTCGTCTGCAATATAAAAGGCAAGATCAGGTTGGCATTCTCTCAATCCGGCACGACGGAAACTCCCGCCTGTAAAGCCCTTAATGCGAACCGCTTTGAACATTCCAAACAAGCTGACGACTTGAGACAACAGCGTATTGTCTTGGCTATGTCCAGATCCAGTAGGCATAATTTCAATCCTCATCCAACCGTCATCGTAGTAAAACTTTGCCTTTTCTAAATCGGGGCGATCGCACAGTTCCAAAAACTTGTCCCAGGTGCCTTGCACCCAGTCATCAGTCACTAAATTTTGTGAGGTTGGCAATGTATTTACCATCGGCATCTACCTCCTGAATAGATTCTTTTTCCGTATCCCCCTTCTTAAAGCCCTAACGCCCACCGACCACCACATTTTTAATACGAACATGAGGACCGCCAACGCTAACAGGGAGTGGAGATTGTCCGCCCTTGCCACAGCCCCCATTTTTATAAACAGAATCATTGCCGATCGCCTCAACATCTTTCAACGTTTGAAAAACATTACCGCTCAGGGTGACATCGCTCACGGGTTCAGCAATTTGTCCGTTGCGAATCATGTAACCTTCAGCAGCGGCAAAGGTAAACATTTCACCATTGGTTTGTCCGCCCAACATCCGCACCGCATAAACGCCTTCTTCAATATCACCAATCATCTCTTCAAAGGTGCGATCGCCGCTTTCAATACCCGTATTCGTCATTCGCACAATGGGTGGATACATCGCACTTAGGGCGCGAGCGTTACCAGTTGGAGCCTCGCCCAACTTACCTGCCGTTTCGCGGTTATGGAGACGTTGGTTCAAAATACCATCTTTGATTAAATACTTACGCTGTGCCGGAACGCCCTCATCGTCATAGGTCAAAGAACCCGGCAGACCGGGCAACGTGCCATCATCCACCACATTGAGCTGGGGAATAGCGATTTGCTTACCCAGTACCAACAGCTCTTGCATTCGCGGGTTTTCATAGACAAAATCGGCTTCTGAAAGATGCCCGAATGCTTCGTGGATGAACACGCCCGCCAAGTATGGATCTAAGACAACCGTGTGCTGTCCGCCTTTAACTGGACTGGCTTCGAGTTGCCCTACTGCTCGCTGCGCTGCGCTTTTGACTCGTTCTTCGATGCCTTCTAATACGTCATAATCTGAACGAGAATGTACAGACTCAAAGCCCTGCCGGACAATATTACCTTCGCCTCTTGCGACCACACTAAAGCCGCCGTTGATGTCCAATCGCTCTTGGGCGATGCAGGCTCCTAGGGAATTGACAAAATAGGTGGTGCCAAAGCGATCGCGGTAGCTTGCCATTGTGGTTTGAATGCGCGGATCAAACTCCAGCAACAGGCGGTTGTATTCCTCCATCAGCTTGCGCTTGGCGTCTAACGAAACGCCTCTGGGATCTTTGCCCAAATTCACCGATACATAATCTTGAATGGGAGCCACGTCGGCTAACTGCGTCGTTTCTTTGCCAATCAGTTGAGCTTGGGCGATCGCTGCTTCAATCCGCCCTTTCAAATCTGCTAAGCCATTGAACGTGACGAAGCTCCAGCCTCCTTTATGGCAAGCCCGCACGCCGCCCACCAAAGATAAGCTGCGATCGACTGCATCAAGCTGCGCGCCTCGGTAAGCAATGGTGGTTGATTCACTTTGCTCTAGCCGAATTTCTAAATAGTCAACGCGATCGCGGTAAGGAGCGATCGCATCAAGCAGCCGATCTTGTAAAGAAATGGATGTTACCACTCGCTGATCCCCTGGTTTATTAAGACTCTTCTACCAGTTTAGTAGATTAGCAGGGCGGAGAACCTGGCGAATGATGTTTAGCGGCACTCTTTGGCTCTGACTGAGTCGATGAAGTCATACCTAAGTCCGGTTGTTACGCCCATACAAAAATCTTAACGCTTCAAACGGTAGATTCTTGGAGCAGATACCGAGCGCGATCGAGGTCTTCGGTCGATCCTTCCACCATCAGCAGAACGTTGCCATTAGCAATTCGCTGGCTGTATGCTTTTGCTTGTTCTGAAGTCAGTCCTAATCCAATCATGGCTCCTACTAACCCACCTGCCGCCGTACCAACACCACCACTGAGAAGGACAAAGGCGATCGCACTTGAAAGCACCAGTTGCCCCACACCAGGCAGGGCAATCAGCCCGGCTCCCAAAAGCAGCCCAGTCGTACCGCCAGCAAGATTGCCCAGCATCATCCCTTTCTTAAGCCCTGTAGCGGTTCCCGTAATCGCTCCATAGAAGTCAGCTTGAAGCGTAGAGGCAGTTTCACCTTGTGCCTCAATGCCGTCTCCGAACAAGAATACTTGGGCGATCGGAAATCCTGATAGAACCAGGCGATCCATAGCTTGCCCTGCTGCATCGCGGCTAGAGAACGTCTTAACAACTTGTCTGTGCTGAGTCAAAGTTGAATTAAACATCGTTTACTTCCAATCAAACTAAATTTCTGTATCTTTCAATACGATACTATCTAATTTTAGAGGAATAGAACGCAATTATTCAGCTTTTATCAGGAAGCTCTGACAAAAAAGGTTAAAAGAAAAGCGATCGCAGAAAGGAGTAGAATCTGCGATCGCCACAAAATTGAGAAGTTCTATGGTTTAAGTTCGGGGTGCGTACATAATTACTAAAACGCCTAACAGCGCAATCCATCCTCCCAGTAAGTCATACTTATCAGGAGCAACGCGATCGACCAGCCAACCCCAAAAAATTGACAGCACTATAAAAACGCCCCCGTAAGCCGCACAAACCCTTCCAAAACTAGCGGGTTGCAGCGTTGGTAAAACTGCATAAATCGCTAAAATGACTGTGCCAATCACGGCAAGCCAAGCGCTTTTTCCTTCTCGTAGCCACAGCCAAAACAAATAGCCGCCGCCAATTTCACACAGTCCAGCTAACACAAACAACGAGAGGGATTGAAGCATTTATCTCTTCTAAGAATTACTCAAGGTTGCAGGCTCTTCAATGGCTAAAGCCTCCTCATCTTGTTCTTCTGTCCGAATACGAACCACACGGCTCACCGGAATCACAAATAATTTACCGTCTCCTACCGTTCCTGTTTTTGCCGTTGCCACAATCGTATCGATCACGCGATCGACCATATCCTCGTTAACCACCACTTCGATCTTAACTTTTGGCACAAAATCAACGGTGAACGGCTTGCCTTCCATGTTCAGTAACCCTAAAAAAGCGAGCGGTCGCCCCTTTTGGCGTCCAAATCCCTTTGCCCCTGTAACGGTCATGCCTTGAATGCCCAGCTTAACCAAAGCTTCCTTAACGGCATCTAATTTATTGGGCTGAATAACAGCCAGAATTAATTGCATAAAATTGCCATTCCCTTATCTTGAGACTGCATCGTTATTTGTGTTACGAAAAGATTCTGTGGCAAGAACGCCATTACTTTGATTGAGAGGTAGAAGAAATCGCCCGATCGCGCAAAGGATGAACCATATCAGCAGGCAAAAACAGAGGCTTCCCTTTGAGTAAGCTATCTCCAAGCAAATAAGCAAATCCTGCTACAAAGAACGCAATAGAAATCCCGATCGCAGTCATGGAGTTGGTTTTGGCGCTTCCTGCTCCAGTCAGTCCATAGAAGAAGATGCCACAAACCATAAATAGATTTGCCCCTAAGCCTAATGCGGGAATGACAATCGTTTTGATGGGGTTATGCTCTTCGTCTAACAAGTGTCTTAGCGTTGCAATTAACGTAACTCCGCAAGTGATGCCGTAGAGCATAAACGTGCCAATGTTAGAGACAAGCGTGACAATCGTGACATTATCGACGCTCTGCACGGCATAAGCTCCAATTAAAGCCGACAGTGCAGTTAGAAAGTAGATCCCGATGTGGGGCGTGTTGTAGCGACCGTGCAAAAATCCAAAAACCGCTGGCAATTCGCGATCGAGGCCCATTGCGTAGCTAATCCGAACTCCGGTTGAAAGTGCCGAAAGTGCCGTTCCGATCAGTGCCATGACGACGGTACTGGCGATCGTAATTTGCAAAAGAAAGCCGTTACCAAACAATAGGGTATCACCCAAGATCTTTGCCATATCGCCAATGGGTGCACCCGATGAGAATGCTGCGCCAAATCCGGTAACTGTCTGACCATCAACGATCGCGGTATATTGATCACCAATGAAAAAGTTCGCAGCGAAATACTCAAAAAAGTAGCAGAGACAGGCTTGAATGAGCAATGACAGAATTACACCTCTTGGGATATCACGTTGAGGGTTGACCGCCTCTCCTGCCATTGCCGTTGCAGATTCAAATCCAACTACGAGAAGAATGGCGATCGTGGCTTGATAAATTAACCCTAACAAGTCGTGAGGAACCACAACGCTGACTGCATTTGTATGTTCATAAGTCACGTTAGGATGACCCAATCGATACAGAATCATCAACAACCCCAAAAACACTAGAGACGTGATTTGAACAATGTTGATGACAATGTTAACGAGAGTCGATCCAGTAACACCCAACATGGCAATGCCGCCCACCAGCCCCGCAAAAATAAAGCAGATTAAGATTTTACTAAACCAACCAGCAGCAAACCCAGGATTAAACAGTTGCCCAATGTAAACGACCAGCGTTCCCATAAAGCTAATCATGATGCCGGGATAAACCCAGTAGTAGAGATGTGCTGCCCAACCTGTGACAAATTTTGCCAGACGGGCTAAACGGAAATGCTTATGCTCATCTTTGGTTAAAATTGCTGCCTCGGCGTAGTAGTAAGAACTACCCGCGCCCGCCTCAGGATACGCTTTGGAGAGTACGGCATAGCAACTAGCTGTGAGCAGAGCAATGCACGTTGCTAGGGCGACCGCCGCCCACATATTTTTGGCGGAATCGGTTGGAGATTGGAGTTGGTACGTGGTCCACAAAAACGCGCCAGGAGCAATCAGAGCCATCGCATTAATCGTGATGCCAACTAGCCCCAAGGTTGGTTTTAGCTGATCACTAGAGTCTGCCATATTCTTCCTTATTATGTCTATATATCACTACTTCCTGTATTTTTGAGGGTAATACGTTTTCAGTCTGTATATCAAGACACAAAGCCACTTTTAACCGCTCACTGAAGTATTGAGAATTAAAAATATTCTACTTTTGCCGAATTTAGTAGTTTCTAATACAAACGCTTGGGTTTTCAATTTATAATATAAAGCCAGACAAACCTCTAAGGGCGTAAAGATTGCCCCTGTCAAAGTTACAGATTACTTTAGCGTTATGTCTATTAATTGGACTCAATGCTTCGAGGGCATTGCAAAATAGTTGGGGCGATCGCAAGTCGCTGCTGTTCGCATCAATATAGATTTTCTGCTTAACACTTTATAAATTTTTTACCTTAACTCGTACTTATGTTTAACCGTTGCTACCTTGTCCCTTAGCCCTCTCGATCATCGGAGAACCACGATGGAAACCGAAATTGTCAACGGGCAATCTGCGATCGCAGTTGTAGAACATCCTGATCCAGAATCACTTGTCCCCACCAAGAAGGGTAAGAAGAAAGGAAAGAAGCTGAAAAAAGTCAAGCTCAGCGCTACCCCGCAGCAAATGACTTACCTGCCTGCTTCTGAGCAGGAAAGCAAGTCTAAATTCTCTAGCAAAGAGTACGAAAAGGAACTCTCGCGCTTGCAAGTAGAACTAGTAAAAATGCAGTATTGGGCGAAGCATACGGGCACCCGAATTGTCATTTTGTTTGAAGGACGTGATGCCGCAGGCAAAGGCGGTACTATTAAGCGCATTACCGAACCGCTAAATCCGCGCGGTTGTCGAGTTGTGGCGCTGGGAACACCGAGCGATCGCGAAAAAACCGAATGGTACTTTCAGCGCTATGTCCCTCATCTTCCCGCAGCAGGTGAAATCGTTTGCTTCGATCGCAGTTGGTACAACCGGGCTGGAGTCGAGCATGTGATGGGGTTTTGCACTGATGAACAGTATCAGGAATTTATGCAAACCTGTCCCGAATTTGAGCGGATGCTAGTCAGGTCGGGCATCATTCTTCTGAAATATTGGTTCTCTGTGAGCGATGAAGAGCAGGAGCGCCGCTTCCAGTCTCGCACCACCGATCCAGCACGACGCTGGAAACTGAGTCCGATGGATCTGGAATCGCGCGATCGCTGGGTAGAATATTCACAGGCAAAAGATGTGATGTTTTCTCACACTAATATCCCTGAAGCGCCCTGGTTCACTGTTGAAGCCGACGACAAAAAACGCGCCCGTCTCAACTGCATCAGCCACTTCATCAGCAAGGTTCCTTACATTGACATGACCCCAGAGCCACTAGAACTGCCGCCGCGCAAGAACGCCCACAACTACGTGCGTCCACCGCGCAATGAACAGTTTTTTGTGCCCCAAGTCTATTAATAATGGGTAACTGCTACAGCATTACTCTACACCGCAGCTCGAAATAAACGTTCTAAAGGAAAGACAACCATGAGTGGCAATGAATTACGCTTCCAAGCTATTTGTCAGATCACCGATCGCGAGAAGCTACCTCCCAAAATTCCCAGTCGCTTGGAGGAACTGTGGGCAGCCGACGTCTTTACCTTGAACAAAATGCAGACCTGTCTGCCCAAAGACGTATTCAAATCCGTTAAGAAAACCATTCAGACAGGCGGTAAGCTCGACGTGTCCGTGGCAGGTACTGTTGCCGCCGCTATGAAAGATTGGGCAATTTCCAAGGGCGCGCTGTATTACGCTCACGTCTTTTATCCCATGACCAACATCACCGCCGAAAAGCACGACGGTTTTATTTCGGTGCAAAGTGATGGCTCAGTCCTGACAGAATTTACAGCCAAAGTTCTGGTTCAAGGTGAACCCGACGGTTCATCTTTCCCGAACGGCGGTATTCGTTCCACCTTTGAAGCACGAGGTTACACTGCATGGGATGTCACTAGCCCCGCCTATGTCATGGAAACAGACAACGGCGTTACCTTATGCATTCCCACCGTGTTCATTTCGTGGACAGGAGAAGCGTTAGATAAAAAAACGCCGCTGCTCCGTTCTAATGCTGCCATGAGCAAAGCCGCCACGCGCTTACTCAAGCTATTAGGACATTCTGAAGTTGCACCCGTTAACTCTAGCTGTGGCGCAGAGCAAGAATATTTCTTAGTCGATGCGCACTTTGCCCACAGCCGCCCAGACTTGATGCTCACAGGCAGAACGCTATTTGGACGACCTGCCGCCAAAGGTCAACAGTTTGATGATCACTATTTTGGAGCCATTCCAGAGAGCGTTCAAGTCTTCATGCAAGACGTAGAACAAAAAATGTATCGGCTGGGCATTCCAGCAAAAACGCGCCACAACGAAGTGGCTCCCGGTCAGTTTGAACTGGCTCCTTTCTTTGAAGCGGCAAACGTTGCCAGTGATCACCAACAAATGACCATGACTATTCTCAAGAGCATGGCAAAGAAACACGGCTTCGTCTGTTTACTGCACGAAAAACCTTTTGCTGGCATCAATGGTTCCGGCAAACACGTCAATTGGTCAGTAGGTAACGCCACTCAAGGCAACCTCCTCGATCCGGGCGACAGTCCTCACAGCAACCTGCAATTTTTGCTTTTCTGTGGTGCCGTCATTCGGGGCGTTCATAAATATGGCTCTCTCCTCCGCGCAGTCGTAGCGACCGCCAGCAATGATCACCGCTTAGGTGCTAACGAAGCACCTCCAGCCATTATTTCGGTTTATCTGGGCACGCAGTTGGAAGATGTGTTTGAGCAAATTAAAAAAGGAGATGTGCAAAGCTCTGCCCATGCTGGAATCATGGATTTGGGCGTGCTGACTCTACCCGAATTTCCTAAAGATCCGGGCGATCGCAACCGTACCTCACCCTTTGCGTTCACAGGCAACCGCTTCGAGTTTCGAGCTGTAGGTTCTAACCAATCTGTCTCTGGACCGCTCGTGGCAATGAACACCATTCTTACCGACTCTCTCACCTGGATTGCAGACGAGTTAGAAGCTGAGTTGGCAAAAGGAATCTCCATAGAGGCAGCCACCTACAACGTGCTTAAAGAGGTGATGGAGGATCATAGTGCAGTCGTTTTTGGTGGCAATGGCTACTGTGAGTCATGGCACAAGATGGCGGTTGAAGAGCGGGGCTTGTTAAATTTGCCCACTACAGCCGATGCTTTGCCCATTTTAAAAGAGAAGTACATTGAGGAACTGTTTGAAAAAACAGGTGTGCTGTCTGCGACTGAACTTGAAAGTCGTTTTGAGGTCTATGCAGAGCAATACGTTCAGGTGATTGAGATGGAAGCCAAACTAGTCGTCACTATGGCGAAAACCACCATCTACCCCGTCGCAGCTCGTTATCTCTCTGAGCTTGCCAGCACGATCGCCAATTTAAAGGAAATTGGTGTTCCGTTTGAGGTAGAAGTCGTCGAGCATGTCGCTTCAACGACAAAACTAATGATGGATAGCGTTAGCAAGTTGGGTGATGCAATGAGCAAGCACGATTTTGCCACCGTCGAAGACCACATGCAGTACTGTGCAAAAACGCTTCGTCCTCTGATGGATCAAGTTCGGGTGTACGCAGACACGTTGGAAGATGACGTGGCAGATGATTTATGGCCATTGCCTAAGTATCAAGAAATGCTGTTCATTAAGTAGTGAAATTGACAACCTGATTAATCTGCGCATGAACTAAAAAAAGCAGCGATCGCTCTTGAAGGGCGATCGCTGCTTTTTTTTGCCACACAAATTCCGTCTAGTTAAGTTATATTAAACAAACTAAATTCTGAGTATCAGTCCGATAGTTGAACATTGAAAATGCTCAAAATCTAGATAAATCAAGAACGTGTACTGTAGTCAGCCCCTCTCGCATCTCAATCATTTATAGGAGATTTTCCTGTGGCTTTATACGCAGAACTGCATCGCCATCTTGGAGGTTCGGTTGTGCCGCGTGTCCTGTGGCGCTACTTTGAACGGAACCGCAATGATTTGGCTCAACCCTTTGAAAACTACGACCAGTTTGAGACCTTTTTCACACGCCCTCGCAACACCCTCGACGAATATTTAGAACTCCATACTCTGGTAGAAAAAGTCCAGACTGAGGCATCCCTACCGTACTTTATCTATCGCCTAATGCGAGGCGCGTATGTCTTTGAAAATCTGGCATATTTTGAACTTCGGTATACTCCTTATCTCCGTACTCCTAGCGATCTGACCCAAACCGAACGGATCGATCGCATGGCAGAGATTGTAGATGTGGTGGGCAAAGCCAGTCAGGTGGGCGAATATCCCATAGTGACCAGCCAAATTCTGTGTATGCACTCGCGGTTGCCCTATGAAGTGAACCGCGCCATTGTAGACCTGGCAGCGCAAATGAAGCATTACGTCTGTGCGGTTGACTTGGCGGGTGGCGATGGGCATTACCGCGATCGCCTCGACGAGTTTATCGAGCTATATGCCTACGCGCGATCGCTCAATGTCAACACCACGGGGCACGTCTACGAAACCACCGCAGGCTGCTACCCAGAACTCTTGCCGTACCTGATGCGAATCGGTCATGGTATTCAAATCCCCATTCTGCACCCTGCACTGCTGAGCGATTTGGCAGCCCGTGGGCAGTGCTTGGAAGTTTGCCCTACCACCTATCTCAAAACTGGGACGCTCAAAGATATTCAACAGCTTAAAGTTGTGTTCGATCGCTGCTTTGAAGCCGGGGTCGATATTGCCATCTGCACCGATAACGCCGGACTTCACAACGTTCGACTGCCCTTTGAGTACGAGAACTTGCTGACTCACGACATCATTGGCTTCGAGCAACTGCAAGCTTGCCAAGATGCTGCATTCCGGCACGCCTTTGCCTGGAATCATCAACAGCACCCGGCGTCAATTTTGAACGGCATCTTGGCGGCGGACTTAGCGCCAGTGCGATAATCTCAGTAGACCAAAAACTTATTACGCTCGGATCCCCCAAACCCCTCAAAGAAGTAGAGCTTCTAGGCGAGAGGTAAGCCTGGGAACAAGGAATGAAAACAACCCACTTTACTAATGCGATAAAATCAGTTGAAATGCACTAGGCTCACGTAAATTTTCTACTTTTGCCCCTACTCGAATGGAGCATTATTTATGCTGACGCAGTACATCAATGCAGCTCTACAGAACGCCACCTACGAAATCTTAGAAGATGGTGCTTATCTGGGAGAAATCCCTGGTTGTCCAGACCTGTGGGCACATGCCCAAAGCCTAGAAGCTTGTCGCCATGAACTCCAGGAGGTTTTGGACGAATGGATCATACTAGGTCTAAGAACGGGTCAAGTGTTTCCCGACATTGACGGTAATAATTTACATCCCGATCGCCCCAATACTCTTGCAGCTAGGGCTGAAGCGTATGAAGCAAGAATCGCTCTTAAAGAAGCCCGTATCGACTCTAAGTCTTCACCCCTTGCTAGTTAGGGTGCGATGGCATATCAAGTAAAACTCTCAAAAGCTGCAACAAAGCAAATAAAAGCCCTTCCATCCAAACTTCAAGAACGCATTCAATCCAAAATTGACGGACTAGGTGATAACCCTAGCCGTGACATACTCCCGACTCTCATGCTTCGCATAGAGAGCGGGCTTCTCGCTTCGCAGTCCGGCTATTGCTTAGGACTCCACGAGCTTTAAGGACGGGATGACCCACCGCCCTTTGTTTGATATTGATGGCTGCGTTATGGTCACGATCTAGCTCACAGCCGCAATGAGGGCAAGAATGCCATCTATCACGGATCGTTTTTGGAACCTTCTGACCGCATTTTGAGCAATCTTGAGTCGTGCCGTTTGGATTCACTGGAATTGCCATCAGTCCGGCTTTTTCAGCCTTGATTGATAGAATTTGCAGGAACGTACCCCACCCAGCATCATAGGTCGACTTTGCCATGCGAGTTCTGGCAATGCCTTTAATATTCAGGTCTTCATGCCCGATATGCTTTCCTTTGCCCTCTTCCCCCGCATCGTCTACTAGAAAC
>Ga0105044_10012133_pt1 | contig 11721 bp, 13 predicted proteins | sample MAT01_FD_78092 | JGI IMG/M metagenome (GOLD analysis project Ga0105044, IMG submission 78092) | Freshwater microbial communities from Lake Fryxell liftoff mats and glacier meltwater in Antarctica - MAT-01 | ecosystem: Environmental > Aquatic > Freshwater > Ice > Liftoff microbial mat | place...
AAACAGATAAATGGAAATTAATTCTGAAGGGTCAACGATTTTTATTTAATATGTGGTATTATTATTTTCGTAATTGGATTGTGAGGGCTACTTTAAAGTGTCAAACAACATGAAACTAAAAAGGATAACTGTTTTACTTTTATCCTGTTCATTTGCTTTTGGGCAGAACTACAAAACTATTGTTGCAGAAGCGTATAATTTATACAGCAACAAGGAATATAAACAAGCTCTTTCCAAATATAAACAAGCGTTCGAAATTGATCAGAAAAACGAAAGCGATTCGTGTACTGCAGGTTGTACTACAGCACTTTTGGGCGACAAAAAATTAGCATTTGAATAATTAAACTTAGCTTTTGGAAATGGTAGGACAAATTCACCAGTCCAATTAATATTTTTTAACCAATTCTTTTCCGCATTCAGGACACACACCGGGTTCATTTAATATTATTTCAGGATGATTTGTGCAAGTATAAGTTACAAATCCTCTGCTAACAGCTTGCTTAACAACATCTAAGAAAACTCTATGAATACTTTTATGATGTTTCATTAATAGTCAGAATTTCGAAATTATTATTTACTCTTATCTGTTTCCTTTACAGTAGTTTTAGGATGTTTATCAGAATATTTTTTTGTGATATACAATCCTGTTTCTGCATCCCTGTGATTTGTTCTTGTTTTCGGTTTGATATTTGATTTATTTGTTGCCATTATAGATTGTTTAGTTTAGTACATTGATATGAATTATTAATGATTTTTAATTTGACCTATTGTTGTTTTAAGCGAAGATGACATTTTTTCGATTGCACTATTTAATGCTTCCTCACTGGTATTTGCCTGAGCGGAAACTGCAGTTGGCTGCCTCCCTTCAATACGCGCTTCGAGCGTGCATTTTTTATCATTAGAACCCACTTTACTTCCGTTTTCATCCGAAAAATGAACTTCTACACGAGTAATATGTTCGCTATAGTATTTTAGTGAATCTTCTATTACTGTTTTAAAATAGGCAACCATCTTTTCATTTTCGGAAATATTATTATCAGTATTTATTTGGATCATCATATTTTTAAAGTTTAAGATTTTGTTTCACTAAGTTTTATTTTCATCCAGATTATTATGGTTATCGCCTCCCAGACTATAATAATTATTCTCTTCGTCTTCACTTCCAATATCCTCTTGGGCATCATCTTGTTCAGAACCGGGAATATCAAGATCACTTCCTGTTACAATATCACCAAAATCCTTTTCGTTTGGTTCATCCGGCTTTTCATTTGGTGATTTCATTTTTAATATATTTTCAGGATCTAAATCCTCTTCTTCTTTATTCATGCTGTAAATATCCTCTTTAGCAGGATAATTCTGGTAGCCGGGAAATTCATTTGCCTTTGAAGTATCTTTTGGGATCTTTTTGTTTTTGTCGTTTTTCATTTTCAGCAACTGTTTGGTTTCAACTTTCAAAATTAAGCTTATAAAAGTCACAACCGTTACATATTATTCTAGAAATGTTATATAATTCACAGTATGAAATTGTTTACAAGAGAATGAATGATTCAAGCTAAAAGCTGTTTTTGTTGCATTGCCTTTTTAAACACTGCGGTATTTTGCCAATTTGCTATTATTCAAGGCAATACACAATATCTTTTTTAACCAAAAAGGCTTGTTGTTTTTAATTTTGATATGCTTTACAAGAAAACCGTTAATCATTCAAAAGCTTCTCGCACAAAAATTGATCGTAAAGTTAGAGTAGCTTCCTTTTTAGTGTCTCGAAACATAATGGAGTCAAAATCTAGGATGATAAAATTGCAAATGTGAAATGTATCGAATAACTTGGGAAATCGATCTGAATCTATGAATAATCAACACCGGACCATTATTTACTACTATTATGTGAGTGTTTTCATCACCAAGTTACTTAATTTTGTAAAATGAACATTTTAGTAGGTATCGTAGAAGATGAGAAGCAAATTCATAGCGCTATATCTTCGCTCATAAATGGAAGTGAAGGCTTTTCATGTAAGCACGTTTTTGAAAATGCAGAAGAGGCAATATCAAAAATTCCAACTCTTGACCTTGATGTGGTTCTGATGGACATCCATCTTCCCGGCAAATCGGGTATTGAATGCGTCGCAATTTTGAAACCGCTGTGTTTAAAAACGCAATTCATGATGTTTACCTCTTTCGAAGATACGGAATCTGTTTTTAAAGCACTAAAAGCCGGCGCTACCGGATATCTTACCAAAACCACTCAACCCTCTAAAATTCTGGATGCTATTGCAGATGTATTTAAAGGCGGATCGCCCATGAGTAGTCATATAGCAAGAAAAATAGTAACCTCTTTTCAGGTGGAAGAGAACAATGCGGAGTTACAGAAACTTTCACAAAGAGAAAAAGAGGTTTTGGATTTGCTTTCAAAAGGATTACGTTATAAAGAGATTGCTGATCAACTTTTCCTTAGTACCGAAACGGTTCGAACACACATCCGTAACATTTACGAAAAACTTCAGGTGAACTCCAGAACGGATGCTTTGAATAAAGTTTTTCCTAAATAAAAAGTAATCAGTAACCAGTAACCAGAGAAGGTTGATTAGTGACCCGTGACCCGTGATTATTTGACTTTGATTAGTAGCCGATGATTAGTGTCCGGTGATCAGTGACCAGTGCAGGTCCGAAACGCAATAATTAAAGATCATTTTGAAACTTCCTTTAATGGCCGCCGGCGCTAGTCATAAAGCGTGATTAAGGAAAGGGAACACAATCACTATACCATATCATTTTTAATCTTTGCTTCAAAACAGAATACTACTTTCATGGTATTGCTATTACTTCAAATGCAGAATAGCTTTGTACCAAACAAAAAATATGAAAAAGATGAAAATAATTCTTCAAAGTATTGCAATAGGTTTGCTCGCTTGTTTATCGGTGAAAGCGCAGGAGTTTAAAGAATCGGTAGAGCCGTTATCCAAAAAAGCCATCAAAGGACATCTCTATGATATTTCAAGGGATGAAAGTGGAAAGAGTTTTGTTACTTATAAAATGAAGGTAGACAAAAGCAGCGAAGAGGTGGCCTTTGAGGAATATTCATTTGATAAAGATCTGAAATTTTTAGGTAGTAAAGATACACAGGAAAAGAAAGAAATGAAGTCGGATGTGGAAGCTACGAGCTTTGTTGCGTATGTTGGAGGAACAACATCTTTTGATGTTTTAAGTATGAAGTTGAAATTGCAGAAGCTGGTTGTACAAAAACAATGGGTGCATGAAAAGCAAGGATATAAAACTAAAAAAGTTATTTCAAGAGAAAACATTAAACCTAAAAATGATGATGGGAAAGTTTATCTCGGATATGCAAGTTATGAATCATCACGACCCAGTGAACCCGATTTATTTGTTTTAGCTAAAGCGGAATCGAAAGATAAAGGACAAGCGGATAAATTCAGAGTAGTTCTTTTTAGCACAGATCTTGAAATAAAGGAAACACTTCTGGAACTGGAAGGATCACACTCACTTGTTTTTTGTACACAGCTCACCAGTGATGATGTAGTGGCTGTTTTTGCTCCAAATGTTACAGGACCTGATCCTTCAAAATATGTTTATTTTAAATTTGATATTCGTGGGAAAATTTTGGGTAGAACGGAATTCAAAAGTCCCGCAACGGCTTTATTAATTACAAGTGCTTACGAAAAGGATGGAAGTATGTACTTCTTTGGAACTTCAACCAAATCTAACGAATGTTTCAACAGAGTATTTAATGAATATGCACCTATTTACAATCCCGGTTATACCGAAGGTGGTAATAATAAACTTGATTTTAAATGGCAGAAATCGCTTGAAGAAAAAATGGATAATTTTCACATCTTAAAATTCAGCGATAACAAACTGGCATTTGCTTCAACTACACCTGTTGCCGATTTCAAAAGCAAGTTCCGTCCTGCCGTTGGCGACAAAGGCGCAACACCTTACAAAGGAAGAAGATTTTTCGTGGAGAGTTTTGTGGTAACTGCGAATGAGGATTACCTAATAGCAGGACAGCTAATGGGAAGCGTGAGTATGGGTACCGGCAATAAAGTTGATTCCTATGAAGATGTTGTTTGCTTCCACTTCGATAAAACAGGAGCGCTAAAAGCACAATATGGGTTAGGTAAATTGAACAACGATAAAAAGAGTGAGATCTTTGACATGATGCAGAATTTTTATCTTTCTCCGGATGGCAAAAGTGCCTATTGGGAAGTGATGGAAGTTAAAGGAATAAAAGGTTATGAAGGATTTCTAGAAGCCTACTATGGAGTTCCTTCTTTTTACCCACTATATTATCCTCGCCTCGGCAAAATTGATTTAACCAATTCTACAGTAGGAGCATTTAAAACTATGGGGGATGGAAAATATTTCTTAAAAAGAAACTTCATCAGACAGCAAGATGCAACAGAAAACAGTGTTACCTATTTTGGTCATGATGATGATTTTAAAAGTTTATGGGTTGGGAAGATGCTGATGCAGTAGTCAACGATTTATAGTTTATTTGCCCCGATGAACCATGCAGTTTGTCGGGGCTTTTTTGTTTTGATAGATGACATTTCACTAAAAGTATGGACATTATTAAGGCAAAATAACGCCTATATTTCGACAATAAACATCATAATTATCTAAAAACCAATTTAATATAATATATTCGCCAATCCCGTAAAAGGATTTTGTCATAAAAATTATACTCGAACAGTTAAAATGCAACTTTAACCAAGGGGTCTTTAGTCCTTATGGGTACAGACATGGTTGGCAGAAATGGATTGGTAAAAGGAAATGCAGTTTCACTTTCATTAGAGTGTACCAGTGAAAAGGAAATGGAAGAGTGCTATTCAAAATTGTCTGTCGAAGGAGTAGAAAATCATCCCCCCTGAAAAATCATTTTTTGGAGCATTGCTTGCTGATTTGACTGATAAATACGGTAATCACTGGCTGCTGCATTTTGATATGAAAAAAAACAAGCGGGAGAAATAAGTGAGGGCATCTCTCAAAAACTGTTTTTATTTGAGGCTCATAATTGAACTATTAACAAAAATTAAAATGAAGAAGTATAAAATTAATTTTTGGATTGTCACCGGATTATTTTCCGCATTTATGTTGTTTTCGGCAATACCCAACATACTGAAGACTCCGGAGTCAATGTATTTTATGAACGACTTGGGATGCCCTGATTATTTTGTTGTGTTCATAGGTGTGGCTAAACTATTGGGAGTAATCGCTATTTTAATACCGGAATATTCTCGAATTAAAGAATGGGCTTATGCTGGTTTGTTTTTCGATTTAAGTGGAGCCGTTTTTTCATTGATTGCAAAAGACGGACTTCAACCTCATCAAAAATATCTACAGTAAATTTTAGCTTGAAAAATTAGATAACATGAAATCACAACCTGTTGCAAAAGATATCGATAATTACATAGCTGAATTTCCTGGATCTGTTCGCAATCAGTTGGAAATATTGAGAGAAGCCATCAAAAGTGCTGCACCTAAATCGGTAGAAGTAATTAGTTATGGAATGCCGGCATTTAAACAAAACAATGTTCTTGTTTATTTTGCGGCGTATAAAATGCACATCGGATTTTACCCTACAGGTTCAGGAATTTCGGAATTCGAAAATGAAATTTCAAAATATAAGTATTCAAAAGGGGCTGTACAATTTCCAATTAATGAGCCATTGCCGCTTGCGCTGATAAAAAAGATTGTGAGATTCAGAGCGAAACAGGACAAAGAAAATGCTGAGTTAAAAGTGGCTCTTAGCAAGTCTAAACGAAAATGAACTCACCATTATATGATGGTTGAAGTATCAAAACTAATATTACTTGTTCCGAAGATGCCGATAAGGTGATCGGGTTTTTGATTTTGAAATTCCCCTTCTTTAAAATAAATTTTGATTTGGAAGATTGTGATAGAATTTTGAGAGTGGAAGGTACGCATCTTTCAGTTTAGGAAATTATAGATCATATGATAATTTTAGGATATCAGGTTGAGGAATTGAAATGAAGATGGGTTATTTTTACACCAGAGTCTTTAATTAATTACACACTTAATTACAGAGCTAACAAATTTTTTGGGTTTACATAATGCCGGGTTTATTATTTCTTAAGTTGTTATTAAACATTACAATTTATTGAGTATCAAAACTATACAAATATATACCAGCGATAAAATTATGGCAGTTTAAATGAGCAGCATGTTATTCAGGAGTTAATTTTCGGGTTTGTGACTTGTTTTTTGAATTTATTTCGCATTGTGACAATATTCTGATATATTTGTTGAGAGATAAAGTGATCGCAGATTCTTGGCTGAGGCATTGCTACTTATTTAAATTAAAACTACCTCAAAAGATGAATAGGAATCTGACGACAAGTTCCCCTTTTAGGAAATTTGTATTGTTTTTAACATTTGTGTTATCGTTGTATAGCCAACATGGAATAAGTCAAAACCATGCATTGAGTTTTAACGGAATCGATGATTATATTACGTTTGGAAACGATTCGGCTTTTTACTTAGAAGAGTTTACAGTAGAATGTTGGTTTAAAAGAGCCGGGGTTGGAATTGCCACTAATACAGGAAACCTGGGCACACGTGCCTATCCGTTAGTAACAAGAGGATTGGCTGAATCAGATGACAATAACCGGGATTTAAATTACTTTATGGGGATTGACTCAGTCACCAATTTTTTGGTTTCTGATATTGAAGAAGGCTATTTTCAGTATGCTCCGGGATTGAACCATCCAATATATGGAACCACCCAAATTTTATGGAATGTGTGGTATCATGCTGCAATTACTTTTAACCAAAATCAGATGTCGGTTTATCTGAATGGACAATTGGAAATATCAAAGGGTTGGGGGGTAAAAACACAATCACAGAGTATTCAACATGCCGGAGTTGCAACAGGTTTAACATCCTATGGATTGGCTAAAGGTTTTTTCCACGGAGAAATTGATGAGGTGAGAATTTGGAATTATGCAAGAAGTATTGATGATATTCAAAACAATATCAATTTAAGCATTTCAACACCACAGACAGGTTTAGTAGGAAGTTGGCAATTTAATGAAGGTTCAGGAGCAATAGCAAATGACTCGTCAGGGAATAATCTCACGGGTGCGATTAATGGCACATGGCACAATTGGGTTACAGGAGCACCTCTAAATATGAGCGTAAATTTTATTCCTGACTTCCCGGAAACACTATCTCCTCTGAACAATGATACCTGTGTTGCAGTTAATAACACGCTTTTAAAAATCCACTCCTATGACGAAGGTGGAGATACTATTATAATAAAGTATTTTGGCCGTCCTGCTCATAATTCACCACCACCCTTTACAATAGTTCCCATGCCCGACACGCAACATTATGTTGCTGAAATGATAGGAGGAAGTACAGCAGGATTAAAGGCACAAACCAACTGGATTGTAGCAAACAGGGTAAATAAAAACATAAAATTTGTTTCACAACTTGGCGACTGTGTTCAAAATGGCAATAACGGAGGAAATGATATTGAATGGAGGCGTGCTGATACTGCTTTTTCTATATTGGAAGATCCAATTACTACCGGGCTTGTAGAAGGAATTCCATATTCAATCAGTGTGGGAAATCACGATCAATCGGGTATGGGAAATCCGAATGGAAGTACTCTTTTTTACAATCAGTTTTTTGGTACTGCCCGGTTTGGTGGAAGAAGTTATTATGGAGGCCACTATGGCATCAATAATGATAACCACTATTCTTTGTTTCAAGCATCGGGAATGGGATTTATTGAAATTAGTATGGAATATGACACAGCAGCTAACCCGCTTGTTGTTAGTTGGGCGGATAGCCTGCTTCAGGTTTATTCTAACAGACGTGCAATTGTTACAAGCCATTATATTTTAGATATTAATGGGAGTTTTGGGTCTCAAGGACAGGCACTTTACGATCAGTTAAAAGATAATCCAAATCTGTTTCTAATGTTGAGCGGACATAGGCATGATGAAAGCAGACGAGAGGATATTTTCAATGGGAATACGATTTACTCCATTTTATCAGATTATCAATCAAGACCGGGAGGCGGAAATGGATGGATAAAACTTTTGGATTTCCGACCGGAGATCAACAAAATATTTGTAAAAACATATTCTCCATATATCGACATGTATGAAACTGACTGGGATAGCGAATACACGTTGGATTATAATATGACGCCTGCTTTTCAATTTTTAGGAACTGATACTGTGACTTCGGGATCTGAAGGTTCCTTTTTATGGTCGGGATTGCAAATGGATTCTACTTATGAGTGGTATGCAGAAATCAGTGATGGCAAATATGAACTAATGACAGAACTGAACAGGTTTAAGACTAACAATAATGAACAGGTTTTTGTTGGTAATGATATTACACAATGTGGGGGACAGGTTAGTTTTGGAACAAGCGACACTAATTATACTTATTTGTGGTCAACAGGGAGTACGAATTCATTTATTACGGTCAATCAAACCGGCATTTATACAATTACAGCAACCAGCAATGCCGGAAACTGTGCAGTGAAGGACACCATTTTAATTACAATCAATCCTATACCGGATTCTTATTTAGGAGCAGATAGTGCCAATTGTGATCAACTTATTTTGGGGGCAACAACCGGTATCAACTTTGTGTATGACTGGCAGAATAACAGTGATGATTCAGTTTATACCGCCTTAAATTCCGGAACATTTTCATTGTTTATTCAGGATAGTATAACCGGATGTTTTAGTTCTGATACTATAGAGGTGTTAATTTATCCATTACCTGTTATAAATCTGGGCACCGATTTAACACAATGTGGAGGTAGTGTTGATATTGGAGTAAATGCCTCAGGCAACACTTATTTGTGGTCGACCGGAAACACCAATTCCGTGATTAACACCACGCTCACAGGGCAATATATTTTAACGGCAACAAGTATTGTAGGGGGATGCCTAAATGCTGACACCATTAGTGTTACCATACACCCGATTCCACTTTTGAATTTAGGCGTTGATACAGCATTGTGTGCTCAAATAATTTTGAACGGCACACCGGGAACAAACTATATTTATACCTGGAATGATGGAACTTCATTGCCTTCATTAACAGCAAATGCTTCGGGCACGTATTCACTGTATATGGAAGATAGTTTGACGGGTTGCGGCATAACAGATTCTATAAATGTAATTATTTATCCTAATCCTGTTGTAAATCTGGGATTCGACATCACACAATGTGGAGGAGATACTGTTATTGGAATAAATGATCCTTTGAATACTTATCTGTGGTCGACAGGAAGTACAAGTTCGATGATTACAGTAAATCAAACCGGTAATTATGTTCTCGCAGCTATGAGTAATTTGGGTTCATGTATTTCAAAGGACTCTATTTTGGTGGATATTAATGACATACCACAAGGCAATTTAGCAAGTGATACAGCAGGTTGTCATCAAATCATAATCAATGCGAATATTGGTAACGATTATGGTTATTCATGGCAAAATGGAATCAACGAACCAATGTTAACGATTGTAGAAAATGGCCAATATATTGTTTCAATTGAAAATTTAATTACAGGGTGTGTAAATACTGATACAATAGTGGTTGAAATTTATCCTTTACCAATTATTGAGTTAGGTAATGATACGTCATGTATTATTTGTGATCTTAATATTTATGTAATAGCAGGATATCAATTGTATCAGTGGAACACGGGAGCTACAGGCAATTCCATTCATGTTTCAACTCCGGGATTTTATTCTGTTGTAGTTGTTGATAATAACGGATGCTCTGCAAGAGATTCAATTTTAATAAGTACAACTTCAATAATTTATCCTAATCCTTTTAGCGATTACTTTATAGTTAATTTGCCCGACTACCAAACCATACCTACATTTAAAATTTTTGATGAACTCGGGAGATCTGTTAATTTTACGTTTACCCGGAACGGAAGTAGTTACCTAATTAATACAAGTGCTTTTGCCAAAGGAATTTATTTCTTAGATATTTTAAGCGGGGAAGAACAGAAGAAATTCAAGGTAATTAAAAATTAAATAACTAGCAGTTTGAATATTTTTAGAACTATATTTTTCATATAGTTTGTGATTGGTGCTTCACTAACCAGGTATTTGATACAAAGCACTTTAAATAAATGGCAAAGCAGAAGTATCTATTTTGTTAGAATTTACTTCAGATAAAAAAGGTACTAATCCATTTTATGGGACCAGTACCTTTTTAAGTTTCACATGAATGATAATAAAATTAGTGCGTTACCGATTGAAGCGAAAATCCTTTGCATCCTGAACGTGAGTGAAGGATGCAAAGATTGCAGCGTAAAGCGGGTTAAAACGCCCAAACAAATTTATTCAATTATCAGCTTACCTGTTCGAACTCTAGTTGTATTTGTATCGATGAGTTTATAAAAATACATCCCAACAGATAATTTATTTTTATCAACTGTAAATTTAGTTCCTAATGTGCTTAATTCCGGAAACATAATTTTACCTGTGATATCGGTAATGTATAAAGTGAATTTCGACGACGCTGGATTGTTAAATTGAATAGTCGTTGATTGACTAAATGGATTTGGATAAACAAGCACTTCGTTATTTTTATTTATTTCAGAAATACCGGTTGGTAAAACATACACCAGGGTATTTAAAGTAGTATTTGTTACTACCGCAGGATTGAAGTCGAAGAAGATGTGAGCGGTGTTGGTAACAACAGTATTATCAACCAATCCGGTGTTAGCCAAAATACGGTAACGAATATATCCATGACTTTCGGGCTCGTTTGCGATGCTATCAACCAGCAGAATGTTATTGAATGTCATCTTAAGCGCGCCATCATTTTTGAGTTCCGTTTGCATAGAGTGACTATTCTCTAATATCTCAAAAGTATTTAGATTAAGATTGCTGTTGAGTGTATCAATTACTACCACATTAAAGGCTGTATCACTTCCGGTATTCTGGAAACGGATGAGGTACTCCAGGGTGTCGGTCATAAGCGTATAGTTTTGGGCAAGTATACCGGGAGGATTTACCTGTTTATCATTCGGATCCCAGGCACAGAAGATGTTATAGTTTTTGAACGCGGTATAGTTTAATTGTAATGCACCACCTCCGTTGAAGGAGCTTGCACCTACATATAAATCAACATTGGTACCGGCACCGGGGAGACCGAACAGCGCTTTGAATTCCATCTCACTATAGGGTTGTAAATTATTTACATCCCAGTACAAAGTATCATTTGAAATGGAAGTTGGAGGAGTTATAATAGCAGAAACATAATTCATGAGTGCATCATCGTACTTCAGCCAAACTTTAGCATTGTAAGCAATATTGCTGTTGTTTCTAACTTTAAAACTCACATTTTGATCGGTGTTGCAGCGGGCGAAAACATAAATGTCTTTAGCAACAATTGAATAGTCAGGTGAGGTGGAAATAAATCCAAAATCTTTACCAGATATACTAGATGTTACGTTCATGGTAAAAGATGTGGAGTCGGTATTTAATATTAGTCCCGGAATAATTATTTTTTTTTTAAACATACGGCCACCACCGAGAGAAGCTATTGAATAATCTCCTGATGCATCGGTAAAAGCAATAGAATTTGTTGGTGCTAATTCGAGTTTTGAATTAGTTATACCGGGTTCGCCGGGATCTTTTATTTTATTTTGATTGGAATCGAAAAATTTGGATCCAGAAATAGAATAGGGCGCAT
>Ga0105044_10012135_pt1 | contig 11720 bp, 9 predicted proteins | sample MAT01_FD_78092 | JGI IMG/M metagenome (GOLD analysis project Ga0105044, IMG submission 78092) | Freshwater microbial communities from Lake Fryxell liftoff mats and glacier meltwater in Antarctica - MAT-01 | ecosystem: Environmental > Aquatic > Freshwater > Ice > Liftoff microbial mat | place...
CACCTCGGCAAGCGATGTTCCTGGCCCGCCGACAATCGCACCCACAGAGGTCGGGTCGAGCAACGCATCGTCGCCGAATACGGCGCGATAGACGCCGACACGTTCGAGTAGATCACCCGCGAGAGTAGGCAACATCACGTACATTCCGAACAGCAATACCACGTCGATGACACGCCATTGACACCAACGATGACGCCACGCGGGCAGAAGCGGAAACGGAAATCGGCGTGCGAGCCAAAACGCAAGGTAACCGACCGGCACGGCAGCGAGAGCGACCAAACCCGCCGCCGTCAGGAGTTCGAGAATTTCGCGTAACATGTCCACCGTCGCTCGGGTGCAGGTAGTCGCCAGTCGGCACTCAGCTAAGATAGTGTCGCTTCAGCAGACAACCGCGAAAGGCGAGTGGTATGGCGACGATCCTCGATTCAATAGTGGAAACGAAGTGGAAAGAAATCGCTGCGTCGCGAAGCCAGACACCGGCTATCGAACTCGAAAGACGGGTGGCCGATTTGCCGCCGGTTCGCGATTTTGCAGCGGCACTTCGCAGGCCCGGCGAAGTTCGCATCATCGCGGAAGTGAAAAAAGCCTCGCCATCGGCCGGCGTGATTCGCGCTGACTTCGATGCGGTCGCCATCGCCAAAATTTACGAAACTCACGGTGCGGCCTGCGTGAGCGTTCTCACCGACGAAGCCTATTTCCAAGGCCATTTGTCGTACCTCACACAAGCCCGTGCGGCGATTCGCATACCGGCATTGCGGAAGGAATTCATCCTCGATCGCTACCAGTTACTCGAAGCCCGCGACGCCGGTGCGGATGCGGTACTGTTGATAGCGGAGATCCTGCCCGGCCCACGCATTCGCGAATTGCACGACGAAGCGACGGCGCTCGGCTTGCATGTTTTGGTCGAACTCCACGATGCGGAGGAACTGAATCGCGTGCTCGATTCGGGTGCCCAACTCGTCGGAATTAATAACCGCGATCTGCGTTCGTTTCACACGCGGTTAAGTCACACGATGGATTTAATGAAGCACATTCCGCCATCGGTCACGCTGGTTTCCGAGAGCGGAATCCGCAACCGCGACGACATGAAACTCCTCGCCACTGCGGGCGTTCATGCCGTGCTCGTCGGCGAATCGCTGATGCGCTCGCCAGACATCGGCTCAGCACTCGATGCACTTCGCGGCGTGCCGTGAGGCATGAGTAATCGCGCGGCCATCCACAACCAAAGTGCGAGCACCATCAGCGTGTCGATCGGGTAGCGAATGCCCGTGTTCCAGTTCGTGCCATAAATCGCGTAGCTGCGTTGTGCCCAGAGATTTTCGTTGATGACGAGAAAGCAGAGCACGACTGTCGGGAACGAGATTCGACGGAGTCGCCAGTCGTGGCAATAGACGATCCAGCCGACGCCGAGCGCGGAAAGCAGCACGTCGTAATACATGAACCGGTAACTACAAAGGAACGCACCGAGCATCGCGAAACCGGCGGTGAAATCGCGGCGATCCCTGCGAATCGTGCATATTATCCCCGTCCCCACGAAGACGAACCCCCAGAGTAACCAGCCGTATCGCTCGGCATCGACGCGGTCGCGCTTCGCATCGGGCAGTGTAAAATCGAGCAAAATCCGTCGTGGAATGCCGAACAAATCGCGGCTGAGGAAGACCCAGTTCTGGTTTACCTTGTACTTCTCGGCTGCATCGCCACCGACCGCCAGCCAGTCGAAGTACGCATCGATTCCCACGAACGGCAGCGTCAACAACACGAGTCCACCACCAGAGGCCACCATGCCGAACAGCATCCGCCAACGACGCAAAACGAGCGGCACGAGCAAAAACGCCACGGCCCACACAGGCTTAAACGCGAGCAATCCCCACACCGCACCCGCCCCGAGTTCGTGCCCCTTCGCCGCGAGGCACCAACCCCAAACGAGGATGAGCAACGTGAACTGCGCGTTCTGCCCGAGTTCCATCGTGCCCCGGTAGCCCGGATACAGGCAAACGATTGCCGTCGCGATCGGCCACCAGACGCGACCATTCGTGAGGTTTCGCACGCAGAAACCGATGGCAAACGGGCAGAGGAAGCTGAGAATTTGCAACACGTGGAACGCCGTTTGCGCGTCGTCGATTCGACCGAGCGGATAGTAAAAGAAGGCATGAACGGGCGGATACAACGGCCCGCCCAGCGACTTGCGATTCACCGCCTCGACGAGTTCGGGCGTCAACTGACGATGGGCTGTCAGTACCAGTGCCGCCGTCGCAAACGGGTTCGCCGGGTTCGCGAACGGTAGCGCCACCGCGCGGCTCGCTTCGGGCCATGCGGAGGAGTCGGCCCCGAGGATCCAGCTCATCATCCAGCCCGAATCGTGGCGCGGGTCGCCATCGGAAAACGCGACGATTCTCGGGTCGCGCGGGAACGATTCGCGACGCACCCACGGCGATTCACCCGTTGGCGGAAACCCCGCTTCCACCACGGGCCAAAGGTGCGTGCGGTCGTAAAGGTGCTTGCCGTTACCCGTGGCGATCATTCGGCCCATCACCCACTGCGCGCCGAAATCAATCTCCGCATGACCCGAATTGCCGTCGTCGCGCCAGCGGTCTCGCGGCGTAATTTCTTGGTTGTCGAACCCCGTCCAGCCACGATGCAATCGCTGTCCCGCGCACGCAACGGCGAAGATCCAGGCGAGAAGCAGCACGAGACGTTGCCACCAAATCGGTGGTGCAGGAGATGCGTTCACGATGCGAGCCGAAGCGGAAATGGTGCGTGGGCTGGCACAACCAGGCGGTTCGTGATCGCCCAGTTTTCGGCGATCTCGCTCAGGCGGTCCATCTCGGCTTGCACGATCAGACGGTACGGTTCGAGTTGCTCCGCACGTAGTTTTGGCGGAACGAGTATCGGTTCCCCCGTGACGCATTTGGCACGCGAACAGGGCTTCGGCACCGCGAAACGGTCCCAGCTTTTGAATCGCCACGGACGGTTGTAACCGACGCCGATCGGCACGATTTTCATGCCGGTTCGCGATGCGACGTAGATGACGCCGTGCTGAACGATTCTCCGGGGACCGCGTGGGCCATCGGGTGTGATCGCCACGTTCCGCCAGGGTGTATCGGGCCGCACGAGTTGGCGTACCGCATCGGCCCCGCCGCGCGTCGTCGAGCCGAGAACCATGCCCATTCCCATCCGCTGAATCAACCCGCCGAGAAGTTGGCCATCGGCGTGCGCGCTAATTAACACCGCGATATCTGGTCCGCCGTACGCGATCGTCGGCAACATCAGATTTTCGTGCCAGATCGAATATAGGAAGCGATCCGGGTGCGAAACGCGGTTGAGAATCATCTCCGGGCCGAGCGGTTGGTGCTGGAAACGGAGTGTTCGGAATAGGCCGACGGCGGCGTTCGCGCCGAGCCACGCCGCACTGCGGATGAGCTTCGGGTTTCGGATTTTCATGTCAGCCTCCGTGCCATTCGCCGCTAAACACTTCCGTGGCGGGACCCGTCATATACACCGAATTGTCCGCCGCAGACCACTCCAATTCGAGATCGCCGCCGGGCAAGTGCGCGAGCAATTTGCGATCCGTATGCCCCGTCAACACGCCGGCCACGCAGACCGCACACGCACCCGTCCCGCATGCCAGCGTGATTCCACTACCGCGTTCCCACGTCCGCATCGTCGCTTCGTTTTTGGAATGCACCTTAACGAAGTGGGCGTTGATCCGCCTCGGGAACTCGCTCGCGTTCTCGATGAGCGGCCCGTACGCGGCAACGAGATCGCGGCCCGTTGGCGTAAAATACTCTTCGCCGACGAACATCACCGCGTGCGGGTTGCCCATCGATACGCAAGTGGCCTGAAAGGTTTTATCGCCCGCAACGAGTGTCGCATTCACCGGCGGATCGCCGGGTAACGTCGTCGGTATTTTCACCGCTTCGAGGATCGGCTCGCCCATGTTCACCCGCACGCGGCGAACCGTGCCGCCCTCGGTTTCGAGATCCACCGTAAGGACGCCCCGCCCCGTTTCGAGCCGCAGTTGCGGCTTCTTGCAAATGCCGTGATCGTAAACGTATTTCGCCACGCAACGCAGGCCGTTTCCGCACATTTCGGATTCCGAACCATCGGCGTTGAACATCCGCATCCGGGCATCGGCTTTGTCCGAAGGCACGATCAGAATCAGGCCATCGGAGCCGATGCCGAAGTGCCGGTCGCTGACGGCAATGCTGACCGCGGCGGGGTCTGCGATCGGCGCTTCGGCGAAACCGTCGACGTAAACGTAGTCGTTGCCGAGGCCGTGCATCTTCGTGAAACGCATGTCAAAACTCATTCCGGATCGCGGTGCGTGTTTCGCTAGAATTCTAAAGAATGCGTGCCGTGGAAACAGTCCAAAGTGTGGCGAAACCGATGGCGAACCCCCGTTCGATCCGACTGATCCGCGAGCGCGACGAGCGCGGCGTCGGAGTGTTCCGCATTCAAGTCGGCAACGTCTCGCAGAACTACACGTTTCGCGAAATTCGCTGCGAAATCGGCGGTCGCGGCTTCGAAGTCCACCGCCTCGGCCTCGGAAATCTCTATCACGTTCGCGTCGGCAAACCGACCGATTGCACTTGCGAATGTATGGGATTTCTGTTTCGGAACAGCTGTCGGCACATCGCCGGCTTGCGAGCACTCATCCGCGAAGGCTACGTGTAACCGATCAAACGGCACTCAGCCACTTCGGCAAATCCGTTTCGAGTCGATCGACGAATGCACTACGGGGAAGCACCAGATCGCAGCCAGCCGTGCGGGCCATGCGAAGGCGTTCGGCATCGACGTGCGAACCGTATGCGATAACCTTCGGAATCGGCAAAAAATTCTCGCGCAGTTTCGCAAGAAACATGGGCAGGTCGAGTGTCGAGTTGTGCAAGTCGAGAATGATGGCCAACGGGTTTCCACCTGAATTATCGAGCATCTTGCCGGCATCGCGAAACACGGTGAGCGTGCCACCGTGCGCACGAGCAGTGCCGGTAATTCGGCTGCTGAAAATGAGATCGTCACTGAGCAAAAAACCGTGCATGAATCTACTTCTTGATGTTGTCGCGGATCATTTTCAACACGTCGGTGAGCGACTCGTCGCGCTTGTCTTTCTTCAAACCCTCGATCAGTTTATCGCGGACTTTAATCGCAAAATCATCGGGGAAGCGGGCTTTCGCGTCTTCGGTAAGATCGACGTAGAGCGATTTCGGATCGTTACAAATCAGGATGCCGAAGCCACTGGCTTTCTCGCTGGCCACACGCGACTTCGACCACTCTTTCATGTATGCGATTCGCTCGGTGGATTTCATCCCCTTGACCTTCTCCGCGTCCTTCATGGGTACCGCTGCGAATGTCTCGACGAGGACGTCGAGTTTATGCGTTTTGAAGAAGTCGTCGATGTCGGTTTGTGCCGCCTTAGCGGTCTCTTCCTTGAACAACTTCGCGGCATCGCTCAGTGTCGTGGCGGTCGTTCGTTTGGTCGCCGTGGCGGTCACCTTCAAACCACCGCGAATCCGTTTCACGTCGTCGCTATTCATGAGGCGACGCACTTCGGAAACGTCAATGAACGTACTCAGTAACTGGGCATCCAATGCCCCGCCTTGCGTGACGCCGACGAGTTCGGCCTTCTCGTTCATGAGCGGCCCGCCACTGTCGCCTGGGTTCGTCGCCGAGTCGGTTTCGACGACCTTCGCATGAAATTCGAGTACGCGGCCCGGCTCGAGTTGCGCCTTCCATTTCTTGTCCGCCACCGTGCGAACCTTGCCTTGCAGATAGCCCCAAAGTGCATCCGATTTGCCCGTGTTCCCAATCGAATGCACCGCCTGCCCCGGCTCTACACTCATCAGCGATACTGGCACCGCAACGATACCCTCGGGCACACGCTCCAGTTGAATCAGCGCGAGGTCCGCACGCTTGTCTCTCGCCACGACTCGCCCACCGATCGCCAGGCTGGCACGGTCCTTGTAATATTTTTTTTCGGCTTTCGGTTGACCGTTGGAAATCGTGGGGAAGTACAGTTTCGCGGTCGATTCCTCTTCGACGACGTGATAATTCGTGAGTACCAATTTGCGTTCGAGATCGATCAGCGTACCCGTTCCCGTTGCGTAACCCCGTGGCCGATTCGAGTGAATCCAGACCACCGATGGCACGACTTTCTTGTAGATCTTCGAACCATCGGCTTCCTGCGCGAATGCCATTGTCATGGGAACGAACTGAGCGAGGATTAGCCCGAAAGCCACCATCATCGACCAACGCGAAATCGCCATGAGGATCGCTCCGAGAGTGCGTCAAACCGAATAAAAGCATTGTACCCAGCCACCACGAAATATGTTAGCCCGACGCCGCCATCCGCGTTTAACCACGCCGCATAGGCTTTGCGTAGCGTAGCGCGGGGCGGAAACTCTCGCAACGATTGCGCGATATCCGACATCGGCGAGCCGATTCTCGCACTTCCTCTTCCAACTCCTTCGCAAATCGAAGATCAACGGCTCGAAAGCAATATCGTGTTGTGTGATTTGAACTATCGCTTGCGTGCGGCGATCAGATAGCCGTATGCGCGTAGCTTTGGTAACAACCACGGTTGCGACAATCCGCTCGTCGAGCGGACGCCGATGGGGGAGACATTTTGCACGTCGAAGCCGGTTCGTTTCAACAGGGAAATTGCTTCGCGCATGGTGAAGTGGTACAGCGACAGTTTGGCTCCGCCGTAGGCTTGTGACATCGCGATGTCACCCGAACGCAGCGTGCGTAAGGCGATGGGGTAGAATCGCCGGTTGTGGACGTGGAGCACGAGCTGACCGCCGGGTCTCAACACGCGATGGGCCGACTGCAATGCGGCCATGCGATTGACCGCCCCGCGAATCATCCCGAGCGTACTGAACAGGCACGCGGCGTAGTCGAATGTGGCATCGGGCAGCGGCGCGAGATCGACGAGGTTCGCCTGAAGATACTCGGCATTCGGCACCGGGTTTGCGCGGGCGGCGGTGAGCATTTCTTCAGAGAGATCGACGCCGAGACATGGAAAGCCGCGGCGTGCGAACTGTTGCGTGAGTCGCCCCGTGCCGCAGCCGAGATCGACGAGCGAACCGGGCGTGGGAAAGTGCGCTTCGCAGTAGGAAATATCGGCAGCGGCGAGCGGCGACAACACCATGTGTGCGTCGTAACCGCCGACCATTTCGTTGCTGTGAAGGTAATCCCAGAGGCCGCGATCGACCCCTGGCGGGAGTTGCCAATCGGGGATCGGCGTGCGTAATGTCATGCGCGATCCCCTTCGGTGCCTACTTCAGCGAGGCCAGATATTCGACGAGGTCCAGGAACTCGACGGGTGCCATCGTGCCGGCCTGGCCCTCGGGCATACTGCTCTGTTTCAACACGGTTTTCTTCTCGACATCGTCTTGTGGGATCGTTTTCTTTTCCTTGCCGTCGAAGATCACGATCTTGTCTTTGTCTTCGGAAATCACCAGACCGGTGACGACGCCACCGCTGAGGCGCTCGATCTTCGTCGACAGATACTTCGCGTCGACTTCGGCGTTCGGGTCGATCAGCGATTCGATCAGTTTCACGCGAGTTTTGGAACGCTCGGCGACTTTGTCGAGGTTCGGCCCGTACTCGTTGCCTTCGCCCGCCCCAACCTTGTGGCACGCCACGCAGTTCCGCTGAAACACCTCGCGGCCCTTCGACGGCTTGCCCTTCATTCCCGCGAGTGCGGTCATCGCCTTGTTGCGTTCTTCCTTCGATTTGTCCTCGTTGCTAAGCAGCAATTTGATCCACGGCGAGGCCATGCCACCGGTCTTCGAGCCTTTGATGATCTCGTCGAGAATCCTCCCGGCTTCGGGGTTATCCTTCGTCAATCGGCCCGCGAGGTAGTCGGGTCGCCACGCGGCTTCGTTGGCACCGAGTGCGCTTTCGACGGTGTATTTCACCCAGTTATCCATCGGCTTCTTCGTGATCGCCACGACGGCGGCCATCGCGTCGGCGGTGTTGTAGAAGCTGAGGGCGCGAGCCGCTTCGGTGCGAACCCGCGGGTGTTCGTCGAGTGCCGCTTTCTTGAATCGCTCGAGTGCCGTCGGGACGCGATCGCGTTCGTCGGCGAGGATGTGAACCGCGGCCGAACGAGCTTGGAAGGTCTGGCAATTCAAGGCGATGTTCAGGTACTCTTCGTTGATGGCGTGGTGCCCTTGTTGCACCCAGAGTGCTTCGCAGATCAGGCGATCGTATGCAGCGTCTTTCGGGTCGAGCGCCTTCACCCATGTGTCGAGTGCGGGCAACACTTCTGCGGCGGGGCGGTCGTGGAGTTCGCGGCGGGCACGATAGCGGGAACGCCATTCGTATTCGCGGAACTGTTCGAGAATCTCTGCGACGCTTTTCCCGGCTTGCGTGGCAGGCTTCACGAGTGCTTTGTCTTTCGCGACGAGGCGATAGATTCGACCGCGTACGTGGTCGCGGCTCGGGTCGCGTTGCGAATATTGCATGTGCCCGATCAGCGCGTTCGCCCAGTCGACGAAGTAGAGCGCGCCATCAGGGCCGATCTGCGGATCGCCTGGCCGGAAGTGCTTGTCCGCGGATCGAATGAGGTCGTCGTAGTTTTTCCCGTCGGCCTTGGTACGTTCACCCATGAAGCCGGCTCCGTCGTCGCGCATCTTGTATCGCGTCAGGCCGTTCATCTGAATCACGCATGCATAAGTGAACTGCTTCTGCATGTCGTCGGGTAATGCCCGGCTGACGAGCCATTCGTTGCCGAGGTTCGGCCGTACGCCGTTCGGTAGCACGAACTGCAAACCTTTGCGTCCGCCGTACTGTGCCCCGGAAAGTGGCGTGTCCCACGTTTGGTTCGGTGTCGTGCCGTCGCCGACGATGCCCTGGCCCCACTCGTCGAAGACGTAGCACCACATGTTCGACATGCCGGGCAGCGAGAACTGGCGGATTTTCATCGAACGCGGGTCGAGAACATACGCGCCTCCACTGCCCGCGCTGCGGTGCGGCCCCCACGCGGTTTCGAGCGTCGTGCTCGTCGCGATCCCTTCGAGCATGTGCAGCAGGCCACCGTGGTTCCACTCGAACGCACCGCAGGTATGGTGCGTGTCGTCGGTCGCCCAACCGTCCATAAGGTACGTCACTTCGTCGGCTTTGTCGTCGCCATCAGTGTCTTTGAGGAACAGCATTCGCGGTTGATCGACGACGAGCACGCCGCCGTTGTAGAACTCGAAGCCGGTCGGGCAGTGCAGCTTGTCGTAGAAGACCGTACGCTTATCGGCCTTGCCATCGCCGTCCGTGTCTTCGAGGATCACGAGCTTATCCGCGGGCTTCGGGTCGCCTGGCCGCCACAGTGGGTAGCTCGGCATACAGGCCACCCAGAGGCGGCCCTTTTTGTCGAAGTTCATCTGCACGGGCTTCGCGATTTCCGGGAACATCTTCTCGTCGGCGAACAGTTTGATCTCGACGTTGCTCGGCACTTTCGCAGTTTTAATGAACTCTTCGGGGGTCTGGTACGCCAGCGGTGGCGCGTTCTCCGAGTAATCGCGACCGGGCTGGCCGAACCGCGTCGGTGGCACGATCAGATCGCCCGTTTGGCTGTCATCGGGCTTCTCGGCGGTCGCTTTGCCCGCCGCGATTTCCCAGACGAAATGGTCGCGGGCGGCGGTCATATTGCGGAGTTTCACATATTCGCGCGGGAATGTGTCGGTGTCGAAAGTGCGACGGCCACCGTAGACGTACCAGCCGTTGACCATGCGATAATCTTGCGAGTGGTGCCACGATTTGTCGTTAACTGCTGCGCGGAGTTTCTCGTACTCCGACGTTCCCGGCTTGATCGCACTGGTATTCGTGCCGAACAGGATTGTGTCGAGCGTGGCTCCGAGGACTTTATCGCCCGCTTCGTTCATCTGGAAGCCGCTCACCGTCAGCTTGCCGCCACCCTTTTCGAATGCGGCCAGCATCGGCGTGAAAGCGTCCACGAACGCGAGTTTCCGCTTCTCCGCCACGGCTTTGACTGCCGCAGTGTATAGCTTCAGGTTCTCGTTTTCGAGCTTACCGTTCGGCAGGTGCTTGTCGCCGGTGTTCTCGAATGCGAGCGGGCTGACGAGCACGAACCGCAATGGCGATTTCGCATCGTCGCGCGGATAACGACGGCTGAAGTCGTCGATGAAGTTCTCGTAATCCGACTTAAACTTCTCGATGCCGTCCTTGCCCTTGAACGACTCGTTCCAGCCAAAGAAGCTGAGGATCGTATCGGGGCCGAATGCGGTCAGCGGGTCGTCGATCTTCGTGTAATCGGCGGAACGTTGGCGAATGCTGACTTCGTCGCCGGGGAATCCAAAGTTGCGAACGACGAGTTCTTTCGCGGGGAAACGCAAATGGAGCATCGTTTCGAAGTGCCCATATAAGCTCATTCGCTCGGCGTTCGTGTTGCCCACGAATGCAATTCGCTCGCCTTGAACCAAATCCAGTGGAAGTTGGCTCGGCGGAAGGGCACCGCGTTTCGGCTTTGCCGGAGCTTTCTGTTTTTCTACCGTTTGGGTGGCCGGTTCTTTCGGTTTTTTCTGAGAGAACGCATCCGACGAAAGTAGCAGCCCGGCGATACCGACGCCGGTGATTGCCATGAGCCATTTACGAGAGAGGAGCATATCGACAAAACTCCGATAGGTGACTGAGTTTACGGGTCGTTCGGTTCGGGTGGATCGTTTTGGAAGGCCGTGCGGTATAAGACATTGTCCCAAATATCGACCTCATACTCAAGCATCTCGACGGGATTTACCAAACGGTGAATCAGATAGCGCCCCGTGCCACCGCCAGAACGGAAGATAGCAGGCTGATTGTACGGGAAGCACGCACGCGATCTCGCGGTCAGGCTCGGCGGCAAAAAGTCCGGCCCCGCGTCCACCCAATGCGGCTGAATCTCCGGCGGTGCCGTCACGTAAACGCGGATCATATCGGTCACGATGTACTTCGCCTTCGGCAACGCAAATTTCACCAGTTCGCGTTTCATCCGGTAGTACGTCTTCTGCGAAACGAGCGTCGTGTTCACGTGCATGAACCGGAAAATCGGCTTGTTATTTAGCTCCAAATACACCGCATGCGGCGAATCGTGCCAGCAGATGAGTTCGCCATCTCGCACGCCGAGTTCGCGTAAACGGTCGGCAATCTCGCCGATTTCTGCAACCCCGATACTTGGGAAGCCGCCATACTCGAGTGCCAGTGAATCTTGCCTGGCTCGATAGTCCTTCAGCGGCATGCCGACCTGAAAGCACGATGACCACTGTCGGGTTCGATCTAACTTCGCCAACGGATGTCTGGGGATGCGTTCCCAGAAGTTCGTGATCCGTTTCGCGTACTCATCCATCCGGTCGTGGAACTCCGCATTTTGCTGATACGCGATGTGTACCGAACCGCACGCGGCCAGACATATCAACCCGAACGGAATCAGATTCGTTAACCGATGCGCGACGAGCAACCCGAATAACAGTAACGTTTCCGGTACGTGAACGTAGTGAAAGTTTTTCTGCAAGATAAACCCTTGTGCGATCCACGACAGATACAATGCGGACATCATCGTGCGAATCGTGCGGTTCCGTTCGTCGCGTTCCGTACGGCGTAAGCTCAGGTTGAACAGGTCGAGTATCGCGATCAGTATCCCGAATGGTTGCCAAATCGACCACGGTAAAAAATAGAACAATTGCTGTTCGGCACGAATCGACATCATCGCGAAAACGTGGCTCATGTACTGG